>Ga0256832_1003430_pt1 | contig 10784 bp, 7 predicted proteins | sample 134614metaG_FD_190534 | JGI IMG/M metagenome (GOLD analysis project Ga0256832, IMG submission 190534) | Hydrothermal vent microbial communities from Lau Basin, Pacific Ocean - 134-614 | ecosystem: Environmental > Aquatic > Marine > Hydrothermal vents | place: Pacific Ocean: Lau Basin | collected...
GTTGACACGCAAAATCATGGAACAAGAATTTGGCGACCTATGGCATACTCAAGCCTACGACGACCAAACCACTTGGGGCGAAAAACTATTGACACCGTCTTTGATTTATACACCTTTGATCAATCGACTATTGGATATGGAGCTACCCATTTCGGGGATTGCTCATATCACCGGCGGGGGGATTCAGGATAATTTTCAGCGCGCCTTAAAAGCGTCCGGCAAGGGAGCCGTTTTGGATTCGCTCTTCGAACCGTTGGAAGTCATGAAGCGTATTCAGCAATTAGGGCAAGTCTCCGATGAAGAGGCTTACACCTATTGGAATATGGGCAACGGCATGTTGCTGACCGTGCCCCCTGACTTTGTTGATAAAATACTATCGACGGCACAAACGCTTGATTATCAAGCTCTTGCCGCCGGAAAAATAACAGATAGTGGCACCGTTCAACTAAAACTTGTGCCCCCTGTCTGAAAAACTTTTAAGAAAGTCTGCGCCACCCCGCAGGCTTTTTTTTGTGACCTTTTTTTAAAATTGCCTTTGAGTTGAATTAAAAACAAACATGATCACAACCATCCAAATCTCTAAAGCACCTTCCTTTTCCGATGTCCGGGGGCATTTTTTGCGCAAGCAGGCTCGAGCTCAATTAGGCATCGACACCGGTATCGTCAAACACACCAAAGTCTTTGCCATCAACTATCCGCTGACTCCGGCAGAATTAAAAGCCTTTGCCAACGAATGCATCAAAGATGCCATCACCGATGACGTATTTATCAACCGGTTTTGGGAAGATGACTCCTTTCAATCTTACATCGCCATCGCCAAACTTCCCGGAGTCACCGACGATGAAGGTATGTCCGCTCAAATGGCCTTGGCAGATTTTCTAAATAAAAAATTAGACCTGAAGACCCAGCATATTTTCTCGCAAGAGATTTTTTATATTAAAAATTCCCTTTCGGAAAATCAGCTCTTGACCATCGCCAAAAAACTATTGGCCAATCCTTTAATCCATCATATTTCCGTCTTCCACAAGCATCAAGCAAAATCATCCTTCCGCAATCTTTATGTGCCCTTTGTCGAAATGAAAGTGGATCAAACGACGCACCACATCAATCTCAACATCTCCGACGAAGACCTGCGCCGGCTCTCCAAAAAACTCATCCTAGCCCTCAACCTGGAAGAGATGCAAGCCATCCAAAATTATTTTAACCGAGCCGACATCATCTCCCAAAGAGCAGCCCAAAACCTAAAGCCCAACCCCACCGATTGTGAATTGGAAATACTCGCCCAAACTTGGTCGGAGCATTGCAAACACAAAGAATTTTCTGCCGTTGTCCAGTTTGAAGACCTGGATTCCGGTCAAAAGAAAACCATCAATTCCATCTTCAAGACTTACATCAAAGGGGCCACTGATGTCGTCCAAAAAAACTTGCAAGCCAATGATAATCAATGGCTTATTAAAGTATTCTCCGACAATGCCGGCGTTGTCCAAGCCACTGACAACCAACTGTTTGTCTGGAAGGTCGAAACCCACAATTCACCGTCCGCTCTCGACCCTTACGGCGGTGCCATCACCGGAATCTTGGGATGCAACCGGGATGCCATGGGTACCGGTGTCGGTGGTGCCAAATTATTTTTTAATACCAACGTCCTTTGTTTTGGTGCACCCGACTACGATAAACCCCTTTTGAGCGGTCAACTTCATCCCAAACAAATCATGGAAGGTGTGGTCAAAGGTATCGAAGACGGGGGCAACAAATCAGGTATTCCCACTGTCAACGGCGCTATTTTATTTGACGAAAGATATGCCGGCAAGCCGTTGGTCTATTGCGGTACCGGTGCGTTGATGCCCAATCAGTTTGCCGGAAAAAATGCTTGGGAAAAACCCATTGACCCGGGAGATTATATCATCATGGCCGGCGGACGCGTCGGGAAAGACGGGATTCACGGAGCTACTTTTTCTTCCGTCGAATTGGACGAACATTCGCCACATTCCGCCGTCCAAATCGGCAGCCCCATCACCCAAAAAAAATTGGCCGACTTCATGACCAAAGCCGCCGAATCCGGTCTGCTCAAATCTAGCACGGACAATGGTGCCGGCGGTCTTTCTTCTTCTATCGGAGAGTTGGCCGAAATCACCAATGGGGCGATTGTTCATTTGGAAAAAGTCCCCTTAAAATATGCCGGACTCAAACCTTGGGAGATTTTTATTTCCGAATCCCAAGAGCGAATGAGCTTGGTCGTCGAGCCCAAAAATGTAGCCGGCTTGTTTAAGCTGGCGCAAAAAATGGAAGTCGAAGTATCCCATATCGGAAACTTTACCGACAATGGATTTTTGGATGTGCGCTTTGATAATCAGTGTATTGCGTACATTGATATGGACTTTTTGCACAATGGCGTGCCACAAAAAAAGATGGTCGCCGAATGGAAAAAACCGGTCACCAAAACCGTTGACTATCACCAACTCAATGACCTGGACTTAAACGCCATGACCCAAGCCGTATTGGCCGATTTTAACGTTCGCTCCAGAGAGCCCATCATCCGCCAATACGACCATGAAGTTCAGGGCAAATCCATTATCAAGCCACTCATGGGCAAAGGTCAAGCGCCCCAAGATGCGGCCGTCCTTCGATTGAATTTTGATGGCTACGAAGGCATTGCCGTGTCCAATGGGATTGCCCCGAAATTTAGCGATTTAGACCCGTATGAAATGTCTTGCGGAGCTTTTGACGAAGGCATCCGGCAGATTATTTCGGTGGGTGGGCAGCTCCCCAATACCGCAAAAAATGATGGCATTTTTTGGTCGGTCAATGATAATTTTTGCGTGCCCGATTCGGCCTATGACCCGGTCAATAATCCGGATGGCAAATCCAAACTGGGCCAGTTGATTTGGATGGCAGAAGGTCTGTATGACATGGCTACTTTTTTTGATATTCCGTTGACATCCGGCAAGGACAGTATGAAAAATGACTTTAAGGCAGATGGGATAAAAATATCGATTCCGCCCACCATTCTCTATTCCATGACAGCGAAGATACCGGATATTCGCCGGACGGTGACTGCTGATTTTAAGCAAGCGGGAGATTTGATTTATCAATTGGGTGAGACCTATGATGAATTGGGTGGCTCGATTTTCTTCCAAAAATTAAAAATAGATGCCGGGATTGCGCCCAAAGTCCGGAAGCAAAAAGCCAAAGAATTATATTTGGCGATAATGGAAGCCAACCGACTTGGGCTGATTGCTTCCAGCCATGACTTGTCGGATGGTGGACTAGTGGTGGCACTGGCCGAATGTGCGATGGATGCCCGTTTGGGGGCACAGATTGACTTGGATGCGTTGGGTGATGCGCCGGCGATTGTCCAGTTATTTTCTGAATCGCATTCGCGTTTTGTCGTTTCCGTAAGACCGCAGCACCAACAGCGTTTTGAGCAAATTCTTAAGGAGCGCGCCTTTAGAATCGGACAGGTGACTGAGCGGCCGGAATTCATCATACAAAAGCATCAAGAAGTATTGCTTGCGCAAAAATTAACCCAATTATCCAACGCTTGGAATACGCCATTTTAAATTTTTGATTCATGACAAAAGCATTAATTATCACCGGATTTGGCATCAACTGCGAACAAGAAATGGCCGCTGCTTACCGGCTCGCCAATGCCCAAGCCCACATCGCCCATATCAATGATATTTTTGACGGAAGTTGCACAATCCATGACTATGATATTTTAAATTTTCCCGGTGGATTCTCTTTCGGTGACGATTTAGGCTCAGGCAAGGTCATGGCTAACAAGCTGAAATACAAGCGATTACCCAATCAGAAGACCTTTCTGGATGAAGTTAAAAAGTTCATTGCAGACGGAAAATATATTTTAGGAATTTGCAATGGATTTCAATTTTTAGTACGCTTGGGTCTGGTGCCGAATGTGCAAATTAAGTTCGAGCAAGAAGCTACGTTGGCGCAAAATGACTCCGGAATATTTGAAGACCGCTGGGTCTATTGTAAGGTTAATCCCCAATCCAAGTCTCCTTTTTTAAAAGGAATTGACGTCCTTCCGCTTCCCGTCCGGCATGGCGAAGGGAAGTTGATTATGGCATCGGAATTATCACAAGAAGTGCTAGACAAAAATCTTCAGGCACTGACCTATTGTGCTGCTTCCGGCCATCCGGCTTTAGACTATCCGGCCAATCCCAACGGCTCTGCTCATCAGATTGCAGGCTTGACGGATACGACCGGTCAGATACTAGGCTTGATGCCCCATCCCGAAGCTTTTTTGAGCTTGTACAATCACCCTGATTGGCCAAGTATTAAAAATAAAAACCCAAAAATCAATGAAGACGGACAAGGTCTTCAAATATTCAAAAACATTGTCCAACACATCAACACCAAGAAAACATGATGAGCACTATCCAAATTAAAAGAGCCTTGCTCAGTGTCTCCGACAAAACCGGCATCGTACCTTTAGCGCAACAACTCCATGCCGGCGGTTGCGAAATCATCTCTACCGGCGGCACACGCAAAAAATTGGAAGAAGCCCGGATTCCGGTCACAGAGATTTCTTCTGTTACCAAAAATCCGGAAGCCTTTTCCGGAAGGATGAAAACCATCTCCTTTCACATCGAATCCGCCTTGCTTTTTGACCGCGAAAAAGATGCGACTGAAGCCCAAGCTCTTGATATTCAACCTATTGACTTGGTCGTCTGCAATCTCTATCCTTTTGCGAAAGTATTAGCGGCAGGAGCAGATTTTGAGACCTTAATTGAAAATATTGACATTGGCGGTCCGACCATGATACGGGCAGCCGCCAAAAATTTTAAGTATGTGACCGTGCTCACTTCACCCACCGAATATGATGAATTCTTAACAGAATATCAATCATCCAAAGCCACCACCTACGACTTTCGCAAAAAGCAAATGGTCCAAGCTTTTAATCATACCGCCGACTATGATGCGCTGATTGCAACCACCATGAGCCGGCATGTTGGCGAAGCCGGTGTCCGTTTCAGTTTTAATAACGGGCAAAAATTACGCTACGGAGAAAATAGCCACCAACCGGCCAAGATGTACCAAAATGCCCAAGGAACTTATTCCTTAGCCGATATGAATATCTTACAAGGCAAAGCTATTTCTTACAATAATGTCTTGGACATCACCGGTGCCATTGATTCTGTTAAAAACGGACAACGCCAAAGTTGCGCCGTCATCAAACACAGCAATCCTTGCGGAATCGCCGAAACTGACCACCAACGAAAATCTTTGGAATTAGCTTGGGCAGGAGACCCCATTTCTGCCTTCGGCTCTATTATTGCTTTTAATACGCCGGTGGATTTGGAGACGGTAGAATTTTTTGAATTAGATCATCCGGACAAGGCCAAACGCAAATTTATTGAGGTCATCATCGCCCCTAAATTTTCTAAAGAAGCGTTGGCTTATCTGACCCATTCCAAAAATTTACGTGTCTTGGAACTGGATTTGGCGAAGTTGCCGCAATCTCAGGAATACCGCTTGATGCACGGCATCTTATTGGAGCAAGCCCCCGATAAGGCACTTTATCAATACTTGGAATCCAAGACCCAAAAAGAATTATCCATCGACAAGAACAAGGGACTCATCGAGTTTGGGCTGCAAGCTATTAAAAATATTAAATCCAACTCCATCGCCATTGTCACCCAACTAGGCGACCAATATTGCCTGATGGGCATGGGCGCCGGACAGCCTAACCGCTTGATTGCTACTAAGTTAGCGACGGACAAGGCCAAAGATTTTATTGTTCATCAATTTGGGGATAATCCGCAAACCATCCAAAAATATTTGGCGGAGGCCATTTTGATTTCCGATGCCTTCTTTCCTTTTGCCGACAATATTGAATTGGCGGCGGCGGCCGGAATTAGGCAAGTGGTTCAGCCGGGTGGCTCCATCCGTGACAAATCCGTCATCAACAAATGCAACGAACTAGGCATGGCCATGGCCTTTACAGGAATGAGACACTTCAAACACTAACCCAAAAAAGCAATTCATCATGCACACTTTTTCTAATTTTTCAACTCCACAACTCCAAACCATCCACCAAGGAAAGGTCCGGGACAGCATCCGCGTCAATGACAAAAAAAGGTTGATAGTGGTCACCGACCGGATTTCGGCCTTTAATAAAAAAATCAAAACACCGATTCCCCACAAGGGGGCGGTACTGAATGGGATTACCAATTTTTGGTTTGACTTGACCAAGGACATTATCCCCAATCATCTCATCAAGGTCATTGACCCCAATATTTCGTTGGTACATGAAGCCGAGCCCATCCGGATAGAGATGATTGTGCGCGGATATTTGACAGGCTCCATGTGGCGCGGCTACGAAAACGGGCAAAGAGAATTCAGCGGGGTCGTCGCACCGGAAGGCATGACCAAAAATCAGTCTTTTGCCTCTCCAATTTTGACACCGACCACCAAGGACGAAGATGATACCGAAATCACCGAAGCCAATATCATCAAATCCAAGTTGGTCAAAAAAGCCACTTATCAAAAAATGAAAAAAGTGGCGCTCGAATTATTTAAGCGGGGCAGTGAATACCTTGATTCTAAGGGGATTATCTTGGTGGACACCAAGTATGAATTTGGACTGCTCAATGGAAAGTTAATTTTGATTGATGAAATTCACACGCCCGATTCCTCCCGTTTCTGGCGCAAAAAGGACTACCAAAAATCTCCCCAAAAAGCCGAACAGATGGACAAGGAATTTGTCCGCCAATGGATGCTCGCCAACAAGGTCGATGGCAAAGTACCCTTGGAACTTCCGGCCAAAATCGTGAATGAAACCAGCCGCCGATACCGTGAGATTTATGAATTGGTGACCGGCCAAAAATTTGAAATTTCTGACTTGGAGCCCAAGACCCGTGCCTACCACCATTTGGTCAAAGCCAAGCTCATCAAGCCCGGATTTGTGGCTATATGCATGGGTTCTAAATCTGATTTACCCCATGTCCGGAAGATTGAAAAAATCATCAAATCTTATCCGATCAAAGTCAGCAAGCGAATTATTTCCGCCCACAAAAACGGGGAACGTATTCTCGAATTAGCGAAAGCCTATAACGAAAGTATTGAGCCGGTAGCGGTGATTGCCGTGGCGGGACGCTCCAACGGATTGGGCGGTGCATTGGCCGCTAATCTGACTGCGCCCGTCATTAATTGTCCGCCATTCTCGGACAAGACAGATATGATTGTTAATTTGAATTCTTCCCTGATGATGCCGTCCAACACGCCGGCTTCGACCGTCATCCATGCAGACAATGCCGCCTTGGCTGCTGTGCGTGCTTTGAATATTCCTGACATCCGCAGACAGATGAATCAAGAAATCCAAAAGATGAAATCTGACTTACAACTAGCTGATAATCAAGTGAATAAATGAATAAAATTAAAAATATAGCCGTCATCGGCAGCGGGGGCAGGGAGCACGCCGTCGCTTGGAAGTTAGCACAAGAGCGGGGTCAAGAGTCCGTCTTTGTCCTGCCGGGCAATGCAGGTATTCCCAATAGTCACTCCATAGATGCTTCTAATTTTGGTGCTGTTCAAAGCTTTTGTATTAAAAATAAGATTAACCGGATTTTTGTAGGGCCGGAGCAACATTTGGCGGATGGCATTGTGGACTATTTTAAGGATTCTGAGATTTTGGTTTTAGGGCCGGATGCGGCTTCCGCAAAATTGGAATCGTCAAAGATTTTTGCCAAGGAATTTATGAAGCAGTATGGAGTGGCTACCGCCAACTTCCGAAAGTTTAATCATATTCCCGACGCTCAAAAATACATCCAAACCAAGACCAACGGAATGGTCATCAAGTTGGATGGATTAGCCGGCGGCAAGGGCGTTTTTGTGTGTGATACCGTAACAGAAGGCTTGGAGGCCTTGCAAGTCCTTTCGGAAAAATATGGCGAAGTGGATTTTATTATTGAAGATAAAATTGTCGGAGACGAAATATCCATTATTGGTTTTACGGATGGACAAAACATCCAACTTCTTCAAGCATCCCAAGACCATAAACAACTTTTGGACGGCGACCAAGGGCCGAATACCGGTGGCATGGGAGCCTTTTGTCCGGTACCGGAATGGAATGAGTCTTTGGCGCAAGACATCCGGCAACGCATCATAGATCCCACCTTAAAAGGTATCCAAGCTGAAGGGATGAATTACCGGGGAATTATTTATTTTGGCATTATGGTCTCGAAGGAAGGACCGTTTCTTTTGGAGTACAATGTCCGGTTGGGTGATCCGGAAACGGAAGTTTTATTGCCTTCTTTAAAGACCAACTTAACGGATTTAATGGAAGCTACGCTGACCGGCGGATTGGATAAGATGGAATTAGAATTTGAAGACGGATTTTTTGTGGATGTTGTCTTAGCTTCCGGCGGCTATCCGGGGGAGTATGTCAAGGGCCTGCCCATCTCCATTAAAAAAGACGATAGTCTTATATTTAAGGCCGGAGTAGCACTCGAACAAGGCCAATTGGTCACCTACGGCGGGCGAGTACTCAACATTGTAGCCCACGGTAGTCATTTGGCGCAAGCCATCCAAAAAGCTTATCAGAGTATTCAGGAGGTTCATTTTGATGGGATGTATTTCCGGAAGGATATTGGGCAGAGAAAAAATAACTTTCTAAAAAACTATTCGGCATGAAGCAGTTAGCCATACTTATTTCCGGAAGGGGCAGCAATATGAAAGCCATAGCCGAAGCCTGCCAAAACGGTGTCTTAAAAGGAGTCGCCAATGTCCGCATTGTCATTTCTAACAACCTGAAAGCCAAGGGTTTAGAAACAGCAAGAGCGATGAATATTCCTACCGCCGCCATCGCTTCGAAGGACAAATCCAGGCTGGAATTTGACCGGGCGTTGCTTCGATTTTTGAAAGAGATAGACGTGGATTATATCATCTTGGCGGGATTTATGCGACGATTGACCAAGGAATTTACCGATGCCTATCCCCAAAGAATTATTAATATTCATCCGGCAGACACACGCCAACATCGCGGGCTGGGTGCTTACGAATGGGCTTGGGAAAATCAATTGCCCGACACCAAAATAACCGTCCACTACGTTAATGATAAGATTGACGACGGACAGATTATTGCGCAAGCGAATGTTGATTTAAACGGAGTTCAAAGCTTGGCAGAAGTAGAAGCTAGAGGACTAAAAGTAGAGCATCAATTTTTTGCGCAAGCCTTAAAAACTATTTTTGAAAACTAACGACCAAAACGTATGTGTGGAATTGTAGGATTTTCCGGAAAGAAAAAAGTCATTGCCGATTTGATACTCGGGTTGACTTCATTGCAACACCGGGGGCAGGACTCTGCCGGTATTGTGACTTTCAAAGACATGTTTCGTATTAAAAAAGGGCTGGGTCTGGTCAATGAAGTGTTTAAAGAAAAACACATCCACCGGCTAAAAGGAAAAATCGGTATCGGGCATGTACGCTACACGACGCATGGCACAAACAACAAGGGCAATGCCCAACCGATAGTCACCAATTATCCTTTCGGTATCGCCATGGTACACAACGGCAATGTGACCAATTATGAAAAAATGAATCAGGCCTTATATCATGATTATCACGTATTGCCCACCTCCACCAATGACTTAGAAATATTACTTTACACGTTTGCGGCAGAATTAGAAAAAAAGGACTTGGGGCACATCGCCGCCGAAGACATCCTAGCCGCCGCCCAAGCCACCCAAGAGAGAGTAGAAGGGGCGTATGCCGTGATCAGTGTCATCGCCAACCACGGGCTTTTGGCCTTTATGGATCCCAATGGGCTACGCCCGCTCTTACTCGGCAAAAAAGAAACAGATAAAGGTTGGGTCTTCGGACTCGCATCAGAATCTGTGACTTTTGACCATTTGGGCTACGAAGTGATTCGGGATTTGCAGCCCGGAGAAATTCTATTTATTGATAATAACCAGCACATTCACAGCCGTATAGGTCACCAAAAGCAACGCAAATTTTGTATTTTTGAATACATTTATTTTGCGCGGGAAGACTCCATTATCCATGACAAATTAGTCGCCGGTAAGCGGGTACGAATGGGTCAAGCCTTGGCACACAAAATCCAAGCCGCCGGACTCCAACCGGACATTGTCATTGATGTACCGTCTTCGGGATACTTTGCGGCATCCGGTCTTGCCGAAGAATTGGGCATTCCCCACCACCGCGGTTTAGTCAAAAGTAATTACATCGGACGCTCCTTTATTTCCCCCAAACAAAGCGAGCGGGAAGCCATCGTCAAACGCAAACTAAACCCCATCAAAAACACCGTCCGCGACAAAAAAATCGTGGTGGTAGATGACTCCATCGTGCGGGGGACTACGTCCAAAAGAATTGTCAAACTCCTACGTCAAGCCGGTGCCAAAGAAATCTATTTTGCGTCCGCTGCCCCCCCCATCAAACATCCTTGCATTTATGGGATTGACATGTCCATTTCCACCGAATTAATCGCTGCCAACAAGACGCTTGAAGCCATCAAAGACTTTATTGAAGCCGATGCCCTTTTTTATAATACGGCCGAAGACTTGGATCATATATTTGCAAACTTCTCCACTTGCACCGCCTGCTACACCGGGAATTATCCTACCGACAACGCCCAAGCAGCTTTAAAACATATCGAGCGAGAGCGACTTTTGGATAAGAAGGGGTGCAGTTGATTTGTTCTTGAAAAATTGTAACTGTTTAGGTGCTCCTATTTTAAGGCAAAAAATAGGCATTTTTGTGTATGTTGAAGCTACAATTTTTGAAGCGTAGCTGGGCTACGTGAG
>Ga0256832_1003431_pt1 | contig 10784 bp, 8 predicted proteins | sample 134614metaG_FD_190534 | JGI IMG/M metagenome (GOLD analysis project Ga0256832, IMG submission 190534) | Hydrothermal vent microbial communities from Lau Basin, Pacific Ocean - 134-614 | ecosystem: Environmental > Aquatic > Marine > Hydrothermal vents | place: Pacific Ocean: Lau Basin | collected...
TTCATTTAATTTATCAAGTGCTTCTCTCTCTTCTTGGCGTTCTAATCTTCTAACAGAAACTCTAATTCTATCATTTTTAGCATCTATGAAAGAGATAACAGCTCTAATAGTTTGACCTTTTTCAATCTCCTCTTCCTTAAGTGGAGCAAGGTCATCAAGTCTAATAAGTGCATCAACCCCTGGTTCTAAAGAGATAAATACACCAAACTCTTTTTTATCTTTAACTATACCTTCTACAATGTCACCATTTTTATGCGTTTTTGCAAATGCTGCTACAGGAGACTCTTCCATGGCTTTTTTACTTAAAGAAACTTTACCATTTTCTCTGTCAATCTTAATGATTTTAACTTCAACTTCATCACCAGCTTTGAAAAGATCTTTTGCAGATTCTGATTTTTCCCATGATAGTTCTTGGTTATGAAGAAGACCTTCTACTGGACCAATTTTAAGGAATGCTCCAAAGTCAGTTACAGATGAAACTGTACCTGTAATTATGTCACCAACCTTGTTCGCAGAGGCAAATTGATCAATTGGTTTTGGAAGCAATGTTTTTCTTGAAACTCGAAGTCTTCTTTGTTGTTTATCAATTTCGATAATCTCAACATCAATCACTTGACCAATTTCAATAAAATCTTTAGGGTGTTTAACATTTTTGTTCCAAGAAATTTCAGATACATGAAGGAATGCTTCTAAATCTTCACCTAAATCTACAAATGCACCATATGGTTCAATGTTTGAAACCGTTACTGAAACAGTGTCACCAGCTCTTAGTGTATTGTCAATATCTTTCCATGGGTCAAGGTTTGCCTCTTTAATAGAGAGAGAAAGGTGTCTTTTCTTTTTATCATAGTCAATAGCCATAACATTAACTTCATCACCTTCTTTGTAATACTTTGAAGGGTTAACTGGACCTTTATGAGAAATTTGTGAGTAATGAACAAGACCATCCATACCACCGACATCAACAAACATACCGTAAGATGTAATTTTTTTAACAGTACCAAGAACAATTGCTCTATTCTCTAGTAATTTGTCTACAATCTCTTGTGTTTCAGCTTTTTCACGTTCAATTAACTCTTTTCTTGAGATAATAACTGAACCTTTTTCTTTATCAACTTTAACAATAAGTGCTTTGATTTTTTTACCAATTGGATCAACTTTGTAAGAGATATATGAAAGTGTTCTTGGCATAAAGAATTCTAAACCAGAAACGTCAACTACAAAACCACCTTTATTTTTCTTAGTAATAGTACCTTCAACAACATACTCTTGCTCATCATCATACTCTTCAATAAATTCTGCTAATGCTGCTCTTTTTTCTGCTAGTTCATAAGAAACATTTGGTCTTTCACCTCTAAATCCAGTGATAACAACAGTAATTGCTTCACCCTCTTCAAACATAATATTACCATCTTCATCTCTAATTTGGTCTAGTGACATAAATGCTTCATTCTTACGACCAACATCAATTACTGCTTGATTCTCTTCTTCATCTATCTTAACAACAACACCATCTACTAAATCACTTTTTGTATCTGCTTTTTTAAACGACTCCTCGAGCATCGCTCCAAAATCTACATCTTCTATTTCGATATCTTCGAATTTCATACTTACTAATCCTTGCTTGTGCCTAATTTTGCGCTATTATACTCTTTTTTTTTTAATAGATAATGAAAATATAAGAATATGTGAGGATATAGTGAAATGCAAAGGGACTGTAATAACTTTAAAGTTTAAATATTTTTAAAGTTATTACTATAACAATTTAGTTGGTTATTAGTTGAATTTTATTAATAACATTTTGAACAATCCAGTCAGGAGTTGAGGCTCCAGCTGATATTCCACAAAGATTTTTATTTTTAAACCAAGACGCTTGAAGTTCTCTTTCATTCTCTATTAGATAGCTATCTTTACAATCATTTTGAGAGATACTGTGTAGCATTTTAGTATTTGAAGAGTGTTTACCTCCAATAACAATCATGACATCAGCTCTTTTTGCTAAGGCTGCCGCAGCATCTTGATTTTCAAAGGTTGCATTACAGATGGTATTAAAAACTCTAACTTCTTTATGTGTTCTAATAAGTGCTGTAACTATTTTTTCAAAATCTTCAGGTTTTTTGGTGGTTTGAGAGACCAATGCAACCTTATTTTTTAATGGTAATGCTTCTAATTCTTTTGGGGTTAAGACAATAAATGTGTGATTTTGGTGTTCAGCATAAGAGACAACACCTTTTATTTCAGGGTGTGCTTTGTCTCCAAATATAACAACAGAGTAGCCTTCTGAACTCATTTTCTCTACAATATTTTGTGGTGTTGTAACATAAGGACAGGTTGCATCAATGATTTTATTCTCTTGTTTTTTTAGTATTGAAAGTTCATCTTTTGGTATACCATGTGTTCTAATAACGATGGCATTGTTACTGTCTATATCTTCTATCTTATCTACTAAGCCAATATTAAAACCAGTTTTTAATCGATTAATTTCATCTTTGTTGTGAATAAGTGGACCATAAGTAAAGCTATTTTGATGTTTTTCTGCTATTTCTATGGCCCGTTTGACACCATAACAGAAACCATAGCTTGATGCTAATTCTATTTTCATTCTATTTTTCCTCTATAGTTGTAATTTGAGAGAGAATATCAAAAAAGTTTGGAAATGAAGTATCTATACACTCTACATCTCTAATGGTCATTCCACATTGTATTCCAGCTATGGCAAAACTCATGGCGATTCTATGGTCACCATAACTGTTAATAGTGGCTTTTTTGAGTTCAGCACCAATAATTTCATAGCCATCATGATGCTCTATGGTCTGGATATTACAGAGATTTAATCCATTAATAACGCTTGATATTCTATCGCTCTCTTTTACTCTTAGCTCTTTAGCATTTTTAACACAGCTTTTTCCATTAGCTACAGCCATAGCAATGGCTAAAGCAGGGAGTTCATCTATGAGCCATGCAATATTTTTTTCAACGGTTACTGCTTGTAGTTTACCATTGTAAGATACCTCTATGTCTCCAATAGGTTCATAGATATTTTCTCTCTCAATAAAGCTAAGGTCAGCCCCCATGCCAAGTAGTATCTTATAAGCTTCAATTCTTGTTGGATTAAGTGTGACATTTTTAATAACAACTTTTGCATTTGGGGTAATGGCAGCTGCTACTGCAAAAAAGAAAGCACTTGAAGGGTCAGCAGGTACAGTAATGTTTAGTGGATTTAATGGTTTTCTTAGAGGTTCTATCTCTATCCATCCCTCTTTATTTGTCTTAATATTTGCCCCCATTCCTCGTAACATTCTCTCGGTGTGGTCTCGTGATAAAAGTTCTTCTTTATAGAAAGAGTTTTTATCAGCTTGAAGTCCTGCTAAAATAAGAGCAGATTTTACTTGAGCTGAGTCAATAGGTGAGTTGTAATGGAAGGATTTTAACTCTCCTCCACGTATGGCTAAAGGAGCCAAGTTTCCATTTTCTCTACCATCTATTTTTGCCCCAATATCTCGTAGTGGTACAGTGACTCTGTTCATCGGTCTTGAACGTAGGTATTTGTCCCCCGTTAAAACAAAAGAACCCTCTATTCCTGCAAGAAGTCCAGAATAAAGTCTCATTCCTGTTCCTGCATTTCCACAGTCTAAAATGTTATCAGGCTCCGTTAGTTTTTTAGGAGGGATAATGGTTATATTTCCTCCTTCTCTCATAACTTCTGCACCTAGCTGTTCTGTAATGGAGAGAGAAGCTAAAGTGTCTTCACCTAAAAGAAAGTTTTGAATAGTAGAGGGTTTATCACTGAGAAGTGAGAAGATGGCACAACGATGAGATATTGATTTGTCTGCTGCAATGTCTGAACACTCTAAAGAGAAGGGTTCAGAAGATTTTTCAATATTCACATTTTTCATCTTAAATTGGCTCCATATTCAGATGAAAGATTATCAAGGATACTATTTACAGTAGTGTCAATATCATTATCATCAAGTGTTCTATCTAATGCTTGAATAAAGAGACGTAGTGTTAAACTTTTCTTTTCTCCTAGCTCTTCATCTTCATAAACATCTATAGGGTAAAATTTACTTAAGAGAGGGAGTTCTAAAGATTTAATAGTGGTTGATATTTGAGAGTAAGGTATGTTTTTATTAACGACTAAACTCAAATCTTTATAAACTCCTTGAAATTTAGAGATAGCCTTAGCATCGATATGTTTAGGTATAAGAGCATCAAATTCTATTTCAGCTATAAAGGTTTCATCTAAATCAAAATCATCTCTTGCTACAGGGTGCAGTTTTGTTAAGTACCCACAAATTTCATCATTGATAATAATATCGGCTGATTGATAAGGGTGCAACAGTGCATTGTCCCTTGTGGAAGTTCTAAGTTCAAAGTTACCAAGAATGGCAGATAGTTTTCTTGCGAAGCTATCAAAATCAATACTTTTTGGTTTACCACTATTTCCTATATATTCACTCTCTTTTTGACCCGAATAGATAAGAGAAAGAACTTCTTTCTCTTCACGGTTTTCATCAAAAATAGTACCTACCTCAAAAAGAGCTGTTGAGCGTTGTGAATAGTTTAAATTTCTCTGTGCAGCTTGTAAAAGATTTATACTTATAGTTGTTCTTAATGTGTTTAGGTCAGTAGTAATTGGGTTGATGATATCTAACTCCTCTTTTATAAGAGGAAAATTGTATTTTTCAAGAAGTTTCTTATCTGAAAAAGCAAAAGAGATGCTCTCATCAAAGCCTGATGCAACAGCACGTGAACGTAACTCTTTTTTTGCATAGTATTTATGCGTAGTAGTGTTGATTCGTTGAGCTTCTTTAAAACATAAAGGTTTTGCTTCTATATTATCAATACCTAATATACGTACAATCTCTTCAGTTATATCTTGAATGTTTTCAATATCATGTCTAAACTTTGGTACGGTTACTCCAAAGTTGTCTTCAGTAGAGTTTTGAACTGTAAATCCTAAAGAAGTTAAAATTCTTATTATTTCAGATTTATCAATTTTATTACCAATAAGTTTTGAAATTTCATCTGTTCCAATAGGAATAATCTTATCTTCTTGTTCGTTATCTAAAGCGATAATTCCATTATAAAGTTTACATTTATTGTAACTTTCAAATAAGTAAGTAATGTAGTCAATAGCAAAAGAGAGTTGGGGTTCAGAGCCTCTAGATGTATTATAGTAGAGTTCATCTGTCTCTAAATGATGTTCCGATACAATATCTACAAGTTGTGTAGGATGGATATAAGATGTTTCAAAAAGAACTCTTGATGAGTTCTCATTGGCTTTACTCTTTTCAATTTGTTTGATTCCTACTTGAGAACAAGGCTTTTCATTAATAAAAACATTAATAATCCCTTCGTTGTTAGATAAATTAATAACAACTTTCTCTTCATCTTCCAGATTTATTTCACTTACTTCATAAGCACGAAGTATAACCCCTGTAGAATGGGTAATATAGCTTAATATATTCTCCAAGGCATCTGATTTTAACTTGTCTATAAATGCTAATCGTAAAGCAAAAAGTAAAGAGGTGTGTAGATCTTCCATATTTGCCATGACATATTGAACTGAAGCATCAATAACTCCATTGGTCTCAAGCTTAGAAACACGAGCCAATCCAAGTTTTTCTAGGCTTTGACTCTCATAGTCAAAATCTGTTATAGGGAGGTTTAAAACAGCAGATAAATCTCTAGCTACACCATGCACAGATAGACAGTCACCACGGTTTGCTGTAAGTTCTATCTCTATGACGGTATCTGCAAGTTTTTTGTACTGATTGAGCTCTTTCCCAACAATAAGTTCACCAATGCTATCATCTAGTATCATAATACCATCACCGATATCTGGTAATCCTAGTTCTGAAGCAGAACAGACCATTCCTTCACTCTCTACACCACGAAGTTTTGCATGTTTTATCTCAAAATCTTCTCCTAGTTTTGCTCCAATGGTTGCAACAGCAACATACTGGGCATCTACCACATTGGCAGCTCCACATACTATTTGGCGTACATCTGAACCGATGTCAATTTGACAAACATTAAGCTTGTCTGCATCGGGGTGTTTCTCAACAGAAACTATTTTACCTACAATAATTTTCTCAGGAATAGTATAGGTTTTAATACTATCTACCTCTAATCCAATAGCATTTAAACTCTTAAAAAGAGTCTCATTATTCACTTCACTGAGGTCTATAAAGTTATTTAACCAAGTTCTTGTAACTATCATCTAAACTGCTCCAATAAACGTGTATCGCCTTCAAATAGCATTCGAAGGTCTGGGATTTTATGTAATAACATGGCAAATCTTTCAATACCCAATCCAAAGGCATAACCACTGACATTTTTGTATTTAACAGCTTTGAAGACATTTTCATCAACGATACCACAACCAAGAACTTCAAGCCAACCTGTATGAGAACAGACACGACAACCTTTACCCTCACAGAAGATACAAGAGATATCAACTTCAGCAGATGGTTCTGTAAAAGGGAAGAAGCTTGGTCTAAAGCGTATTTCTACATTACCAAACATATAGTGGAGGAAGTCAGACATAACAGACTTTAGGTTGGCAAAACTTACTTCACCAACTTCTCCTACAACCAAACCTTCTATTTGGTGAAACATAGGTGTATGGGTAATATCATAATCTTTTCTAAAAACAGCACCTGGTGCAATCATGCGAATAGGTGGTTTTTGTGCCAACATGGTTCTTATTTGTACAGGTGAGGTATGGGTGCGTAGGACAGCTCCATCTTTAAAGAAAAATGTATCTTGCATATCACGTGCAGGGTGATTTTTAGGTAAGTTGAGTGCTTCAAAGTTATGGAAGTCATCCTCAACTTTAGGTCCATCTTCTATAGAGAAGTTGAGTGCTAAAAAGTAGTCTATAATCTTATCCATGGTTGCCATAACTGGGTGTAAAGCACCTTTTTCATTTAGGTTGTTATAGAGTGAAACATCTATGGCTTCTGTTTTTAGTAGTCGCTCTATCTCCTCTTTTTTTAGTACCTCATAGCGTTCATCGTAAACAGCTTGAAGTTTGGCTTTCTTTTTATTGAGTCCCTCCGCAAATGCTTTTTTCTCTGGTCCTGGTACATCTTTAAGTTTTGCAAACTCTGCAGCCAAAGCACCCTTTTTCCCAAAAAGTTCAACACGAACTTTTTCAAGTGCTTTAAGTGAGCCAACTTGTTTAATTAGTTCTTCTAAATTTTCCAAAATAACCTCTGTTCACTTTATATATAATTCAATTTAATAATTGTATGATTTTATCCAAAATATACTAATAATGGGATTGAATGTGATATAATTTTTCATAATTTTTTAAGACATTAAAATAATAAAGGATAAACAGTGTGTATTTTTTGCAAAATAGTTGAGGGTGAGATACCAAGTAATAAGATTTTAGAAAATGATGATTTTATAGCATTTCATGACTTATATCCAAAAGCACCTATTCATATTTTAGTTATTCCTAAAAAACATGTAGATTGTTTTCAAGAGGTAAGTTCTGAGACTATGGCTTCTATGACTCCATTTATTCAAGAGGTGGCAACATTAACAGGTATAGATAAATCAGGGTATAGGCTTATCACCAACAATGGAGACGATGGAGGGCAAGAGATCCACCATTTACATTTTCATGTTTTAGGTGGAGCAAAGCTTCCCTTTGGACATTACAAAGATGAAGTAAATAAGAGCTTATAATTATTAAAAAAAATGTAGGTGTGACTGTCACACAGAAAATCTCAGTTGAAATAAATGGAAGATTTAAATTTTTTAATAGGATAGATTTATATTTGACGTGTGACATGGTCACACCTATGGATAAACAAGAAGGAAACAATAATATATGACACTAGAAGAACTAGACAAAAAGTATGTATTGCAAACATACAACCGAAACTACACAAATTTTGTAAAAGGTCAAGGCTCAACTCTCTATGCAGAAAATGGAGATGACTATATTGATTTTGCATCAGGAATTGCTGTAAATTCAGTAGGACATAATAATCATGTACTGGTAACAGCACTTCAAAATCAAGTAGAGAAGATTATCCATATCTCTAACCTACAAGTAATAGAGCCTCAAGCAAAACTTGCAGAGAAAATCTGTACCTTAGCAAACTATGATGGAGCAATTTTCTTTGCCAATTCAGGGGCAGAAGCCAATGAGGGAGCGATTAAAATAGCACGTAAATATGGTGAGACTAAATTTGATAAGAAGCGTTATAAAGTGATAACTTTAGAACACTCCTTTCATGGACGAACCATTACCACAGTAAAAGCAACAGGTCAAGATAGTTTTCATACACCAAACTTTTCACCTTATCCTGATGGTTTCTCTTATGTAGATGGTTTAGATGCAGTTTATGAAAATATTGATGATGAAACAGTAGCCGTTATGATAGAGCTTGTGCAAGGTGAGGGTGGGGTACAACCTTTTGAAAAAGAGGCAATTCAAAAACTAGCTAAACACTTAAAAGAGAGAGATGTGCTACTGATTGTAGATGAGGTTCAAACAGGTATCTACCGAACAGGGGCAATGTTGGCTTCAAATATGTATGAGATAGAACCAGACATTATCACTATGGCAAAAGGTCTTGGTGGAGGTGTACCCATAGGTGCAGTTATGACTAAACACAAAGATATATTGGTAGCAGGTGACCATGGTTCTACTTTTGGTGGTAACTACCTTAGTACTACGGCTGGTTTAGCTGTTCTTGAAGTGTTACACGCTTTAGATGAACAAGGAAAACTTACTGAAACTTTGGCATACTTTACAGTAAAACTAAAAGAGATACAGAATAAGTACTCACATTTATTTACTGAGGAGATAGGTTTAGGACTTATGCGAGGACTTCGTGCGAAAGATAACGATACCATGAAAGCTGTTTTAACAAAGTCAATGGAGAAGAGACTGATTGTACTTCCTGCTGGGCGAAATACAGTTCGTTTTTTACCTGCTTTAACCATTACAGCCTCAGAGATAGATGAAGGGTTTAAGCGTTTTGAAGAAGCACTTAACTCTCTGTAGTTTTTTACTCTCTCCACTTTTGGCAGAGGGTGAACTAAGTAACATACTCTCAGCCGACAAAAATGAGCTTATCAAAGAGCAGGTAGAGCAGAACGATATTCAAAGCAAACAGTTAGAGAAGTCGTGGATAAACCCTATCATGCTTCAATACTCTAAAAACTATACCACCCAGTTTGGAGATGCTATTGACACTCAACAGTTTGTGGTTTCAGTTGACCAGCCTATTTTTAAAATGGGTGGTATTTGGTCTGCTATAAAGTATGCAAAAGCAGTAGGAAAAGCCAATGATATTGATATTGAGTTACAACGTAGAGGGGCGATTTCACAAGCATTGAGTATTCTTTATAATCTTAAAAAATCTAAGTATCAGTTAGAAAAATTGGCACTAATGATTGAGAATGATAAGATAGATATTCAGATACAAAAAGAGAGCTATGAAGAGGGGTTAACAAACAGAACTCTTTATGACCAGGCATTGTTAAAAAAGAACCAAGATAGTACCTCTAAGTTGGAGTTAGAGCTATCTATTACCAAACTAGAAAATGATTTCGCTCTACTAAGTGACAGTAACCCTTACTCTTTAACTCTTCCAAATTTTGGTATGATAAGCAAAGAGCGTTATGAAAAAGAGCAGTTAGAGTTAAAAAGAGATAGCCTAAGAGTTGAAGAGAAAAAAGAGAATAAATTTATGACGCTAACCAAGTATCTTCCTGAAATATCTGTTACAGGTCGTTACATAAATGAAGACCTAAATCCACTCTTTGCACGAGCAGATAGCTCACTAAAACGTGAGTATTTTAACTACGGTTTTAAGGTAAGTCTACCCCTATCTGTTAATAGTTTAGATGATATTCAAAACTCTAAAATAGAGTACTTAACAGCCAAGATAAAACTAAATGAGAAGAAAAAAGAGATAGCCAACAACTATAGATTGATTCAGAAGCATTTAGATATTATAGATAAAAAGATAGAACTCTCAAAAGAGGATGCCCAACACTATGAAAGTATGTTGGTAACAGCTCAAGAGTTAGAAGAGGTGGGTGATAGAACATCACTAGATACACAAAAGGTTGCTAATACATTACAGATACGTAAAATAGACCAAGAGATTTACAAAATAGATGCACAGTTGGAGCTTTTAGGATTATATATAAACGTAGCTGATGCACTTTAGATTTTAAAAGGAGATATGATGTTAAAAAAAATACTACTATTGAGCTTTCTTAGTTTATCGTTATTTGGGTATGACTTTGGAGATGTCCCAAAAGTAAAAGTTGTTGACATTCCAAAGGGTCAAAGGCTTATGGTTCAGTTTGGAAAAACTAAGTGTATTTGGTGTGAACATATGGCTCCTTATCTTAAAGAGATAAAAGAGAAATACCCTAAAACACCTATTTACTACATTAACACCGACAAAGATATGTTAGGTGGCATTAACTGTAATGTTGAGGTATTACCTACCTCTATCTTTTGGGATGAAAATGGAAAAGAGATAGGACGGCATGAGGGGTATTTGTTACCTGAGCAGATTATGGAGTTGTTGCGTAAATATGGGGTTTTGGTTGAAGATGAGAATGGTACTCTAAAATAGGTTTTTTGAATAATTTTGATATACTAAAAGTAGAAAAAATAAAAAAGGATAAGCATGACCATTACACTAAATATTCAGAACGAACAACTTTTTGACAAGATATTATGGCTTTTAAGTCGTTTTAAAAATGACGGTTTAGAGATTATTACAGATATTCAA
>Ga0256832_1003432_pt1 | contig 10779 bp, 12 predicted proteins | sample 134614metaG_FD_190534 | JGI IMG/M metagenome (GOLD analysis project Ga0256832, IMG submission 190534) | Hydrothermal vent microbial communities from Lau Basin, Pacific Ocean - 134-614 | ecosystem: Environmental > Aquatic > Marine > Hydrothermal vents | place: Pacific Ocean: Lau Basin | collected...
TGTTACAACTAGAGGCTAGACTTAACCAAATCAAGAGAAGAGGTGGAGTACAACAGAGCATAAAAAGAGCTAAAGATATTGCTGAGTACTTTAGAGCAGAGATAAAAGGTCTACCACTAAAAGAGTACACTCCATACATGCCAAATGCCATGACAACACTCACTCCAACAGATGGTAAGAGTGCTATGGATATTGTTAATGGTTTAGAAGATGGGTACAAAGTAATGGTCTGTCCAAATGGTGGGGCAGAGCGTGATATTATTTTTAGAGTTTCACACATGGGAGACATGACTAGAGCTTATACTGATGTGCTAATTGATGCACTTTATGACTACTATGGAATGAAGAGAGCATAATGGCAATAGACCCAAAAGAGCTACGTCAAGCTCAACTTATTATGTTAGAGATGTTGGTGGAGTTTGATGCTATTTGTAAAAAGCACAACTTAAAATATTGGCTAGATTCAGGTACACTATTAGGAGCTGTGCGTCATCAAGGGTTTATTCCTTGGGATGATGATATTGACCTCTCTATGCCTATAGAGGACTATAATAAATTTATAGAGATTGGAGCCTCTGAGCTCTCTGATAATATCTTTTTTCAAACCAAAGAGACAGACCCTGATTTTAAGTTTGACTATATGAAACTACGTTCAAACAAAGCCTCTATAGTAGAGTTTCATGAGAAAGATAGAGAGATAGCGTACCATCAAGGGGTTTTTGTAGATATATTTCCTATGTTAACAGTTCCAAATAGTACATTTCATAAAAAGTTTTACAATGGTATCTTTGAGTCTATTCGTTCTGTTTCAGCTATTAGTCTGCATACTCCTAATGGGAAAGACTATCCAGAAGTAAGAGAGAAGTTAGTAAAGGCTCTATCTCTTATGCACCAAGGGTGGGATAAAGAAGATTTAAAAGTTATTTATAGTGGAGAGATGCCAGATGTTGCCGCTTGGTTTGACATAGATGAGATATTTCCTCTCTCTAAAATAGTTTTTGAAGGATTAGAGTTTAATGCTCCTAAAAATCCCAACCATTATTTAGGTGAAAATTATTCTTTTAACTTTATGGAGCTACCTCCTAAAGATAAACGAACCATCCATGCACATGAGATAGAGATAAAGAAGTGATTTTTTTGTTTTCACTAACGAAGTTTTTGTTTCGTTAGTGAATTGTTAAAATTAAGAAGCTTTTTTGAAATCATTCCACGCATTAAGTATGACTTTTTCTTCAAACTTGACACCATCTACATGTATAATCAAATCAAGTAGTTCTTCAAAAAATGACATCTCAATTTTAGACTCTTTAGCCAGTAAAAAAGCTTTATTAAAAGGTAAAGGATTCTGATATAGGTCATCAATTTTTTCTTGAACATCAGAAGGAATCTCTTTCTCTATACGATGGACAAATTTCTCAATCTCTTTACGCTCTTTATCTGAAAAATCTTTATCACTAGAGGCACATGATGTAGCTACTGCTTCCAGAGCAATAATCGCAGACCAATACTCATCCATAGAGCTTAATGGATTAAAAGCATCAGGTAGTTGTTGTTTTATTTTGTCAATTTCACTAATAAATTCTACTTTTTCTACCTTTATCTCTTGCTCTTCAGTAATTTCGATTTCTTTATTGATTTCTTTTTCTTCTTTAGATTCTTTTTCTTCATTTATCTCTGTTTTTATAGTAGTTACTTGTTCTTCTGTAACTTCTGTATTTTCTGTAGTTTCTGTAGTTTCTTTTTTTTCGCTAATCTTTTTCTCTTCAATAGCTACTTTTTCTTTACCGAAAATACCCAATAGGTTACTATTTAACTTATGCCAAAAACTCATATTAAATCCTTATAATAAATATATTTCAAAAGAATTATATTATATTTTTATTAAAAAATAATATTAAAATTAAAAAATAAGTAATTATATAATTTGGAAATAGTTACTGTTGATACTCATCAATTCAAAATGGTAAAAATATTTGATATAATATTTATCATAAAAAGTCAAGGGATAAATATGTCTGTAATTATAAATTCTACCATTAAAACCAATGCTTTAGGTCGTTGGTACATAGAGCTTAATGACACTACAAAAGAGGAGCATATGGAAATCTGTTTAGATGTTAATGAGTATGCTGTTAAAATAGAAGCAATAGGGGCAGAGTATGGTGGAGATATAGATGTTGCATGGTCTGCTGAAGATGATGTAACTAAAGAGCAAATAAATGAAGTTAGAATGCAGATGAATGCTTATGAACACGAACGTGAGCAGCAAAAAGCTGCTGAAGCAGTGGGTGGAATGTCACAAACTCATCAAGCTGATGGGACACCTAATTTTTAAATTTATGAACTCGATTTAGTTTGTAACTAATCTCTCCGTTTAAAATCTCAATGACTGAAAAGAATTTTTCAGTCTCTATCCAGTAAGTTCCATCTTCTTTTGTCTCTAAATAATCCAGATAAATCTTTTTGCCAAGTTCTAAAAACTTAGGGTCACCTCTGTAGATATTTTTAGGAATGTTTAAGTAGTGTAGGGGGTTTAAGGCTCGTTCATTTTCAAAAGAGAAAGCTCCTTCATAGTCACGTCGCAGACTTGATAAGGTCGCATCAACACCAAGTTTATCAGCTAATAAGGCTCCTAAAGAGCGAATGTAAGTTCCCTCTGAAACTATTGCTTCAAAATGGACAAAAGGGTGAGAGTAGTTGATTAGATGAATATCATAAATAGTAGAAGTAATCTTTTTTAACTCTACCTCTTTCCCCTCTCGTGCTAAATCATAAGCACGTCGTCCGTTGACCTTTTTAGCTGAAAATTTGGGAGGATAGTAGGTGAGTTCACCTCTTAGGCTCTCTAGTGCTTGGTAGATGTCGTTGATGGTGAACTCAGGGACTATTTTGACTGAATCTACATTTTCAATGTCTAAGCTTTGAGAGTTCGCTCCTAACCATAAGGTTGCTGTGTAGGCTTTGGGTGCTTTTTTTAGGTACTGAAAAAGTTTAGGGTACTGACCAGTAGCAACGATTAGACAACCTGTGGCAAAGGGGTCAAGGGTTCCTGAAAAACCTACTTTTTTAGTGTTGTATTTTCTTTTTACATAACCCATGTAGCCGTTGGAAGAACGAAAAATGGGTTTGTTTACTACAAATAGTCTGTTCATATATCTTATTTTAAACCGATTGAACAAAAGAGCTTAAAATCTCTCTTTTGCTTCCACCAAAGTTGATTTTTAGTTTGTACTCTCTTCCTGATTTGGTTGAGCTTTGTACTCTTCCGATTCCAAAGATTTTATGTTTAACCAAGTCGCCTTTTTTAAAGCTAGGGGTTTTGGTAATCTTGAGTGATTCACCCTGAATAAGTCCTGCTTCTGAAAGGAAACGGCTTTTGTCTATGCGTTTTCTTTGCCCTTTATAGAAACGGCTGTCCACATAACAAAGCGTGAGGTCAGACTTGGCACGAGTAATCGCCACGTAACCTAATCGACGCTCCTCTTCCATGTTGCATCCCTCACCAAGAAGAGGGAAGAACTCCTCTTCTAAACCTATCACATATAGATATTCAAACTCTAAACCTTTGGAAGCATGTATACTCATAATCGTTATAGCATTTTCATCAAGCTGGTCTTGTTCACTTTGTAGCGAAATATCATTTAGAAAAATATCTAAAGTAAGATTAGGGTTTTTTGAAATGGCTTCTCTAAAGTATCCATAAAACTCATCTATGTTTAGTACTCTCTCTTGCCCCTCTGGTGTAGCTGAGTAGAAATTTTTCATACCTATAAGCTCTTCAAAGAGTTCAATGAAGTTGTAGAGTGACTTGTCCAATTCTACTCGTAGAGTTTCAATATCATTTACAAATTTTTTTAGTGAAGCAGCAGCTTTTTTACTGACGATAGTAGCGAGTTCGGTTATATCTTTCTCTTGTATAAGAGAGAAGATAGAGTATCTATTTTCAAAAGCAGCTTTTTTTAGTTTATCTATGGTTACTTTTCCTATGGCACGTTTTGGCTTATTGATAATACGTTCTAAAGAGAAGTCATCATGGGGGTTAGAGAAGAGTCTAAAGTAGGAGATAATATCTTTTATCTCTGCTCTATCATAAAAACGCATACCCCCTAAAAGTTTAAAAGGAAGTCCCTCTTTTGTGAAACCCTCTTCAAGTGAGCGTGAAAGGGCATTGATTCGGTAGAGAACAGCAATCTCATCGGAAGAGACCCCTTTTGCTAACAGCTCTTTGACCTCTTTTGCAATGGCACGTGACTCCAGCGATTCATCTAACGAATGAAAAACTTTAACGGCTATTCCATCACCCTTATGAGAAGTCAGTTTTTTCCCTATACGTTGGCTATTATGTTCTATAAGTTCATTGGCAGCTTTAAGTATAGGAGTTGTTGAGCGATAATTGGTTTCAAGTTTGACTGTTTTTGTATTTTTGAACTGTTCTGAGAACTCTAAAATATTTCGTATATTTGCCCCACGCCAACCATAGATACTTTGGTCATCATCACCTACAACACAGAGGTTTCCATGCTCTGAAGCTAGAAGTTCTAGTAGTTTAAACTGTAGTTCATTGGTGTCTTGGTACTCGTCTACCATGATATATTTGTAACGGTTAGAGGTCTCTTTTCTCAGCTCATCATCTTTTTTTAATATTTGATAGGTAAGCATAAGCAGGTCATCAAAGTCTACTAGATTGTTTTCTATGATTTCTGTCTCATACGCTTTATAGACAGTAGCTATCTGTTTATAGTCAGGAAGTTCTGCTTTTTTTATAATCTCATCAGCACTTAAAAGTGTGTTCTTATATTTAGAAATCTCAGAGTTGATAAAGGCGATGTTAAGGTCTATTTTCTTTTCTTTTGCAATACGCTTAATAATACGTTTCTTATCATCAGAGTCAATAATTACAAAATTATTGGCACGTCCTAGTTTTTCAATATGAAATTTTAAAAATAGAAGACCAAATTTATGAAAAGTACAAAGAAGTGGCATAGAAGATGTTTTATGAGTCATGAGTGCATTGGCACGTTCACGCATCTCTTTTGCAGCTTTATTAGTAAAGGTTAAAGTTAGTGTGTTTTGTGGGTCAATGCCTACTTCAGAGATAAGATAGGCTAATCTTGTGGTTAAAGTTTTTGTTTTTCCACTACCAGCTCCTGCTAAGATAAGTTGTGGTCCATCAATATGTTTTACTGCTTCGCGTTGTGCGTCATTTAGGGCTTCTAATACTTTTTTCATAACTTGATTATAACACTTTATTGATTAATTTTTAATATATAATGTTGAATCATAAAAAAATGATAAGTTCTAATTATATTTTTATCTAAAGATATTTGTTAAACTTATGAAGAAGTTTAAATATAATTAGATATAATTATTTTAATAAAGATTATAAGGGAATGTAATGTTAAAAGATTTTGTAAAGATGGAGACCTTTTTAACGGTCGCACGTGAACGGAGTTTTTCAAAGGCATCGGCTAAGTTGGGTATATCTCAACCAGCTGTAACACAACAGATTAAATATATTGAGAACTATCTTGAAGCCAAAGTTATAGATAGAAAGAAAAATGGTATTAAGCTTACACCAGAAGGAGATGAGCTTTATAAGGTTGTTGCTCAACTTGAAAAGTCTATTATGTCTCTTGAGAAAGATGTTCTAAAAATTATTAAAAAAGAGATGACTTTTAGATTAGCGGCTTCTTATACTATCGGTTCTTATGTTATTCCAGGAGAGTGTTTAAACAGTATTAGTGAAAGTATTGGAAATGATGTTACACTTGGTATTGATACTACTGATAAAATTATAGAAGGTTTAAAAGATAGAAAGTTTGATGTAGGTTTGATAGAGTCTCCACTTTTTGATGATGATTTGATTTATAGAGAGTGGTTTGATGATGAGTTGGTAATTTTTTCAAATACTCCTTTACCTAAAACAGTGAATACTGAAGAGCTTTATGAGTATAAATGGGTCTGTCGAGAAGAGGGTTCACATACAAGAAAGTTAATATCTGAAGTCTTTGAAGAGCTTGGTGTTTCATGTAAGAGTTTTAATGTTTTGTCTGAAGTGAGTAATACAACAGCTGCTTTACAGAGTGTAAAACGTGCTAGTAAAGATTCAGACCAGCCTGTAGTCTCTGTTATTTCTAAACATGCTATTGCAGAAGAGGTAAAACGTGGAGAACTTTTTGAGTCAAGGATTTATGGTTTTACCATGAGTCGTAAGTTTTATATTGTTTATACCAAAGATAATAAAAATAATGTATTTATTGATAATGTAGTAAATTATATTATAAGCGGAAAATGCTAAACCTACCTTTTTTTCTTTTTTAGAAGCTTTGCATTCTCTGGATTATTTAAGAGGGCATTCATAGAGTTGTCCTCCTCTTCAATTTCTTCTTTAATCTCCTCTACTTGTGAAGATGGAGAAGCATTTATCAATATTGGGTATTCTCCCATAAAAATTTGTTTTATTGCTGTTATGGGAATCTGTACTAATGCACCAATGTTTTCTGGTCCAAATCCTGCTTCAAAGGATAGATAGCCACTCTCTAATGAAGCAGATTCAAAAGAGTAGTTCGCTAACATAAAAAGTGTAATTTCAGGCAAAGATTGTTGTATTTCATGAGGTAAAGCAGGTTCAAAGCTAACTTCTGAAACTTCACATGCTACAGAAAACTCTTGGTTATTGTCAAACATATATTGAATGATTTTTACTATATGTTCTTTCATGATTGTTTGGAATTCTTCTGTTTCTAAAATTTTATATGGCATTTAATAACTCTTTATAGTTTAATATTAATACTTTTTTGTATTTGGAATCCTATCATAGCATTCATTAAGGCAAAGTGTAAAAAGTTTTTAATATCTTCACTTTTAATATTTTTCAGTATTAGGAACTCTTCTGAAAGAAGTTTTTCTCTTATGGTTCCTTCTAGTAGTGGCTTCAAAGGTGTAATCCATTTTTCCCCATCAAAAAAAGCGATATTTGCAATGGTTGTATCGGTTAAGAAGCCATTTTTTTCAATAATAATATCATCATAAGCGTTATCTAAGAGCTTATTTAGCTCTTCTCTATCATTATATTTGTACTTATAGTCAATATCACTTTGAATAATTTTTAAAGATTTTATTTTCTTAGGAGAGTAGGGGATATACTCTATAGAGTTTACCTCATTATCATAAAGAATACGACAACGATAGAGACCTTTTGGGGGTGGCTTTATAAACTCTTCAAGGTTTAAAAGTTTTTTTTCATCAAAGAGTTCAAGTCGGCTTTTGTTGCAACGTCTGTTGTGCCACTCTATGTTCATAACTTGACCATCTTCTATTTTGATGGTCTCTAGTAACTCTCTCTTTATCATTTTTTACTCAAATAAATCGGTAGATAAGTAACGTTCAGCTGTATCACAAAGAATGGTTACTATGGTTTTTCCTTTGTTCTCTGGACGGGAAGCCACTGTAAAAGCAGCTGCTACATTTGCCCCAGCAGAGATACCCACTAGTAGACCTTCTGTTTTTGCAACTTCTTTTGCCATCTCAAATGCTCTCTCGTCATCTATAGTAATGACTTCATCATAAATCTCTTGGTTAAGAATTTGGGGTATAAAACCTGCTCCAATTCCTTGAATCTTATGAGGAGCTCCTGAGCCACCTGAAAGTACAGCTGAGTTACTTGGTTCTACGGCTACAGCTTTTAGTGTGGGAATTTTTTCTTTTAAAACTTCTGAGGTTCCCGTAAGTGTTCCTCCTGTGCCGACTGCTGCTACAAAGTAGTCTATATTGTTATTCGTATCTTCTAAAATCTCTAAAGCAGTAGTTCTCCTATGTATAGCAGGATTATCAGGGTTATTGAACTGTTGCAGTACAAAACCATTTAACTCTTTGGCTAAACTTTCAGCTTTTGCTATAGAGCCATTCATTCCCTCTTTAGCAGGAGTTAAAACTATCTCTGCCCCCAAGTGAATAAGAAGCTTACGACGCTCTATACTCATAGAGTCAGGCATGGTTAAAATAAGTTTTAGACCCTTTGATGCACAGATAGCAGCTAAGCCTATACCTGTGTTTCCTGAGGTTGGTTCAATAATGGTTGAGTCTTTATCTATTTTCCCAGACTTTAACGCCTCATTTACCATGTTCAGAGCTATTCTGTCTTTAACTGATGAAGTAGGGTTCATAAACTCACACTTTGCTAAAATAGTTGCTCCTGAACGTTCAGAGAGTCTGTTGAGTTTAACTAAGGGTGTGTTTCCTATGAGTTCTTCTATGTTGTTTGCTATCATTTTTTATCCTATGTTGGGGTGTGTCGGGAAGAGGACATCCCGACCTACGGTTTTATATGATGCTATAAGCGATGGTTTCACCTGCATACATAGGAATCACTGTACCATAAATAGCAGGAACTACAAAAGGTTTTTTCTCTAAAGTGATGCTTTTTGTAGGAACGGTAATATTTGTATAGATTTTTTGAGCATTTCCCGAGATAAACGCCTGAAGATTTTCAAGGTTTGAGTGTTCCATAAAAAGCTCTGTTAAAACTTGCAGAGCTATAGGAGAGGTAAACACACCAGCAGCACATCCACAGTTCTCTTTAGCATGTTGAGGATGTGGAGCAGAGTCAGAACCAAACATCACTTTAGGATGAGCCTCTAAGGCTACTTTACGTAGTGCCTCTCTGTCTTCTGGTCTTTTTGCAATAGGTTTACAAAAAAGATGAGGTTGAAGCATTCCTCCTGCTACATCATCAAGGGTAATGAGCAGATGATGAAGCGTAATGGTCGCATACAAGTTCTCAAACTTATCAAGAGTCTCTACCGATGCTTTGGTCGTGATATGCTCCATAATGATTTTGAGTTTAGGAAAGTTGGTCGCCAACATCTCATAGATAGAGACAAACTCAGCCTCTCTGTCCATCACAAAGCCATTGGTCTCACCATGAACACAAAGTGGAATGTTAAGTTCTGCCATAGCATCTAAAGTAGGGCGAAGTTCATCTACATCAAACCCACTTAGACCACCCTCTGAGTTAGTAGTAATACCAGCTGGGTAGAGCTTTATGGCTACCAGTTCATCTTTTAGAGACGCTAAAAACTCTTTGGTGTAAGTAGGTTTAAAAAAGAGTGTCATATAGGGAGTAAAGGTATCATTACCTATAGCAGCGTTAATTCTCTCTTTATACGCTAACAACGCCTCTTTACTGTCAACAGGAGGCACAAGGTTTGGCATAATAATAGCTCCTGCAAAATCTCTTGAGCTAAGAGGAGCAACCGTTTTAAGCATATCTTCATTGCGTAGGTGCAAGTGCATATCGAGGGGAGAGTTTAGAGTTATAGACATGGGTTAGTCTCCTATTTTAAAATTGCTGTATTTTACCGATTGTTTGCTTGAAAGTAGGGAGGTCTATTTAAATCTATAAGTCAAAAGAGAGATTAGCAAATGCCCCTTCAACACTTAATGCACTCTTATAACGAGAAGAGAGTACACGTACATGTTTAGTCTGCATGTCACATATAGCAATACGAAAGCTCACGCCCATTTGTGGCTCAGTGATGCAGATGATTTTTCCTTGATATTCTCGTGTGGCATGTATGGTACCTTGTAGTTTTGGAAAAAAATATTTTGGATAACTTAGTGGAGTAATTTCAACAATTTTGATTTGCTCTTTTTTTTCAAGGCTATCCAATATAAGCTGTGCATCTTCTATGGTCTCAAACTGTACGCACCAATCATCAAAAACTTTATTGAAATGTTTTAAATCTTCATCTAAAAAACCTCCAACAAGTGATTGTAAAGCAAAAATTCCCATTGACGTTATCCTTTATTTTAAAGGCAGAATATTAGCATAGTTTTTTTAATAAGCCTCATAATCTTTAATAACATAAAAACTACTCTTCTCTTTAGGAACAAACCAATATTTTATTTTGGGTCGTTTTATTGCTAAACATAGAAGCTTTGGAGGAGTGTAGTTTATAACAGGATAGTCTATTCCTCCTTCAAAAAGTTGGTTACAACGTAAAATCCTTAGACCACTTTGAGCAAAGGCTTTGTGAGGGGTATTAAGCTCAAATTGCCACTTTGCATACTCTGAACAGGTGGGGTAGTAGCGACAATTTGCAGGGAGCAGTTTTGAGATATACTGGTACGCACTTAAGGGTGCAAAGTAAATTTTTTTATGATTCGGCATTTAGTGCCTCACTATAGTGAATTTTAATTCTTCTCATTTTATAACTTTACCATTTTGAACTACATAGGAGTCAGACATATTGACAGCATGATATATGGTAGTGCCATACTTTTTGCTGTAGTATTGTAGTAGTATTTTTTGTTGTGTTGGCTCTATGGATGGGGTTAACCAGCCATTGTTGGTTAAAACTATCATATTTTTTGGTTTTCCCTCATAGAGCTTTTCAGAGGTTGCTTCAAAACAGATAGCATTTCTATAGGTAATGCCATCTACAGTATAGTCTGTAAAGTCAGCTGAGGCAACATAGTCTGGAGCTCCATCAAAAAAGAGTTCATTTATCCATTTCCCCATAAAGTCGGGTAGGGGATTCTCTTCTCCAAAAGGAACCAGTTTTACCTTGTTGGCGATAGTATAGGCAGCATTTTGAAAAATATAAGTTGAGTTACGTGGAATTTTATTTTCCCAATATAATGCACCGATTACTATGGTGATTTTTGTAGAGTTACTCTGAAGTCTTTGCATAATTTTTGGTTGCGTATTTAAAAATATTGGTAAGACAGACTCTGGAAAAACTATAATCTGTTTTTTCTTTTCAATCGCTCTGTTTA
>Ga0256832_1003433_pt1 | contig 10779 bp, 9 predicted proteins | sample 134614metaG_FD_190534 | JGI IMG/M metagenome (GOLD analysis project Ga0256832, IMG submission 190534) | Hydrothermal vent microbial communities from Lau Basin, Pacific Ocean - 134-614 | ecosystem: Environmental > Aquatic > Marine > Hydrothermal vents | place: Pacific Ocean: Lau Basin | collected...
CGTTTTCGAGAACGACCATCGCCGAACCTGAAAAACCGTTGGCGGGGTTGCGCGAATAGTAAATATGTATCCCTTTTTTCCTGCTATGAGCGGCAATGACCGCTTTTTCGAAGTAATAATTGCGTAGCGCTTCTATCAGTTCCGTCAATTCAACTTGTGCGGCGGCGGGTGTTTCGCGAAAAACATATCCGGGCAAAAGGCGCAAATCGATAGTCGAGTCATTACGCAGGGACGTTGGCAGGTCTTCCCGGGCGAAGCGGGAAAAGATCAGGCCTTGCCCGTTTGTCCAGGCGATGACCAACATGCCGTCGTCAGCGGCAACAAGGGTGTTGTCAGTGGGGACACCAAAGGAAAATGCGCCGAAGCGGACTTTTATCCGATTTCCGGAAAGGGGTTCAGGCCATTTTGCGAGTTCGGTGTTTTCGGGGTGCAGAGCCGAGTAGGCGAATATCGGAAGGGCCAAAAAGGGAATGGCCAACAAAAAGGCAAGGAAATGCCTGTTGATTTTGTGCATGGTATCTTCCTTGACGCAGATGTCCTGTTTGTCTTCGGGGCATTCCGGGAGACCGGAACGGCAACATTACGAAATCCGGAATTTCGGAACCGTTGCTTATGGCGTTGTCGTTTCATGTGTATTCTACGTTTTGGTTTGACGACCGGATTGTGAAACAATTCACATTTTTGGCCGCGTCAGTCCGAGCGAGTTTCTCCGGCTGTTTCATGAACGATATGTTGAACAACGAAAAATCCGCCCGCCAGCTCCGTCACGACGAGACCGTACGCATCACCCTGATCGGCGCCGTGGTCGATTTCCTGCTGGCCATCGTCAAGATCGTGGTCGGCTTCGTCGCCCACTCCCAGTCGCTGATCGCCGACGGCATTCATTCCCTGTCCGATCTGGTCACCGATGCGGTGGTGCTGTTCGCCGCGCGCCATGCGCACATGGACGCCGACGAGGATCATCCCTACGGTCACGGCCGTTTCGAGACCCTGGCCACCGTGGCCCTGGGCATCGCGCTGATGGGCCTGGCGGTGGGCATCATCCTGGATGCGGGTTACCGGCTGGCCGAAGGCGAGCCCCATGCCCTGCCGGGCGCGGCGGCACTGGTGGTGGCGGCCATCTCGGTGCTGTCCAAGGAAGTTCTCTACCGTTACACGGTGTTCGTGGCCGATCGGCACAATTCGCCCATGCTCCGGGCCAACGCCTGGCACCACCGCTCCGATGCCCTGTCCTCGGTGGTGGTGCTGCTGGGGGTCGGCGGCGCCATGGCCGGCTACTGGTACCTGGACGGCATCGCCGCCATCGGCGTGGGCCTGATGATCGCGAAGATCGGCTGGGAGCTGGCCTGGAACGCCGTGCGCGAGCTGGTGGACACCGCCCTGGAGCCGGAACGGGTGGAGGCCATTCGCAAGGCCATTCTCGAGACCGACGGCGTCATTTCCCTGCACATTCTGCGCACCCGGCGCATGGCGGGCGAGGCGCTGGTGGACGTGCACATCCAGGTTTCGCCCACCATCTCCGTCTCCGAGGGCCATTATGTGAGCGAGACAGTGCGCCGGCGGGTGATCGCCGAAATTGAAGAAGTGACGGATGTCATGGTACACATTGACCCGGAAGACGACGAAGCGGTACCCTCGCCTCCGGATCTGCCGCTGCGCAGCGAGCTGCTCGAACGGCTGCACCAGCGCTGGCGCGAGATCGATGCCGCCCGGCACATCGTGGACGTCACCCTCCATTATCTGGAAGGGCACATCCAGGTCATCCTGCATCTGCCCGTGGGGTTGCTCGAGCGGACGTCGGCCGAGGAGCTGACCCGGCAGTTCAGCGAAGCGGCCGCGGCCGAGAAAAGCGTCTCGCACGTGCGCCTGTGCTTCCAGTAGCGCACCAGATCCGTGCAAATATTAAAATTGCGCACCATCATGGTGCGCCCATTCCGGATATTTCGGGGGAATGTCAAGCTTTATCCAATAAAATCAGTCGCTTGCCTGGTGGCATGTTTCGTGCACCCGGTGGGCACAGGTTTTTTCACGCTAGCCACACTTTTACCATCCTGGAGAGGCTCAAATGTCTGACAACGTTCTGAAGATGATCAAGGACAACGGAGTCAAGTTCGTCGACTTCCGTTTCACCGACACCAAGGGCAAGGAGCAGCACGTCTCCGTCCCGGCCCACACCGTGGACGCGGATCTGTTCACCGACGGCAAGATGTTCGACGGTTCCTCCATCGCCGGCTGGAAGGGCATCAACGAATCCGACATGATCCTGATGCCGGACGCCGATACCGCGGTCATGGATCCCTTCACCGACGAGCCGACCCTGATCCTGACCTGTGACGTGATCGAGCCGGCCACCGGCCAGGGCTACGAGCGCGATCCCCGCTCCCTGGCCAAGCGCGCCGAGGCCTACCTCAAGTCCACCGGTATCGCCGATACCGCCTACTTCGGTCCCGAGCCCGAGTTCTTCGTCCTCGACGACGTGCGCTGGGGTGCCGACATGAGTGGCGCCTTCTACAAGGTCGACTCCGAAGAGGCCGACTGGAACTCCGAAAAGGTCTACGAGGACGGCAACATCGGCCACCGTCCCGGCCCCAAGGGCGGCTACTTCCCGGTCCCGCCGGTCGACTCCCTGAACGACATGCGCGCCGCCATGGTCCTGGCCATGGAAGAGATGGGCGTGGTCTGCGAGGTGCATCACCACGAAGTGGCCACTGCCGGCCAGTGCGAGATCGGCACCCAGTTCAACACCCTGGTGCGTCGCGCAGACTGGAACCAGATCCTCAAGTACTGCGTGCACAACGTCGCGCACATCTACGGCAAGACCGCCACCTTCATGCCCAAGCCGCTGGTGGGTGACAACGGCAACGGCATGCACGTGCACCAGTCGCTGGCCAAGGACGGGCAGAACCTGTTCTCCGGCGATCAGTACGGCGGCCTGTCCGAGACCGCCCTGTACTACATCGGCGGCATCATCAAGCACGCCAAGGCCCTGAACGCCCTGACCAACGCCTCCACCAACTCCTACAAGCGTCTGGTGCCCGGTTTCGAGGCCCCGGTCCTGCTGGCCTACTCGGCCCGCAACCGCTCCGCCTCCATCCGCATCCCCTACGTGTCCAACCCGAAGGCCCGCCGCATCGAGGTACGCTTCCCGGATCCGACCGGCAACCCGTACCTGTCGTTCTCGGCCATGCTCATGGCCGGCCTCGACGGCATCCAGAACAAGATCCATCCCGGCGAAGCCGCCGACAAGGATCTCTACGAGCTGCCGCCGGAAGAGCTCAAGGACATCCCCACCGTGTGCGCCTCGCTGGAAGAAGCCCTGGAGAATCTGGACAAGGACCGGGCCTTCCTCACCGCCGGTGGCGTGTTCACCGACGACATGATCGACGCCTACATCGAACTCAAGATGGAGGAAGTCACGCGCCTGCGCATGACCACCCATCCGGTCGAGTTCGACATGTACTACTCGCTCTGATCGTTTCAGGCGAAACACGCACCGGAACGCCCCCGCATTGCGGGGGCGTTTTGCGTTCGGGGAATGGCATGTTGTTCTGGATCGCCGATTCGTCTATTCTCGACCCATGCGCATCGGAATCCTGATCCTGGCTCTCTTTCTGACCCTGCCCCTGGCCGCGCAGGAGAAGGTCTACAAGAAGATCAACCCGGACGGCTCGGTGGAATACAGCGACAAGCCCATTCCGGGCGGCGAACTGATGAACGTGCCCAAGGGCACGGTCGTCACCCTGCCCAAGCCCTCCGACTTCAAGGCCGCCGAGACCACCGGAGATCGCAAGGCCGCCGAGAAGCAGCAGGCCGAGGAACACGCCGCCGCCTATACCCGTTTCGAGATCCTCCGGCCCAAGGACGACGAGGCCATCCGCAGCAACTCCGGTGACTTGACCGCCCAGCTGGCGCTGGAACCCGGCATCGTCGAGGGCGATCGCCTGCGCTGGAAACTGGATGGCAACGTCATCGAGGGTGCCGGTGGCCTGACCCTGATCCTGCGTAACGTGGATCGGGGCACCCATACCCTGCAGGCCGAAATCGTCGACAGCCAGGGCAAGGTGGTCAAGAGCACGCCGACCATCACCTTCCACCTGTTGCGCTACGCCGGAGGGCCTTCCGCCTTCGGCAACTGAAGGCGAATCGCCAACGCACCGTTCTGGCGCACCAATTTGGTGCAATTTCCGCATCGCGGGTGTACACTGTGCACCGGCTTCCCCGATTCCGATGTCCCGGCCGGCCCGGTCCGGACCACGACATGCAGCACATATTCTCCTTTTATCAATGACTTGCGCATTCTCCCCAGCGCGTTCCGGTGAAAGCCCCCCTGCGTGTAAGGTTGGTTTGTTTCTTGCAAAAGCCCTGTCATGGTGCCTGCCATGAGCCAGGACAAGTCGGTGCAGTACCGGGTGCTCGACGGCATGGCCACGGCGCTGCTGCTGTTCGATGCGCGGCTGCGCCTGGAGTACATCAACCCGGCGGGCGAGAACCTGTTCTCCGTCAGTGCCCGCCACCTGCTCGGGCAGCCCTTTCATGCGCTGATCGAGGAAGAGGAGGAACTGGCGGAACAGATGCGCAGCGTGCTGGCGGAACAGCACCCCCTCACCCGCCACGAAGTGGCGCTGGGGCTCGGCAATCAGCCACGGGCCATGTTCGACGTCACCGCCCTGCCCCTGCTCGATCCCGGCCAGCCCCGGGAACTGCTGCTGGAACTGCACCCGGTCAACCGCCTGCTGAAGATTGCCCGCGAGGAAGGCAAGCAGGCCCAGGAGCGCACCACCCGGGAGATCCTGCGCGGCCTGGCCCACGAGGTGAAAAATCCGCTCGGTGGCCTGCGCGGCGCCGCCCAGCTGCTGGAACGGCAGCTCGAGAGCGAGGAGCTGAAGGAATACACGCAAGTGATCATCGACGAGGCCGATCGCCTGCAGAACCTGATGGATCGCATGCTCGGTCCCCGTCGCCTGCCCGACCGGCAGCCGCTGAACGTGCACAGCGTGCTCGAACGTGTGGTGCGCCTGATCCAGGCCGAGGAGCGCGACGGCGTGTGCCTGGAACGGGACTACGATCCCAGCATTCCCGAGGTGCAGGGCGATGCGGATCAACTGGTCCAGGCGGTTCTCAACATCGTGCGCAACGCCCGCCAGGCGGTGGACGACGAGAGCGGGCGCATCGTGCTGCGCACCCGCATCGAACGCATGTGCACCATTGGCCGCCAGCGCCACGCCCTGGCCGCGCGCATCGAGGTGATCGACAACGGACCGGGAATCGCCGAGGACATGCAGGAACGGATTTTCTTTCCCATGGTCACCGGCCGCGCCGAGGGCACCGGCCTCGGCCTGTCCATCGCGCAGGACATCGTGCAGCAGCACGATGGTGTCATCACCCTGAACTCGGTGCCGGGACACACCGTGTTCACGATTCTGTTACCGATTCAATGATTCAGGAAAGCCACACATGAGCAAGGAACAGATCTGGGTCGTGGACGACGACCGCTCGATTCGCTGGGTGCTGGAGAAGGCCTTTCGCCAGGCCGACATGGACGTGCGCAGTTTCGAGGATGCCGAATCGGCCCTCGAGGCCCTGCACCGGGAGCAGCCCGACACCATCATCAGCGACATCCGCATGCCCGGCATCGACGGGCTGGAACTGCTGCAGCGCATCCACGGCGAGCACCCCGATCTGCCGGTGATCGTGATCACCGCCCATTCGGATCTGGATGCCGCCGTGTCCGCCTACCAGGGCGGCGCCTTCGAATACCTGCCCAAGCCCTTCGACGTGGACGAGGCGGTGGAACTGGCGCGCCGCGCCGTCAAGCATCATCGGGAACTGCACCGCGCGCCGGAAGCGTCCGATCAGGTGTCCATGGAGATCATCGGCGAGGCGCCTTCCATGCAGGAAGTGTTTCGCGCCATCGGGCGCCTGTCGCGTTCCAACATCACCGTGCTCATCAACGGCGAGTCGGGCACCGGCAAGGAGCTGGTGGCCCACGCCCTGCACCGCCACAGCCCGCGGGCGGCCAAGCCCTTCATCGCCCTGAACATGGCCGCCATTCCCCGGGATCTGCTGGAATCGGAACTATTCGGGCACGAGAAGGGCGCCTTCACCGGCGCCCAGAGCACCCGCCAGGGGCGCTTCGAGCAGGCCGATGGCGGCACCCTGTTCCTGGACGAGATCGGCGACATGCCCGCCGAGCTGCAGACCCGTCTGCTGCGGGTGCTGGCCGCCGGCGAGTTCTACCGCGTGGGCGGCCACCAGCCCATCAAGGTGGACGTGCGCATCATCGCCGCCACCCACCAGAACCTCGAGGAGCGGGTCGCCGCCGGCGCGTTCCGCGAGGATCTGTTCCACCGCCTCAACGTGATCCGCATCCACATCCCGGCGCTGCGCGAGCGCCGCGAGGACATCCCGCTGCTGGCCCGCCACTTCCTGCGCCGCGCCGCCGAGGAGCTGGACATGGATCCCAAGACCCTCGACGACGAGACCGCCGAATACCTCACCCGCCTCGACTGGCCCGGCAACGTGCGCCAGCTCGAGAACACCTGCCGCTGGCTGACCGTCATGGCCCCGGGCCAGACCATCCACCTCGACGATCTGCCGCCGGAACTGATGCAGGCCGAGGGCCGCGAGCGCCCCGCCGGCGACTGGCTCGAGGCCCTGCAGCAATGGGCCACCCGCCAGCTCGCCAACGGCGAGACCGCTCTGCTCGACAAGGCCCTGCCCGCCTTCGAAAAGACCCTCATCCGCACCGCCCTGCAACAGGCCGGCGGCCGCCGCCAGGACGCCGCCCGCCTCCTCGGCTGGGGCCGCAACACCCTCACCCGCAAGATCAAGGAACTGGGGATGGAGGATGTTTGATCCGGGCTCTGTTCGGGGTCGCTGGAAAGATCACGGAGGGCACGGAGACACGGAGAACACGGAGGATTTATTGAATTTTGTTTCGTTGTAGGTCGGCCTGATACCCAAAGGGCACAAGAGCCCGACCTCCATCAAATATCTCCGTGCCCTCCGTGTCTCCGTGCCCTCCGTGTTCCTTCCACCCCACCCCCGACGAAGCCATACAGAATCGTCTCCCGATGCCCGAACGGTTTCCATGACGGCGCGATCACGTTGGGCATGTCCGAGCGGCGGAGCAGGGTCGCCGGGGCGAGGGCGAATTCGCCGTAGCGGCCGTTGACGGCGTCCATGACCGCGTTGCAGGGCCGGCTGGCGTGGCCGGGGTCGAACAGGCCGAGCTGGCCGTCGGCCGGTTGCGGGTCGAGGGCGCGGATCTGGACCTGGAAGACGCCCTGTCCCCGCCAGTAGTCGCGCAGCAGTTGCCGGGCGAAGCCGTAGATCACGCGGCCGTCGTCGGTGGGCACGGCGCTGCGCCAGGTGTCGGCCAGCCAGCCCTCGCGGGTGGAGAGGCCGACGAAGAACTGTTGCGCCACCATGGCATGGCGGCGCAGGCGGGCGCCCACCTTCTCGCTCATGTGCAGCAGGTAGATCCGGATCACCTGCGGATCGCGGGTGTCCGGAGGCATCACCTTGCCGTGGCCGATGCTCTTGGGTGGCGGCACCTCGGTGCGCACCGGCTCGTTGTCGAGCCCCTGGCACATGAGCCACACCCGCCGCCCCGGATTGCCGAAGCGCCGCGCCAGCTCGCCGATGGGCAGACGCGCCATGTCGCCGCAGGTGATCACCCCGCGGGCGGCGAGAAAGTCGCCGATCCCCCGGTTGACGCCGCACAACTCGGTCACCGGCACGTCGCGCAGTGCTGCCCGCGCCTCCCAGGGCGGGATCACCGTGAAGCCGTCGGGCTTGTGCAGCTTGGCCGCATACTTGGCCGTGGTCTTGTCGCCGGACAGGCCCACCGAGCAGGTGACGCCGGAAGCCGCGGTGGCCGCGTCCTTGAGCAGGCGGGCGATGCGCTCGGGCGGGCCGTGGAGCTTCTGGCAGGGGGTCACGTCCACGAAGGCTTCGTCCACCGAGAAGATCTCCACGTCGGGGCAGACGTCGTGCAGGGCCTGCATGATGGCGGTGGAGACCGCGGCGTAGCGCTCGGGCCGGGACGGGCGCTGGATCAGATCGGGGCAGCGTTCCAGCGCCTCGCGCAGGCGCATGCCGGTATGCACGCCGGCGGCCCGCGCCTCGTAGGAGCAGGTGATGATGCAGGTGCCGGTCAGCCCGTTGGTGATGGCCACCGGACGGCCGCGCAGGGCCGGATCGTCGCGCTGCTCGATGCCGGCGAAGAAGGCGTTCATGTCCACGAGCACGATGGCCCGCTTCCAGAAACGGGAGCGTTGCATGGGACACCTCCACTACTACAGGGTTCTGGAGTTGGTGAGCGCTTGCATGGGGAACCGTCGCCGAAAACACGTTCTCCATACGTTCTCCAGTCTAGAGATCGTTTGGAGAACGATCAAGCGGGGTTGAGGCCGCCCCGTTTTGTGGGATGATGTGCGCCCATGGAACTGGATCTCTTCCTGGCCCAGCTCTCGCCGGTGCTGGGCGTCCTCGTCGCCCTGCTGCACCTGGCCGGTCTCGTCGCCGCGGTCACGGCCCTGCTCAACGCGCGCACGCCCCAGGGGGCCATCGCCTGGTCGCTGTTCCTGGTGATGTTCCCGCTGGTGGCGCTGCCGGCCTTCCTCGTCTTCGGCGAGCGCAAGTTCGTGGGCTACGTACTCGCCCGGCGGGAAGGGCGCCAGCCGCTGCAGGCCCTGGCCCAGGCGGTGGCCGATCGCCACCTGCCGACGCTGAAGGCCACCTTCTCGCCCGAGGAACGGGATCTGACGGTGTTCGAGAATCTGGCCGCCATGCCCTTCACCAGCGGCAACCGGGCGCGGCTGCTGATCGATGGCGAGGCCACCTTCGAGGCGATCTTCGCCGGCATCGACCAGGCCCGGGATTACCTGCTGGTGCAGTTCTACATCGTGCACGACGACGGGCTGGGCCGGGCGCTGCAGCAGAGGCTGATCGCCCGGGCGAAGGAAGGGGTCCGGGTGCTGTTCATGTACGACGCCATCGGCAGTTTCGATCTGCCCGAGCGTTATCTGCAGGCACTGCGCGCGGCCGGCGTGGCGGTGCAGCCCTTCCATGGCCGTACCCATCGCAATCCGCGCCGCTACCAGCTCAACTTCCGCAACCACCGCAAGATCGTGGTGGCCGACGGCCTGCGCGCCTGGGTGGGCGGCCACAACGTGGGCGATGAATATCTGGGCAGGGATCCGAAGCTGAGTCCCTGGCGGGACACCCATGTGGAGGTGCACGGCCCGGCGGCGCTGGGGGTGCAGCTGGCCTTTCTCGAGGACTGGAAATCCATGACCGGCGAGATCCCGGATCTGGCCTGGGAGGTGGAGGTCCAGTCACCGGGCCAGCGGGTGCTGGTGCTGCCGAGCGGGCCGGCCGACGAACTGGAGACCTGCGGCCTGATGTTCACCGAAATCATCCACATGGCCCGCAAGCGCCTGTGGATCGTCAGCCCCTATTTCGTGCCGGACGACACCATCGTCAGCGCCCTGCAACTGGCCGCCCTGCGCGGCGTGGACGTGCGCCTGATGATCCCGGAACGGGCCGATCACCGCCTGGTCTACATGGCGAGCTTTGCCTATCTGGAAGAGACCCTGCCGGTGGGGATCCGCATCTTCCGCTACCGGGACGGCTTCCTGCACCAGAAGGCCTTCCTGATGGACGACGCTCTCGCCGGCGTGGGCACCGCCAATCTCGACAACCGTTCCTTCCGGCTCAACTTCGAGATCTTCCTGCTGTTCGCCGATCGCGACTTCGTGCGCGAAACCGAGGCCATGCTGGAGGCGGATTTCGCACGCTGTCGTGAGCTGGAGATGGCCGAGTTCGCCAGTCGTCCCTGGCTGTTCCGGCTCGGTGCCCGCATCGCCCGCCTGTTCGCGCCGGTGCTCTAGGGTACCCGCTTCCGCGCTGTCAGACGATTCCTACACCGTTTTCCGCATCGCCCGACAGCCGCGGGGCCGTCCGGCGGCTATGCTGGAATCGAAGGAATGACAAGACACACAGGGAATCGAGGAGGAATCATGACAGGCGAAGACATCATGCAGGCCCGGACGTCCACCTATCCGCCGTTCCGCTCCGATCGCTTCTATACCGAGAACGGGCAGTGGTACTTTGCCATCCGTCGTGGTCCGGATCAGGGACCATACGCGAGCCGGGAGGACGCGGAAGCGGCGCTGGAAATCTTTCTGGCCGAACAGCTGGGCAAGGAACGGCGCCGCCGGGCCGAACGGCATCTGGGCCGGCATCCGGCCCTGGCGACCCGCTGAGTTCGACGGTGCCGGCGCTCAGTCGGCGCCGAGCATCGCCTCGCGCAGATCCGCGTCGGCCGGTTGCGCCCCCAGCCACACCATCAGCAGGGCCCGGTAGAAGTCCCCGCCCTCGATGCTGCCGGCCAGGGAATGGTTGATCCAGACTTCCGTGCCCCGGCCCGGCAGATAATCCAGATCGATCACGTCGCCACGCTTCACATCCGGAAACAGGGCGTTGAAGCGCTCAAGACGCGGGTGCAGTTTCGCCAGCGAGGCGGCATCCTGATTGGCCTCGAAGCCTTCCTCCCAGCCCTTCACCAGCTTCGCGCGCGGCACCTCGTCGTAGAGAAAGTGCATGCGCACCCGTTTCGGTCCCGGCTGGGCAAGCACGGCTTCCGCGGTTCCGACCCTGCGGGGCAGATACAGCGCGCCGACGTAGATCCTGAAGAAGAACTTGCGCCGGATGCCGGCCCCGTTGAGCACCAGCGGCGTGTCGTCATTGTGCAACGTCAACGTCTCCGGCAAC
>Ga0256832_1003434_pt1 | contig 10775 bp, 8 predicted proteins | sample 134614metaG_FD_190534 | JGI IMG/M metagenome (GOLD analysis project Ga0256832, IMG submission 190534) | Hydrothermal vent microbial communities from Lau Basin, Pacific Ocean - 134-614 | ecosystem: Environmental > Aquatic > Marine > Hydrothermal vents | place: Pacific Ocean: Lau Basin | collected...
CGAAAGGGTCGCCGGTGCCTGAGGAGGTCTGGGTCTTCGACGTCGAGGGCACCCTGACCACGGGGGAGACCTGGCAGGGCGTGGGGCGCTGGCTCGAGCAAAACGGCCGCCGCGCGGCCTACCGGCGTTTCTTCCTGGCGCACCTGCCGGGGGCGATGCTGGCCAAGGGGGGCCTGATCGACAAGCGCCGCTACCAGAACAAGTGGATGCAAGACCTTGCGGGCCTGTTCGCGGGTGCCCCCGAGGCCGAGGTCGGGGCCATGGCCGCCTGGGTCGTGGACCAGGAACTGTGGCCTCAGCAGCGCGAGGACGTGCTGGCCGAGCTGCACGGGGGGCTCGCGCGTGGGGTGCGGGTCGTCCTCGCCTCGGGCACCTACCAGCCGGTGCTGGAAGCGTTCGCCCGGCGCCTGGGTCCGGAGGTGGAGGCGCTGGGCACGCCCTTCGTCTGCGTGGACGGGGTTTGTCCGCAGAACCCCGCGGGCGAGGTCAACGTGGCCGCGGTCAAGGCCCGGCGGGTGCGGGAGCACCTGGGCGGGCGCGCGCCCGATCGCGCCTACGGCGACACCGCGAGCGACCGCTACCTGCTCGAGCTGGCGCGCGAGGCCGTGGCCGTCTACCCGGACCGCAGGCTCGCGCAGCTGGCGCAAGAGCGTGGCTGGCGCGTGCTGTCCCAGGGTTCCGCTGGCGGTCGTTTTGGTTGACGGACGTCCTGGCGCACGCCTATAGTAAGGGGCGGACGCGCGCCGGGATGGCGGAATTGGTAGACGCAGTAGACTCAAAATCTACCGGCCGCGAGGCCGTGCGGGTTCGAGTCCCGCTCCCGGCACCAGAGGTTCGGAGGAGGACGAAATGGACATCTTGTACACGCTCTTGATCTTGCTTTACCTCGCCGTTGCGGCGGGCCTGGTCTGGGTGGTGCTCCTGCAGGAGCCCAAGCAGGGCGGCGGCGACATCCTTGGCGGCGGCGCGACCGACCTGTTCGCCGCCCGTGGCGTGACCGGCGGTATGTACCGCGTAACCGTGTGGCTGGGCGCGGCCTTCATCGTGCTCTCAATCATCATTAACAAAGTTCCGCGATAGCTATCCCCCGGTACAGAAACGGGGGCCTGATGGCCCCCCGCGTTTCTTTAGCCGCCGCTCTCCCGGCTAAATTTTATACGCGGTATATTCTTGACAGGCCCCTCCATGAGCGGGTAACGTGCGGCTAAGCCCAAACCCGCAAACAACGCTGAACGCGCAGGTGGATTGGGCCGTGAAAGAGGAGGTAGATCGATGAAGAAACCTATTTGGATCTTGGCCGTGCTGGCCTTGGGTGCGCTCGCCCTGGCCCAGCCCAAGGTGTTCAAGGTGCCCAACGCCGCTGAAAACCCGGTGTTTGGCGGCGATTTCCGCGACTGGACCACGTCGGACCCCAAGACGTTCAACCCCTTCGTGGCCAAGGAAACGTCCTCGACCGACGTAATCCAGCTGATGCTCCCCACGCTGACCGATTACGACCCCTACACGGGTGCTCCCGAAGGCTTGCTGGCCAAGAGCTGGGAGGTCAAGAACAACGGTCTCACCATCGTCTTCCACCTGCGCGAGGGCGCCAAGTGGTCGGACGGCCAGCCCATTACCGCCGACGACGTGGTCTTCAGCGCCAAGGTGCATTCCGACCCCGACGTGGGTTCGAACTCGATCAAGAGCTTCGAGCTCGACGGTTCGCCCATCGTCTGGACCAAGATCGACGACTACACCGTCCAGGCCGACTTCCCCAAGCCCTACGCCCCGGCGCTGATCCAGGGCTGGTACATCGTGCCCAAGCACGTCTTCGAGAAGGCCTACGAGTCGGGCAAGGTGGCCGAGATGTGGGACGTCGGCACCGATCCGGCCGCGGTCGTCTCCGGCGGCCCCTTCATGCTCGACCAGTACGTCCAGGGTGAGCGCGTCGTCCTCAAGAAGAACCCCAACTTCTGGGGCGTGGACGAGAAGGGCAACCAACTGCCCTACCTCGACCGCTACGTTTTTACCGTCGTAGCTGACCGCAACGCTGCCATGGCCAAGTTCCTGGCCGGTGAGCTTGACCTTTATGCCGCCTCCGACGCCGATCAGGTCTCGCAGATCATCGAGCGCATCGACGACGGCAAGCTGGACGCCTCCATCTTCCCCAACGCCGACGTGACCACCGGCACCAACTTCATCTTCTTCAACTGGAACAGCGACGACCCCTGGAAGGCCCAGCTCTTCCGCAACAAGAAGTTCCGCCAGGCCATGGCCCACCTGATGGACAAGGATTCCATGATCGAGCTGGCGCTGGGCGGGCTGGGGCAGCCGCAGTGGAGCCCGATCTCGATCCCGGTGAAGCAGTTCTTCACCGACGACGTGGCCAAGTTCGAGTACGACCCGGCCAAGGCGGCGGAGCTGCTGGCCGAGATCGGCTTCCGCAGCAAGAACGCCCAGGGCGTGCTCACCGACGCCGCGGGCCGCCCGCTCGAGTTCCGCCTCTCCACCAACCAGGGCAACAACGTACGTGAGAAGATCGCTCAGATCTTCGCCGAAGACGCCAACAAGATCGGCGTGAACGTCAAGTACGCGCCCATCGCCTTCAACGAGCTGGTGCGCCAGATCCTCAACACCCGCGACTTCGACGCGATCCTCATCGGCTTGACCGGCGGTCGTGAGCCCGCCTTCGGCCGCAACGTCTGGGAGCTCGACGGGCCGCTGCACATGTGGAACTACGGCCCCGACTTCGAGTCGTTCGAGATCCTGATCGACAAGCTGATGAAGCAGGGCGCGACCACGCTCGAGCAGTCGAAGCGCCGCGAGATCTACGTCCGCTTCCAGCAGGTCGTGGCCGAGAACCTGCCGCTCGCCTACACCGTGGCCCCGGCGTACAACCCGGCGCGCCTCAACAATGTCGGCGGTCTCTTCTCCAAGGACCAGATCAACTCGCTTGAGGGGCAGTACCCCTACAACTACCCCGTCACGGTCTTCAAGAAGAAGTAAGCCGACGCACGGCCGGGGGCCCGCGGGCCCCCGGCCGGCCTCCTACCTCGCGTTATGACCGCCTACATCCTGCGCCGCTTTCTCCACCTGATCCCCACCTTTCTGGGGGCGACTTTTTTGGCGTTTTTGGTGATCCAGCTCGCACCCGGAGACTTCATCACCCGGCTCGAGCTGGACCCCTCCTACGACCGCTCACAAATCGAGAACTTCCGGCGCCTCTTCGGCCTGGACCAGCCGTTCACGGTCCAGTACGCCAAGTGGCTCTCGGGTTTCCTGAAGGGCTACCTGGGCCTTTCGCTCAGCTATCAAACCGACGTATGGAGCGTGCTCAAGCCGCGCATCCTCAACTCGATGGTCCTGGTCGTCGCCTCGGTCCTCTTCATCTACGTCGTTTCCATTCCCATCGGCATCTACTCCGCGCTCAGGCAGTACTCCTGGGGCGACCGCTTCTGGACCACCTTCGCCTTCTTCGGGCTGGCCGTTCCCAACTTTTTCTTCGCCCTCCTCATGCTCTACTTCGCCCTCTGGCTCAAGGACATCGTGGGTCACGAGGTCTTTCCTATTGGAGGGATGCGTTCGCTCTACATCGACGGCGCGGACTTCTTCGAGGCCCCCAAGTGGAAGCAGTGGCTCAACATCCTGTGGCACGCGGTGTTGCCCGTCATCGTAGCGGGAACCGCAGGCACGGCGGGCCTGATGCGGGTGATGCGTACGCAGATGCTGGAAACCAAGATGCAGGACTACGTGCGCACCGCCCGGGCCAAGGGGCTGGCGGAGCGCGTGGTCATCTACAAGCACATTCTGCGCAACGCCGTCATCCCCATCGTGGCTTCGATCGGCTTCTTGCTGCCCGAGCTCTTTGGCGGCGCGGGCTTCGTGGAAATCGTCATGGCCTGGCCCGGGCTCACGCCGCTCATCCTCGATGCGATCTTCAGCATCGACGTCTACATCATCATGGGCAGCATCTCCATTTCCGTGGTGCTGCTCATGATCGGTAACCTGCTCTCCGACCTCTTGCTCGCCTGGGTGGATCCGCGGATCCGCTACCGTTAGGAGGCCCGATGCCCGACGTACAACCGACCAACGACCTCCGCGAAGGCCTGGGTGAGCAGAGCCAGAGCTACTGGCAGAAGGCGTGGATCCGCTTCCGGCGCCACCCCTTTTCCCGCTGGGCCGGAGGGGTGTTGCTGCTGCTCTACGTGCTGGCCCTCTTTGCCGACTTTGTGGGGCCCTATCCCGAGGCCAAGAGCTTCCGCAAGCTGCAGTTCGTGCCCCCCACCGCCGTGCACTTCAAGACCGAGGACGGCCGCTGGACCCGCCCTTACGTTTGCAAGGTCGAACGCACCCGCAACCCGCGCACCTTCAAGCTCGAGTTCAACGAGAACTGCGAGAAGAAGTACACCGTTCACTTCTTCGTCCACGGTTACCCCTACAAGTTCCTGGGCTTCATCCCCATGGACCTCCACCTCATGGGCGGACCGTGGCTCACCGAGGAAGAGGCCTACCTGTTCCTCTGGGGCACCGACGACTTCGGGCGCGACCTGTTCAGCCGCATCTGGTTCGGGGCGCGCATCAGCCTGACCATCGGCATTCTGGCTTCCATCATCGCGCTCATCCTCGGCATCACCTTCGGCAGCATCTCCGGTTTCTACGCGGGTCAGGCCGTGCACATCGTGCGCGGCGTCTTCCGGCCGCCACAAAAGCGCGCGGAGGAGGCCGGTGATCCGCAGGCGCAGCTGCACAACGGCTTTTTCAGCGGCGGCGCGCTGGCCGAGGGCTGGCGTGAGGCCCGGCGCGACCGCAGGCTGCCCGCGTTTCTGTTGGGCCTCGTGCTGCAGTACGCGTTTTGGTTTGCGGCCATGACCGTCGTCTGGACGACGATGCAAGGGTTCCTGTCGATCACGCAGGGCGTGGAGCGCTACCTCGCCTTCGCGGTTTTCGGCGGCCTGCTCGCGGCCATGGCGTGGATGGTGCTCTTCGGTCGTCTGGCGGTCGACGTGGACGACCTGATCATGCGCACCACCGAGATCCTCGCGGCCATCCCCGGTCTCTTCCTGCTCATCATCCTCTCGGGCATGCTGGCGCAGTACGACCTACCCTCGTCCACGCGCTTCTTGCTGGTGCTGGCCATCCTGGCCTTCGTGGGCTGGGGTGGGCTGGCGCGCAACATCCGCGGCTTCGTGCTGCAGCTGCGCGAGATGGAGTACGCTCAGGCCGCCCGCGCGCTGGGCGCGGGCGACGCGCGCATCCTCTTCCGGCACATCGTTCCCGGCACCCTGGGTTACCTGATCGTGGTGGTGAGCCTGGCCATCCCCGGCTACATCCTGGCCGAATCGGGCCTCTCATTTTTGGGGCTGGGCATTCAGGATCCTTCGTCCTCGTGGGGCCTCTTGCTCTCCAAGGCCCAGCAAGGCGGGATGGTGGCGCTCAAGAGCCGCCCCTGGCTGTTCCTCCCCGGGTTCTTTATCTTTGTTAGCATATTAGCGTATAACTATCTAGGAGATGCGCTGCGCGACGCGCTCGATCCGCGTGCAGAGCACTAGCGACCAAAGGAGCTTCGATGGATAACAAGCGTTTATTAGAAGTCAAGGGCCTGAAGGTGCACTTCAAAACCGACGAAGGCATCGTCAAGGCCGTTGACGGCGTTTCCTATCACATCGACCGAGGGGAGACGCTTGCGGTGGTGGGGGAGTCGGGTTCGGGGAAATCGGTCTCGGCTCTGGCGATGATGCGCCTCATCCCCATGCCGCCGGGCATGATCGCGGGCGGGGAAATCCATTTTCGCGGCAAGGACGGCGAGGTCAAGGAGCTGCTCACGTTGCCCGAGCACGAGATGCGCCGCATCCGCGGCAACGACATCGCCATGATCTTTCAGGAGCCCATGACCTCGCTGAACCCCGTCTACACCGTGGGCGACCAGATCGCCGAGGCCATCGTGCTGCACCAGGGCAAGACCAAGCAGGAGGCCCTGGAGCTGGCGGCCGACATGCTGGACCTGGTGGGCATTCCCGAGCCGCACAAGCGCCTCAAGAACTACCCCCACCAGATGTCGGGCGGCATGCGCCAGCGCGTGATGATCGCCATGGCGCTCTCCTGCAACCCCAGCCTGCTGATCGCCGACGAGCCGACGACGGCGCTGGACGTGACCATCCAGGCGCAGATCCTGGAGCTGATGAAGAAGCTGCAGGAAGAGATCGGCATGTCGATCATGTTCATCACCCACGACCTGGGCGTGGTGGCCGAGATGGCGGACCGCGTGGTGGTGATGTACGCGGGGCGGGCGGTGGAAGAGGCCGACGTGGTGACCACCTACAAGGACCCGCTGCACCCCTACACGATGGGCCTGCTGAACTCCGTGCCGCGCGTGGACGAGAGCGCCGCCAAGCAGCAGCGGCTCGAGGCCATTCCCGGCAACGTGCCCAACCCGCTCTTCCTGCCCCCGGGCTGCGCCTTCCACCCTCGCTGCAAGTTCGCGGTGCCGGGGGTGTGCGATCAGGAGATCCCGCACCTCGAGGACGCCGGCGATGGCCACATGGTGCGCTGCGTGCGCTGGAAGGAAGTCCGTGAGGAGGTGCGCGCATGAGCGGCAACGGCTCGAGCCCCCTCATCGAAGTCAAAAACCTAAAGAAGTGGTTCCCCATCCGCGGCGGCATCCTCTCGCGCACCGTGGGCCACGTCAAGGCCGTGAACGACGTCAGCTTCTACGTCAACCGCGGCGAGGTGCTGGGGCTCGTGGGCGAGTCGGGATCAGGAAAGACCACGGTCGGCCGCACCATCCTGCGCCTGATCGAGCCTACCGAAGGGGAGGTCGTCTTCGACGGCACCGACGTGGTGGCGCTTTCCAAGCCCGAACTGCGCCCCTTCCGCCGCCGCATGCAGATCATCTTTCAGGACCCCTTCGCCTCGCTCAACCCGCGCATGACCGTGGGCGACATCATCGCCGAGCCGCTCATCATCCACAGGCTCGTCAGGACGGCCCAGGAGCGCACCGACCGGGTGGCCGAGCTGCTCAAGCTGGTGGGCCTTTCCCCCGACCACATGCGCCGCTATCCGCACGAGTTCTCCGGGGGGCAGCGCCAGCGCATCGGCATCGCCCGAGCGCTCGCGGTGGACCCCGAGTTCATCGTGGCCGACGAGCCCGTTTCGGCGCTGGACGTTTCCATTCAGGCGCAGGTCGTCAACCTGCTCCAGGACCTCAAGGACGAGCTGGGTTTGACGCTGCTCTTCATCGCCCACGACCTGGCCGTGGTGGAGTACGTTTCCGACCGCATCGCGGTGATGTACCTCGGCAAAATCATGGAGATGGCGCCGGCCAAGGAGCTCTACGTCAACCCGCAGCACCCCTACTCCGAGGCGCTGCTCTCGGCGGTGCCGGTGCCCGACCCCACGATCAAGCGCGAGCGCATCGTGCTCGAGGGCGACATCCCCAGCCCCATCAACCCCCCCTCGGGCTGCGTCTTCCGTACCCGTTGCCGCTACGCCATCCCCGAGTGCGCCGAGACCGTACCCGAGCTGCGCGAGGTCTCCCCGGGGCACTACAAGGCCTGCATCCGCGACGACATCTTCTGAGCTCGCCGTCGCAGCAACGTCCGCCCGTGAGCACGTCTCATGGGCGGCTGCGTTAGGCTGGTCCTATGAACGTCAAAAGAGGAGGCGTACTTCTGTTGGCGGCGATGCTTGGCCTGGCTTTGGGCCAGCAGGCCTTCGTTTACGCGGGTTTCGCTGAGGTGCACGAGCCCGTCGAGCTGCCGGGGGGCAGCTGGACCTGGTTCCCGGACGAGGCGCTGGCCGGCTCCCTGGTAGACGGCTCCGTGCACCTGCTGGGGGTCGAGGAAACCCGCAGGCTCTGGCGGGGCGGCGCCGTAACCTTTTTCTACAAGGGCGCGGGGTCCGCGCAGCTGGCGTACCTGACGCGCAACCTGGGCTACAGCCTCTACTACGATCTGGACGTCGACCGCGGGCGGCTCGTGGGCTGGAGCAAGATCGACAACCGGATGGAGCGAGCCCTGAAGCTCGAGCGCCTGACCTTCGTGGCCGGGGAAGTGCCCCTCAGGGCGGGGCAGGCTCCCGTGATGGAAGGCAAACTCATGGCGCGCGGCCTGGCGGCGGACGTGGCCGCAGAAGCCCCTGCGCCCGTGTACGCGGGCAGCGGCGGGGGCGTCTTCCGCTACGTGCTCGACCGTCCCCCCACACTGGAGCCCGGGGTCAACGAGCTGCCCTTCCTCAAGACCGACGTGAAACCCGTGTACACCTGGCGTTTCCAGGGGAGTTTCGCTCAGGTTCCGAAGCTCTCCTTCGTCCGCGGCTACACCCTGACCGCACCCGCCGAACTGGCCGGGGGACTGGTCAACGTGCGTGTGGACGGCGTTCTGGTCGGGCAGGCGTTCCTGCGCGACGCGGCCCGGGGTTCGCGCGTCCAGGTCTGGCTGGGGGCCGACCCCGAGGGCAAGGCCACCCGCAAGATCGAGGTGCTGAAAGACGAACGCAAGGAAAAGGCCTACCGGGTGCGCACGGTGCTCAAGAACCCGCGCGGCGAGCCGGTGAGGGTTGAGCTCGACGAGTCTTTCAGCGCGCGCCAGGTCGTGCTCAAACTGCCCTCCGGCGCCAAGCGCACGCCTTCGGGCTACCGTCTGGAGCTTACCTTGAAGCCCGGCGAGACCCGCACCTTCGACTACACCGTGACCTTGCGCTACTGACCCGCGGGTCAGTAGCATGGGGCATGCCCGACCCCGCCCCAAGCGACCTGCTTCGCTTGCGCTTTCTCTCGGACCTGACGCCGGGCCCGGGGGGAAGCGTTTTCTACCTCGAGACCCGCATCGAAGAGGGCGAAAAAGAAGACGACCCGCCCCGCTACCGCTCGCAGCTGTGGTGGCTGCGGGAAGGCGCGCGGCACCCGCTGACGCAAAACGACGCGGCCCAGCCCCGCTGGGACGGGGGCCGCTACGTCTACTTCCTGCGCAAGCAGGGCGAGGCGCGGCAGCTCTTTCGCCTGGACCTCGCCGGCGGCGAGCCCGAGGCGCTTACCGCCTTCAAGGCGGGGGTAGAGGGTTACGAACTGGGTCTTGGGGGCCGGGTGGCCGTGCTGACGCGCGGTGACGAGGCACCGCCGAAGCCCGATGCGCCGCGCGTCTACGACCAGTTGCCGTTCAAGTTCGACGGCGTGGGGTTGTTGCCGGAGCGTAGCCGCCAGGTGCGGGTTTGGGACGAAGGGGAACGCGCTTGGAGCGAGCCGAGCGATCTTCCTACCGACGTGGACGCGGTGGCCTGGGCTCCGGACGGATCGCTGGTGCTGGTCTCGATCGCGAGCTTCGAGGAGCGGCGCTCGTGGCTGCAGCGCCTCTACCGCTGGCGGCCGGGCGAGGCGGCCGTGGAGATTGGCGGCGGCTTCGGGCCGGTGAGCGATCCGGTGGTCGCGGAGGGCGGGCGCTGGGTCTACTTCGTGGGCTACGACTGGGCCGCGGGCATCGGCGCGAGTCCGGGCGTATGGCGGCTGCCCCGGTCGGGCGGCGAGGCCGAGCGCCTGACGCCCGAGTCGCTCTACGTGGGGTTGTCGCTCGTTTCCGACGTGCACTACGGAGGCTACGGCCGGGCGCTCGAGCCCGACGACGAGGGCGGTTTCTGGTTCAGCGTCACCGAGGCGGGCGAGGGGCGGCTCTACCGCCTGCGTCCGGACGGTCGGGTCGAGGGTCCGCTGGAGCTGCCGGGCAGCCTCGCGGCCTTCGCGATGAGCGCGGGGGAGGTGCGCCACGCCCTGCTCGAAGACCACCACCGCCCGCCGGTCCTCTACACCGGTGACGAGCCGGTGTACGACCCCAACGCCGACCTGCTGGAGGGGTGGCCCCGGCCCGAGGCCTTCCGCTGGCGCGCCCCCGAAGGGCACGACGTTCAGGGCTGGGTGCTCCTGCCCGCGGGCGACGGCCCCCACCCCGCCGTCCTGTACGTTCACGGCGGCCCCCACGCCGCCTACGGCCGGGCGATGCTCTTCGAGTTCTACCTGCTGCGCGCCCGCGGGCTCGCGGTGGTCTACGCCAACCCCCACGGCTCGGTGGGCTACGGGCAGGCCTACGCTCAGATCAAGGGCCGCTGGGGCGAGGTCGACGCCGCCGACCTGCTGGGCTTCCTGGACGCCGCGGTGGACCGCTTCGGCCTCGACGCGGGACGCCTGGGCGTGGCGGGCGGCTCCTACGGCGGCTTCATGACCAACTGGCTGACCGCCAACTACCCCAAGAAGTTCAAGGCCGCGGCCACCCAGCGTTCGATCTGCAACTGGACGAGCTTCTGGGGCGCTTCGGACATCGGGATCCGTTTCGCCGAGCTCGAGCTCGGCGCGGGCCTGTGGGAAGCGCCGGAGCTCTACTGGCGGAAGAGCCCGCTTGCCCACGCCCACGCCCTCAAGACCCCCACCCTCGTCGTCCACGCCGAGCAGGACCACCGCTGCCCCATCGACCAGGGCGAGACGTGGTTCGCCGCCCTGATAAGCCGCGGCGTGCCGGCGCGGTTCCTGCGGGTGCCCGAGGAGGGCCACGAGCTCTCCCGCTCCGGCCGCCCCGACCGACGCGTGAAGCGGCTGGAGGAGATTATAGGCTGGCTCACCCAGTATCTGTTGCAATAAACATATTTAACCGCACGGTGCATGCACCGTGCGGTTGAATATGTTTGGCCGTTGAATCAGCAGTTGGAGTTGCAGTTGCTGTTGCATCCGATGTTGGGCACAAACCTCACGAAGCCCTCTTCCTCCTCGATCGTTTGAGCTTCAGCGAGCGCCTCGGCTAAATGAGGATCGTTGATCA
>Ga0256832_1003435_pt1 | contig 10774 bp, 9 predicted proteins | sample 134614metaG_FD_190534 | JGI IMG/M metagenome (GOLD analysis project Ga0256832, IMG submission 190534) | Hydrothermal vent microbial communities from Lau Basin, Pacific Ocean - 134-614 | ecosystem: Environmental > Aquatic > Marine > Hydrothermal vents | place: Pacific Ocean: Lau Basin | collected...
GCACCGGGGGCAGCGGGGCTTGCGCGCCGTGCACACATAGCGGCCATGCAGGATGAGCCAGTGATGGGCATCCTTCTTGAACTCCTCCGGCACGAACTTCTCCAGCTTGCGTTCCACCTCGGTGACGGTCTTGCCCGGTGCCAGCCCGGTGCGGTTGGCGACCCGGAAGATGTGGGTGTCGACCGCGATCACCGGCTGGCCGAAGGCCGTGTTCAGCACCACGTTGGCGGTCTTGCGCCCGACCCCCGGCAGTGCCTCCAGGTCCTCGCGGCGACCGGGCACCTTGCCGTGGTATTTTTCCACCAGGATGCGCGACATGGCGATGATGTGTTTCGCCTTGCTGTTGTACAGGCCGATGGTCCTGATGTAGCGCTTGAGCCCCGCCTCGCCGAGCTTGAGCATGGCCTGCGGCGTCTTCACCTTCCTGAACAGCTTCTCCGTCGCCTTGTTGACGCCCACGTCCGTGGCCTGCGCCGACAGGATGACCGCCACCAGCAGCTGGTAGGTGTTGCCGTACTTCAGTTCGGTGGTCGGGTGCGGGTTGGCGGCGCGCAGGCGTTTGAAGATTTCTGTGCGTTTTTTTTGGTTCATGGAAAAATGTACTAGCCGCCAAGACGCCAAGGGCGCCAAGAAAAAACCATAGTGTTATTCGGCTGCGCGCGAAGCGCGCCAGCCGGAATGACTGAAATGTTGTTCTTGGCGCCCTTGGCGTCTTGGCGGCTATATTCTTTGGAAGAACACGCCCCTCAACCCGCCGTCTCCGCCACCCCGCCCACCGCCGGCGCCCGTGCGGCGCGCTGTTCCAGGCGCCGGTCGATGTGGTTCTTGATGGCGATCAGCAGGCCCAGGCCGAGGAAGGCGCCCGGTGGCAGCACCGCCAGCAGCATGCCGTGGTAGCCGCTCGTCAGGTGCAGGGTCCAGTCGCGCGCGGCTTCGCCGAACATCATGTGCGCCTGCGCCAGCAGGGTGCCGTGGCCGATGATCTCGCGCATGGCACCCAGCACCACCAGCAGCAGGGTGATGCCGATGGCCAGGCCGTCGACCAGGGCCTTGCCGACCGGCTGTCGCGAGGCGAAGGCCTCGGCGCGGCCGATGATGACGCAGTTGGTGACGATCAGCGGGATGAAGATGCCGAGCACCTTGTACAGGTCGTGGAAGAAGGCATTCATCGACAGTTCGATGACGGTGACGATGGAGGCGATGATGAGCACGAACACCGGGATGCGCACTTCCGGTCTTACCAGCTTGCGCACCAGCGAGACGGTGGTGTTGGAGGCCGCCAGCGTGGCGGTGGTGGCCAGGCCCAGGCCGAGGCCGTTGACCAGGGTGCCGGTGACGGCCAGCAGCGGGCACAGGCCCAGCAGTTGCACCAGGCCGGTGTTGTTGGTCCACAGACCGTCACGGATGATGTTTCTGTAGCTCGTGCTCATGATCGGGTTCCGGTGATTGCTGGAACAGTTCGTCGCCGTGCATGCGATAGTATAACAGGGCCTTGCGCACCGCCTTGACGACGGCGCGCGGGGTGATGGTGGCGCCGGTGAACTGGTCGAAGTCGCCGCCGTCGCGCTTCACCTTCCAGCGTTTTTCCGGCGGGTTGCCGAGCGACTTGCCGCTGAAGCCCTTGATCCAGTCGGAGCGCTCGACTTCGATGGCGTCGCCCAGCCCCGGCGTCTCGTGGTGGCTGATCACCCGCACCCCGGCCAGGGTGCCGTCGAGGCGGATGGCCACCAGCAGGCGGATGTTGCCGTTGTAGCCGTCCGGCGCCACCGGCGTCAGGATGGCGGCCACCGGCCAGCCGTTCTTGCGCGCCCGGTACACCGGAACCGGGTCGGGCGTGCCCAGCAGCTCGGGGTCGCGCACTTCGATGGTGTCGTGGAAGACGTCGTTGTCGTACTGGCTCCTCGGCAGTATCTCGTTGATGCTGCGCAACAGGGCCATGCGCTCGTTGTCGGCGATGCGTCCGGCGGTCCTGTCCCAGGTCAGTGCCACCACGCCCGCGCCGACGGCGGCGAACAGGAACAGCATCAGGGCCGAGACGGTGATCTGGCGCAGCACCATGTCAGGTGTCCCGGTGACCGAACACCCGCGGCCGGGTGTAGTAGTCGATGGTCGGCGCGGCCATGTTCATCAGCAGCACGGCGAAGGCCACGCCGTCCGGGTAGCCGCCCCAGGTGCGGATGAGATAGATCAGCACGCCGATGCCGGCGCCGTACCAGAGCCGCCCCCGCGGCGTGGTGGCGGCCGACACCGGGTCGGTGGCGATGAAGAAGGCGCCCAGCATGGTGGCGCCGCTGAACAGGTGGAACACCGGCGAGGCGAAGCCGTCGGAGTCGGCCGCGAAGAACGGGTTGGAGAGCACGAACAGGGCGCCCAGCACGGCCACGGGGATCTGCCACTGGATGACGCCGCGGCGCAGCATCCACAGGCCGCCGGCCAGGTAGGCGGCGTTGATCCACTCCCAGCCGGTGCCGCCGAGGGCGCCGAACATCGGGCTGGTGGTGATCTCGCTCCAGGTGTCGAACAGGCCGAAGCCGGTCTTGGCGGCGTCCAGCGGCGTGGCCGCGGTGATGGAATCCAGCGTCTCGCCGGCCGGCAGCAGGCCGGCGAACACCAGCCGCAGGGTGTCGGTGAAGGGCAGCAGTGCCTCGCCCACGCCGCGCGGCGCCGGCCACAGGGTCATTTGCAGGGGGAAGGACACGATCAGCACCACGAAGCCGACCATGGCCGGGTTGAAGGGGTTGTAGCCCAGCCCGCCGTAGAGCTGCTTGGCCACCACGATGGCGAACAGGGTGCCGATCACCGGGATCCACCAGGGCGCCAGCGGCGGCAGGCTGAGCGCCAGCAGCAGGCCGGTGAGCAGGGCGCTGCCGTCGCCGAGGCCGGTCCTGACCCGTTTGCCGCGCAGTTGCAGCATGGCGGCTTCGGCGGCCAGCGCGGTGAGGGCGCACAGCAGCAGGTTGAACAGCACGCCCCAGCCGAAGTACCAGACCATGGCCAGCATGCCCGGCACCAGCGCCAGCATCACCTGGTGCATGAGCCGCGACACGTCGTTGACGACCGGCAGGTGGGGAGACGGGCGGGCGGGGAAGTCCATGGCTCAGTCGCTTTCCTGTTCGGGGCGGGACCTGTCCGGGGCGCCGCCGGCACCGGCCTTGCGCGCCTTGACGCGCGCCAGCGCCGCCTCGATTTCGGCCTTCTTGGCGTCGGCGTTGCCCACCTTGGGCCGGTCCAGCGCCTTCTTGGCCTTGGCGCGGCGTGCCTCCAGCTCGCGTTTCTCGCGCTCCAGCCGTTCCAGCCGGAATTCGTGGCGGCGCCGCGCCAGGTCCGACTTGCGGCGCTGCCGTTCCATGTCCCAGATCTCGGTCTTGGCGTAGCGGTAGTACTGCACCAGCGGAATGTGGCTGGGGCAGACGTGGGCGCAGCAGCCGCATTCGATGCAGTCGAACAGGCTGTAGTCCTGCACCTTGTCGAAGTCGCGGGCGCGGGCATACCAGTACAACTGCTGCGGCAGCAGCCGCGCCGGGCACACCTCGGTGCACTTGCCGCAGCGGATGCAGGGCAGCGCCGGCTGCGGCGGCGGCGTCTCCTCGACCGAGGTCGCCAGCAGGCAGTTGGTGGTCTTGATCACCGGCAGGCCGTCGGACAGCAGTGAAAAGCCCATCATGGGGCCGCCCATCAACAGCCGGTCGACCTCCGGCGTGTAGCCGCCGCACACCTCGATCAGCGTCTCGATGGGCGTGCCGATGCGCACCTCCAGGTTGCGCGGATCGCCGACGCCGCCGCCGCTGACGGTGACCACGCGCGAGATCAGCGGCTCGCCCGCCACCACGGCCCGGTACACGGCGGCCACGGTGCCGACGTTGTGGCAGACGACGCCGATATCGATGGGCAGGCCCTGGCTGGGCACTTCCTCGCCGGTCAGGGCGTAGATCAGCTGTTTCTCGCCGCCGGCGGGGTAGAGGGTCGGCACCGGCACCATGCGGATGCTGCCGTCACCGCAGGCGTCCAGCGCCTTTTGCAGGCAGCGCATGGCATCGGGCATGTTGTCCTCGATACCGATCACCACCTGTTCGGCCTGCAGGGCGTGGGCGACGATGCGGATGCCCTGGATCACTTCCAGCGGCCGCGCGCACATCAGCGCCTCGTCGCAGCTGATGTAGGGTTCGCACTCGGCGGCGTTGATCACCAGCAGCTCGACGCGGCGTTCCGGTCCCGGGTTGAGTTTCACCGAGGTGGGGAAGCCGGCGCCGCCGAGGCCGACGATGCCGGCTGCGCGTACGCGGTGACGGATGACGGCGGGGTCGAGCGAGAAGGGGTTGTCGATGCCGGCCGGTTCCTCGAACCAGCGGTCTTCACCGTCGGCGCGGATGCGGACACAGGGCGCGCTCAGCCCGGACGGGTGCGGCACCGGGAAATCGCCGACGTCGGTCACGGTGCCGGAGGTGGGCGCGTGCACCGGCGCGCTGACATAGCCGCTGGCGCGGGCGATGGGCTGGCCCTTGCCGACGCGGTCGCCCGGTTTGACCAGCGCCTCCGCGGGTGCGCCGATGTGCTGCGACAGCGGCACGGTCAGGAGTTCCGGCAGCGGCGCCTCCTGCAGCGGCTGGCGCAGCGACTCGCGCTTGTGGGCGTCCAGGTGCAGGCCGCCCGGGATGCGCACCGGCTTGTCGAGCAGTCTCACCACCGCTGCCCGCTCCCTCCGGCCCGGTCCGGCTCGCTGTGGCGTTCAGCCATTGGCGACCAGCCTGTGTTCGTCGGTGGCTTCCGGGTAGGGCCATTTCCAGGTGCTGATGTCGGTCTTCACCGGCACCATCTCGATGCAGTCGACCGGGCAGGGCGGCACGCACAGTTCACAGCCCGTGCATTCCTCGGCGATGACGGTGTGCATCTGCTTGGCGGCGCCGAGGATGGCGTCCACCGGGCAGGCCTGGATGCACAGGGTGCAGCCGATGCACAGTTCCTCGTGGATGAAGGCCACCTTCTTTTCGCCGTGCTCGCCGTGCTCGGCGTTGAGCGGCTTGGGGTCGACGCCGAGCAGGTCGGCGAGCGCCTGGATGGTGGCCTCGCCGCCGGGCGGGCACTGGTTGATGTCGGCCTCGCCGGCGGCGATGGCCTCGGCATAGGGCCGGCAGCCGGCGTAGCCGCACTGGCCGCACTGGGTCTGCGGCAGCAGGGCGTCGATCTGGTCGACGATGGGGTCGCTCTCCACCCGGAAGCGCACCGAGGCGTAGCCGAGCAGCACGCCGAAGGCGGCCGCCAGTACGCCGATGGCCAGGATGGCGGTCAGCATCAGCCCTTGACCAGCCCGGAGAAGCCCATGAAGGCGAGCGACATCAGGCCGGCCGTGATCAGGGCGATGGAGGCGCCGCGGAACACCACCGGCACGTCGGCGGCGGCAATGCGTTCACGCACGGCGGCAAACAGGATCAGCGCCAGCGAGAAGCCGACCGCGGCGCCGAAGCCGTACAGCGCCGAGGCCAGGAAGCCGTGCTTCTCCTGCACGTTGAGCAGGGCCACGCCCAGCACCGCGCAGTTGGTGGTGATCAGCGGCAGGAAGATGCCCAGCACCTGGTACAGCAGCGGGCTGGTCTTGTGCACCACCATTTCGGTGAACTGCACCACCACGGCGATGACCAGGATGAAGGTGATGGTGCGCAGGTATTCCAGCCCCAGCGGCGCCAGCAGGTATTCGTTGGCCAGGTAGGCGCACACCGAGGACATGGTCAGCACGAAGGTGGTCGCCAGCGACATGCCGGTGGCCGTCTCCAGCTTGCGCGACACGCCCATGAACGGACACAGGCCGAGAAACTTCACCAGCACGAAGTTGTTCACCAGCACGGTGCTGACCAGGATGAGCGCGTATTCTGCCATTTGTACTGTGGCTACTCCGACAAGTAAGCAGGATTATACCTGTTTGTATAGCCGCCAAGACGCCAAGGGCGCCAAGGAAATCATTTCCTTGTTTGCAGGGTGGGCAGCGGCGCAGCCGCCGCCCACCCACAAGTATTCCGGTCTTTGCCTTTCTTGGCGCCCTTGGCGTCTTGGCGGCTAATAAAAAATACTTATTTAACCCGCATCCCCGGCCGCGCACCTTGATCCGGCTCAAGAATGAACAGGTCTTTGCCGCCCGGCCCGGCCGCCAGCACCATGCCTTCGGAGACGCCGAAGCGCATCTTGCGCGGCGCCAGGTTGGCGACCATGACGGTGAGCCGGCCTTCCAGGTCCTCGGGCTTGTAGGCGCTCTTGATGCCGGCGAACACGTTGCGGGTCTCGCCGCCGAGATCCAGGGTCAGGCGCAGCAGCTTGTCGGCGCCGGGCACGGCCTCGGCCTTGACGATGCGCGCCACGCGCAGGTCTATTTTCGCGAAATCGTCGAAGGCAATGGTCTCGGCGATCGGCTCTTCGGCCAGCGGGCCGGTGGGTGCGGCCGGCGGCGCCTTCTCGAGATCCTCCTTCGAAGCCTCCAGCATGGCATCGACGGCATCGCGCTCGACGCGGGTCATGAGCGGCTTGAACTTGTCGATGTGGTGGTCGGTGAGCGGCGTGCCGCGTTCGTCCCAGTGCAGCGCGCCGAGGTTGAGGAAGTCGCAGGACTTGTCGGCCAGCGCCGGCAGCACCGGCGCCAGGTAGGTCATGAGCACCCGGAACAGGTTCAGCCCCACGCTGCACACGTCCTGCACGTCCTGTTCGCGGTCGGCCTCCTTGACCAGCACCCAGGGTTTCTGTTCGTCGATGTACTGGTTGGCGCGGTCGGCCAGCGCCATGATCTCGCGGACGGCATGGCCGAACTCGCGTTGCTCGAAGTGCTCGGCGATGGTATCGCCGGCGGCCACGAAGGCGTCATACAAGGCCGGCTCGGTGCAGGTCGCCGACAGCCGGCCGCCGAACTTCTTGTGGATGAAGCCGGCGCAGCGGCTGGCGATGTTGACCACCTTGCCGACCAGGTCGCTGTTCACGCGCTGGATGAAATCGTCCAGGTTGAGGTCGATGTCGTCCACGCCGCTGCCCAGCTTGGCGGCGAAGTAATAGCGCAGGTACTCCGGGTTCAGGTGCTCCAGGTAGGTGCGGGCGTTGATGAAGGTGCCGCGCGACTTGGACATCTTGTGGCCGTTGACGGTCAGGAAACCGTGCGCCCAGATGGCCGTCGGCGTGCGCAAGCCTGCGCCTTTCAGCATGGCGGGCCAGAACAGGGCGTGGAAATAGATGATGTCCTTGCCGATGAAATGGTAGAGCTCGGTGTCGCTGTCGGGTTTCCAGTAGCGCTCGAAGTCGGCGCCGGTGCGCTCGCACCAGTTCCTGAAGCTGGCGATGTAGCCGATGGGGGCGTCCAGCCAGACATAGAAGTACTTGCCCGGCGCGTCCGGGATCTCGAAGCCGAAGTAGGGCGCGTCGCGCGAGATGTCCCACTCGCGCAGGCCCTGCTCGAACCATTCCTCCAGCTTGTTGACGACCTCGTCCTGAAGGTGGCCCGCGTGCGTCCACTCGCGCAGCATGGGCTCGAAGTCGGACAGTTTGAAGAAATAGTGCAGCGATTCCTTCTCCACCGGTGTGGCGCCGGACAGCACCGACACCGGGTTCTTCAATTCGGTGGGCGAATAGGTGGCGCCGCACACCTCGCAGGAGTCACCGTACTGGTCCGGCGCGCCGCAGCGCGGGCAGGTACCGCGGATGAAGCGGTCCGGCAGGAACATCGCCTTCTCCGGGTCGTAGAGCTGGGTGATGGTGCGGGTCTCGATGTGGCCGGCGTCGCGGTTGCGGGTGTAGATCAGCTCGGCCAGCTCGCGGTTCTCGGGCGAGTGGGTGCTGTGGTAGTTGTCGAAGCCGATCAGGAAATCGGCGAAGTCGGCCTGGTGCTCCACCGCCACCCGGGCGATGAGTTCCTCGGGCTCGATGCCCTCCTGGCGGGCGCGCAGCATGATGGGGGTGCCGTGGGCGTCGTCGGCGCACACGTAGACGCAGTCGTGGCCGCGCGATTTCTGGAACCGCACCCAGATGTCCGTCTGGATGTACTCCACCAGGTGCCCCAGGTGGATGGAGCCGTTGGCGTAGGGCAGGGCGCTGGTCACCAGCAGGGTGCGTTTCTCGGCCGGCATGAAAAAATCCTGATCGATTCCCGGGTTAGCGGCGCATTATGCCAGAATTGGGGGTTGGGTGGGGTTGAAAACCCAACGGAAAGGCGCAAAAAACCTAACGCAAAGGCGCAAAGAACGCCAAGGACGCAAAGGTCTGTCTCGTGTTGGTGCCCTCCGCCCCGCATGCGGTGAAAATAACCGCTTGTTTTTGTGGTTATGCCCGGTGGCATACAATCATTTAGGGAAGTTCTGATCAATCCAACAACTCGTCATCCCGGCCAAGTCCGCGCAGCGGACGCGAGCCGGGATCCGGTTGGCGATCAGAGCGTTGCGGACCATGGATCCCGGATAAGTGCTTCGCACTTTCCGGGATGACGGCCGGATACATGCTTCGCACTTTCCGGGATGACGGCCGGATACGTGCTTCGCACTTTCCGGGATGACGGCCGGATACGTGCTTCGCACTTTCCGGGACGACGAATTGTTCAGACCTTCCTTTAGGATTTCTTTGCGTCCTTGGCGTTCTTTGCGCCTTTGCGTCAGGTTTTCCCAGCCACCCCCAAACCCGCACAATCCCCAATGAAGACCCGATTTGCCCGATTGTGTACAATTGCCTGCTGATTTCCCGGCCCCCTGCGCCGGTAACCGAATGATCGACGAGGAAAACCGCCATGGCTGAAGTGACCGAGTCCCAGGTCGAAGACAAGATCCGGGAATACATCGACCCCTACATGGACAAGGATCTGGTGTCCACCAAGGCGCTGCGCAAGATCATGGTAGAGGGCGACCAGGTGGTCGCCGACGTGGTGCTGGGCTTCCCCGCCGAGGGCTACAGGGAGCAGCTGGCCGCCAAACTCAAGGACATGATCGAGTCCCTGGACGGCGTCGCCCAGGCGCGCGTCAACGTCAACTACCACGTCGAGGCGCACTCGGTGCAAAAGGGCGTCAAGACCATCCCCGGCATCAAGAACATCATCGCCGTTGCCTCCGGCAAGGGCGGCGTCGGCAAGTCCACCACCGCCACCAACCTGGCGCTGGCGCTGTCCGCCGAGGGCGCCAAGGTCGGCGTGCTGGACGCCGACATCTATGGCCCCAGCCAGCCGCGCATGCTCGGCATCCACGGCAAGCCGGAATCCAAGGACGGCAAGACCCTGGAACCGCTGGTCAGCTACCACATCCAGACCATGTCCATCGGCTTTCTGGTCGACGAAGAGACGCCCATGATCTGGCGCGGCCCCATGGTCACCCAGGCCCTGCAGCAGCTGCTCGGCGACACCAACTGGACCGACCTCGACTACCTGGTCATCGACCTGCCGCCGGGCACCGGCGACATCCAGCTCACCCTGGCCCAGCAGGTGCCGGTGTCGGGCGCCGTCATCGTCACCACCCCCCAGGACATCGCCCTGCTGGACGCCCGCAAGGGCCTGAAGATGTTCGAGAAGGTCGAGGTGCCCGTGCTGGGCATCATTGAGAACATGAGCATCCACATCTGCAGCAACTGTGGCCACGAGGAGCACATCTTCGGCGAAGGCGGCGGCCAGCGCATGTCCGAGGACTACGACGTCGACTTCCTGGGCGCCCTGCCGCTGGACAAGACCATCCGCGAAGAGGTCGACAGCGGCCGCCCCTCGGTGGTGGCCGACCCCGAGGGCCGCATCGCCCAGATCTACAAGGAAATCGCCCGCCGCACCGCGGCCAAGCTGTCGCTGAAGTCCAAGGACTACGCGGCCAAGTTCCCGCAGATCGTCATTCAGAACAACTGAAGTCAAGAGTAATAGCCGCCAAGACGCCAAGGGCGCCAAGAAAACCCTTTTTTGCTACCGGCTCCGCGCAAAGCGCGTGAGCCGACAGGCAAAGATTTTTGGTTTTCCTTGGCGCTCTTGGCGTCTTGGCGGCTATCGCTTTCCTGCGTCACGAGCCGCATCCCCGAAAGGCCCGCGTCTTTTCATCCCGCTCCAATCCCGGTATCTTTGCGCCACGTTTTTGCAGGAACCCCCGATGCCGATCAAATCCGACAACTGGATCCGCCGCATGGCCGAGGAGCACGGCATGATCGAGCCGTTCGAGGCCGGCCAGGTGCGCGAGCACGCCGACGTGGGGCGGGTGATCTCCTACGGTACCTCGAGCTACGGCTACGACATCCGCTGCGCGGACGAATTCAAGATCTTCACCAATATCAACTCGGCGGTGGTGGACCCCAAGAATTTCGACGACGACAGCTTCGTGGACGTGAAGTCCGACGTCTGCATCATCCCGCCGAATTCCTTCGCCCTGGCGCGCACAGTGGAATACTTCCGCATCCCCCGCAACGTGCTGACCATCTGCCTGGGCAAGAGCACCTACGCGCGCTGCGGCATCATCGTCAACGTCACGCCGCTGGAACCGGAATGGGAAGGTCACGTGACCCTGGAGTTCTCCAACACCACGCCGCTGCCCGCCAAGATCTACGCCAACGAGGGCGTGGCCCAGGTCCTGTTCCTGGAATCCGACGAAGTCTGCCAGACCTCCTACCGCGACCGCGGCGGCAAATACCAGGGCCAGCGCGGCGTCACCCTGCCCAAGGCCTGAGCGTGGGGGTGGGCGGATTTGGTGGGAATGGGGGTTAGCCGCCAAGACGCCAAGGCCGCCAAGAAAACCTTTTTTGTCGAAGGCTCCGCGCGAAGCGCGTGAGCCGACAGGCTAAGGAATCCCTGATCAATTCA
>Ga0256832_1003436_pt1 | contig 10773 bp, 8 predicted proteins | sample 134614metaG_FD_190534 | JGI IMG/M metagenome (GOLD analysis project Ga0256832, IMG submission 190534) | Hydrothermal vent microbial communities from Lau Basin, Pacific Ocean - 134-614 | ecosystem: Environmental > Aquatic > Marine > Hydrothermal vents | place: Pacific Ocean: Lau Basin | collected...
CATGTGGCTGCGGTAAATATTGTTGTGCCTGAAAGAGGTTAATACCGCTTTTGACCAGATCAACTAATTTGCCCATGCTGGCTTCTTCTTCTACTTGCTCATCAATAAACCATTGTAAAAATTGCAAGCCACGGTAATCACGGTTTTGACTAGCTATAAAAGCCATATCATTAAACTGCTTGGTGACAGCCCGCTCAGAATCTAAAGCACTTTGCACAGCCTCGAGTGCATTGGCAAAATCTAAACGCTGCTCTGGTATTGCTGGGAAATATAATTCGGCATCATTATCTATTAGATAATTGGTGATTTTAAGGGCGTGCATACGCTCTTCATCTGATTGCATAAAGAAAAAGGCTGCCCATTCATCTAAACTCTGCTTGGCAAAATAGGCTGCTATTGCCAAATAGTGGTTACTGGCCGAAAATTCTGAACCTATTTGATTGTTTAGGGCTTTTACTAAGTCTTTGTCTAACATAAAATCCTCCTAGATGATTTTTATTAGTCTAACAATTTGCTGGGTAAAATGTGTCCTCAAAATGTTATTGGCTTAGCAAATCTTTAATGACTTCGGCTATCTGGGTTAAATTATCAATTTCGGCAAAGCTTTTAGCATTTTTGCCAGCTACAATCAATGGTACTTTAGCAAGGCTGTGGGTTTTGCTAGATTTGTCTTCTAGGTTGCCGTGGTCAGAGGTGATTATTAGAATAGTATCTTTTAGGTTTTCATAGACTCCTAGTAAAAATGAATCGAGCTTTTCTATTAGTTCTATTGCTTCGGATAGGCTCGAGCGGTGCCCAGTTAAATCAGTGGGCCAATAGTCAAAGAAACTAAAATCATAGTTGCCAGAAATCTCGGCAGCCCTCTTCCCTGTTTCATAAGGACTTAGTAACGGCAAACTTGGCATAATCTTTTGTAAATATTCACCCGTCAAATCTACGCTGATAGATTTATTTAAATAGCTATCTAATTCATTGAGCCTATTGCCGCTAGTTTTATAAGCATAAACAATTGCGTTTTCACGAAGCCTCTTTTGACTAAAATAGGCTGGTGGATAAATATTTAGCAGATTGATAGATTTAGCTTTAGCAGATAAGTCGCTAAAAATATTCCCTGCATCTAAAATCTTCTTTAAACTAGGCCCTGGGTAAGGACCATAATGATTGCCAATTATTTTAGGTGCATTTACCCCTGTAACTATTGCTGTTTGGCCACTGGCAGACTGCGGTAAGCCCTTTATGCCTAAAGTCGAATCAATATGCTTAAAAACCAAATCTTGGCTAATTATCTCATTTAGTCCTGAGGATAGTTTACCGCCAAGTAGCTGCTCAAAGAAGTTGGTTTTAGCCCTAATGAATGGGTTTATCTCAATGTCGCTACAACCTAGCCCTACTCCGTCTAAGAATATGAATAAGATTTTTTGTTTTCTAAGCACAGAGGGTTATCTTAGCATTTTGTATATCTGCAAACCTATTTGGACGCCCCCTCTATTTATCAACTTATTGAAATATTGGTCATTATCATTATTCTATAGCCTAAGCCAAAACAGCAATCTACCTCGCCATCCAGCCACCATCAACAGACAAAATATGCCCTTGTACATAGCTTGCCGCATCAGATGCCAAAAACACCGCAGCACCTGCTATCTCTGCCGGTTGCCCCCAATGACCTGCTGGTATACGTTCTAAAATTTGCCTATTTCTTGTTTCATCATCACGGAGTGCTTGGGTTACTTTGGTAGCAATATATCCAGGGGCAATTGCATTTACCTGAATATTACTAGCTGCCCATTCATTTGCTAGTGCCTTGGTTAGGCCAGCCACTGCATGCTTTGAGGCAGTATAAGCAGGCACCGTAATACCACCTTGAAAACTTAATAAAGAGGCAATATTTATAATTTTACCGCTACCTTGCTTAAGCATTCTTTTACCAGCCTCACGAGATAGCTTCCAGACGGCATCTAAGTTTACCGCCATTACGGCTTGCCAATCATCATCACTAAACTCATGAGCTGGGCCACGACGAATTATGCCAGCACTATTTACCAAAATATCAACTTGACCCAATTGCGCTTCTATTTCATCAAAGATTTGGGCTACGTCTTGGCTACTAATTGTCGCCAAATCTAAACCAAGAACTAAACATTCTTTTCCAAAAGTTTGCACAGCCAAACAAGTTTCATCTGCTCCATGATTATGTGAGGTAATAGCAACAGTTGCACCCACTTTGGCAAATTCAATAGCAATAGCTTGACCAATACCAGTTGAGCCTCCTGTTACTAGGGCAGTTTTACCTTCTAATGAAAAAGCAGATAAATCTGACATTAGAGCATTCCGACAGTTTTTTGTACCCAGCCTACTTTTGGGTCTAGGCTTACACCTTGTTTACGACCGTCTCCTGCTAAAAACCAAAGATAATAGCTAGCAGTGCCCGGTGCTGCAACATAAGTGTGGTAGCCATGCGGCATACTTAATAGTGAATCATCGGTAACCAGATATTTATCGTTATAGCCACGCTCTGGGCTATAGTGCTGAGCCAAACCGTAACCATCAGGAGAAGCATTACGAAAATAATACATCTCTTCATGAAAGACTTCGCCACCTTCATTGACTTCGTGTTTGTGGGCAGGATAAGTACTCCAATTTCCACTTGGAGTAATAGTCTCACCAATAATAATGCTACTAGCGGCATGGCCATCACCATCAACTGCTATCAAACGAAAATAACGAGTGTAATTAAGAGCACCCCAAGTGCCTTTTTGAACTCCAGTTGGTTTAATTTCATAAGGCTGTGTGTCTAAACTAGAAGGGGCCGATGCCAAAGCAATTTCACAATCAGTTTTAGCAGATATACTGTATTGAGTAGCACGTGGTAGATAAATACTATGTGGGTCACCGGCAAAAACATTGGAGCGTTGACCAATATTAGTAAACTTTTTATCATTTACAATTATATTGATTTTACCTGCAAGCATAACCAGCATGGTCTCGCGGTTATCGGCAACTTGGCCGTTGTAGCTTTCACCTGCTTTTAGGCTAAGTTTGGCAAATTTTAGCAGTTTACATGCCTCATCTGCTAGCTCAAAAAGACCATTTTGCTTTGGTATATCATGAAAATACTTCATACTACTCCCCTTTCAAAAGAGTGTTATTTTAGCAAAGCTACTGATTTTCGCTCTACTAATTCTACAGCTAATTCATAACGAATAGCGGGGCCGTCAGGGTTATTTCTTCTGGCCATTAGGCCACGAACTGCCTGCACGCCTAGGGCATTACAATTGACATGTATAGTAGTAATTGGTGGATTATAAATTTCTGAGACTCCCAGATCATCGTAACCAACTACCGATACGTCGGCTGGCACATTTTTGCCACTTTCGTTTAATGCTCTGATTACGCTGACAGCTGCTACATCATTTGCACAAAAAACTGCCGTGAAATCAACATCTTTTTTTAGATATTCTTTCATAGCCAAATATGAGTCTTCTACAACCATTTTAGTATCTATTACTAATTCTGGATCATAATCTATCCCAGCATGTTGCAAAGCAACCTTGTAAGCATCAAAACGTTTTTTTATAGTGTTTCGCTTTAATTCGGTTAAATGCAATATACGCTTATGACCCTTTGAAATTAGATGCTCCATTACCAATTGAGGGCCGCCCCAGTTGTCAGGTAAATACAAATCTAATTGAGGGGTAGTCATTTCACCATTTATTACTCCTGCTGGATAATCTAGTTTTTTAACAACTTTTATAACTTCTGGGCTATCTAAGCGCAAAAGTAAAACTCCATCTATGCCTTGGCTTTGAATACGCTCGAGCATAGTTTTCTTAATCTCTTTAGAATCAAGATTTGGGTCCATGGCTACAAAACTAAATTGTAAATTCTGGCGTTGGCATTCTGCCTCAACCCCTGTCAATATTCCATAATTAAACTCACTAGAAATATCTCTTTTACCCTCAGCATAAGCAGTAAACAAACCAATATGATTTAAACTCTGAGTCTTTAAACCCTTACGCCTGTAACCAAGCTCATCGGCAATATTCAAAATATTTTCTCTAATTTGGGGGCTAATCCCCTCTGCATCACTAAGAGCCCGTGAAACTGTACTAATAGAAACACCCGCTTTATTAGCTATATCACCCTGACTTATATTTTTTGCCTTCATATTCATGGTTTTAGCCTAACATTGAGTTTAGAACTAAGAATAAACGTACTTAGCATTTAGCTAAATTAAGCTTAGCAAATTTATGCAAATTTTGCAAAGATTTTTGCAATAGTTTTGATAATATAGTGAAATATATTCAGGTTTTACGTATATTACAAACGTTTACTTACGGTACTAATATCCTTATTTTTATAGCTCTGGACGATAGATTTTGAGCAAGGCTTGCTATTAATAGCAGATGTGTGTTTATTTGACATTTGCGAAAATTTTGCTAGAATAAAACCGTAAAACATTTTGAAGCCGTAGAAAAGTGAGATATTTAAGTGGATGATTACACCCTAACTCAGAGCAAGTTGGATTACGCACTTGAGCAAAGCTTAGCAAGTATTAAACGTAATATTGCTCGTATTGGTAAAAATAAACCAATTATTGGCGATGGTATTATCTACAAATTCTCTGAACGTGATAGTTGGGTTGAAGGTTTTTGGCCAGGCCAGCTTTGGTTAGCTTACTCAGAAACTAAGGATAGGGCTTATTTGGATGCGGCTCGAGCCTATACCCCTTATTTTGAAAACCGGCTAAAAAACTCAATAAAACTTGACCACGACTTAGGTTTTTTGTATACCCTGACAGCTGTAGCTGATTTTAAACTCACCAATAACCTATCAGCCAAAGCCACTGCTCTAAAAGCAGCAGATATGCTCAAAGCTAGATATCAAAAAAAAGCAAAATTTATTCTGGCCTGGGACAACTGGGCACACAAAAATAACGAAGGCCGCATGATTATAGATAGCTTAGAAAATATCCATCTACTTTTTTGGGCATCATCTGTAACGGGTGATAGTAGCTATAAAGACATAGCCACCAATCATTGTTTTAGCTCAGCTGAGCATATCGTTAGAAATGATGGCTCATCATTTCATTGCTTTGACTTTGACCCCAAAACTGGTCAAGCTATTGCCGGAGCAACCCACCAAGGCTTTAGTGATAGCTCTTGTTGGAGCCGTGGTCAATCTTGGGGTATTCATGGTTTTGCTCAGGCCTATCAATATAGCCACAATAAAATATTTTTAGAAACCGCTCAAAAAATGGCAGACTATGCCATTGAACATCTACCTGATGACTATATTCCTGTTTGGGATTACAATTTACCTAAAGACCAAATTCAATATATAGATAGTTCTGCCGCAGCCATCACCGCTGCTGGCTTACAGCTTTTGGCTCTAGAACTTGGAGATAAGAAAGGGGGAGCATATAAGGATGTAGCTTATAAAATAATAGTCGGATTAATCGATACATGCAGCACCTTTGCTTACAAAGACGCTCAGGGTCTTTTGTTTCATGGTGCTCGTCATGTTAATGATGGTGACTTTGATAACATGTTGCCATACGGCGATTACTATTTTTTAGAAGCCCTTTTACGCGCCAAAGGTCGCACAGAATTTTTCTGGTAAACCTTTTAAGGAGATTTATGAAAAAACTATTTATGCTAATAGCTATTGCTTTATTAAGCTTTAGCTTTGCTCAAAAATTAACTGTGTGGAGTATTTCAGTAGAACAAGAAGACCTCTACAAGCAATTAGAAACTGCTTTTCATGAAGCTTATCCAAACTACTCAGTTGAAATTGTTACTATGAGTCAAGATCAACTCCGTGAAACCTTACCTCTTGCTTATGAGAGCGGCAATGCCCCTGACATATTATTGCGCCACGGTTTACCTGGTGACCAAACTACCCTTAGTTTTTTATTAGAAAGCAACTGGGTGGCACCAGTTACGACCAATGAGTCTGTAAAAGACACAATTGTAAATCGTTTTCCAACTGGTACCTTTGTAGAAGGTCACAATATGAAAGATGGCGTTATTTACGGTTTGCCACTAAATGAAGCCGATATTTGGGGACATGGCTATATGTACTACAATATCGATGTTTTAACCGAAGCTGGCGTAGATGTGGAAACTGAAATACCAACAACTTGGTCAGAACTATTAGACGTTTGTGCCAAAGTTGCCGCTGCTGATTTCTCTTGCTTTACTATGTCTATGAGCCCAGCTAAGCAGCTTGCCCGCTGGTGGACTCCATTTAGTGCGGTTGCCGAAACTCAAAGTCGATTTAACTATCAAACTGGTAAATTCTCTTTTGCCGATGCCGACAGACTACGTGCCTATGATTTATTAAAAACCCTTTATGACAATGAATTTATTATCCCGGGTGTTGAGAGTACTAACCGTGAAACCAGTCGCCAAATCTTTGCTCTTGGTCAAGCTGCCTTTTATGTAGATGGTGCTTGGATTCCAAGTGTATTACGCAAAGGTATGGGCTTTCCAGATTTAAATTTTGGAGCTGCTGATATACCAAGACCAGATGACGGCACTCAGGGCAAACTAAGTAAAGGTTTGTTGCCAACATTGTATTTTGTATCTAGTCAAGTAAGTTCACCTGTAGCAGCTAGCGCTTTTGCTGAATTCATTACTCGCCCAGAAGGCATGTATGTAAAAGCCTATGTTGGCGGTGGCTTTGGTTTTGCTAGCTATACTGATAATTCAAAATGGATAGACCAGAATGATGTAATCTTACAACAAGTAGTAAATATTGGTGCCAATGGCCATCGTGCCTTTGAACCAATTCCACGAATTGCTTGTACACCTGATAGCTTAGCCTCAACCGCGTTCAATAGTGCAGCTAAAGATGGCAGCTTTCCTAGTGAATATGATGGCATGGTAGAAGCCCTTATTTCTGGTGGCGATTGGCACGCTCAAGCCGCAGAAATTACAGCCGGACGCCAAGCGATTTTTGAAGACCTACTTGCCCAAGAAGCAAGCAGCGGTTTAAATGTAAACCTTGGTCAATATACCTATCCAAATTATCAATTTGGAACTAACTTTGACTACTCAAGCTACCCTAAGTGTAAATAAAGGATAACTAAAATGCAGCAGCGCAAGCCAATAAATAAACGTCAATTACGAGAATGGTTGTGGTCCTACCTATTTTTAGCTCCATTTTTAATTCTCTTTATATTGTTTACTACCTGGCCCGCTGTTGCATCTATTAGTTGGGCCTTTACCGACTTTCATGTCCCTGGTAAAGCTATGAAGTTTATAGGTCTAGAAAATTTTAAAAATATTTTACAAGATGATTTGTTTTGGCGTAGTTTTAAAAATACTATTCTCTTTGCTCTTGGCAATACTATTATCAAGTTACCATTATCACTATTACTTGCCCTATTCTTAACTCGAAAGTGGGTTTGGGGCAAATCTTTTTTTCGAACTATTTATTTCTTACCTATTGTTGTCCCTTCAGCAATAGTAGGCCTTATTTTTGCTATTTTATTACATCCACTAAACGGTGCATTACCATCTATACTCCATGATTTAGGTTTAATTAGTCGCAGAACTAATATATTTTTTGGTAATTACTGGGCATCTATGATCACAATAATCGTAGTAAGTGTTTGGCAGATTTTTGGTCAATACATGATTTATTGGATTGCCGCCTTGCAAAATGTACCCGAAGAAATACAAGACGCTGCTAAAATTGACGGGGCAGGTTTTTGGCAAGAGTTGTTTCATGTGACCTTACCTAGTATTAGACCTATAGCAATAATCATTACTTTCTTAGGCTTAGTAAATGCCTTTAGGGTTTTTGGCATTGTACTAACCCTAACAGCTGGCGGACCGGGTACCAGAACCTTTGTGATGCAACTTTGGGTCTATGACCGTGCCTTTAGACAAATTCCATTTCAATATGGCTATGTCTCGGCAGGTGGCTTATTATTTGCATTATTAGTAGTAATTATTTTTATCATTCAGTCTATAGCAGTCCGTAGGGCTCAACGTTCTATGGTGGAGAGCTAGTATTTATGAGCAAATTATGGACTAAGACCAAATTAAGAAACAACATTATTCTTTGGCTTATTTTATTACCAATTGGTTTATTGTGGATGTACCCTTTATTTTGGGTTGTATCAGCTGCATTTAAAGATAGCCGTGAGCTATTTACCTCTGGGGCTCAACTAATACCCCAAGATCCACAAGGACTAAGCAACTTTAAACGTGCTTGGACCGTTGCAAAGTTTGGGCAATATTTTGGTAACTCAGTTTTCTATGGCATAGCTGCTGTTTTATTGGCAGTTTTTCGTTCGGTATTAGCAGGTTATGTATTAGCTCGATTTAAATTCCCTGGGCGCAACCTAATAATTGCAGTTGTGGCTAGCACTGTTTTTATTCCTTTAGAAATATCAATGATACCTGAATTTAGAATGCTCAACTGGGTTGATAAAAACCTCTTTCATATTCTAAACACTCGTTGGGTAGTACCGCTTGTACAGGGTGCTGGTGGCTCGTTGTGGGTATTACTATATATAGGTGCGTTTCGAGCAATACCTAACGAACTATTTGAAGCCGCCGAAATTGATGGGGCAAATTTTTGGCAAAGATTTAGATTAATGCTTCCTTTGGTTAGTTCAATTAGTGCTACCGTAATAATCTTTCAATTTATCCACTCTTGGGAGTCATTGCTAAAACCACTAATTTACACTTTGGGAGCACCAAAATTACGCAATCTACAGGCTGGTTTAATCGCCTTTCAAGGCGAAAATGCTACCGATTGGGTTGGTATGGCTGCTGCAATTGTAATTTCAATTCTTCCTATTTTCTTTTTGTTTTTATTTTTACAAAAATTCTTTATTAGAGGGTTGTCGGGAGCGGTGAAATCTTAATATGAAAAATGCTTCGGTAACAAAGGGAAAATCTTTATTTAGAAATGCTTTATTAATTGCCAATTACGAACTACAATTTATAAATGATTGCGAATTTATTTGCTTTGCATTTCATTGCTAAGGACATCTTAAATGAAATATGAGGTTAATAGCCCCAAAACAGCAAAAGAGTTTTCGCAACAGCTCGAAGGCTTTGTTCTTGAGGTTTTAGATAGATATGAGAAGTGGCTCTTGATTGATGGTTTGCTTCCTGCTGTGGTGCGAGGGCATAGATTAAATCAGGATTTTAATAGTAAAGATAAGACTATTGGCACAGGGCAAAATTATGCTCATTTTGTTGAGCTTTATGCTTTGGCACGTAAGTATTTGGGCAAAAATGAATATCATGAACGTATTTCCAAAACAATTTATGATTTTTTGGGTAGACCGCTAATACCGTTTCCACATCATGCTATCTTGAGTGGGCTCGAGTCTTATGGAGCTCTACCTAACAATGCTCTTTTTCAAAGTTTTGACTCAAAAAAACAGTTGGCAATAAAAGACATTAGCCTAAACCTAGACTACTACTACAACACCCAAGAACAAAAAATGCACTCTCTACCTGCTAACTATTATTGGATTACAGCCACCAACGCTAAATTAATTTCCAATCTATTGGCAAGCCCTAATAATTATGGAGAAGTTGTAGGCAATGCTGCGCTTAACAAGCTTTTGGAGATATTTAAAAAAGATATTTGGTTTGATGACAACCCACCTAATAATGTAGTAGACCAATACGCTTGGGAAACTTTTACGGCAACAGTAATTTTAACCAAAACCTTTAATCGCGAAGATGCCTTAGAACAACTTATTAAACCAGCCAAGGCTTATTTGGATTTATTACTAAAACTAATTCGACCAGATGGCTACGCTCTAAACTGGGGTAGGTCTGCCGGAATTATTAGTTATGGCTCGAGCCTATACACACTAATTACCCTGTCTGAGTTCTTGCACCAACAATCTAAACTTAGTAAAAAAGACTTTGCTAACAACCTAGCAATTGCACACACCGCCTTTAAAACTATAGTCAAAAACTGGTTTGATGAAGATGGCCTGACAACTATGCATAAATTTGGTCGCGAGCCTTATTATTATCGTCGCTCACATCGTTTACTTGGTACTAGTTTTGACACGCTAGTTAAATTTATACGTTTTGCTCAACAATTAAAAGAAATTGATAGCAAATATCAATTAGAACTAGCTAAAAAACCAAGCTACCCAAATGATTTTCAATATTTTGAAGACTTTAGTAAAGATAAAAGAAAACATGGTTTATTTATTGCCAAAAATAAATACTGGCATATCAATATCCCCATAGTTGGTAATAATTCTAAGGCTAATCCGATAGTCTCGAGCAATTATTTACCGGCTCTAATATGCCCCTTTATAAGCGACGTGCCTACTCAGCAATCTGGAGCATATGGGACTGAATATATAGAGATGAAAGATGGTTCTACTTATGCAGCAATTCATGCTTGCTCAGAAATCATTCAATTAAAAAATGGTATTAAACTAGTCTGGGATAAGTTTTATGATATTCATACACTTGCCGCCAATCCTAACATTGGCAAACTAGCAATTGAATACGAGCTTATAGAAAATACGCTTAGTTGTAGCCATAAGTTTGAAACAAAAAGCACTAATATTAAACATAGGTATTCGGCTTTGGGTATTGCTTTAGCTAATATGGAAAAATTGGAGACTGACTACTTATTTTGGAGTGATAGGAATAGGCTCGAGCTTAAAACAAATGGGCGAATATTAAAAACCGTTGTCGAGGATGTTAAAGATCTGCCAGCTAGCAAGAGTTTTCTTACTTCGCTTCCTTGGCTCATAAATTTCCGATTACC
>Ga0256832_1003437_pt1 | contig 10770 bp, 12 predicted proteins | sample 134614metaG_FD_190534 | JGI IMG/M metagenome (GOLD analysis project Ga0256832, IMG submission 190534) | Hydrothermal vent microbial communities from Lau Basin, Pacific Ocean - 134-614 | ecosystem: Environmental > Aquatic > Marine > Hydrothermal vents | place: Pacific Ocean: Lau Basin | collected...
AGAAAGCTGGGATTCGGGACCTATTCAGGGGTCCTGCCGCGGGCGCTGTGATGTCGTCCCGGGTGCCGCAAGCTTTTCACGGACGCTGGGGATGGCGCCGGTATGGAATCCAGCTCGCGCGAGCGCGGGCTCGCTCGGCTGAAACGACGAAACGGGGATTCGCTCCGTTTCCACGGCGAAGGCTGGGTCAGGAGCCCGTATAGAGCGCCGCGCCGGTCTGCGACCCCCAACAACGGAGATAGAAAAGGGACCGGCTGCTCGTGGCCTACGGAACGCAGGTCCCGCCAGCGGCGGGTTTTGCTGAGCGAGGTGCTGGGGTGCCGCTAGGGAGCGTCTTCGAACACCGCTTCCACGCCGTCGAGCACGAGCAGCTCGCCGTCGTCGAGCCGGTAGCGCACCACCCGTCCGCGCACCTCACCGTCGCGACCGCGGCTGACCACCGGCTCGCCGTACAGGTAGGCGTAGCCTTCCGACTCGACGATGTAGGCCTGTTCGGCCTCGGTGGTTCGGTCCTCCTGCTCGAGCACCACCGCCCCCAGCAACGTCAGTGACTCCTTGTCCACGTCGTAGACGAGCGACTCGGACCTGCCCCGCAGGGGGCGGCCGCCGGAGCGCTCCAGGCTCACCGGACCCATGAGCTGGGCGAGCCCGCTGGCGTTGTCGTAGTCGAGCCGCCGTCCCCAGGCGCGGCTCTTGCCCTGCTCGATCTCGACCGCCCGGTCCTTGAGGGCGAACTCGGCCTCGTAGCGGTCCTCGGCCTCGAGGTAGCGGACCACCCCGTCGCCGAGCACGACGCGCTCGCGCACTTCCTTGACGCGCTCCACCCGGGCCACGTGCCCGAAGGCGCGCGTGTTCTCCCCGAAGCGAACCTCGGTGCGGAAGGGCTCGGGGTCGTAGATCAGGAAGCGGTGCAGCGTGCGCTTCGCGGGCGCTTCCTGGGGGTGGGGACGAAGCTCGAGCAGGTAGGCCCGGCCCGCGTCGTCCTCCAGGTCGGGATTCAAGACCGCCCATACCGTAGCGCCGGGCTGAAGCTCTCCTTCGACCCGCGAGCGCGCGTCCAACCAAAGGTCCACTCCGGCCACCCGGGCGACCCCGGCTTCGACGTCGAAGGTTTCCAGCTCCCCGGTCTGCACGTCGAGGTACTCGATGACGAAGACGTCGCTGACGTCGTCGGGGCTGGTCTTGACGGCCACGATGGGTTTGCCTTCGCGTTCGAGTTCGACCGTGGGGCAGCTCGCGCAATCCTCAGACCCCGCCCCCGCGCCGGGCGCCAGCAGCAGGGCGAGGAGGGCCAGCGCCAGCGCCCGTTTACTCGCCAACCTTCTTGAACTCCTCAAGGGGTAGCGTAAAGGGCTTGCGGTAGACCTGGACACGGTGCTTGTTCACGTTGTGGAGGAGGGTCCCGCCCGAGGTCTTGAACCCTTCGGAGGCGTTTTCGCTGCGCGCCGGCGTGCCAACGACGATGGCCTCACCGGACGCGTCGTCGTAGTAGAGGGCGTCGCCGGTCGTGGTGATGTCGCCGTCGACGAGGGCGACCCCACCCGTGGCGATCAACTTCTTGCTGCGGGTAAGACTGCGCACCTCGGGCGCGTGGATGACGAGCTTACCGTCCTTGCGTTCGCGCACCAGCTCGACCTTCCCCTCGTTCATCGTGAAGACCGCCAGGCCGCGCTCCTCTTCGTAGTAGACGTGGTCGGCCCGGCCCCGCTGGCGGCCGTTGGTCAGTTCCACCTGACCCGACGAGGTCGAGATGTCGGTGTCGACGTCGAAGCTCATCTCGGTGGCCTTGACGTCGACCGGATCCTCGCCCTCCTTGGCGGGTTCCTGGTGCATCGTCGCCGGGCCTGCAAGCACGCCCAGCCCGGTTTCCTCGGAGTAGACGAGGTGCGGCCCCCGGGCGGTAAGGCGACCGCGCAGAACGGTGACGCCGCCTTCGAAGGTGGCCTTACGCTTACCCTCGGCCGCTTGCATGCTGAGGCCCTCGGGCGCTTCCAGCACGGCCTTCCGGGCCAGGATTTTGAGTTCGCCCACCGTGCCAACAATGCCGTCTTCGCGGTTGCTCTCGTAGATCCAGGGGCCGTTGCGCAGGTTGCCGCTGCGTCGGCCGTCTTCGTAGCTGATCTTGATGACGCGGCTTTCCGCAGCCGCAAGGGCCAGCACGGCGAGCATCAGCAGCAGCAGGGGGGTCAGCGCACGCGATCGTTTCATGGGGATGCACACTCCTTTACGTTGTCCATCTCTACGATGTCTTCACCGTTTTCCCAGGACGCATCTTCCAGCTTGAAGTCCGAGCGAAAACCCTCGCCGCGGATTGAGATCCCCGGACCCGCCAGCGTAAAGGTGGGCGCGGTGAACCCGCGGTCCTGCAGGATGCGCACGGGCGGACCGCCCTCCGAGCCCAGCTGGATGACGTAACACTCCTTGGGGATTTCCACCACGGCGTAGGGAAGGGTGAGGTCGTCGTTGCGGTCGATCGTGACCCTGGGCGCGGCCAGCGTCAGGTCCAGCTCGCCGTCCACGTAGCGCGCGCCCTCGCGCAGGCCTTCGGCTTCGGAGACCTGACGGGCGGGGTTGTTTTCGATCCGCTCGGCGTAGAAGACCCACTCCGCCTTGGGGTCGGACTTGGGGTAGAGCCGCAACCTGACGCCCTCGAGGACCACGCCCTTCTCGCGCGGAGGCGGTGGGGTGACCGGCAGGTTGGCGAAGTAGTAGGACGCCCCCGCGATCAGCGTGAGCAGCAAGAGGGCGTAACGGGTCACGGCTTCAGGCTACGGGCGGGGCTACTGAAAAGCGTGAAGCCTGCCTCAAGCTGGGTATAGTGGGGGCGATGGCGGAAGACTGCGGCGAGCGGAGCATCATCGCCCGTTACTTTCCGGGCACGCCGCCCGAGTTGTGGCCCGCGGGCGAGGTGCTCTACTTCCGCGACGAGCTGGGCCGCATCGTGCTGCGCGAGGCCCCGCTGGAGCTTCGCTTCGAGGTGCTCGAGCGGGTACCGAGCGGCAAGCCCGTGCTTTGCGACGCCTGCAAGCGGCAGCGGGCGCGCCACGAGGCGGTCTTCGCGCGCGCGGAGCTGCCGCAGGCGGACGGCCGCCACTACCTGTACCGGACCTTTTGCGCCGATACCGCCAGCTGCGCGGAGCGGGCCGAGCCACGGCATTTGAGGGAAATCCTGGCGCGCGTTATACTGCACTGACCGACCCAGGGATTCCCTGGGTCTTTCGCAGGCGGTCGCGCCGAAGGAGGCAGCATGGCACGCGAAGTGAAACTGACCAAAGCAGGCTACGAGCGACTGCAAGAGGAGCTGGCCGAAGAGCGCAAGCGGCTGGAAGAGGCCACGCGCATTCTCCAGGAACAGATGGAGAGCTTTGAAGACTACGAGGACTCGGGGCTCGAGGAGGCCAAGCGCGAAAAGGCGCAGATCGAGGCCCGCGTGGACGCCCTCGAGGACATCCTGCAGCGCGCGGTCATCATCGAAAGCGCCGGAGGCGACAAGGTGACCCTGGGGGCGCTCGTGGTCATCCAGGACGAGAAAACGGGCGAGAGCCTGACGCTGCAGATCGTCGCACCCGCCGAGGCCAGCGTACTGGAGGAACCCATGCGGGTTTCCGACGAGTCGCCGCTGGGCAAGGCGCTCTTGGGTCACAAGGAGGGTGACAAGGTGCGGGTCGACACGCCCTCCGGGATGCGCCGCTACCGCATCCTCTCGATTGGTGCCTGACCGTGAGGCCTCCGCCCGACCAGCTCAAGCAGCGCCTCGCCAATCTGGAAGCCCTGGTCGAGGCCGGCTTTGAACCCTTCCCGTACCGCTACCCCAAGACCCACGACGCGGCGCAGCTGCTCGCTGCGCACGCGGACGCGGGCCCCGAGGAGGCCTGGCCCGAGGAGCGCGTGCGCCTGACCGGCAGGCTCGTCAGCCTGCGGCGGATGGGGAAGGTCACCTTCGCCCACCTGTTGGACGAAACGGGCCGCATCCAGCTCTACGCGAGCCGCGACCTGACCGAGCAGTACAAGCTGCTCAAGAAGCTCGACATCGGCGACATCGTCGGTGTCGAGGGCAGCGTCTTCACCACCAAGACCGGCGAGATCACCGTTCAGGTCGAGCGCTGGCAGCCGCTGGTCAAGGCGCTGCGGCCGCTGCCGGACAAGTGGCACGGCATCAAGGACAAGGAGGTACGCTACCGCCAGCGCTACCTTGACCTGATCGTCAACCCCGAGGTGCGCGAGGTCTTCAAGACCCGCGCCCGCGTGGTGCGGTACATCCGGCGTTTCCTGGAAGAGCGCGGTTTTCTAGAGGTGGAGACGCCGGTCATCCTGCCCACCGCCGGGGGCACCGAGGCGCGGCCCTTCAAGACCTTTCACAACGCGCTCGCCCACGAGTTCGAGCTGCGCATCTCGCTCGAGCTGCCGCTCAAGAAACTGCTCGTGGGCGGTTACGAGAAGGTCTTCGAGCTGGGCCGGGTCTTCCGCAACGAGGGCATCGACGCCCAGCACAACCCCGAGTTCACCATGCTCGAGGCCTACTGGGCCTACGCCGACTACCAGGACATGGCGGAGATGACCGAGGCCATGCTCTCGGGGCTGGTCCTCGAGCTCTTCGGCAGCCACAACGTCAGCTACCAGGGTAAGGAGATCGACTTTTCGCCGCCTTTCCGCCGCCTCTCCTTCGTCGAGGTGCTGCAGGAAAAGGCCGGCATCGACTTCGATCCCCTCGACCTGGAGCGCCTGCGCATCTGGGCCGACGCCAAGCACCCCGAGCTGGTGGAGGTGCCCAGTTACAAACTGCTCGACAAGCTCTTCGAGCTCTACGTGGAGGAGGAGCTTTTCGACCCGACCTTCGTCTTCGACTTCCCCGCGGTGATCAGCCCGCTCGCAAAGAGGCACCGCGAAAAGCCGGGTCTGACCGAGCGCTGGGACCTGTTCGTGGCCGGTATGGAGCTGGCCCCTGCCTATTCCGAGCTCAACGACCCGCTCGATCAGCGGGAACGCTTCGAGGAACAGGCGCGCCGGCGGGAGGGCGGGGACGAGGAGGCCCACCGGGTGGACGAAGACTTTCTCACCGCGCTCGAGCACGGTATGCCCCCCGCGGGCGGCATGGGCCTCGGCATCGACCGCTTGGCGATGATCCTGACCGACCAGCCCTCGATCCGCGACGTCATCCTCTTTCCGCTGCTGCGTCCCCGCCCCCCGGGCGCCGAGGAAGAGCAAGCGGCCGATTGAGCCCGGCCCTCAGGTTGGAAAGCCTCCCAGTGGGGACATACGCCTACCCCCGCCCGCGCTAAGCTGACCCCATAGGAGGTCGTTGTGCTCAAACCGCAGGTGGAGATCGAGCACTTTAGGGTTCGGGTCCGGGGACCGCGCACCACCGTAGAGCGCATCGTCGACCGGCTGATGGCGGCCGACTACCCCTACAGCATCGACGGCAGCCTTACGGGCGCGCGCTACGCCGAGTTCATCGTGACCTTCGACGGCATCACCGAGGCGCAGTGGTTCGCGGGCATCGCCGGTGACGAACTCATGGGGGAGTCGCTCGCCGAACCCGACGTCGAGTAGCTAGTCCGCGTCGTCGCTTTCGCCCAGCGCCTGCTGGGCGAGTCGTCTTCCCGTAGGCGTCTGGGCGAGGCCGCCCTCGCCGGTCTCCCGCAGTTCGGGAGGCAGAAGGCGGCCGATGCTCGCCATCGCCAGCACGACCTCGTCGGCGGGGATGGGGCTTTCGATTCCGCCCAGCGCCTGCTGGGCGGCGCTGACGGCGTGCACGGCATAGAACCCGTTGCGCATCACACAGGGAATCTCGACGAAGCCGCCCACCGGATCGCAGACGAGGCCGAGGGTGTTCTGCAGCGCCAGCCCGGCGGCGTGCACCGCCTGGGCGGCGTCGCCCTCGAGCAACTCCACCACCGCGGCCGCGGCCATGGCGGCGCTCGAACCTATCTCCGCCTGGCAGCCGCCGCTGGCCCCGGCGATGAAGATGGTGCGGCTGATGATCTGGCCCACGCCGGCCGCGAGCACCAGCGGCGGGATCAGACGCTCGTCGGGGATTCCGAGGTGGTCGGCCACCCCCAGGAGCGCCCCCGGCAGGGTTCCCGCGCTCCCCGCGGTGGGCGCGGCGACGATCCGTCCCATGCGGGCGTTTTCTTCGTTCACCGCCATCGCGTAGGCCTGCACGCGCTTCAGCAAGGGGGCGCCGAGCGGGTCGTCCGCTTCCCAGAGGGTGCGGGCGTTCCAGCCGACCATGCCGGCCACGCTCGGTTCCTTGCTGGCCAGGCCCCGGGCGATCGAATCCCGCATGACCGCGAGGCGTTCGCGCAGCGGCTCGATGATCTCGGACGCGCTGCGGCCCGAGGCGCGACTCTCCTCGGCGAGTACGCAGTGCGAAGGCGGTTCGGGACAGCGGGCGAGTTCGCGTAACGTGAGCGGCATGGCTTCAGTCTAGGGGCCTGGCGGCCAGCAGGTCGACGATCCTCGCCGCGGCGGCGCGACCGTCGCGCACCACCTCGGGCAGCCCGACCCCGCGGTAGGCCGCGCCCGCGAGCTCGAGCCCGGTCCAGCGGCGGACGCCCTCTTCGATGCGGCGAACCCGATCGAGGTGGCCGACGGTGTACTGGGGCATCCCCGCGGCCCAGCGGTAGACCCAGACGCCCTCGGGTTCGGGAACCGGGCCGACGATCCGCTCCAGGTCGGCGATCGCCGTCTTCGCCAGCTCCTCTTCGTTCGCGGAGGCGCCCTCGCCGGAGAAGTAGGCGCGTACGAGGAGCTTTCCCTCGGGAGCCCGCCCCGCCCACTTACGGCTCAGCCAGGTGAAGCCGCGCGCGCGGCTGCCTTCGCCGGCGGCGACGAGGACGCCGTGGCCGCTGACCTTGGGAAAGGGCTCCTCTGCGAAGGCCAGCGTAACCGTGGCCGTGTCGCCGTAGGGGATTTCCCGCAGCAGCGCGGCCAGCTGGGGGTCCAGCGGCCCGAGCAGCTCCCCCGCCGCGTGCGCCGGCGCTGCCAGGACGAGGGCGTCGAAGCCTTCGCTGCCCCAGGGTCCGTACAACCGCCAACGACCCTCGTCGTGCTCGAGGCGCTCCACGGGGGCGTTCGGACGCCAGCCCACCCGCTCGGCGGTGCGCGTCAGCGCTTCGACGACGCGTCCCAGCCCTCCCCGCAGGGAAGCGAAGAGACTGCCGCCCTCGCGACTACCGCGCCGCTTGCGCATGGCGTGGAGCGAGCCCAGGATGAGCGAGCGGTGGCGCTTTTCCAGGTCCTTGAGCATGGGAAAGGCCGCCAAGGTGGAGAGCTCGTAGGGGTCGCCGCCGTAGATGCCTCCCGTGAGCGGCGCCGCCAGGTTTTCCCAGACCTCCCGGCCCAGCCGTCTCTGCACGAAGGCGCCGAAGGGCTCGTCCCCTTCCGGTCCGCGGGGCAGGAACAGGTCGAGCGCCGCCCGCAGCTTGCCCAGCGGCGAAAGCAGCGGGGTGCGTACGAGGGGACCCAGCTTGGAGGGGATGACGACGTTCAACCCCTCCGGCAGCGGGTGGCCGCGCCCTCCCTTGACGATCAGGGCCGCGGGTCGCGCCGGTTGCGTGCCCACCACGTCCCCGCTCAGCCCCAGTTCCCGCACGAGCTCCAGGAACCAGGGTTTGTAGCGCACCACCGCGTCGGGTCCGGCCTCCAGCCGGTAGGGGCCCGCGCGAACGGTTCGCACCTTTCCGCCTAGCCGCGGTTCGGCCTCAAAGAGCACCACCTCGAGGGGAAGCGCGAGCCCGGCGGCGCGCCGGTCCAGCTCGTGCGCGGCGGCGAGGCCGGCCATGCCCCCGCCCACCACCGCGACCCGGTTCACGCCTCTTCCTCGTACCACGCCTCTTCCGCGAGGTCGGCCAGCACGGCGACGTAGTCGTCGGCGTCGTTCAAGCTCTCGGCGCGGACCAGGTGAACGCCCAGCTCGCGGGCGGTCTGCTGCGCCTCATGGTCCAGGTCGTAGAACACCTCGAGGTGGTCGGCGGGGAAGCCCACGGCCGCCACGACCGCCTCGCGCAGGCCCGCGCGGGCGTCCTCGCGCAGGGCGTCGTTGATATCGGGTCCCAGCCAACGCTCCTCGGTGCGTCCTGCGGACTGCCAGGCCACGCGCCAGCGGGCGATTCCCAGGCGGCGGGCCACGGCGCGGGCGGTGGCTTCGACCTGGCGGGGGTAGACGCCCCCGTCCGCCTGGGCCGCGCGTTCGGGCACGGAATGCGCGGTGAAGTAGACGGTGGCCCGCTCCGCGTCACGCACGCGCCAGAGCGCGCGCTGGACCCGCAGGGCCACGGCGCGCACGTACCCGGGGTGGGCGTAGTACTCCTGCACGAAACGAACCGGGAAAGGCTCGCCCAGCTCGCCCAGCGCGAGGTCCACGCGTTCGCGGTACTCGGCGATCGAGCGCAGCGAGTAGTGGGGCGCGGCCACGAGCGCCACCGCACGCTCGACGCCGTCCTCGGCCATCTGGCGCACCGCTCCGGCGATGAAGGGGGCGTTGTGCTTGGCCCCGACGTAGACCCGGGCGTCGCCACGCAGGTCGCGCGGTTCGGGGGCTGCGGGCAGCCCGTGGGGGTAGCGGGGAAGACGGCGGTTCAACTCGGCCTCGAGCTTGCGCGCGAGCGAAAAGGTGATCTCGTTGAGCGGGCTCTTGCCGATCGAGCGGTAGCGCTCCCGCAGCTCTTCGAGCAGGTTCGCCGGCGGCGCGTGCCCGTGGCGGATGTCGGTGTAGTAGGCCGCGAGCTCGGATTCGTCGTAGGGCGTGCCGTAGTACATGAGCAGGACGTTCACGTCGGCACCTCGCTCAGCGTGTGCACCAGATCGACCGCGCGCGCCACCGCGTCCGTAGGGGTGCCCGGGAGGACGCCGTGCCCCAGGTTGAAGATGTGGCCCGGGCGGCCTGCGTTGGCGGTCAGCACCGCTTCGACGCCGCGCGCGAGCACGTCCTCGGGGGCGAAGAGCAGCGTGGGGTCGAGGTTGCCCTGCACCGGGCGGTTGCCCAGCCGGTCGCGCGCCCAGTCGAGGGGGGTGGCGGTGTCGACCCCGATCACGTCGCCCCCGGCCCCGGCCATGGGGCTCAAGAGGTGCATCGTCTGGGTACCGAAGTGGATGACGGGTACGTTCAGCGGGCGCAGGGCCTCGAAGAGCCTGCGCATGTGCGGGGCGACGTACCGCTCGTAGTCGTGACGGGTAAGGCGACCGATCCAGCTGTCGAAGACCTGGAGGGCGTCGGCCCCCGCCCGCGCCTGGGCGCTTAGGTACTCGGCCATGGCGTCGGCCAGGGTGCGCATGAGCAGGTTCCAGGCTTCTTCTTCGGCGTACATGAAGGACTTGACCCGGACGAAGTGCTTGCTCGGGCCGCCCTCGATCAGGTAACTGGCGAGCGTGAAGGGTGCGCCGGCGAAACCGATCAGGGGCACCGCGAGCTCGCGTTTGAGCAGGCGTATGGCTTCGAGCACGAAAGGGGTGTGCGCCTCGGCGGAGAAGAGGTGGATGCGGCGTACGTCTTCGGGGTCGTGGATGGGGTTGTGGATCACGGGCCCCTTGCCCTCGACGATGTCGAGATCGAAACCCATGCCGTAGAGCGGTGTGGTGATGTCGGCGAAGAGGATGGCCGCGTCGAAGCCGAACCGCTGCACCGGCAGCAGGGTGACCTCGGCGGTGACCTCCGGGCGGCGCACGATCTCGGGAAGGCTGTAGCGCTCGCGGATCTTGCGGTATTCGGGCTGGTAGCGCCCCGCCTGGCGCATGAACCAGACGGGGGTGTAGGGCGTGGTTTCGCCGCGGGCGGCACGTAGAAAGACGTCGTTCACGCCGTGATTGTATCGTGAAAACCCAAGGGACGCGAAAGGGGCGTGGCAAACTCATCGAACCCCTGACAGAATGTAGGGGTGCGACTCGGCCTCGTGGGCGATCCCGTCCACCACTCCCTCAGTCCGGTAATGATGCAGGCCGCCCTTGCGGCGCTGGGCCGCGAAGGCGCTTACGAGCTGCTTCCCACGCCTGCGGAGCGGCTTGGCGAGCGCATGCAGGAGGTGCGCCGCAGCTACCGCGGCGTCAACGTCACGGTGCCCCACAAGCGGCGGGTCGTCGAAGCGCTCGACCGTGTCGAGGGCGAAGCCCTCAGCGTCGGCGCGGTGAACACGGTGGTCAACCGTTCGGGCGAGCTGGTCGGCCACAACACCGACGCCGCGGGGTTCTACTGGGCGCTCGAGCGCCTGGACCTGCTCCCGGGCGAGGCCCTGGTGCTGGGGGCGGGCGGAGCGGCACGGGCCGTCGTGCACGCCCTGGTGCAGCGGGGCTGGCTGGTGGGGGTGCACAACCGCACGCTGGCCCGCGCCCAGGAGCTGGTCGAGCGCGTGGGCGGCTGGATCGTCGCCCCGGACAAGCTGGAAAAGGCGGTAAGGCGCACGCCGCTGCTGGTGAACGCCACCTCCGTCGGGCTCAACGACGCGGACGCCTCGCCGCTGCCCGAGGGTCTGCTGCCCGAGGCCGGAGCGGTGGTGGACCTCGTCTACGCGCCTTTGGAGACGCGGCTCTTGCGGGAGGCGCGTGCGGCCGGCCTCGTCGTCGTCGACGGCCTGGGCATGCTGCTCGGCCAGGGGGTGCTCGCCTTCGAGTTGTGGGCGGAGGCACCCGCGCCCGTGGAGGCCATGGAGCGCGCGCTCAGGGAGGCGGTCCGCTGATGGAGGTGTTCGCGTCGGCCCTGCTCGTCCTTGGACTGCGCCTCCTCGACGTACCGCTCTCGACGGTGCGCATGCTCTACATGGTCCGCGGGCAGCGATC
>Ga0256832_1003438_pt1 | contig 10769 bp, 8 predicted proteins | sample 134614metaG_FD_190534 | JGI IMG/M metagenome (GOLD analysis project Ga0256832, IMG submission 190534) | Hydrothermal vent microbial communities from Lau Basin, Pacific Ocean - 134-614 | ecosystem: Environmental > Aquatic > Marine > Hydrothermal vents | place: Pacific Ocean: Lau Basin | collected...
TCCTGCTGGCGGAACCAGTGACGAATCTTGCCGCGTGAACTGGCTGAACCGATATAGCCAAGCGCCGGATTGAGCCATTTGCGCTTTGGTTGTTCCTGTTTTTGGGTGATGATTTCTACCTTGTCGCCATTATGCAGTTTGGTATCCAGCGGCACGATAACACCATTGACCCTGGCACCTGTGCAACGGTGTCCGACGCTGGTGTGTATCGCATAGGCAAAATCGAGTGGGGTTGAGCCTTTGGAAAGATCCAGTATGTCGCCTTTTGGAGTTAGCACGAAGACACGATCAGGGAATATTTCAGCGCGGAAGTCTTCCAGCAATTCAGTGTCATCGTCGTTGCTTTCGAGCAGGCGACGCAGTGAACTGACCACGCGCTCCATTGCGGCATCCTGCCCGCCGCCTTCCTTGTAGCGCCAGTGTGCGGCAACGCCCAGTTCCGCAAAGACATTCATATCCTGGGTGCGAATCTGGATTTCTACATAGCTGCCCTGTGGACCGATGACCACCGTATGCAGGGATTGATAGCCATTCGGTTTGCGATTCGCAATATAATCATCCAGTTCGGCAGGTACATGCTTCCATTTTTCATGAACTATTCCGAGGGTGCTGTAGCAGCTGTTAACCGTATCCACAATGACGCGCACGGCTCGTAAATCATAGAGCTGGTCAATCGAGAGGTTTTTGCGCTGCATTTTTTTCCAGATGCTGTAGATATGTTTTGGTCGTCCAAAGACTTCGGCATCAATACCTTTGCTTTTTAGTAGTTCCTGGAGTGTTTTGGTGAAGTTTTCGACATAAGCCTCGCGTTCCAGACGCTTTGCATCCAGCGATTTTGCAATCTGCTTGTAGGTGGCAGGTTCCAGATAGCGAAAGGAAAGGTCTTCCATCTCCCATTTGAGCTGACTCACGCCCAGACGGTTTGCCAGCGGCGCAAAAATGTCCATAGTCTCCTGCGCCACTGCGCGTCGCTCCTCGGCATCGGCATTGCGCAGCAGGCGCAGGTATTGCAAGCGCCAGGCAAGGTGTATCAGCACGGCGCGCACATCATCTACCATCGCAAGCAACATGCGACGCAGACGTTCTGCCTGTTCGGGGATGGGGGTGGTATTTTCTGAGGGCGACTTGAAGTTATGCAGCCAGCGCATATTTTTTACCAGCAGCGCAATCGTGTTGCTGAACTTTTCTTTGATTTCGTCAATTGAATAGCTGTCGGAGAGGCGCACATCGCTTAATACGGTAGCGATAAGCGTTACCTGATCGACCTGCAAATTACGCAGAATATCAGCAATATCCAGACTTAACGGAATATGCGAGTCACGATCAACAGAGGCGACCCCCAGCATCAGGTCAATAGCATGAATGAGTTGCTCTTTTTCCTTTTTGTTATCGCTGATCCAGAGGCGCTCGATCCATTCGGCGCGAGTGCGATCGCTGGTGTCACTTAACAGGCTATGTTGCATTTTTTACCACCATTCCCCATTTTAGTGCAAAAACAGCAAGGAATGAATCTTTTGAGCAATCAATACCCATCCCCCCTGTTTTTTATATATTTTTTATTATGACTTGCAGTTCATTCAAATCCTGAATGACTGCCGTAGGTGTTCTGCCACCCGGCCAGGGCTGCAAGGAGGGATTGTACCAAACAGCATGTAAACCTGCGCTTAACGCGCCCAATATGTCGCGCTGTGGATCATCCCCTACATACACCATTTGTTCGGGGCTAACTTCTGCCTGTCTGGCGGCTTCATGGAAAATATCCTGATGCGGTTTTGCCACGCCGACTTTTTCAGAAGAGAGTGCAAAATCAAACAGATGCCCCACGCCAATGTGATGCACATCGGCATTACCATTGCTGATTACGCCCAGTTTGTAGCGTTTTGAAAGTGCCTCAAGCTGTTCCAGCGCACCGTCAAAAAAAGTAACCTGATTACGCGCCAGCCAGAAAACCTCAAATCCGGGTTCAATCAGGCTGTCATCATAATTGACCTCGCTGGCAAGCTGCCGGGTCCAGCTTTTTCGCAGGGCGGTGAGGTTATGATGCAGCTCGGGGTGTGATTTCATATACGCGATTCGATGCTGAATTAGCGCATCCTCACTGTATTTTTGGGTGATCTTTGGGTAGTATGATTTCAGCCAGTCATAAAAACGCTGTTCGGCACGCTGAATCACGGGGTGGCATTCCCACAGAGTGTCATCTAAATCAAAAGCAATGCATTCTATTGTCATGGAGATCAACTATTGTGATTGAATTAATAAAAAACAAGATCCTTAAAAGCAAGATTTTTAAATTACTGATTGTTTCTTTGGCAGGGCTTGCCTGCTCACTGTTATCATTGCAGCTACAGGCAAAAACACTGGTGCTGGTACATGGTTTTCTTTCCGGCGATATGTATTGGCGTAGCTCGGGCTTTAGCAAGCCACTGCAAGCGGCAGGCTGGGTAGATGCGGGCAGCTATAATTTCGATCCACGCGGGATGTTAATCCCGCGCGGGATTAATTTAAAGAAAGATATTTTTATCACGGTAAATCTTCCCTCAGAAGCAAATCTGCAAATTCAGGAAGGCATACTGCTGCAATACATGCAGCATCTTTACATGATCCGCAAGGAACCGATAACCCTCATAGGGCATTCTGCGGGCGGCGTGGTGGCAAGGTTGTATGTGATTGATCCGGCGCATATTCCGGTGAAGGCGCTGATTACGATAGCGTCACCCCATCTGGGAACGCCCACAGCAAATATCGCTTATCTGGCAGAGAAAACCCCGCTTGGGATGATGGCAAGCATTGCGGGCGAAGACACACTCTCAAATGCACGCGGTTTGCTTTCTGATTTAAAAGAGGAGGCACCCGGCAATTTTTTACACTGGATGAATCACCAGCCACACCCAAATATTCACTACGTTTCGATTATTCGTAAAAATGACAGCATCACAAAACCCGCCAAATTTGACTATATCGTGCCACCTTTTAGCCAGAATATGAATAATGTCTGGGCATTGCGGGGAGCTTCCGGAGTTGCCTACAGCAATGAGAGTCATGCACTGAATGGCAATGATGGCCTGATTGTGCTGAATGTTTTAAATAGCATTTACAAAAAATAGCTGGTAGTGGGATCAAATCTGTATTTGCAGGTTAGCTTCCTTCCTGCGTGATCGTTGGGCTTCTTCGTTCCTCAGCGCCAACCTGCCTGGCTTATATAGTAGTTTCTGAACTCCGAAACTTGAGTTAAACCTGTTGATTTGAGCAGACAGGGCAGTTGGGGTTTTTGGGGACGCGCACGCTCTGCCATTCCATATTCAGACCATCAAAGAGCAATAGCTTGCCATTGATATTTTCTGTTTCGCCAAGCAGGAGCAAAATCGCCTGTAGTGCCTGCATGGTGCCGATAACGCCTACCACGGGAGAGAGTACGCCTTCCATTGCACAGGTTTCGGTGGTTTCGTATTCTTCCTTGTAAAGACACTGGTAGCAAGGCCCTCCCGAGCCTGGCAAATAACTGGCGAGCTGACCTTCCATGCGGATTGCCGCAGCAGAGACCAGAGGTGTTGCGGTTTTTACACTTACGCGATTAATCATAAAGCGAGTAGGGAAATTGTCGCTGCAGTCCAGAATCAAATCCGCTTTTTGGGCATACGCCTCAAGTTCTTCTTCATCCAGTTGCCAATCCAGTGCCTCGACATCGCAATCCGGATTGATTTCAGCGATGCTGCGTTTGGCAGAAAATGCCTTTAATTCGCCAATATCGCGGCTTTTGTGAATAATCTGACGTTGTAAATTAGAATCTTCAACCTGGTCAAAGTCGCTAATTATCAGTTTACCAATGCCCGCGGCTGCCAGATACAGGGCTGCGGGCGACCCCAGCCCCCCCATGCCAATTATCAGGACGCTTGAGTCGAGTAGTTTTTGCTGTCCTTTTTCACCAATTTTGGCAAGTCGTATCTGTCGGGCATAGCGACTCTTGTCTTTATCATTCATACCCATCCCCCCTGTTTTTTACATATTTTTGTATAGTCTGTTTCTGTTCTCGGTCCTCTGTCTTCTGTCTTCTGTCCTCTGACCACACCATCCCCCCCTTTTTTTATACTTTTTTGCCTTGTGTCTAAACTGAATACTCTTTGAGTGCAGAGTAAATATCATTTGAGTTTAAGCGCGTGAAATAATCTTCCTCGCTTAAATTAAAATTACCGCAGGCTTCATACCAGCTCATATTGCCAAGCCACTTTGCTGAAGTGACGCTTCCCTGTGGTTTTCTTGGGATAAGGTAACAAACGCCTGCCCGATAAAGCAGATTATAAGCCTGCTTAAGCGTATGAAACTGATTAATCTTCTCCCATGCTGCCCTGGCTGAGCGGAAACGTTCTACCGCAAGCGGGTAGTTTTCCCTGCCGCCATTGTGAGCCCAGCTGTTTTGCTCTATCGCAAACGAGTCTTGATTGATAAAGCCGTGAATATGCAGTTGGTTGACTGAAGCGCCTGCGCCCAGACTATTGTAGGAAAGTCCGAAGCCGCTGATGTGTGTTTCGATATGCAAGGCAAGATTCCAGATCATTTGATGCGTTTTTTCATCAAGAAACTGTGCTTTCTTTTGTGCCGCATCAATAACAATTAATAAATGATAGGGTGCAAAAGGAAACTTTTGATACATTATTTGCAGGTCAGTCTCCTCAAAGGTTTCTGTGCTTAAAATTTCCGCGCGTAGAAATGCCTTGGAGAAGTGGAATGCGTCATCATTAAATGGCTGTTTCAAACCACTGAAGGGAGCTTTTGAGGAGCGTTCTGGACGCAGCGCGCGAAAAGGGTTGCAGGTGCATTGCCAGGCATGGATGCGGCGAGTTTTCCAGACGCCGTATTGGCTGATTCCCTGCGCTTTCAGTGTATTTATAATCAGCAAGTCATCTTTGGGGGCGCGCAGGTCGGGATTATTGAGTATGTGATCAAAGCTGGCTTGCAGTTTTGCTGCGAGGGCATGATGCAATTGCTGGTTTTGCATGCTGTTGGCAAGCACAAGGATGAATGTTCCAGGCTCATCCCTGTTAAGCAGGGTAGCCAGGCGGCTTTCGAAGTTCTCCCTGAAAGCCGCTGTATCTGATGAAAGTAGCAAGCCCGCGCGCTTATTTTGCCGCCGACAGCATGTTTATTTTTTGCAGGTCGGTGAGAATATGCGCTGCTTCATTGAGAAATACGTCAACAGGTTTTTTTGTAAAAATGTCGTCATTTTCTTTTTCCTGGGCATCGCGTAATTCTTTCATGGTTTTGTAGGCAGGTTTGCCATCAAGAGCCTGTAGCTGGTTTTCAAGCTTCAAGAGTTTCTTGTTGAACAATTTGCGCTTGGCTTTACGTTTTGCAAGGTTGAGTGATACTGATTTCTCATTACCCGCATCCACCAGTAATTTCAGGCGTTTTACGGTAGCCACATATTTGGGCGTGTGTTGTTTGCGTTTTTCTGATTTGGCTTTGGCTTGTGCTATTGCTTTCTTGTCAAAAGCATGACTGAACCTTTTATGTGGAGCCTCCGGGATTTTGCGCCAGGGCAGGGCGTTTTTGTAGGCTCTTTCTCCAAGCTCGGCATCAATTTTGGGCAGGTTCCAGCTTATATCAGGAATAACCCCCTTGTGCTGCGTGCTTTCACCGTTAACACGGAAAAACTGTGCTGTTGTGATTTTCAGTTGCCCCAGTGGTTTGTCGAACTTTTTGCGGGTGTAGGAATTTAGGGGAAGGATGGTCTGCACCGTACCTTTACCAAAGGTTGTTTCACCGATAATAATGCCACGTCCATAATCCTGTATTGCGCCAGCAAAGATTTCTGATGCTGAGGCGCTGCCCTTGTCAATCATAACCGCCATGGGACCACGGAATACTACGCTGGAATCTTCATCACGAAGAATGTCTGTGCGTCCGGTGGTGTCGTTTATTTGTACCACGGGACCTTTCTCAATAAATAGTCCGGTCAATGAGACAACTTCGCTCAGGGAGCCGCCACCGTTGCCGCGCAGGTCGATAATTAATTCATCTATGCCTTCTTTTTCAAGTTCCAGCAGCAATTTTTTTACATCACGGGTTGTGCCGGCATAGTCTTTGTCGCCCCGGTTTCTCGCCTTAAAATCAATATAAAAAGAAGGCAGCTTAATGACGCCAACCCGCGCTATTTTGCCGTTTTCCTTTTTGACCTCGATAATGCGTTTGCTTGCCGCCTGATGCTCCAGCTTGATTTTGTCGCGCACGATAGAGACAAGCTCCGGTTTGCCACTCAAGCCGGTTTCGTGCGGTAAAATCGAAAGAACCACGGTGCTGCCTTTTTTACCACGAATGATATTGACAACATCGCCAATGCGCCAGCCAATGATATCCTGTATGGTGCCGTTCTTGCCCTGCCCAACCCCGATAATCCGGTCACCGGGTGATATTTTGCCAGAGAGATCAGCAGGACCGCCGGGAACAACGCTGATTATTTTGGTGTATTCTTCGTCTGTTCTTAGTACCGCACCAATACCGCTCAGCGAAAGGCTCATATTTATATCAAACTGTGCCGACGACCTTGGCGACAGATAGGATGTATGCGGTTCAATCGCGCTCGCATAGGCATTTACAATGGTTTGAAATAATTCATTCGGTTTTATCTGGTCCGTTCTTCTGGCTATGTTCAGATAGCGTTTTTTTAGTGTTTTTATTGCTTCCTGCGGCTTTTTGTCTGCCAGTATCTGGTTGATATAGTCGTTTTTCAAACGCTTTTCCCAGAGCGCATCAAGTGCCTTTTTGTCTTTTGCCCAGGGGGCTTCCCTGCGGTCAAACCGATATGTGTCGTTGCCATTGAGGTCAAGCGGTTTGCTGATGCGGTTTGCAGCATAGTGTGAGCGCTCTTTTACCCGCTGTTGATAGATTTTAAAAATATTGACGCCGGGTTTTGTGTTGCCTTTTTCTATATAATCGTCGATTTCATGCTTATATTTATTAAAACGGTCGATATCTGCTTGTGTAAAGTAGATTCTGCTGGGATCCAGTTCCTTGATGTACTGCTTTAAAATAATCTCGGAAAAATGATCATCGAGTTTGAATTTTTTGTAATGATAACGCTTCAGCATCGTATTGATCATTTTTAGCTCAAAAGCGTGTCGGGGCGTAAGTTCTGCAACCTTTACTGGTGACTGCTTTTCCTGAACACCGGCTTCCTTGGCTTTGGCTTCACTGATTATGGTGCCGCCGCTACTGGGCGGATTGCCCAGGCATCCGCTAATAATCGTTAGCAATCCCAGGAATAAGAATAATCTGAAAAAAGTAGTACGCAAAAATGGAAAATATTGTGTTGTCATTATATCTTTCTACTTCACTGTCCGGTTTTATTTAGCTGAAGCTGTAAGCCAATGCCTGCTGATTCAGGGTTTTATACTTTACGATTAAGCACTTTGACTAAGCACCTTGATTAAGCGCAAAAAGCATGTAAAAAATGCAGTTGGCACTATACCACTGATAAATGCAAAAAACTAATCTGTGTGCTTGAGTTGTCGTTTATTTGCAACACCTTTGCGAAAAGTTTTCTGTTTTGCCAGCAGATGCTCTAAAGAGCCTTTTTGTTTCGCTTGAACAAAGTCTTTGTTTAAAGAATCAAAAACGCTTTGCCGATCGTATAAAAACACCTCTGTTAATACGTTATAGAGTAATTTATAGAGGCGTGTCAAAGCGATTTTCCATGTACTTTGTGTGGTAGCATAGAAATGATCGGATAATCGCATAAAACGATAAAAGGGAGAATAGCCATCCGTCTCAAATTTGTCATCCATTCCATAAAGAATCAGCTTGAGTGTGTGTTTAAAGCGTCCTGAATTTGCGATCATATCCCAGTAACGCGCAAAACGGTTGACTCGTTGCAAGGTAAAAAAATCAATATCGCGTGTGCTCAATATATTATAGGGCGCGCTGCTCCTGTAACGCATCCTGTATGCTTTATCGTGACGATTTATGGGGGCGCCACGCAAGCGTTTCAGAATGCCCAGCTGTATCTCATGTGGTTTTAATGCCACAAGCTGATCAAAACTTTTGGCAAAATTATCCAGCGTATCGCCCGGCAGACCAAAAATTAAATCCGCATGTAAATGTGCTCTGCTGTTCTCCCTTAGCCAGATTAAATTTTCGCAAGTTTTTTGATTGTCTTGCCTGCGACTAATTAATGACTGAATTTCAGGGTCAAATGTTTGCACGCCAATTTCAAACTGCAAGGAGTTCTCGGGAAAGCGTTGGATAACCTGCTTTAAGCTCTCAGGCAAATTATCCGGTATGACTTCAAAATGCAGGTAGAGTTGATCTGTCATTCTTTGCAGAAAAAATTCCAGTATGCGGACACTGGTACTCACCTTGAGGTTAAAAGTTCGGTCAATAAATTTAAAATTGCGCGCACCGCGTTGGATGAGCCTGTCCATTTCCTCAAGAAAAGTGGATAAGGCAAAAGCCCGGGATGTTTTATCGAGGGCGGAAAGACAAAATTCGCACTTAAACGGGCAGCCGCGTGATGCCTCGACATAAATCAGGCGATTCCTGATATCTTCGTCGGTGTAGTATTGATAAGGTGTTTGCAGTTGCTCCAGTGGCACTACTTCGCCTTTGATTATTTTGTTGAGCGGTGCTTTTCCGGCAAGAATATCATCACAGAGTCTTTTAAAACTGATTTCGCCTGCACCCTGAATGGTATAATCCGCCAGTTCCACTATATCTGGAACATCGGGGTAGTGACTCACTTCCGGTCCGCCCAGAACGATGCAGGTCTGGGGTGATATCTGTTTGATTAACTCGATGATTGCGCCTGTTTCAACGACATTCCAGATATAAACACTAAAACCAATAATGCGCGGATTCAGGCTGAGCAGCTTCTCGGCAATGTCCAGCGGACGTTCCTGAATGGTAAATTCTCTGATTAATGCCTGAGCTTGCAATTCGCCCAGATTGGCAAACAAATAACGCAAGCCGAATGCAGAATGCATATAGCGCGAGTTCAGCGTGCTTAAAATAATAGCAGGTTGTTGGCTTAACAATAATAGAGCTTCCGTCAAATTCAGGCTATCATACTCTCTCCATAAATAGAGTAACAGTGAATCACGTGAAAAAAATAGGCATTGTCGGTGCAACCGGTTATACCGGCGTAGAATTATTAAGAATCCTCGCAACCCACCCTGATGTAGAAATCGGCTATGTTACATCGCGTTCAAATGCAGGTATGCGAGTGGATGCCATGTTTCCCAACCTGCGTGGTTTTATTGATCTGCAATTTAGTGACCCGGACAGCAAAGCACTGGCTGAATGTGATCTGGTGTTTTTCGCAACGCCCAATGGTGTGGCAATGAAACATGTACCAGAGCTGTTAAAGGCAGGTACAAAAGTTATCGATCTGGCAGCAGACTTTCGTATCAAGGACGTTGAGCTATGGAGCAAATGGTACGGCATGACCCACGCCTGCCCGGATTTGCTCGCGCAGGCAGTTTATGGCTTGCCTGAAATAAACCGGAAAGAAATAAAAACTGCGAGCCTGCTGGCTAATCCGGGTTGTTATCCTACCGCAGTCACTCTGGGGCTGTTACCACTGATTAAAAGCAGTGCCATTGATCTGGAAAGCATTATCGCTGATACCAAATCCGGAGTCAGTGGCGCTGGCAAGGGTGCTAATGTAGCCACACTATTTAGCGAAATGGGCGAAAGCTTCAAGGCTTATAATGTAAGTGGGCATCGTCACCAGCCGGAAATTGCACAAACGCTTTCCCTGCTTGGTGGTGAAGACATAGACCTCACATTTATACCGCATTTGCTGCCGATTATTCGGGGCATCCATGCAACCCTCTATGCAAAATCAGTCAGGCAGGCTGATTTGCAGGCAATCTTTGAAGAAACCTATAAGGACGAACCTTTTGTTGATGTACTGCCTCGCGGATCACACCCTGAAACGCGCAGTGTAAAATCATCCAATATGTGCAGGATCGCGGTTCACGAGCTATCCCAAAACGCTCAAATAGTGGTGTTATCAGTGATTGATAATCTGGTCAAAGGTGCAGCAGGTCAGGCCGTGCAAAATATGAATTTAATGCTAGGCTTAGAAGAGACCACAGCACTGGATCAACCCGCATTACTCCCATAGGTGAAGAAACACATGTTTGGCAAAAAAAAGAAACAAACGCAAGAAGTCTTACGCGCTCAAATTCAAACCCTCATAGGAGGCAACACCACTATTGAAGGCGTTGTCCACTTTAGCGGTGGTTTGCATGTTGTTGGGCAAGTTAATGGAAACGTCGAATCGAGCGACGTTGATTCCTTGCTTATTGTTAATGAGGGCGCTTTGGTCAAAGGAGATGTTAAAGTCAGCCATTTAATTGTCAACGGTCAAATAGATGGCAATGTCTATGTAAATGGAAAGGTTGAATTGTTTGATCGAGCCCGTATCAATGGAGATGTTCATTACAATTTGCTGGAATTGCCCGTAGGCGCCGAGGTTAACGGCAATCTTATACGCAATCCGCAACCGCAGGATACAGATTCAGATGGATTATAGGTGACGCTGTAATAAATAACGGACAGGGAATTATTGTGTCACCATAAAACCATATAAATGGGAGTTTTATCGTTTTTTTTCATAAATCAGGTTAGACTATCGGTATACGGTGGAAGTAATATACACAAACTGTGTGCTGGGTTACTCAATGTGCAGCTTGGATAGTGTCGCGTAATTCAACGTAATTTAACTTAATCCAGCAACGTAATCCAGCAACGTAATCCAGCATAGTGCCACGTTC
>Ga0256832_1003439_pt1 | contig 10767 bp, 11 predicted proteins | sample 134614metaG_FD_190534 | JGI IMG/M metagenome (GOLD analysis project Ga0256832, IMG submission 190534) | Hydrothermal vent microbial communities from Lau Basin, Pacific Ocean - 134-614 | ecosystem: Environmental > Aquatic > Marine > Hydrothermal vents | place: Pacific Ocean: Lau Basin | collected...
CATAGAGAAAAGAGAGGAGGTAACCAATGATGGTGTGGTTGACATTCCAACAGCAACCACAGATACATTAGAAAATCTCCCTTTTGTAAAACCTCTTGAGGTTATTGAGGTTACAGAACCATTTGAGGCAACAGAAGCTAGAAAGTATCAATTAGATAAGCGTTAATCCTGAGGCTTTCCAACTCACTATGCCCCCTCGATAATATAAGAGCTTGTTGGTTGGATACCCCAATTTCACTAATGCTTTAATAGCTTTTGAGGCTTCAGGAGAAAAGGAACTCTCTCCAAAGATTAAAAGTTTTTGTGGATTTTTAAAAAACCATCCCTTATGTATCTTTTTAGCACCTAGACTCTTAAGTACCTCTTCTCGATAAGGACTTTTATCCATTAACATCTCATAAGGAAGATTAATAGCACTAGGAATTGTCTCTTCCCTATATTTTAAATTTTTACGGACATCAAGAAGAAGACCATCTCGTTTTTTCTCTACAATTTGAATAAAAGCTAAGAGTTCTAACTCTCCCACACTCTTCACCCCTTTAATACTTATTGGTTCAATACAAAAAGGAGGACAGGATGGGGCAAGAGGTGTAGATATTCGTTCAATACTCATATTATGCTCTAAATGTTGTGTATCAACAGAGACTAACTTTTCAGTTATGTTAATAGTATGTTCTTTAGAGTTCTTATTGTTGCTATCAAGTGTCAAAAGAGAGCTTTTCTGTTGAGTTAAAATTCTACTCTCTTGACAAGATTGATGCTCTTGATTAATGAGTATATTACACCCTTCATCAGCCATAATTAATCCTACCATCCCTACTATCAAAATTGATATTTTAAACATTTTTTACTCCCTTAAAAGAGCTGCTTTCATTAATTCAGCTAAAGAGTATGACTTTTCACCTATCTCAAATGCCAATACTTTACCCCCCTTTGCAATAACAATGGTTAAAGGAATTATTCCTGTCCACCCATACTTCTCTTGCAAATAACGATAAAAATCTTTATGGGTATCACCTGGAACCACATAATAGTTAATACCATACTTTTTAATAGCCTCTTTAGACTCCTCTACAGTATGTTCTTGTGCTTCAATTGCAATAACCTCAAAAGAGTCACCCAACTCTTTTTTTAACTTTATTAATTGAGGTATCTCTTTTTGACAAAATTTACAATCCCATCCAAAAATTTTTAGAAAAACTGTTTTCTCTTCTAAACCCTTAATATGGAAAGCTTTATCTTTCACATCTACCTCTAGTTTAGTTCCATCGGTTGCTTCAAAAATATAATTGGGATGAGAAGTCTCATCTATTTTTTTTGTAGCTACTTTATGTACCTCTTTATCAACATTAGGTAGAATTTCACTTTTATTAAAAAAGATGATTCCTAAAATAGTAATTATTAATAATATAACTATAAAACCTTGTTTTTTACTCATTTTTCGTTTCTCCTTGAGATAAATGTTAGGATAACAAAATAATGATTTAAAACATCTTTATAAAAATATTGTTAAAGTTATATTCTTAGTTCAAATTTTCACTTTTAGTACCCATTTACCTCTTATACTTCAAAAAAAGGAAAAATATGACAACACAAAATAGAGAGCATAAAACGGCTATAGAGCTTCCAAATACCCCTTACATTGATATAGATTTAGGACTAAAGCACTGTAATAATAACCGTAATTTATATATTAAGATTCTTAATAATTTTGTAAAACGATACCAAGACATTAATTTACACGAAGTTGAAGATAAAAAAAGAACAATTCATTCACTTAAAGGAATTACAGCTACTTTAGGTATGACCTCACTCTCTGAATCTCTTGTAGAACTTGAAAACTCATATAATCCAATAGCTATAAATTATTTTCAACAAGAGTTATTAAAAGTTATCAGGGAAATTATTAAGTAATACAAATATTTAAAATTTAATATATTATTTTAAGATTAAATTAATAATTATAAATATATAATCTATCCCTATATTTTATATAAGGGATTAAAATGAAATCATTACTATTTACAATTATCTTTACAAGTTTTGCATTTAGTAAAATATCTGTGTTTATATCACATAACAATAAACTAACCAAAGTTTCAAACAAAGATTTAGCTAACCTCTATTTGGGAAAGACTGATAATATAAATGGAATTAAAGTTGTTCCTATTGATAGTAAAAACAAAAAAATTTTTGAGGAGTTTTATAAAAAAGTTATAAAAAAAACACCTAGTCAACTACATGCTTATTGGGTAAAACAGATTTTTCAGGGAACATCTCAACCACCCAAAAGACTCTCTAAAAGTGCCATACGAAATGCTATAAAAAAAGGTTCACATATTATTGCCTATGATAGAAATCCAAAGACAGGACGTATACTCTTAACAGTAAAATAGTGTTTCATTAAGTAGCAAAAAAATTGCTTTCAATGCTATTCTCTTATAGGAATGAATAGAAGGTTAAAAATAACTACTAAAATAAGCATAATTTTTTTTAAAGTTAGGCAATGTCAAAAACTACTATTTTACACAGGTTAAGGACAATCTCCATTATTGCCCTTAACTTTTTTATTTTACATATTACAGTTAACTACCTATTCGCTGAAAATACGATTACTTCTGTAGAGCATATTATGAAAAATGAGTTGAAAATCTCCTCTCTTTATCATAAAAACTATCAGCTTCTTGAAGAGATACAACAAATTTTTGCAGATGCTGCTCGAATGGGAGAACCTGATTACCTCCGTTTTGCTACGGAAAAAAAACGAACTATTTTACACAATTTAAATAAATTAAAAAAGATTGAAACTCAGGAAAATCAAAAAGTACTCAATCAACTGCAAAAAGAGTTTAAAAAATTTTTTAAAGTAGGTCTAGAGACAACAGAAGAGTTTATTAATTATCAAATACCAAATGATAAGCATATTAAATATTTTCAAAAATTAAAAACAGAACAGAATCTAATTTTTCAAAAGTTAAAAACCTCCGCACAAAGAGAGCTTGAGTTATCTATAGATACACTCTCTAAAAAAAATCAAAACTATTTTATGTTTACACTTATTGTTTCTCTATTAGGGCTTGTTGTTGTCTCTGGTATGACCTATTTCCTATATACTCATATTCAACGACGTTTTTATAAAGTACGATTTATGCTTAAGAATTTAAACCATCAGAAACCTGATTTTTCAACAGAGATGATTGTAGAGCATCAAGATGAGATTGGAGAGTTAGTCGCAGGGTTTAATAAACTTAAAAATAAATTAGAGAAAGACTATAATAACTTAAAGGAACTAAAACAAAAAGCTGAAGATGCAGCAAAGTTAAAATCTGAATTTTTAGCCAATATGAGCCATGAGATACGAACCCCCATGAATGGTATTATTGGTATGTGTTATCTAACACTACAAACCAATCTTGATTCAAAACAACGTAATTTTATTGAGAAGATTGATAATTCAGCAAAAAATCTTCTTGGTATTATTAATAATATTTTAGACCTCTCAAAAATAGAAGCTGGAAAACTTGAACTAGAGAATATTGAATTTCAACTTCATAAAGTAATTGATAGCTCTATTAGTCTACTACAATTTAAAATGGAAGAGAAAAATTTGACATTTAAATTAGATTATGACCAAAGTATCTCTACCTTATATTATGGTGATAGCTTACGACTCTCTCAAATATTAAATAACCTATTAAGTAATGCTGTAAAGTTTACAGATAGTGGATATATCTCTCTTAGCATTCATAAAGTAGCACAAAATCGCTTCCAGTTTAGAGTTTCAGATACAGGAAAAGGCTTAAGTCCAGAGGAACAAAAAAATATATTTCAAGCTTTTACTCAAGCAGATGGAAGTACCACACGTAACTATGGTGGTACAGGTCTCGGATTAACAATCTCAAAACAACTTGTAGAGATGATGAATGGTAAAATTTGGGTGGAGAGTGTTTTAGGAAAAGGGAGCAGTTTTATCTTTGAAATTGACCTCATTGAACTCTCAGACAATCTTCCAAAAGAGCCTTCTGTCATGATTATTGAAGAGATAAATCCTTTAGAGAAAGATATTAATGCATTAGTTGGTAAACGTATTTTAGTAGCAGAAGACAACTTTATTAATCAAGAGATTATCTTAGGGCTACTGGAAGACTCCTCTTTAGAGATAGATATAGCTGAAAATGGAGAAGAGGCGATTGAGCTTCATAAAAACAACCGTTACAATCTGATTTTAATGGATATCCAAATGCCTGTTTTAGATGGGTATAGTGCTGCACAAGAGATTAGAAAAATAGATAAAGATATACCAATTATCGCCATTACAGCCTCTGCCATGAAAGAGGATATAGCTATGAGTAGAAAAGTAGGAATGAATGACCATCTCAATAAACCCATAGATGTTAATAAACTCTATGAAATTATTTTACGATACTGTCACTAACCCTCTCTCTATAGGATTAAAACGATACCCCTCACCATAAATATTAATAATAGACTCCTTAGGAACCTTTTTACGTAAGAGTTTAACCAAGGCACGTACTTGATTTGCATCATACTCTTTATCAAAGTCATCATGAGAGATATGATTAAAGATATCAAAAAAGCTAAATACTTTATCTTTATCTGTTGAGAGAAGTTTCAGTAGCCGTCTTTCATTTTTTGTTAATTTAATCTCAACACCATTTTCATAAAGCTTCTCTGCTTCAACATCCCATGTAGTTACCTCATCTAATCTATAGATTAATCTCTCTTGCTCCTCTTCTCGCTGTGATAAAATCTCACTTTTAGCCTTTTGAAGAGCCTCTTTAAGAATAGCAGGGTCAATTGGCTTTAAAATATATTTAATTAAATAGAGTTCTATAGCTTGAAGAAGTTTCTCCTGTTCAGCATAGGCAGTTGTAATAATTATCTTAACATTGGGGTCTCTCTCTCTAATTTTTTTAGCTAAAGATAAGCCATCTAACTTTGGCATATTTATATCTAATAGAATAATATCTGGGTTATAAGAGAGGTAGGCTTCATACCCCTCTTTTCCATCAGAAGCAAAGTAGACTATCTCTACCTCCTCTTTTATGGAGTCTAAATATATCTCCCTAATATCCAAATCATCCTCTATATATAATAAACTAATCTCTTTTTTCAATATTGTTTTCCTATTTTTTAATATTTTCACTAAATAAAGTGATAAGTTTGTGAATTCATAGTTATAATTACAATCTTCTATTAAAATCTATCACATTTTTAATAAAGATACAATTATTTTCACTATTACTACCAACTCAAGCGTTACAATTTCTCAACTTAAAAAAGAAAAAAGGATTAACCATGAAAAACATTAAACTATTTGTAGCTATGGTTCTACTAATTACTTCAACATTCACAGCTTTTGCAAATGACTATGCTCTTCTTGATACCTACCCTCTGTTAGATGAGATGAAAAGTGCAAAAAAACAACAAACACTTCTTAATAATATTAAAAGTACAATTGTTGAACATAAATACAACCGTCAAGACCAACTAACTCATCTTAAAGCTCAATTTAGTACAGCTCTTACCTCACTATCTAAGAGTACAAAAGTAACCATTATTAAAGATAAAATTGAAGAGCTTAAACTTCAATGGAAACAAGATAACCACGCTTTAGATGCAGCAATTAACAATAAAATGTATGAAGAGGAGGCATTTAAAACAATTAAAGAGCTTTCAAAGACAGTAAATGAGCTTAACACTCTCTACACACAATCATATGCAAGATATAAACAGAATTCAATTATGAAATCATTAGTAAGTTCATACATGAAAGCTCAAGAGGTCTCTGAACCAAGATATGCTCTTAATACAGTAAACTAGAGAAGAGTATTAGGAGTAATTATGATGAAGGTCTATCGACCACTTCCACTAGATATTGAACGTAAAGTCAATCCTAGAGCTTTATATATAAGCAAAACAGATAGACATGGTAATATTGTCTATGTTAATAAACACATACAAAATATTTCAACTTATTTAGAAAATGAACTAATAGGATTTCCACACAACATACTAAGACATCCTGATATGCCAAAAGCTATCTTTTATAAACTATGGAGTGAGTTAGAAAAAGGAAATGAAGTTACAATTTTAATAAAAAGTCTAGCAAAAACTGGAGAATTTTACTGGCTTAAGCATAAATTTCAAGTTATAGAAAATGATTTAAGTGCCAAATATAAATCAACAGCAGAGATAGCTTCATCTAAAACTATTGAAAAAATAGAGCTACTCTATAAAAAGCTATTAAAAATTGAAAAACGTGAAAATATGACAGCTTCTCTCTTCTATTTAGAGAACTATCTTCAAGAGAGAGACCTTGGCTTTTTAGAGTATATGGAAAAAAAGTTATCACCTCAACCTAAAATTGAGTTACTCTTTAACAAAATAAAAAGTTCTCTAAGCAATGTTGCCTAAAGTTGAACTTCTCGTTTAGTCCAACTCTTTTGATTAAGCTCTCTAAAGTAGTGTTCTACCCTAAACTTTCCATTCTCTACATTAACTATGGCACACTCAGTTAAAGGTTTTTCCCTAGCACAAACCTCACCAGGATTAATAAAGAGTGTTTCATTAACTAAAGAGGCTTCAAAAATATGTGTATGTCCTGAGACGACCATATCAACATCTGCTGACATAAAATAGGGAAAGTGCATCATCTTCACCTTTAAATCTTCTATTGTAAAATAGTAGGGTTCTGTAAAAATATTATACTTTCCAATTAAAGGAATCAACGCTGTATCATTGTTTCCATAGACACAAGCATAAGGAAGATTGGTCTCTTCGAGCATTTGTAGATGCTCCTCTAACATAATATCCCCTGCATGAAGTAAATACTCCACTCCTTGAGACACAAGATGTTCAATAGCATCTTTATGCAGTGCTGTTTTTCTATGACTATCAGAGAGAATACCAATCTTCATTACTAACTCCTATGACTCTTCTGCTTTCTCTTTAGGTAACCCTTTGAGTTTATCGGCTGGAACAGGTTCACTCCACTTACATTTTTTATCAATACACTCATATATTTCACCTGTTTTTAGTACTTTATGAACAACCATATTCCCACACTCTGGACACTTTCTATCCTGAGGTTCACCATTGGAGATAAAACGACACTTAGGATAGTTTGAACAACCATAAAAAGTACCACGTTTCCCCTCTTTTTCAAGAATTTTTGAGCCACATTTAGGACAAGGAACCTCTAGCTCTCTTGGTGGAACTAAAGGCTGTGCATTTTTACATTTTGGGTAGGCAGAACAGGCATAGAACTTACCACGACGGCTATCTTTAATAACCATCATCTCCCCACACTTGTCACATACTTTGTCTGTCTTTTCTGGCTCTGGTGGTACATTTCCCTCTAAATCGGTAGTATATTTACACTTAGGAAAGTTTCCACAAGCAATAAACTCGCCATAACGACCTTTTCTACGAAGTAGTTCATGCCCACATTTAGGACACATCTCTCCTATTGGAATTGCCATCTTTTGACTCTTGATTTTCTCTTTACCTTCAGCTATCTTTTTCATAAAGGGTTCATAAAAATCAGCAAGAACCTTTTGCCAATCTAGTTTACCCTCACCTACCTCATCAAGCTCTGCCTCCATATTAGATGTAAATCCAGAATCAACAATCTCTGAAAAGTGTTCCTCTAACATCTCTATAACAGTAAATGCTATTTCAGTTGGATGAATTCTCTTCTTTTGAATCTCTATATATTTACGCTGTTGCAAAATGGTAATGGTTGGTGCATAGGTACTTGGTCGCCCAATGCCTAATGATTCTAATTTTTTAATTAGACTCGCCTCATTATATCGTGCAGGTGGCTCTGTAAAGTGTTGTTCAGGTTTAATATCATCTAGAGTAACCTTTTGACCTTTTTTTAACTCTGGTAAAAGTTTATCTTTTTCATTATAGCCTGTCACTCGGTAGAAACCATCAAAGAGTAGTTTTCTACCACTCGCTTTAAAAGTTGATTTCTCCCCTTTAAAAAGAAGGGTTTGTGACTCTAGTCTGGCTTCGGTCATTTGACACGCTAAAAAACGGTTATAGATTAAACGGTAGAGTTTAAACTCATCTGCTCCTAGATAATCTTTAGCAATCAGAGGAGTAAACTCTACCATCGTTGGACGAATCGCTTCGTGAGCCTCTTGAGCCCCTTTTGATGAAGTGACATAATTTTTAGCTTTAGCAGGTAGGTAGTCTGCTCCAAAGTTAGAAGAGATGTACTCTCTAGCTGATGCTACTGCCTCTTTTGCCAAGTTCATACTATCGGTTCTCATATAGGTAATAACTCCCATGTTCCCCTTGTCTGTCTTGACCCCTTCGTAGAGCTTTTGAGCAACCATCATGGTTTTTTTCGGTGAAAACCCTAACTGTGTTGAAGCAGCTTGTTGAAGTGTAGAGGTCATAAAAGGTGGTGGAGTTTTACTCTTTCGCTCTTTTTTCTCTAAAGACTCAACTACAAAATTCTCTTTGACAGCCGACTGAACAATCTTAGTTGCCATCGCTTCATTTTTAATAGATATTTTGTCCAATTTTGTCCCATCAAAAGCATAGATACTCGACTCAATATTCTTTTCAAAAAGTCCCTCAATAGTCCAATACTCTTCAGGTTTAAAGGCTTTAATTTCACGTTCTCGGTCAACCACAATTTTAAGAGAAGAACTCTGAACACGCCCTGCACTAAGTCCCTTTTGAATTTTACTTGCTAAAAGTGGAGAGAGTTTATAACCCACTATACGGTCAAGAAGTCGCCGTGCTTGTTGAGCATTGACCGAATCCATATCTATCTTTCTTGGATTATCTAAAGCATGTTGTATGGCTGTTTTGGTAATCTCATGAAAAACAATACGAGGTAAAGTCTTTGGGTCTTTTTTAATTGCCATTGCAATATGGTAACCAATTGCCTCTCCCTCACGGTCCTCATCAGTTGCAATATAGATAGTCTCTGCCTCTTTAGCTAACTTTTTTAACTCTTTTACCGTAGGATTTACCTCTCTTGGAATTGAGTATTTAGGTACAAATTTCCCCTCCTCATTAACCGTAATTCCAAAAGAGCTTTTAGGTAAATCTCTAATATGCCCTTTTGAGGCAACCACTTTATAATTTTTTCCTAAAAAAGTAGAGATAGTTCTCGCTTTTGCAGGTGATTCTACAATAATTAAATTTTTCATCTATTCAACACACCAGTAAATATTTTTTTGCATTGTAACAAAATATCTTGATAAAGAGCATTTTTTTATGTGGCTAATCCATTTTTTGGTATACTGTTAACAAAAAAAATGGGAATCAATATGGAAAGTTTTAACCTAAACTTATCAATCACACTGCTACTGCTTCTTCTACTTGTCCTTACAGTTGGGGGTTTACTGCTTCTAAAATACATGTTAGAACCAAAGTATAATGCAAGAAAAACTGCCCTGAGTAATAAAGCTGCTTGTAGAAAAATCAATCGTGAAATATGGATACGAAACTGGACAGACTATTTTTGGTCAAACTATATGCGTGCTGCATGGATTATGCTCTTTTTAGTCTTTTTCATAGCATTAGGTTTTGCACTTGGTAATATTTGGAGTTTTATATTTAGTTTTATACTTATCCTTGTTACCATAGCTTTCATTATCTTTGCTAATAAAAGTTATAAGGAATTCCCTCAGAAAGCAGCTGCACGTCTGAAAGAGTTTGAAGACCAAGTTAAAGCAGGTGTCGAAAAAGAGATTAGTTTTGAGGGAGATAATATTCAAGTCTTCTCTAATGAAGATGATGAGTTTGACACCAAACCAAAAATTTTTACCTTCCCTGTTGAGGTAACTAAGGTTCCTTTTCCTCCTCTAGAGACAAATCCTGCTAAACAACCTATTATTGACACTAGAAAATTAGAGTTTTTAGTCTTATCGAGAGAGTACTTCAGTACTTGTCAAGGAGCAGGGAAATTTCACCTTCTTAAACCAAAACAGGCTGATGAGAAAAAACAGTGTGCTGAAGCTAAAGGAACATCTGGAGAGTGCAATGAGTACTACTACTCCCAAATGCAAAATGTTGAGTATAAAGATGGTGGTATTCATATTATCTATTATGGTGATATTCCTGATGCTGTCTTTAAATGTAAAAAGGGACCTGCACAAAAAGATGCGATGAAAGCTCTAAAAGAGAAGCTTCGACTAACAGAACGTCAACGTCTAAGAAAAATTGATGAACATGAAAAGTATGAAGAGATTAAAAATAGACGAGCATCACTCTCTAAAAATAATGAAGAGAACAATAATAATGAGAATAAGGAGTAGAGTTCCTCCTCATTATTATGAAAATGGGTAATATTTTACCTAATTATCTATAAAAGTTATACAGAGTTAAATGCATAAGAAAAAGTAATTATATGACTCACAATTATCACTGAAATAGATTATATATATCAAAAAAATTTATATATATTGCTAACTTTAATAAATAGTATAAAATTAATGATTTATCTATTTTTCTATATCAAATTAATAAAAATAGATACCAAACACCGTAATTATGAAACTTTAACTTAAAAATCAAACTCTTATTATTGAAAAAATAGATTGTAGTCAACATTTTACAACACTTTTAAAATCTTTAATGTTTCATATGTACACAAGCATAAAAATTTGCTATTTTTGCTAAAAACTTTACTCTTAAATGTTTTTTTTAATAACCTATTCTTATTCCTAGTAGAATTAAGGGCTTTTTCTACTATTATCATAACTATATTTAATAGTT
>Ga0256832_1003440_pt1 | contig 10766 bp, 10 predicted proteins | sample 134614metaG_FD_190534 | JGI IMG/M metagenome (GOLD analysis project Ga0256832, IMG submission 190534) | Hydrothermal vent microbial communities from Lau Basin, Pacific Ocean - 134-614 | ecosystem: Environmental > Aquatic > Marine > Hydrothermal vents | place: Pacific Ocean: Lau Basin | collected...
CCGGGGCCAGGCCGAAGCGTTCGCGCAGCAGCGGCAGCAGGTGCTGGTCGATCCACGCCAGGTAACCGGGCAGGGACTGCGCCAGCAGGCGCAGCTGCTGCTCGGCCAGCGGCAGCAGGATGAGCAGCAGCAGGGCCAGGCCCAGGCCCATGAGCACGAAGATGGTCACCACCGCCAGCGTGCGCGACAGGCCCCAGGCCTCCAGCCGGTCGGCCAGGGGATCGTTGAGGTAGGCGAACAGGCCGGCCACCAGGAAGGGGGTGAGCACCGGCGCCAGCAGGTACAGCAGCCAGCCCAGCAGGACCAGCGAGGCGAGCAGGAACCAGCGCTGCGAATCGGTCAGGGTCATGCGGCGCTCCTCCGGTGGTGGGCGATGGCCTTGCGGCTCCACACCCACACGTAGGTGACGCCGCTCACCAGCGTGCTGGCCAGCATGGCCAGCACCAGGGCCCACAGCAGGGCCGGCGACAGCACCCCGTAGGCGGCGTGGGTGAGCACCGCCAGCACCAGCAGGATCTGCAGCAGGGTGTTCAGCTTGCCCACCAGCAGCGGCTCCATGCGCAGGGCGCGGGTGACGAACTGGTAGGCCAGCGCCCCGCCCAGGATGACGAGATCGCGCGCCAGCACCGCCGCGAACAGCCACCACGGGATCAGCCCCTGCCAGGAGATGCAGTAGAAGGCCACGATCATCAGCGACTTGTCGGCGATGGGGTCGAGCAGTGCGCCCAGCCGGCTCTGCCAGCCGAACCAGCGCGCCAGAAAGCCGTCCAGCCCGTCGCTGAAGCCGGCCAGGAAGAACAGCCAGAAGGCGCTGCGGTACTCGCCATGCAGGATGGCCCAGGCGATGGGCGGCACCAGCAGCAGGCGCAGCACCGTGAGGGCGTTGGGGATGTGGCGCGCGGCGCTCATCGCAGCAGGAAGTGGGTCAGGCCGTCGGCGGCGGCGCCCACCGGCGGGGCCACCTGCTCCAGCACGCCGTCGCGGCGCAGGGCGGCCAGCCAGTGGGCCGGATCACCGAGCAGGGTCACCTCCAGGGTGGCCACGTCGCCACGGTGACTCAGCAGCCGCCAGCCCTGCACCGCCTCCTGCCCGTCCAGGTAGCGGCCCAGGCGCTGGAAATCCTGCCACGACTTCACGTAGGCCACCTGGATGCGCAGCGTGCCGCCATCGACCGCCGCGTCGGCATCGCCCGCCCCGTCGTCCGCCGCCGCGGCGGCGCGCGGCAGGGCGGCCAGCGCCTGGCGCAGGGCCTCGCCGGGGCTGCCCGCCTCGCGCACCACGGCGGCGGGGGTCTCGGCCACGCGGCTCAGGCGCGCCCGCCAGCGCCCGTCGGGCAGCGCCTCCAGGGTGCCGGCCACGCTCGCCGCCACGCCGTAGCGGGCACTGGCCGCGGCCACCGGCCGCAGAAAGCCCTGGCGCAGATCGGCCACCCGCACCTGGCGCAGGTCGTCCAGGTCCAGCACCGGCCACAGCGGCTGGTAGCCGGCGGCGCGCAGGGCCGCCGCCACCGTGTCGCGCAGCGGACCGGGCGTGTCCTCGCCCAGCAGGCGCGCCGGCCCGTCCGGGCGCGCCTGCACCGCCAGCCACACCAGCAGGGTCTCCTGCAGGCGCGGGCGCACCGCCACCCCCTGCTCGCGCAGGGCCGCCAGCAGCGCGCCCTGGTCGAACACCGCCACCAGCCGCCAGCGGTCGCCGTCGGCCGGCTCGTAGCGGTATTCGCTGAGAAATTCCTCCAGGCGCTCGCCCAGCGCCTTGCCCACGGGGCCCTGCGCCAGCCGGGCATCGCCGGTGAGGGCGGTGAGGGTCTGGGCCAGGGCCTGGCGCAGGCCGGCCTGCTCCGCCGCCGCGTCGCGCGCCGTGACCAGCACCTCGGCGGTGTAGGTCTCGGCGCCGGCGGGGGCCGCCAGCAGCAGGATCAGCAGCACCAGCCACCGCCGCCAGGCCCGGCGGACGGCGCCGCCCTCCTCCCTGTGCCATGCCCCGTTGGTATGGTTGTCGTGCATGTCGAAGGTGTCGCTCCGAATCGCTGAAAGATACCACAGGCCCGTGTTTACAGCCCTGCGGCGCACGGCTACCATCGACAGCCTTTTCCCGCCACGGATCACGCCATGTCCCAAGACCAGCCCGGTGGGCTCAGCTACAAGGACGCCGGGGTCGACATCGACGCCGGCAACGCCCTCGTGGAACGCATCCGCCCCTGGACGGAACGCACCCGCCGTCCCGAGGTGCTGGCCGGGCTGGGCGGCTTCGGGGGGCTGTTCCAGCTGCCCTGGCAGGACTACCGCGAGCCGGTGCTGGTGGCCGGCACCGACGGCGTGGGCACCAAGCTCAAGCTGGCCATCGAGACCGGCCGCCACGACAGCATCGGCATCGACCTGGTGGCCATGTGCGTGAACGACATCGTGGTGAGCGGCGCCGAGCCGCTGTTCTTCCTGGACTACTACGCCACCGGCCGGCTGGACGTGGACGTGGCCAGCGACGTGATCCGCGGCATCGCCGAGGGCTGCGTGCAGGCCGGCGCCGCCCTCATCGGCGGCGAGACGGCCGAGATGCCCGGCATGTACAACGCCGGCGACTACGACCTGGCCGGCTTCGCCGTGGGCCTGGTGGAGAAGTCGCGCATCCTGGACGGCCATCGGGTGGGCTCCGGCGACCTGCTGCTGGGGCTGGCCTCCAGCGGCCCGCACAGCAACGGCTACTCCCTCATCCGCAAGGTGCTGGAGGTGAGCGGCGCCGACCTCGACCAGCCCCTGGACGGCGGCACCCTGGGCGAGGCGCTGCTGGCGCCCACCCGCATCTACGTCAAGCCCCTGCTGCGGGTGCTGCAGGGCAGCGTCATCCACGCCCTGGCGCACATCACCGGCGGCGGGCTCACCGAGAACCTGCCGCGCGTGCTGCCGCCCCACACGCGCGCCGTGGTCGACACGCGCAGCTGGCCGTGGCCGCCGGTGTTCGACTGGCTGGCCGAGCAGGGCCGCATCGACCGCGAGGAAATGCTGCGCACCTTCAACTGCGGCATCGGCATGGTGGCCATCGTGCCGCCCAGCGAGCTGGCCGACGTGGAGGCCTTGCTGGGCGAGGCCGGCATCGCCTGCTGGGTGATCGGCGACGTGGCCCGCTGCGAGACGGAGCGGCCGGAGGTGCGCTTCCTGTCATGAGCGCCGGCGACTGCCGCATCGTGGTGCTGATCTCCGGCGGCGGCACCAACCTGCAGGCCCTCATCGACGCCACCGCCCGCGGCGACATCCCCGGCCGCATCGTGGGCGTCATCTCCAACCGTCCCGAGGCCGGCGGCCTGCAGCGCGCGGCCCGCGCCGGCATCCCCACGGCCGTGGTGGACCACACCGCCTACCCCGACCGCGAGCGCTTCGACGCCGCCCTGGCAGAGGCCATCGACGCCTGGCGGCCAGACCTGGTGTGCCTGGCCGGCTTCATGCGCATCCTCACGCCGGGCTTCGTGGCCCGCTACGCCGGCCGCCTGCTCAACATCCACCCCTCGCGCCTGCCCCGCTTCCGCGGCCTGGACACCCACGCCCGCGCCCTGGCCGCCGGCGAGACGGAGCACGGCGCCAGCATCCACTTCGTCACCGAGGAGCTGGACGGCGGGCCGGTGATCCTGCAGTCGCGCCTGCCCGTGCAGGCGCACCACGACCCGGCCTCCCTGGCCGCCGACGTGCTGCGCACCGAGCACGTCATCTACCCCCTGGCGGTGCGCTGGTTCTGCCAGGGGCGGCTGGCCCTGCGCGAGGGGCGCGTGCTGTTCGACGGCCGGCCCCTGGCCGCCCCCCTGCAACTGGACGAGCTGGACCCGGCCGAGCTGCCGGCCTGAGAGGCGCCCATGAACTACTGGCTGATGAAATCGGAACCGGACGTGTACGGCATCGACGACCTGGAAAAGGCCGGCACCGACTACTGGGACGGCATCCGCAACTACCAGGCGCGCAACATGATCCGCGACCAGATGAAGCCCGGCGACCTGGCCTTCTTCTACCACTCCAACACCAAGGAGCCGGCCATCGTGGGCATCATGGAGATCGTCAGCGAGGGCTATCCGGACGACACCGCCTTCGATCCCAACGAGAAGTACTACGACCCCAAGAGCGACCCGGCCAACCCGCGCTGGTACCGGGTGGACGTGCGCTTCGTGCGCAAGCTCAAGCGCCCCATCACCCTGCGCGAGCTGAAGACCATCCCCGAGCTGGCCGACATGCCCCTGCTGCGCAAGGGCAACCGGCTGTCCATCATGCCGGTCACGCCCGAGCAGTGGCTGCGCATCCTGCAACTGGAAGAGCAGGCGCCGGCCGCCTGAGCATGTTCCCCACCCCACGGAGGCCCGCCATGGCCCGATCCCGACGGCTCATCCCCCTCGCCCTGCTGCTGTCCCTGGCCCTGCCCGGCGCGGCCCAGGCCTTCTTCAAGTGCATGCCCCTGTACGGCAACTGGTGCGGCGTCGACTACCCGCCGCCGGGCAGCTTCCCGCCGCCGGTGGACGCCTTCGACGCCGCCTGCATGCGCCACGACCTGTGCACCGGGCGGCGCGGCTTCGGCAACGCCGTGTGCGACCGCGCCCTGGTGGCCGACCTGGAGCGCCTGCGCTGGCAGTACGGCGGCCTACCCCGCCCCCTGCAGTGGGCCGAGTACTTCCTGCGCGTCAAGGAGGGCGGCGCGCCCTGGGCCGGCATGCCCCTGCCCCACCCGGGCGACGCCATGGGCTTCATGGACAGCCTGCTGTCCAACTGCCGCTAGGCGGCCGGCCGGGCTCAGCCCCCGTCGTCGCCGACGGCCGCCGGTCGCCAGCGGTCGCAGTCGGGATGGCGCCCGGCGGCGCGCGCCTGGCGGAACAGGGCCAGGGCCCTGGGCATGAGCTTCTGCAGATTGCGGATGCGGGTGGCGTCCGCCGGGTGGGTGGAGAGGAACTCGGGCGGCTTGCCGCCGTGGCTGGCGCGGGTCATGTTGCGCCACAGCTGCACCGCCTCGCGCGGGTCGAAGCCGGCCTTGGCCATCAGCTCCAGGCCGATCTCGTCCGCCTCGCTCTCCTGGCGGCGGCTGAAGGGCAGCAGGATGCCCAGCTGCGTGCCCACCCCCAGCAGGGCCAGGGTGCGCTGGCGCTTCTCCGGCGAGCCGCCCAGCAGGGCCGCGGTCACCGCCAGCCCGGCCTGGGCGGCCATGTTCTGCGACAGGCGCTCGTTGCCGTGGCGGGCCAGCACGTGGCCCACCTCGTGGCCGATGACCGCCGCCAGCTGGTCGGCGTTGGCGGCCACCTTGAGCATGCCCGTGTGCACGCCGATCTTGCCCCCCGGCAGGGCGAAGGCGTTGGGCGTCTTGTCCTTGAACACCACCACCTCCCACTGCTTCCTGCGCCACCGGGGCGGCAGCACGGCGACGATGGCCTCTGCCACGCAGCGCACGTAACGGTTGGCGCGCGGGTCCTCCGCCACCGGCTGCTTCTTCTTCATCTCCCGGAAGGAGGCGATGCCCAGCTCGGTCATCTGGTCCTCGGGCAGCAGGATGAGCTGCTTGCGCCCGGTGGGCGAGGTGGCGCAGGCGGCCAGCATGGCGCTCACCAGGGCGGCGACGAGGATCGGTACGATGCGGCGCATGGTCGGTCCTCCGTTGCGGATCGCTCAGCCGGCCCGCTTCCAGCGGGTGCCCTGCGGGCTGTCCTCCAGCACGATGCCGGCCGCCTCCAGCTGGTCGCGGATGGCGTCGGCGCGGGCAAAGTCTCTGACCTGGCGGGCCGCCTGCCGTTCCGCCAGCAGGCGCTCGATCTCCGCGTCGCTGAGCCCCTCGGCGCGCGGCGGCGTCCAGCGGAACCAGGCCTGCGGGTCCTGCTGCAGCAGTCCCAGCAGGGCGCCGCCGGCCAGCAGCTCGCCCTTGTGGCGCGCCTTGTCGGCCTCGGCGCGCGCCTTGTTGAGGGCCCGTGCGCTCTCGTGCAGGGCGGCCATGGCCAGCGGCGTGTTGAGGTCGTCCAGCAGCGCCTCCATGACCGCCGCCGGCGCCTCGCGCTCGGCCGGCGTCACCTCGGCCGCCCCCAGCAGGGCGTTGTACAGCCCGTCCAGGCTGGCGCGCGCCTGCTGCAGGGCCTCCGGCGACCAGTCCAGGGGCGAGCGGTAGTGGCCGCTCAGCAGGGCGAAGCGCACCGCCTCGCCGGGGGCCTGCTGCAGCACCTCGCGCAAGGTGAAGAAGTTGCCCTGCGACTTGGACATCTTCTCGCCGGCCATGGTGATGTAGCCGTTGTGCATCCAGTAGCGCACGAAGGGCTTGCCGTGGTGGGCGCAGCGGCTCTGGGCGCGCTCGTTCTCGTGGTGCGGGAAGACCAGGTCCTGGCCGCCGCCGTGGATGTCGATGGTCTCGCCCAGCTCGCTCTCGATCATGGTGGAGCACTCCAGGTGCCAGCCGGGCCGGCCCCGCCCCCAGGGGCTGTCCCAGCCGGGCAGCTCGGCCGTGGAGGGCTTCCACAGCACGAAGTCGGCCGGGTGGCGCTTGTAGCCGGCCACCTCCACCCGCGCGCCGGCCAGCAGGTCCTCCAGGCGGCGGTGCGACAGGGCGCCGTAGTCGGGCACGGCGGTCACGTCGAACAGCACGTGGCCGTCGGCCCGGTAGGCGCAGCCGGCCGCCAGCAGGCGCTCGATCATGTCGATCATGCGCTCTATGTACTCGGTGGCGCGCGGCTCCACGCTGGGCGGCAGCGCGCCCAGGGCGGCCACGTCCTCGTGGAAGGCGGCGATGTAGCGGTCGGTGAGGGCGCGGATGGAGATGCCCTCCTCGGCCGCCGCCTGGTTGATCTTGTCGTCCACGTCGGTGAGGTTGCGGGCGTACACCATGCCCGGATAGAGCTGGCGCAGCAGGCGGTACACCACGTCGAACACCACGATGGGACGGGCGTTGCCGATGTGGATGTAGTTGTAGACCGTGGGCCCGCACACGTACATGGTCACGCGCTGCGGGTCGAGCGGCTCGAAGGGCTCCTTGCGGCCGGTCTGCGTGTTGTGGATGTGGAAGGTCATGCGCACTCCCGGGCTGCCGTGTCGGGGCGCATTCTAGCCCGAATGGGCCGGCCGGTGGCGAGCGCGCCGGCCGCTCAGTCCACGGGGCGGCCGGCGCCCGGATCGCGACGGTCCGCCACCAGCAGCCGCTCGATCACCTCCAGCAGGCCGCGCCGCACCACCCCCGAGCGCTCGTTGAGCAGGGCGCGCGACCAGGGGCCGTACTTGCGGCGCAGCGTGGACAGGTCGTTGCCGTCCGTGAAGCAGCCCAGCGGCGCGCCGTTGCGCGGCAGGCGGGCGCGCACGCGCTGCAGCAGCTCGGCGTCGGCGAAGTCGTTGCAGTTGATGGCCTCGTCCCAGGCGGCGTCCACGTAGTCGCGCCAGTCGAAGGCGCGCGCCACGCGGAAGTGGCCGTCCCGACAGGCCACCAGCGGGTCCGGTCGGCGCCCGGTGAGGGCGTCCGGCTGCTCGCCCAGCACGGCGTTCCAGAAGCGCATGCCCTGGAAGTTGGCCACCAGGTCGGCGTAGCTGTACACGGCGGTGGCCAGGCGGCCGTAGTAGCTGGTCTCCATGAGGGCGCCGCGCAGCAGGGTGGCGTCCAGGCTGTCGTGGTCGCGGTAGTGGTAGCGGTAGAACTGCCAGCCCTCGCTGAAGAAGTGGCCGAACTTGTCGGCGCCCACGTACTGGCCGTTGACGCGCACCAGCGAGGCCAGCCAGTCGCGCGCCGTGAGGCTGGGGGCCTCGGTGAAACGGAAGTCGCGGTAGATGGACGCCTCCTTGCGGTTGGCCGCGCGCAGCTCGGCCGGCAGGGCGTCGATGTACTTCTCGATGCGGCCGAACACGAACCCGGACAGGCGCTTGCCGAGGGCCTGGTAGAGCGGCTCCGGGTCGCAGCCCCGCTCCGGGGTGAGGCCCAGCTTGCGGGCCAGGGCGCGCTTCTGGTCGAGGCGGCCGTTGGCCTCCTGCACGGCGGCGTCGATGCGCCGCTGCACCTCGCCGTTGAGCAGGTCGGTGATGTCCGGCAGGTCGGCGCGACGATGGGTGTAGCTGTCCACCTCCGCCGCCTGCACCGCCGGCGCGGCCAGCGCGCAGCCCAGCAGCCAGGGCAGCAGGCGACGCAGCGGGCGAAGGAGGCGGATGACGAGCTTCATGTTCCCTTGGACGGCGATGGAAGGCGCGAGTTTACCGGGGGGCGACGGCGTACTCCAGGCACCGTGGGGACAGCGCGGACGAAATGCAAGCCGGCGCGGCGGGCTACAGCGTGAGCCGCAGGCCGCCGGTGAGCACCCCCGGCAGGCGCAGGCCGCGCAGGGCGCGCGCCTCGTAGGTGGACGGATCGGGCAGCAGCACGGCGTCGCTGCCCACGGCCTCCAGGTCCTCGCCCAGCAGCCAGTAGAGGGTGTCGTCGAAGCGCATGGGGGCCAGCGGGCCGCGCACCACGCCCCGCTCCACCCACAGGCAGGCGTAGCGGGTCATGCCGGTGATGCGCGCGTGGGGCCGGTCGGACCAGTTGCAGTACCACAGGTTGGTCAGGTACAGGCCGGTGTCCAGGGCGGCCGGCACGTCCGCCTCGGCCAGGCTGCCGGGGGCCATCTCCAGGGCCTGGGGCGCCTCCTGCGGGGCGTTGACCGGCAGGCCGTATTCCACCGCGCTGCGCGGTCCCACCAGGGGGTCCTGCCAGCGCCCGGCGCGGATGAGCGTGACCGGCGCCGGCGTGTGGTGGCCCAGGGACGAGAAGGGCGGCACGCGGCCGCTGTCCAGCGCCTCGCGCAGGGTGACGCGGGGGTCGAGGCTGGCCTGGCCGTCGTACAGGGCCTGCAGGGCGCTCTGGCGCGTGCGCAGGGCCTTGATGCCCAGGTCGCCGCCAGCCAGCAGCTCGAGCAGTTCGTACAGGGCGGCCGGCGCCAGCCAGGCGCGGTAGCGGCCGGGGCCCGGCGTCTGGACGGGCAGGCGCAGCCGTTCCATCTGCCGGCGCTGGTCCGCCAGTCGCGCCACCAGCGCCGCCTCGTCCCAGCGCTCGCCGGCCAGCTCGGCCTTGACGGCGCGTCCGCCCGCCTCGTGCAGGCTCCAGTCCAGGTGGAAGCTGGCGGTGCGGAACCAGTGGTCGGTGCCGCGGCTGTCCAGGCAGGCGCGCAGCACCTCGCCGCTGGCCAGCACGCCCACCAGGTCCAGCCCGGCGCCCAGGCGCAGCAGGGCGTCCAGCGCGGCGCGCCCGTCCGGCATCTCGGCCGGGCCGTCGTGGCGGCTGGCCGCCGGCGCGGGCAGGGCCAGCCAGGGGTCGTCGGGCAGCTCGGCCAGCCACGGCTGCAGGGCGTCCAGGGCGGCCCGGCCGCGCGCCCGGTCGCCGTCCAGGTGGCCGGTGAGGCTGATGGTCTCGGCGGCCTGGCGGCGGCCGTCCACCAGCCGCAGGGTGAGCTGGTCCTGACGCACGTGGCCGGCCTGGCGGATGCGCGCGCCGGTGAAACGCACGAAGTCGGAGCGCTCGCCGTGGTAGTCCAGGATGAGCACCTGCCCGCCGCGCAGCCCCTCGCGCAGGGTGTCCAGCAGGGCGCGCAGGTAGTCGTGCCTCACGCCGCGCCCCCGAACAGTGCCACGTCGCGGAACAGGCAGGCCGGCGCGGCGTGGCCCACGGCGATCATCTGGTTGGGCTCGCCCTTGCCGCAGTTGGCCACGCCGCTCACCTGGCGCGTGCCGGCATCGCCCACCGCCACCAGGTTGCGCCAGAAGTCGGCGGAGACGCCGTGGTAGTTGGGATCGCGCAGCAGCTCGCGGCGCTCGCCGTCGCGGATGCGCCAGGCGATCTCGCAGCCGAACTGGAACTTGTTGCGCGACTGGTCGATGGACCAGGAGCGGTTGGTGGCCAGCAACACGCCGTCCTCCACCCGGGCCACCAGGGCGTCCAGGTCGTCGCTGCCCGGCTCGATGTTGATGTTGCCCATGCGGTCGATGGGCGGGCGGTTCCAGTCGCAGGCGCGGCTGGCGGCCACCCCGGGCAAGCCGGTGCGGCGCTGCGACAGCCAGCCGCCGATGCCGCGCAGCAGGATGCCGTCGCGGATGAGGTACTGCCGCTCGGCGGGCTGGCCGTCGTCGTCCCAGCGGTAGCCGGCCAGCTCGCCGGGCACGGCCGGGTCGAAGGTGACGTTGAGACAGGGGGCGCCGTAGCGGTAGCGGCCGAACATGTCGGGGGTGACGAAGCTGTCGCCGGCGTAATTGCGCTCGTCGCCCAGGATGCGGTCCAGCTCCAGGGGGTGGCCGATGCTCTCGTGCACCTGCAGCAGCATCTGGTCGGCCAGGATGAGGGCGTGGCGGCGCCCGGCGGGACAGGGCGCGGCATCCAGCAGGGCGCGCGCCTCGCGCGCCACCCGCTCCGCCTCGGCGGGGAAGCCCAGGGCGGCCAGCTGCTCCACCCCGCCCTGCCGGCCGGCCCACAGCCCCTGGCCGGTGCGCACCTGGGTCAGCCCGCCGCGGCTGGCCACGGCGCGCAGGCCGGGGGCCACCGTGTCGAACACCTGGCGCAGGTCGGCCCCGGCGGCGTTCAGGTAGCGCAGCTCGCGCCGCTCGTGGGCCAGGCTGGCCAGGCGGTCCACGATCTCCGCGCCCTGGTCCAGGGCCGCATCGGCCTGGCGCAGCAGATCCAGCCGCGCCGGCAGGTCCAGGGCCGCCCAGGGCTGCCGCACGGGGGTGGCCCAGTGGCCGCGCGCCGTGCTGCGCGGCAGGTCGGCGGTGGCGAAGGCCAGCCGCCCGCCGCTGGCCTCGGCCCAGTCGCGGGCGGCGCGGAAG
>Ga0256832_1003441_pt1 | contig 10766 bp, 3 predicted proteins | sample 134614metaG_FD_190534 | JGI IMG/M metagenome (GOLD analysis project Ga0256832, IMG submission 190534) | Hydrothermal vent microbial communities from Lau Basin, Pacific Ocean - 134-614 | ecosystem: Environmental > Aquatic > Marine > Hydrothermal vents | place: Pacific Ocean: Lau Basin | collected...
TCTCAATGATGATGGCAGCCAATCTCCACCTATACAATTCCCCATTACCAATATTGAAGAACTTGCATACTCCAACAATATAGACAATCAGAGTATTTGTCTTGATGATATAGCGACTCTTCAGACCTTGAAATATACTACAACTCCCAAACCTATCTGCGATACACTTGTGATATACACTATAAGTGTATGCAATATCAATGAAGTCGATGCTTTTGCTGTGAAAGTTGAGGATATTCCTCCCGATGATTTTGTTTTAGTGGGCACTATCTTCAATGACAATGGATGTGCTACCGATAATGGTGGAGTCTATGATATTCCTGCAGGATGTTGTATTTCTCTCACACTTACTTATGATGCCGCGAATGCTGCCAATGGTTACTACGGAAATCAGGGAGTAAATCTTGATGGACCTTCGGGGCAAGATTATATAGATTTTGATGGTAGTACTACTACTTCCGAAGATGTGATTATTGACGGCACATTGGATTGTCCTTCGACGAATATTGAATTCACAAAAGAGGTAAATATCTATCAATCTTGTGATGATGCCTTTGTGGTTTATAAGTTTTCTATTAAAAATGAAATGAATATTCCTCTTCAAGGACTCGTTTTTACTGATATTTTACCCGATCCTTGTGTCTGGGCTTTTGAACCATATCTGCTGGAGGGTTTAAGCATCAGCAATAGGATTATTGATAGCAATACGGCGAGCTTTGTTATCGATGAGGTTCTCCCTGATACTACTGCAACATTTTATTTGGATGCAGCTTTGAGCTCTTGGGAAATGAGTGGAATTCTATCAAACACCGCTAATCTCGAAAATGTTCCCGATCCTGATAATGGTGGATATAGAACCCTAACTTCTAATACAGTTTCCACAGCTATCACAGCTACTCCTACAATCATTTTACCGGATACGATATTTGCACATCTTGGGGATGAAATAGATTTGGAAATCAATTCTACAGATTCGATTAGTTGGACAACATCAGGAGATGGTACTTTTACTGACAGCAGCAGCAGTAAAACGAAATATATTCCCGGAGCTCAAGATTCGATTAATCAACAAGTGTATCTGTTTGTCTCCGTAAAATCTGACTGTGGGGAAACAGGAAAAAACATTGTAATTATTTTTGAGCAATGTAGTTTGTCCATTACTTCGGTAAATATCGGTGATTGCAATGACAATGGTACTCCTTCAGATAATACCGATGATACCTATGAAGTGACTTTCAATATCTCAGCTATAAATCCGGGTTCTAATGCTACATTTACTGTAAAAGACAGCACTAAGAACTATGGGCAGTTCAGCTACAATAGTGAGGGAAAGATAACACTTCCTGCTGATGGATTGGATTATACTTTGGTGTTTGAGGATAGTGAATTATCGGGTTGCACTATACAAAAAGTGGTTAGCCAAGAAAATTGTTCCGATGAATGTTCTATGGATATTGATAGTATTCTTATCGGTGATTGTGATGACAATGGCACTCCCTCAGACAATACCGATGATACTTATGAAGTAACTTTCAATATCTCAGCCTTAAATCCGGGTTCCAATGCCTCTTATACGGTAAAAGATGAAACTAAGGATTATGGACAATTCAGCTATAATAGCGATGGAAAGATAACGCTTCCTGCTAATGGATTGGATTATACTTTGGTGTTTGAGGATAGTGAAGTATCAGGATGTACAATTCAAAAAGTGGTAAGCCGGCAAAGTTGTTCAGATGAATGCTCTATGAATATTGACAGTATTGTTATTGGTGATTGTAATGACAATGGCACTCCCTCAGACAATACCGATGACACTTATGAAGTAACTTTCAATATCTCAGCTTTAAATCCGGGTTCTAATGCAACTTTTACGGTAAAAGACGGCACAAAGGATTATGGACAGTTCAGCTACAATAGCGATGGAAAGATAACGCTTCCTGCTGATGGATTGGATTATACTTTGGTGTTTGAGGATAGTGAAATATCGGGTTGCACAATTCAAGAAGTGGTAAACCAACAAAGCTGTTCCAACAATATTGAGGGAAACCCGGTAATAGATATTCCAAATATTTTTACACCGGATGACGATGGATACAATGACAAATGGTATGTAAAAATATCAGACCAGGGAATAAAAATACTCTCTTGCAAAATTTATGACAGATGGGGTGAATTGGTCTATTCTTCTAAAAATGATGATAAATTTTATTGGGATGGCTGGTTCAAAAATCGTAAAGCTATGGTAGGCGTGTATGTTTATGTTATTGAATATACTATTGATAATGGAAAAACGATAACTGTAGCAGGAGATTTGACATTGATAAGATAGCGATGTAAACAAACCATTAAGGCATTAAGGGACATTAAGCATTAAACTCTTAACTACCCTTAACTTCTTAATGGTTTATTTTTAATATTTTTTTTGAACACCGATGACACGAATTATACGGACAAACACGGATTAAGTGTTCAAGTGGATTTTACGGCTAAGATATACTTCTTTACATTTTTTTTGTAACTTTGATTCATTATTAGGCTTTTGCATCTTTGAAATTATTGAAATTAACGAAAATATCAATATTATGACTTACCTAAGAATAACTTTTACCTTTATATTAGGATTTGCCTTTTCCACTATACTTTATTCACAGAATGTAGTGCTCAAAACCCAATCAGAGGTAAATGCTTTTGACCACAATAAAACAATAATAAGCGGAAATCTTACGATTGGTAATTTTAGTAGTCATACTAATCTCATTACTGATTTATCAAATTTATCAAACCTCACATCCATTGGAGGAAATTTAAAAATCAATTACAATTATAAACTAACAAATCTCAATGGACTAGGTAATCTCACATTCATTGGGAAAAGTCTTTCTATTACAAATAATCCGGTTTTAACTAATCTTGATGGGCTACATAAGATTACTTCAATTGGGGGGTATTTAGGTATTAGGGAGAATGAAGTCTTGTCAAATATTGATGGGCTAAGTAGTCTTACTTCCATTGGTAAGGGTTTAAATATTACTGGTAATAATGCTTTAACAAATATTGATGGGCTAAGTAAAATTACTTCAATTGAGGGGTATTTAAGTATTAGTGAGAATGAAGTCTTGTCAAATATTGATGGGCTAAGTAGTCTTACTTATGTTGGTATAGTTTTAAGTATTGATGATAATCCTGTATTAACAAATATTGATGGGCTAAATAAGCTCACTTCCACTGGAAAAGGTTTTCTTCTTTGGAACAATAATGCATTAACAAATATTGATGGGCTAAATAAGCTTACTTCCACTGGAGGATTAAGTATTTTTAACAATAAAGTCTTAACAAATATTAATGGGCTAAGTAAGCTCACTTCCATTGAAGGAGATTTGAGCATTAGTGAGAATAGCGCCTTAATAAATGTTGATGGGCTAAATAAGCTCACTTCCATTGAAGGAGATTTGAGTATTAACTACAATGCAGCATTAGCAAATCTTGATGGTTTAAGCAATGTCACTTCCGTTAGTGAAGATTTGGTAATTTACCTCAATTATACACTAACAGATTGCTGTGGCATTCAAAAAATCTTATCTACACCCGGTGCAATTGGAGGGCAAATCAGCATTTATAGTAATCCGTCAGAATGTAGTAATGAAGAAGAAATATTAAAATCGTGTGGAATAAAAATTAATATTCTAACTTTTCCTCCTTGTATTGATGCAGACAATGGATCTTTACTGATTACAGTCAATCAGTATAATACAATTCCCTTTTATTACAAATGGGAAAGGATAGAAGATAGTGCTATGGGTAGTGGAAGTAGTTTGGATGATGTTTTCAATATAGAATATCTAAAAAGTGGAACTTATAATGTCACGGTTACCTCACCTGCACCTGATACTATTATTAAAACAGGAATTGTATTAAATCAAATACCAGGCTCTATATTTGAGATTATTGAAATTACTGCTACTAATAGCTCCAATGGGTACAACAATGGAGGTATTACGTTAAAAATCGCAGGTGGCACACCTCCATATACATATGAATGGTCAGGAGTATCCACAGGAAACCAAAGTGGAATCACTGATAATTATTATACTATTAATAACCTTGCTCAAGGTGAGTACTATATAACAGTATCCGATGATGCCGGGAATCAACAAAGTGTCGCAATATCACTTCTTGATGAGACAGTCCCTGAATTTCCCTGTACAGAACCACTTGACATAGTCATACTCAACGATGTTTCGGGTTCGGTAGATGCAACTGAATACGGAGAGTCTAAACAATTTTTTGTAGATTTTCTTAATGCAGCAAATATCGGCACAGATGTTAATAATAGCAGAGCAGCTATCATCGAATGGTCTGGTGGTGGCTCCCAAAGAATTCAAATTCCCATTACCGGAGATATGGCCATTTTGCAGGATTACATCTCTTATACCAGAGCATTTGGAGGGGGAACATCACCACATCAGGCAATGGATTTTGGCAAAAAATATCTTGATAGTTTTGGACGTACAGATGTAGAAAAAGTAATTATTCTTTCTACTGATGGAAGTGGTGGTCAGATATCTCCATCATTGATAGCATTGGCTGACAAATTCAAAGCTGCCGGATATCATATTGTCACTATAGCTTTTGATAATGCATTTGCTACAAATGCTACAAGAGAGATATTAACAAAAGTAGCTTCTAATCCTCAGTTGGCTCCGGGTGCTCCTGCATATTCACTTCTTAACGAAGATTTAGCAGATAGAATTGTCAAAATCTATCTCTGTCCAATAGCCCCCGGAAGTACTGCTACAGCCTACTTCAATAGGGACGGAGCAATAGATATTCTCGATATCGTACCTTTTGGCAATTGTCCGTATCCCAATAGTGTAGAGATTAGTTTTACCATAGAGGCTTTAAGAGAACTGTCTCTTCCTGCCGGTACTCCTGTCACTTTTTATTTTAACAATCCTGAACTTTTCGGAGCTACTCCCATTTCAACTTGGATAATGCCCTGTGCTTTGGCAGCAGGAGAAATTGATACTTTTTTGGTAATATTACCCGTTAATACCGCCGGAAATATCTTTGCAGTTCTCAATGATGATGGCAGCCAATCTCCACCTATACAATTCCCCATTACCAATATTGAAGAACTTGCATACTCCAACAATATAGACAATCAGAGTATTTGTCTTGATGATATAGCAACGCTTCAAGCATTGAAATATACTACAACTCCCAAACCTATCTGTGATACACTTGTGATATACACTATAAGTGTATGCAATATAAGTGAAGCCGATGCTTTTGGCGTGAATGTTGAGGATATTCCTCCTGACGATTTTGTTTTAGTTGGCACTATCTTCAATGATAATGGTTGTGCTACCACTAATGGAGGGGCTTATGATATTCCTGCCGGATGTTGTATCTCTCTTACACTTACTTATGACGCTGCTAATGCTGCCAATGGTTACTACGGAAATCAAGGAGTAGATATTGACGGATCTTCAGGGCAAGATTATATAGATTTTGATGGTAGCACTACTACTGCTGAAGATGTGATTATTGACGATACTTTGGATTGTCCTTCGACAAATATTGAATTTACAAAAGAAGCAAATATCTATCAATCTTGTGATGATGCCTTTGTGGTTTATAAGTTTACTATTAAGAATGAAATGAATATTCCTCTTCAAGGACTCGTTTTTACAGATATTTTACCCGATCCTTGTGTCTGGGCTTTTGAACCATATCTACTGGAGGGTTTGAGCATTAGCAATAGGAATATCAATGGCAATACGGCGAGCTTTATTATTGATGAGGTTCTCCCTGACACTACAGCAACATTTTATTTGGATGCAGCTTTGAGCTCTTGGGATATGAGCGGAATTTTATCAAACACCGCCGCTCTTAAAAATGTTCCTGATCCTGATAATGGTGGATATAGAACCCTAACTTCCAATACGGTATCCACAAATGTCACAGCTACTCCTACAATTATTTTACCGGATACGATATTCGCACATCTGGGGGAAATAGATTTGGAAATCAATTCTACAGATTCGATTAGTTGGACAACATCAGGAGATGGTATTTTTTCCGACAGCAGCATCAGTAAAACGAAATATATTCCGGGAGCTCAAGATTCGATTGACCAACAAGTCTATTTATTCGTCTCTATAAAATCTGACTGTGGGGAAACAGGAAAAAATATTATAATTATTTTTAAGCAATGTAGTTTGTCCATTACATCTTTAAATATCGGTGACTGCAATAATAATGGCACTCCCTCAGACATTACCGATGATACCTATGAAGTGACATTCAATATTTCTACTTCAAATCCGGGTACTAATTCTACTTATACCGTAAAAGACAGCACTAAGAATTACGGCCAATTCAGCTACAATAGTGAAGGAAAAATAACGCTTCCTGCTGATGGATTGGATTTTACTCTAGTGTTTGAGGATAGTGAATTATCGGGTTGCACAATACAAAAAGTGGTAAATAAGCAAAGTTGTTCCAATAGTATTGAGGAAAAACCGGCAATAGACATTCCTAATATTTTCACTCCAAATGATGATGGACACAATGACAAATGGTATGTAAAAATATCAGACCAAAGAATAAAAATACTCTCTTGCAAAATTTATGATAGATGGGGTGAATTAGTATATTTTTCCGAAAATGATAATAAATTCTATTGGGATGGTCAGTTCAAAAACCGTAAAGCTACGGTAGGCGTGTATGTTTATGTTATCGAATATACCATTGATAATGGAAAAACGATAACTGTAGCAGGAGATTTGACATTGATAAGATAGTGATGTAAACAAACCATTAAGGCATTAAGGGACATTAAGCACTAAACTCTTAACTATCCTTAACTTCTTAATGGTTTATTTTTAATATTTTTTTTGAACACCGATGACACGAATTATACGGATAAACACGGATTTATGCCGTGAAAAATAACAAAGTACTAAAAAACTAAACCTTAATTTAGGTATTAAGAAACTTTTAGCTTTAATCCCTTAACTTTCCTTAACTAGGTGCATTTCATTTTTTCGCTTTTTGCCCTTTCCCCTATAAAATCAATAGAAAGATAATATTGCCATTTTTTTATAAAATGTTTGGTTTATAAATGAAAGAGCAAAACCACGAACGTGGTTTAATGTGAATAGCCCCGTATGAAATGCGGGGTAAAAGTGATAGGTGATATGAACGCCGAAGGTGTTCAATTATCAATTATTATGTTGTATGGATTTTCAACTCCTTCGGAGTTGTACTTTGCTTGTTTGGATACCGCGGGTTCCACCCGCGGTTATTCACATTTATCCCCTGTCGGGGAAATTTCATCCTTACATAAAATCGATGGATAGAACTCAAAACGCGAAAAAATAAAATACACACAATTAACTTTAAGATGTCGTATAATTATTATAGAATTAATTTTTCAAGATTAAGTTAAAAAACACACGCATATTATTATCAGGCGAATGTGGAAAAGTCGCATCCATTGCTGTAACATTGTCATTCTTTTACCAATTTGCTCAACGGGTTTTAACAAATTTCAACCTCCGAGGGATCCTTGCAAATTCAAATTCTACTATGTAAATGCCTTGTGGCAAGGAAGAGACTTCAATGTTTTTGGTATTGTGTCTCGAGCTCAACATCAATTTGCCGGATATTGAAAAAATCTTAAAATTGTTTATTTCCTTATCAAAAAACAATTTGCCTGATACCGGATTGGGAAATATTGAGACAGTATTGGACTCATTTGCTGTGATTTGATTATCAAAAGTATTAGTATAATGTCTTTCAAGATTCATTTCATATATCTGGAAACCGAAACTCTTGCTTTTGAGAAGACAAAATGCTGAAGTATCCGTTATTGCTATATCTTCAATCACAAGGCTGTCATCACATTCAAAATATTTGTTCATTTCCCTTTTGGATGGGTTATAAGTATATAAAGAGTTGTTTATCCCCGTGCGTCTATTGTGGGGTTTAACGAAGATTACCCTTATACTATCGCTAAAAGGCGAAGCTTTTATTATATCACTAACACCGAATTCTTCGATGTTGATAGTTTCTCCAGGTTTCAAATCCCTGTCATATATCAAGATTTTATTTTTAGACAAAAAATGTATTTCATCCTCATTTATTGCATAGTAATCCAATATGCGAATTGCCGATGGAATCCTATGGATTTCTGCACTAAATAAATTACATAAAAAGAAAGTAGGGTTATCATTATTTAATTGTTGTTTTAGATAAATGTATTTTTTATCAACAAATCTTACTTGAGTTTTTCCGGATAGACTGTAGTCTTGTAAATCGATTTTCTTTAAACTCTTTTTATCCCGGTCATAAATATATATTTGATTTTTTTTATCGAAATTATCAGTGGTTAATCCAAAAAACCGTTGGTCAGGCGAAATGAAATATTTTGGTTTTTTGTCTGAATGAATATGTGAATTCAATTTTTTACAATCTCCTTTTTCACAATAAAATATTTCATTATTCAAAACATACGAGTATGAGTCTTTATCAATGATGAATTTTGCAAATACATTTATACTTTGTGTTTCCTCTTTTTGATTCAAATCATCAATTGGGATTTTGTAGTACTTTCTATCATTGTAATATGAACCGGAATAAGTATAGTAATAATCGGTATTTTTTAAAAAGATATTATCTATCAATTCAATTTGTTGTGCATCCGCATTGAGCATTTTTCTTTTTTCCAAATCAAAAATTTTCCAATCTCCATAATCTTTTTCCATATCAATTGGAAAATCGTTTATCTCAATAACCATGAAGTTTTCTTTGATTCTTATTTTTACCTTTTGAACATTGCCGGTTCGAAACTCTTCAATCAATTTTGTTTCAAGATTTGTTTTGGGATCGTATTTTATTAAATCAAAGATCTTCGCTCTAAAGTCATGTAACTGTACATAGTAAAAAATTCCATTGTTAAATACTAAATTGGATTTTAAAGGCTTTGAAAAATTATGAATATTGAGGTTATCAATTTTTGATTTGTCAAGTATTTTTATGCCGGAGCTGCCGGATAAATATACAAGCCCATCTTTAAATTTCATTTCCTTATCAATGCCATTTTCATTGTAAATATATGCGTTTGTAGAATTCAATTTATTTTGGTTAAAGTTATATTTTGCATAAGTTTTGCCCTTACTTTTATTAATTACCCTGAGATAACTGCCGTTTTTATAATGCAAGACATAAGGATTGCGTTCAAAACCGGATTTTTCATAAGGCGTTAGATCTATTCTTTTTGAAGTGATATCTTTCATATTCAAAGCAAAAATATCATTATAAAACCGTGAATTTTGTCTAATAAATACTATACTGTCGCCTTTGTGTGACAATGCATATCCATCAATTCCAAGACATTCTTCCTTGCATAATTTTTTCTTTTTGAAATCATAAACATTTAAAACCGCTTCAAAACAAGAGCTGCCGATTGATGTGAAAAGTATTTTATTGTCATAATAATATTGAAAACTGAAGTTAAGATTTCCAAATTCTAAATCATTTGCCAATGTATCACCAAATTCCAAATTGCTCTTGTCAAATGAGAAAAAGTAATTTGAATCTGTAGTAGAAGGATTATATCCATATGCAATTAATTTATTACTGTCAATTGGAAATAATTGTTCAATATAGGTGTCAAAATAAAATTGTTTGTAGATTGAATCTGCTTCATCAATCATCAACAATGTTCCATCATATTCCTGACAATAGAACCTATTTTCAAGGGTTTGGAATAAATCCAAGGTGAGGTTTGAAGATATTAGTTCTACTTCTTCCTTATTATAAGGTCTTCTAGTCAGCTTCCCCGAACGCCAAAAATAATAATAATCAGCCGTCCTAAAAGTGATATATTCTTTTACAGACGGAATATATTCTTTATGATCAATATCATAATAAAATTTAAATGTTTTACTAGCGTTAATTTTTAGAACCCCTTTATTTAATGAGTATTCGGTTGGATGTCCTTCATCCAAAGTATCTTTATCGATAAATATTTCTTCTGAGATTTTATCAGTAAAAATATTTTCTAATCTGAACTTTTCCTCTGCATAAAACACGAGGTAATCTTTGTATCTCTTCCAAGCAAAAAATTCATCTCTACATAAAAGTGCTTTTGATTCATATATTTTGGTCATTGTATTACCTAAAAACTCCCACACTTCAATTCTATTTGAATTGTTAGGGATTAAGCGGTAATAATGACTGTCACGTTCAAACACAACTTCATCATCAAGGGAAAAATCATAGGAATGGTAATTTGTCAATTGCGTAAAATCTTGACCAAAGATAGAAAAAAAATTAAAAAACAAAAACATAACAAGAAGTAATGATTTATTCATAGTACAGTTTTTTAGAAATTGAGAAAGAACAGAGCGTCAGTAAAGTAACGAAATATTTTTATAAATGTAGTAGCAAATCTTAATAATTTTAAATTTTATTGATAAATTACCTAAAGAGCTATGATTTTATACAAAATTGGTCTGTTTTTATGCACTATATTTGGTATAAATATCCCAAGCGAATATAAAAATTGAATAGTATTACATTTACTGATTTATTTTTGTTAATATTGCATTGTACAAATTTAACTCGATATGCATGAGCTTTCAATTGCGATGGGAATAGTGGAATTGGCAGAAAAAGAAGCCATAAAAGGAGGAGGTAATATTATTGAATCTATAGAGTTGGAAATTGGTAAATTGTCAGGAGTGGAAATTGAAGCA
>Ga0256832_1003442_pt1 | contig 10764 bp, 4 predicted proteins | sample 134614metaG_FD_190534 | JGI IMG/M metagenome (GOLD analysis project Ga0256832, IMG submission 190534) | Hydrothermal vent microbial communities from Lau Basin, Pacific Ocean - 134-614 | ecosystem: Environmental > Aquatic > Marine > Hydrothermal vents | place: Pacific Ocean: Lau Basin | collected...
CACGTTGCAAAGACGGGTTAGTACTGCCGTTGGGATCCCCGGCGATGCGTACGTGTGTCACATAGTCCGGTTTGGCCGTGGCGCTGTAATCATTTGGGTCGTGCAGCCCAAAATTGACGTCGCAGGCAGAAGCGCTCACAAAACGCACCGAAGCGTTTTGTCCGCTGCCGAAAGGACTCTCTTTCAGCCAGGAAGCGGACCAGGTAAATTCTACCCGCACCGGGAAAGTGGGAGCGCTGACTACCCAGTCGCCATTGGCATCGGTAGTGGCCGTCTGGGTGTTGCCGGTAGCGTCCGTGACGGTGACGGTGATGCCGGGTAAGCCGGGCTCATTGGCGTCCAATTGGCCGTAAGTGTTCAGATTGGCGCCATCCACGGGCAAGTCCAAAAAGACCTTACCGCCCACATCACCTGGATTGCATTGGGCTTGTATGCTTCCCAATAGTCCGGAAAGCAAGAAAATAAAGGTCGTTAACAAAAAGCCTTTTTTCATATTATCATTTTTTGCTCCCCCGGCGGTACCGGATAGTGCTTATGGTCCGCGCTTTCGGGGCTGCTTTGCAAAAAGATGGGCGAGTGCAGGACGGCCCTATTGTCAGGGCCGCGCCTTGTTTGGCATACCTTTGGTAAGAATCGGAACCGGCCATCAGCAACCGGTATGCCGGATATTACGTTCTTGTATTTGGTTTGTTACAACAATGGGCTTGCTCCAAAAAATCTGCCCTGTCAATTCTTCGGTTCCTCAATCACCAAAAGCCGGGTAGAAGAAAATCGGGTCAGGCTTTCTGTACTACGTTTTTTAGAGTGGACTCAACAATAAAAGAACAATCACTCTCGTCGAATATCTTACAAATCAGCCAAAACAAAATGCGATGAGTTGTGTTTGGGAAAAGAACCGAAATAGTGAATGAAGGCCAGAGATCTGTTCATAATACTTGTGACGGCGGTGGTGAGTGCACTGGCCGCCGTGTATGCGTATGACCGTTGGGGCGATGGAAGGCGTGGCAACAGTAAGGCATATCTGCCACTACAGCTGGCATCGTATGACAATGCCATTTTCTCCGGCAAACTGCAGCGCAAATTCATCTCCTCATCGCCCACGGACTTTACATCTGCTGCCCAAATCGCCACGGCGGCGGTCGTCAACATTAAGGCAACGCAGGGCGTGGGCACCACCATTTGGGGACGGGGCACCGGCTCGGGTGTGCTCATCTCTCCGGATGGCTATATCGTGACTAATCTCCACGTCATTGATAATAGCTCGGATGTGGATGTGACACTGGACGACAAGCGGGAGTTTAAGGCCAAAGTGGTCGGCTACGATGAGTCGTCTGATATAGCACTCATCAAGATCCGCGGCCATGACTTTCCGCATTTGATCTTCGGCAATTCGGACTCGGTGCGCGTCGGCGAGTGGGTCCTGGCCGTGGGCAATCCGTTCAACTTGCAGTCCACCGTTACTACCGGCATCATTAGCGCCAAAAGCCGCAATATCAATATCCTGGATGCTGACAATCCTATTGAGTCCTTCATCCAAACCGATGCCGTCATCAATCCGGGTAACAGCGGCGGCGCCCTGGTGAATACCAATGGCGAGTTGATTGGCATCAATACGGCCATCCTCACCGAGTCCGGCAGATATGAAGGCTACTCCTTTGCCATCCCGTCCAACCTGGTGCGCAAAGTCGTCAAAGACCTGAAAGAGTTCGGTGAAGTCAAGCGCGGCTTTATCGGCATCAATATCAAACCGGTCAATGCCTCATTCGCCAAGGCATCCGGCATGGATACACCGCATGGCATTGTGATTACCCGTGTGCTCAAAGGCGGCGGCGCCGACCTGGCCGGTCTGCAAGTGGACGACATCATCGTCAAGATCAATGACAATCCGGTCAACTCAACCTCCCAGCTCCAGGAATTGGTGGCCCGCTTCCGACCAGGCAACAAAATCATCGTGGATATTTTGCGCGATGGCGAACTCATCCAAAAAACCGTCACCCTCCAAGGCTTGAAAAAAGAAAGTCGCGATGTGGGCAAACTGCTCAAACCTTATTTCGCCAAATATGGATTTCACGCCCGCAATCTCAGCATTTCCGAAAAGCGCATCACCGGCACCCAGGGCGTCAAGGTCATTTCTATCACCAAGGGTAAGCCGATAGCCGATACCAATATGGAGATCGGCTACATTATCACCGCGGTCAATGACCATCCGATCAACAATCTGGAAGACTTGCTCACCCAGCTTCGCACACTCGACTCCGAAAGAATTGTATTTGAGGGCATTTACGAAGAGTTCCAGGGTATCTACCAATACTCTTTTGAGGCGATGTGAGAAGGGAGATTCAATTAAAAATTACGAATTGTTTACGCTGAGCTTGCGCCGCGGTGAGCGATGCCCTGAGCCTGTCGAAGTGCCACGCTGAGCTTGCCGAAGCGGGCGAAGTCGAATCGCACCGCTACACCGCTAAACCGTTAAACCGCTACACCGCTAATTCGTTTCACCGCAGCAACGTCACATTGCCCTTGGAGATAAAGGTCTCACCGTTGAAACAAGTCACTTCGACGTAGTACCCATAAACATCCGGTGGCAGTGGCTGTCCGCGAAATGTGCCGTCCCAACCGGTGCTCAAGTCTCTTGTCGTAAATACGCGCTCGCCCCACCGGTCATAGACCATCATCCTGCCGGAAGCAATGGTGTAGCCATATACCTTAAACACATCGTTGAGCCCGTCGCCGTTGGGCGTGAATGCCGATGGGACAAATAGGTTGGGCAGATTGCATTCGGGATTCAGCACGACGACACGCACGGATGCCGTGTCGGCACATCCGTCGGTATTGGTATAAATGACCTGGTACAGTGTGGTTTCTTCCGGTGAAGCCGTCGGATTGACTTCCTGGCTGCCGGACAGACTTTTGTCCGGAGACCACAAGAGCGAGCCACCGACCACACCCCACACAGACAGCTCCGCTGTCTGTCCTTTAAAAATCGTATCAGGTTCGGCCTGCGCCGAAATGGATACATCCGATACGTGTACATTCACGTCGAAGTGCCGCATGCACACCGAATCTGCCCCTATCACGTCAGCCGTAAAGTGAAGTGTCTGCTGTATATCATACAATTCCGGATGGGCAGCCAGCGAGTCGTCCAGGAGCATACCCGGATGCCAGGCGTAGCGCAGGTTGTCTGGGCCGTCCTCATTGAGCGTCAGGTCGTCACCGGCGCATACCGTATAATCGAGTTGGGGCAGCGCCGGGACGATGTCGTAGGGAAAGTCCAATGTGTCTGTCTTGGTACAGCCGTCAGATGAGGTCAGCGTGGCGGTCAGTCGGGTATTTGGCGCGGCCGGCAAGGTAAAGTGCGGGTTGGTGTCGGTGGACAGGATGGAGCCCAAATCATTGGTCAGCGTCCATTCCCAGGAGACAATGTCAAAGACACTGTCCGTCGTGGCATCCAGGACGTTGACTTCCAGGCTGTCCCCGCAGGCCAACACCTGCCAGTTCACGGCCGGTTCGAATGTACTGTGGATGAGATGTATCGTTTGGGTAAAGGTATCCGTACAGGCAGTGTCTTTGAATGCAATTAACTGTACCTGATAGCTGCCGGTGTCCGGATAGGTGAAGTCCGGATTGGCTGCAATGGATGTGTCGGTATTCGTACCGGGGACACCAAAATCCCAATGGTAATAGTTGGCCAGATTGCTGCTGTTGACAAATTGTACCGTCAGGTCATCGCATTGGGTCTCGGGTGAGAAAAACGAAGATACAACTTGACCGCAGTCGCTCACGTTGAACTGAAAGTCGCGTTTGGTCTCGGAGAGGAGTATGCCGTTGCGGTATTCTTGCATACAGACACCCACGACAAAGTGGCCGATGGTGTTGGGCACCGCTGTCAGCAAACCCGTATGGGCGTCAATGGTCAATGGTACGCCACCCAGCATGTTGGATACATTGTAGGGTGGGTCAATCCAGGTGACGGGTTGGTCAATGGGTTTGAACGGCGGGTGGGGGATGGGATTGCCCGGCGTGGCGCCGATATAGGGTGCACACATGGAATATACGATAGAATCTCCCTCGGCATCGGTCGCTGAGTGGTCATAAACCAGGGGTTGATTGACACACAGAGCCAGTGGTGGCCAGTCCTTAAATCGCGGGCTGGAATTGCATTGGAGCATAGACTCCCCCGTCATGTGCGTCACAAAACTGGCGCCCGTATCCTCCGGATCTTTGATGTTTAAGATGATTTTATTGCGGCAGCATCGCTGATAAACCAGGGTGTATCCGTTCGGATAATAGGGTAGCGTGATGGTATCCATGTATTGCATCACTTCAACACACAAGTCCGGCGGAACGGACAGGCACGGGTCTGACAGTATCACATCTAATGTGTCGGATGAGGTGGAATCCATCAGCAATTGGAACTGCGCCACATCGCTGGTGTCCACGAAAAAACCAACCGACGCTACGGTATCAAACCAGGGGATGCCGTTGTAGCAGTCGCGATATACGGTCAGCGTGATTTCGTACTGGTCGTTGCCCAAACAGCGGTAGTTCAACTCGCCGCCCACAATATGCGTGGCGGATGCCGGAAGGTAAAGGGCAATCAGCAGAACAGCGATATAGAACAGGCGTTTGTGCACCGGGCAGCGTTATGGTGTGTTGCAAAGTAAGACAATTTCACGCAACCAAACGCTGCCCGGTGCGATTGTCCCGGTCATTAGTCTTTTTCAGTGTGGGGCGGGCACTATCTCACCAGTGTGACATCGCCTTTGTACTGTTTTACTTTGCCGTTGATAAATTCTACCTCGGCAAAATAGACATAGACTGCCGAGGGGGCTGTCTTGTTGCGGAAGAAGCCGTCCCAGCCCGCCGACAAATCGTTGGGCGCGAAGTCCCGCCGCTCATAGACCTGATTGCCCCAGCGGTCATAGACGATGAGCTGCCGGATGCGGGATATTCGGCGCGGATCGCCGAATATCGTGAAACTGCTATTGGCCTCAAAGCTGCCTTCTTTGCGGGAAAAGACATTTGGGATAAATACATCGGGGTCCCGGACGATCACGGTCATCACGGCTTGTGCTTCGCAATTTAGACTGTCACGCACCGTCAGCCAATATTTAGTGGTTTCCATTGGCCGGACTACGGGATCCAGACAGTGTGTGCAGTTGCTGTCCGGCAGTGGCGACCATTCAATAGCGGCCAGTTCATCTGCGGGGCGGCTGGCGTGCGGCGCCAGCCGCACGCTGTCTCCCAGTTCAATGAAATAATCGGTCTGGGGATTCAACGTGACGGGTACAGGGGGCAGCAAGTTGGTGTTCAGGCGATATTCGCAGCCGTACACGTCCTGGATGATGACCTCGTAATGGCCGGCGTCCAGGCCTGTGCCGATCGAATCCGAGTAGAAGCTTTGGCCGCCATCGAACGAATAAACAAACGGCGGGGAGCCGCCCAGAACCTGGGAGACGACAATTTGACCGTCGTGTCCCAGGCAGGTGGGATCGGTGATATCCAAAGTCGCATTACGGGGCCGCTCCTGCAAGGCGGTGACCTGTACCGTGTCCATAGCGGTACAGCCGTTCTGCAGGTTTTGTACTTGCAGATAGTATAGGGCACCGGCGTCCACTGTGGTAACGGCTTGATCGGTGGCACTCACAAAATGGCCATTGGGAGATAACCAGGTGTAGGCAAAATACGGGGCAGCGGCAGGCGTCCCGAGGCTTACGATGGTATCCACGCAAGTCAGTAGCTTGTCCGTACCGGCATCTACGGTGGGTGGTATGCGGTCTGCGATTACCGTGATGGCGGTGTCGGCGGTGCAGCCGTTGCCGATATTTTGGATGGTCAGGAGATAGAGCCCGCCTTCATCTACCTGGATGCTGACGGAGTGGCTGTCAGAAGTGATGTGGCCGCCTGTAGTCGTCCACTGGTAGGAGAACGAAGGCCCTGTACTTGACCCAAACGCCGATATCGTTATTTCAGGATGGTAGCAATTGACGGTGTCCGGAGCTTCAACATATAATGCAGGCTTTTCAAAGTCACCTTCCACTTCGGCTTGTAACTGGGCCGTACAGCCGTTGTCATCGGTGATGACACAAGTATAAGTACCGGCGGGAAGGCCTTGCAAGTCGGGCATCGTGCTTCCCTGACTCCAGGAATAGGCATAGGGCGGGGTGCCGCCGGATGTAGTGGTCGTGATGCTGCCGGCTTGGGGCGTGTAGCAATTTACATGTTGGATATCCTGCACGGCAAATATCAATGTATCGGGTTCTTCGACGGTGATATCCGCCGTGGCCGTACAGTCATTGCCGTCTGTGACCGTAACCTGGTAATTGCCTGCTGTCAATTGGTCGAGAATGGCCGTGTCAGCGCTACTGTTCGCCCAGGAAAAGGAGAAGGGTGCGGTGCCGTTTACGGGCACCGCGTGGATTTTGCCGTCCGATCCCCCATGGCAGGAGACATCTTGTTTTTGCCAACCCACTTCGAGGGTGCTATTGACAAAAACGGCCTGGCCGTTTGTGGTGCCGCTGCATCCGTGGGAACTGATGTTCAGAAGTTCGTAGGTGCCTGCCTGGTTGATTGTAAAGGAGGAAGAAGTGTCGGTATAAGTTTTGGTGAAGATATTGGCTCCATCTCTTCCGACAGTTACGTCCCAGGGGGGCAAGCCGGTGAAGCTGAGCGCAATTTTGCCGGTTGAATTTTCGTCGCATAGTACACCTCCCCCCGTGAGTTGACCGGTAGGTGTGGGGACCGGCTGGATATCAAAGATGGCCGTGTCGGTATTGTTGCACACATCGGTCACGGTGCAAGTCACAGTTTGAGCAGCGGTAGCGGGCAGGGTTAGTGTGGGATTGGTGGATCCGTCGCTCCATTGGTAAGTCAATGGCGCGATGCCGCCCGATATGCCGGGACTCAACTTGGTGGGCAAACCCTCGCAAGGTGCCAACTGCTCGCCGGTCACGGCGAAATCTATTTTATCCGAGATGGTAATGGTGGCTGTGGGCTTGTAGCAGGGGTATTGTCCGACCACCTCAACGACAAGCGTTTCATCGCCTTCGGTGATACCATCGTCCAGGGCAATGATGGGTATGCTGTCTTTTTTCTGGCCGGCCGGAATGGTGATGGTTTGGGGTAAGGGCACATAGTCGGTCCCGGCCTGTGCCGTGCTGGCCGGAAGTACGTTGAGCGTCAAGGTGAGTGGTTGGTTCAGGTCATTGGAACAAGAACGGTCGAAGAGCAGGTAGCCATTGTCACAGCCTTCGTAGGCATTCTGTACTTGCACAATGGTACTTTTGGGCTCTACCTGTACAATGTCGCCGGCATCAAAGCTGCCGGCTTTCAGGAATACGGCTGAGTCATAGATACCGTCCCCGACATCGGCGATAGCCAACTTCAGATGATAGGTCTGACAAGGGATGACGGATGCGACGGCCTTGAGTGGTACGGTGTATCCGTCAAATTGGATGTCGGTCATATTAGTGGTGGACCCGCAGGATATATTGGAATTGGGATTGAAAAACTGGCTGTTTTTCAAGTGGTTGATATTGTCGATATTAACAAATTCGCCTGTGGTGGGCACGCGGGCAATGTTTTTTGAACCACTGATGCCGGGCCCGGATATAAAGAAACCGAAGACGTCATTGTAGTTTTTGTTGACGAACTCGCAGTACTCTTCGGATGCGAAGACGTATTCAAATTCGATCTGGTTGGTGACAGGGGTGAAGTCAAATTCGATGACGGCTGCATCGTAGGTAGGACCGGAAGCGATGCCGTCCAGATCGGGGTCACTGTTGTTGCCCGGCACATTGTTGCCGGCACTGGCGCTGTTGTTGGGGCCCGGGGCATTTTGGATATTGCCGGTGGAAAGGATGATGCCGTGTTCGAAGCCGATGGAAGTCAAGCCGTTGGAGAAAGTACCGAACTGGACGTCTTCGCCGATTTGGGTGACATTCAGGTTTACCGAGCATTCGTTGCCGATGAGCACGCCCTGGATCAGCTCATCGGCGGTAAAGCCGCCGCTGACGGTGAGATTGGCCACTGTGGGGCCGGCGAGAATCTTGGCATCGGTGTCACTGACGGATATATGCACGATAATAGTCGAAGCGCAAGATGAAACCAAGTTTAAGACTTGGATGTCTTGTGTAGCTTGGAAAGACTGCACTTGACTGCCGCCGGCATGGTCAAAACGGACGGTGCATCCCGTAGCTTCCGGCAGAAGGCTCACTTCGTAATGGTGACCGGGGATGAGGCCGGTCAGGCGTATTTGCCGGGCGGTACCAGCCATCTCCAAATCAAAACGGCCGGCCGGACCAGTGAGTGAAAAAGACTGTTGGGCGTGTGATTGAATTGGAAAAATGGCACAAAAGACAAGAGTGAGTAAGGGGTAATAGTACCTCATAGTTATGGGGGTTTGTACATCATCGTTTTGGCAAAACGATGATGGTCATCGGTTTTGGAATTAGCTTGATTGCTCACGGGATTGACTGCCACGATTGCTTGCTGTGTCGTCCTGCTCGTTCCCCCATCTGCCCGAGCAGAGAACGTGACACAATGAACCGTTGTAAGGAAGGGAATGACCGGTGGATACCATACTACTTGCCGGCTGTCCCAAAGATAAGATATGCAGCGGATTATGGTGCCCTAAACGGAATAAAAAATAAAAAAATTATTTTATTTTAACACTTCTTGCGAAATAATTTGGAAAAAATAACCTAAATAGGGTAGTAACTGTTCAGGTCCCCCTTGTTTTTGCGCTAAAACAGGAGCACCTAAACAGTTACATGGGGTATTCCCGCCGGTGCTTTGTGCGTTTGTCTCTGGGGAGTAGTCTGGTGGATTACCGGAAAAACCTGTACCTTGATAGTTGCGATAGAGAAATGAAAATGCTACGTCCTGCAAATAATTGTTCTTTTGTACGCGCACCGGTGTTGTGGCTTACTTTGGTGGTGACCATGTTGCTGGTGCCGGATTGGGTACGAGGTCAGCGTTGTTTGGCTCAGGTTCGGCTGGACAGTATGTTGGCGGTAGATCCCGATGTGCGGGCTCTTTACGAAGAGGGGAGAGAGCAGGTAGTTACTTATTTGTCTCAATCCCGACTGCCTGCCCGGGAGATTGCGGTGATCCCCGTGGTGTTTCACATTGTCTATGCGGAAGATGACCAAAATATCAGCCGGGAGCAGGTCTTATCGCAAATAGCTGTTTTGAATAGTGATTTTCGCGGCCTTGCCGCGAATGTGGGGGTGGTAAGTGCACATTTCAAGTCTTTGATTGCGGATGCCGGCATTGAGTTTTGTCTGGCGGATACGGACCCGGACGGAGCGCCTACGGAAGGAATTGTGCGCCGGCAAACAGATGTGCCGCAAATAGGACTCAAGTACAGTTTTGACAACCGGCGGCGGATCTATCATACCGAATTGGGCGGGGATGATATTTGGGATCCGGCGCACTATTTGAACGTGTATGTCTGTGAGATGGGCAACAACGTTTTCGGGGAGGCGTCTTTCCCCAATTTGGGGCCGGCGGATGAGGACGGAGTGGTGATGGACTACCGGAGTTTTGGGACGATAGGTAGTGCACGGGCACCGACGGATAAAGGCAAGACCCTGGTGCATGAGATTGGCCATTACTTGGGACTAAAACATATTTGGGGCAATAGCCAGGGCTGTGACTCGGATGACGGCATTGCGGATACACCTGATCAGGAGAAGCCGACGAGCGGCTGTCCGTCGGAGAGTAGGGTTTCTTGTGGCAGTTTTGACCTGTTTTATGACTATATGGACTATTCCGATGATGCATGCCTGGCGGTGTTCACGCCTCAGCAGGTGGAATACATGCGGGCGGTACTGACGATGCTTCGTCCGGATTTAGCTAACGGCAGCAGTGTATGTGCGGATACGAAAAAGGGAATAGATTTTGTGGACTTTATCCAACTGCAAGGTAATCCGTCTTATGGTCAGGTGTATCTGGAAGCGCAGGACAGTCCCATCTTTAAAGCGACGGTTGACATTTTGGACGTGCCGGGCCATCATCTGATGCCGGCGTGGCAAGTATTTTTCCCCGGCAAGTACCCGCTCCCTGTGGAAACGCTGGCCCCCGGCATGTACTTTGTCCGGCTGACGGCAGGCAATAAGCAGCGGATTTTCAAGCTGATTGTAACGCGATAATTGGGCTTAAATGGCGTCGTGCATACTCCAAAATTCACTTGTTTTCCGCGGAAGAGCGGTCCGCTCACAATAAAAGTGCCGCCGCTTTCATTCCTATATAGATAGGCGGTAAAACCGCTGTGGGCTTTCTTGTTTGCAAAAAACGCCCTAACTTTGGTCCGGCGGTTGGCCTCTTGTGCTACTATGACCGTCAAACTCCAAGTAAACAACAACAAATATCTTCCCGGGATAGCTTCCGCCGATAATGACTTTTATCGGAAGTGATCTCCTGACCGGTTTTGAGCCGGATTTCCCCCGGAAAACTCCCTTCATTCCGGCTGTTAGGCCACAAATAGTTTGATTGCTTCCGGCAGCGAAAGCCTGTTTCGGCGGGTCTAAGTTAGGGAAGCTTTGGAGCTCTTTCGTATCTAAGGACAAATACGCGAACTCCGCATGTCTGAACAAACTGAACAGAATCCCCCAACTTTTGATATGGGGGCCATATCGAACCCAATCCGTTCCGGGGATTTTTCTGTCCCCGCCCGGGCTCATTTCTTCGCAAACTAACCCTCCTCGCTATGCACAAACATTTACTCAATGCGCTGTTTATTGCTTTCCTGACCTTTTTCTC
>Ga0256832_1003443_pt1 | contig 10763 bp, 7 predicted proteins | sample 134614metaG_FD_190534 | JGI IMG/M metagenome (GOLD analysis project Ga0256832, IMG submission 190534) | Hydrothermal vent microbial communities from Lau Basin, Pacific Ocean - 134-614 | ecosystem: Environmental > Aquatic > Marine > Hydrothermal vents | place: Pacific Ocean: Lau Basin | collected...
GCGGTGCAGCAGCGCCGCGAGGAGCACATGGCCTTCCTCGAGAAGGTGAAATCACGCCCCGGCGGGCTTGAGAGCATCAAGCGGAAATATTGCGAGAAAAGGCGCGTGGCGCTGATCTACAGTTACAGGATCTGCATCTATCGCGGATCCCCCGACCCCGAGAGCGGCAGACCGGGCTTCACCGTCAGAATACAGAAGCCCAGCGGATATCTTACGCTGACACCTTGGGATTACCCTGACAGAATTATTTTCGACGGTGTGTCATTATATGGAGTCAACGCAGATGGGGAGATTACCGGCATGGCCGCGCAGGGGATTGCCGATCCGACCGTCTCCGACAACACAGTGCCGAAGGCTACGGTTGTCGAAACATCTGGCACGAGGTTTCACTGATGCTTTTTCGTTCACGTCTTGCAAACGTTGCTTCAATCGCGCTTTTGCTCGTTGTACTGCTCTATCTTGCAATCATCGGTTATGGATATACTCTTCAGGATCATCGTCCACCCGAAGTGCGAGCCCTTGAAGCGTTCAACCGCCATCTCAAGGCGATCGGCAGCCCGTTACGGGCATCCATCGAAAACTGTAAAAGGACTGCGGCCACCGCGGAAGATAAACGCATCGGCGTAAGGTATTTTGTAGACTGCAAGGTCAACAACACCGAAGGCCATGGAACAATCTATTATACCGCCGCATTCGGGGCGAGAGATAAGTTCGAATTTTCAGATACTTTGGAGATGCAGTAATGGCAGGGACTGGCACACCGGAACACCCGCTGAAATCATTTACCTGGGAAGATGCTCAAGCCCATTGGGAAACCGGAAATGGAGAACCAGTCTACGTCGATATGTCATCCCACATGAATGCTGGGGCTGGCAAGGTATTCTCAGCAAGAGATTTTGCAACCCCAATAGGTAAAGCTATAAAAGATTTGCCCGTGGGAACCACCGTGCGTTTCGAATCAAAGGGCTCTCTCCGCGAGGAGACGGGAGCTTTACCGGCAGTTGCCACTCATAGCTACTATGCCTCCCATGGGTTGTTGTCGGATCAGGCCTATGTGTGGGGCAATACTTCAGCCGGGTTTCGTGGTACGGTTACTGTTCTGGGAAATGGTTTAATCGCAATTGACGGTGAAATACGCCCTTATGATGAGCAGTTTGATTTTTCGCCCAATACGTTAAATCCGATTTTGGAGGCGGCGCGGGCGGCTGGTAAAATTTGGGCTGGCCCTGGAACGCCATTTGAAATCCATTTCGTTGGTACTGGAAAAAAGTGTCCGGAATATATCAACTTCGCGAATTCGGGGTATTTGATACATATACGTTGTGGGAAGTGGACGAAAACAAATGCTTCCCCGCCTCGACCCCCATCGCGATCTCTGCCACCGAAACCCGTCCGATCCGCGACATCCGCATCGGCGATACGGTGCTGGCCTTCGATCCGGCGGCCGGCCTTGGCCGGGGCGCACTTGTCCCGCGCAGGGTGGTGCGGACTCACCGGAACGCGACGCGGGAATGGGTGCGGCCGGGCCGGGCGGAGAGCGGCGCGGCGCGGGCTCCTGAAATCCGGCATCGCGAAGCGCGGAAGGCCGCGTGATGTCCATCATTCTGGCGATAAGGCTGCTGATCGCGATTGCGGTGATCGTCTTCGCGGTCCGGCTGTGGTTTCGCCTGTTCCGCCCGCAGGTATCGCCCGAGCGCGTAAGGCGGGCCACGCGGACCGTCTTTATCGTCATCGGCCTCCTGATCGCCATCGAGCAGAGCTTCCTGCATTTCTGGCTCGACAAGGCGGTGCAGCAGCGCCGCGAGGAGCACATGGCCTTCCTCGAGAAGGTGAAATCACGCCCCGGCGGGCTTGAGAGCATCAAGCGGAAATATTGCGAGAAAAGGCGCGTGGCGCTGATCTACAGTTACAAACTTTGCATCTATCGACTGTTGCTTGCGGAGGATGATCTACGAAAAGCAAGGTTTACCTTTTTCGGCATAAAACCAGCTGGCTATCTGACATTACTTCCATGGGATTACGGCGACAGAAGCATCTTCTATGGTTTTCACATAGCCTATCTGGACGCTTCCGGGGAAGTGGTGAACCCGGAAGAAAATGGAAACTGACGAGGGGGACAAGTAATGGGTAAGCAGCAGGGTTCCGCCATCAGCGATTTGCTGAATATAGCCGGCTTGGCATATCATAACGGGCAGCCCGCCGAACCATATACTGTTCCTGATGGCTACTCCCTCATGGATCAGGGTTCGAATGCGGCAACCGGCTTCAACGGCGCCACGTTCTACAATGGCGATACGGTCATCGATGCCAACGGCGGGAACACGATCACATTGACGGCGGATGACTTCATCTTCTAGCGCCTTCCGGCTGGCGGCAGCCGCAACAAGAATTTTCACGTCCGGTCAAAAACGCTTGACTTCGCGTCAGCCCCGCCCCACGCTGGCCTTGGGTATTGCTCTTGGCGAAAGCCACGGGCGGGGCGGGCAGATCGAAGGGCAAGGTATTGCGACTGAATGATATTTTTCTCCGGGCCTTCCGGCAGGGAGTGGCGTGCCCTGTGCTGCCAACCGCAAAGAGGCGCCCTTCCGGATTTCTGCTGACCCTCGCAACCGGCTTTCTGGCCTGTGCCGTATCCTTCCCCGCTCCGGCCTCCGCCGACGAGGCGCGGGCCACGCCTTCGGTGCGCCCGGTCAGGCCCCTGTTCGACGGCGCAACCGCCGTCACCACCCGCTTCTCCGGGCTGACGCGCTACCGCCCCGTTCTGGCCGATGGCGCGCGCCCGCTGCCCGATCCGGCCTATTCCTTCATCGATCCCGATGGCGCCGTGGCCGCCCTCATCCCCATCTCGGACATGAAGCGTGCGCCCGATGCAAGCGTGCTCGAGCGCGCGCCCCGTGATCGCATCCTGGCGCGCGATACCGGCCAGGTGTTCGGCATCGCGATAGACGACAGGCCCCACCCCGATCTCTACCTCGCCGCCACTTCCGCCTTCGGGCTTCAGATCACCGGCCCGGATGCGGATGGCGATCGCCTCCCCGATCGCCTGCGCCGCGGCGCGCCCGGCGCGCGCTGGATGGCCGGGCAGTGGGGGCCGCGCCCCGATGCCGGGCCGGGCTCGGTGTGGAAGGTGGATGGCCTTACCGGGCAGGTCAGCCTGTTCGCCACCATCCGCCATGATGGCCGCGCCAACAGCGGGGCGGGCCTTGGCAATATCGCCTATGACGGCGCCCACGCGCAGCTGTTCGTTTCCGATCTGGAAAGCGGGCTGATCCACCGGCTCGACATGCAGGGGCGCGATCTCGGGCAATGGGATCATGGCCGCCAGGCCCGCCCCGCCGGGGATCTCGCGCCGGCGCTGCGCGCGGCCGGCCCCGGCATCGATATCACCAGCCCGGATTTTGACAGCGAAGATCCCCGGACCTGGGGCTTCGCGCCCCCCGAGCGGCGCGTCTGGGGGCTCGCGGTGCATGGCGGGCGGCTCTATTACGCCGTGGCGGAGGGGCGCGAGAAGCGGCCCGAGGTGTGGTCCGTGGGGCTTGATCGCAGGACGGGCGCCTTCCTTGAAGATCCGCGCTGGGAGCTTACGCTCCCCGCTCAGGTGCCGGGGGCGGAAATATCCGACCTCGCCTTCACCGCCTCGGGCGCCATGCTGGCGGCGCAGCGGGGGCAGCGCATGGGCAGCTTCGATTACCGCCGCTTCGCGCGCGATGGCCAGGCGGGGGTGCTGCGTTTCGAGCTGGAGGATCCCGAGGATCCGGCCTCGAAGCTCACCCCGTCCGACTGGATATGGACCCGCAACGATTACGATATCGGCTTCGCGCATGGCGGGCTTGGCGCCAATGGCGGCCTGGCGCTCGGCCCCGGCTATGACGGCCGCGGGCGCGCCGATTTCCGGGCCTGCCGCGATACGCTCTGGAGCACCGGCGAGGATCTGCGCAACCGCCCCGATCTGCGCACATATCTGGAGCCGGGCGGGGCGCTGGATCTGGACGGCCTGCAGGCCCAGCCCGTGGCGCTTGGCCGGGCGCATAACAGCCCGCCCTGGATCTCCTATTTCCTCGATCGTGGCGAGGCCGATGCCCCGATAGATCAGATCTCCGGCCATATGGGCGATGTGGAGGTGCTGGGCTGCCACGGGGCTGGCGGCGGCGCGCCGGCGCGGCTGCCCGCGAAGCTTGCCGATCTATCCGATCTGCCGAAAACGCCCGATCTCTGCCCCGGCGGAAGCTGCGTCCTGCTTCTGTGTCTGCTCAATCCCTCGCTCTGCCTGCCCGACCATGATGGCGGCGGACAATGCACCGTGAAGAAAAGCGATCTCCGCTGCGACGAAGCCACCGGCACCTGGGTGCTCGATATCGCCATGACCGCCACCGCCGGCAATCTCGATTGGCTGAAGCTCGATGATCCGGCCGGCGCCCTCACTTCCCTGCCAAGGCAGACCCCGATGCCCGCCAGCACGTCAATCCCCCTCACGGGGCTGGCGCCGGGGCAGGCCGGCCAGATCGATCTCTGCGCCTATGACAGCGCCGAGGCCGCCGGCGGCGATCCCTATGATTGCTGCAACGCCACGGTGAATTTCCGCCTGCCTGATGCGGCCTGCGAAGTGAAGGAGCAGTAGGATGAAAAACGGGATCTTCACCCGCGGCGCGCTTGCGCTGGCCGCGTTCCTCTGCCTCGCCGCGGGGGGCTCCAATGCCCAGGTGATCTCGAACGGCGGCTATGATCCCGGCCCGCAGACAGGCGCCGAAGTGCAGAAGCTCTGCGAGCCGATCACCTTCGATGCCAACGGCGATTTCCTTCTCCAGTGCCATCTGGCCATACAGGCCACCGCGCCCTTTCCCACCCAGATCCTCATTCATGACAGCCTGACGGTGCCCACCGCCACGCTCACCAATATCTCCTCCGCAGAGCCCTGGGCCTGCAGCGATACAAGCACCGGCTCTTCGCTCGATGTCGATTGCACGCTGCCGCAGGCCGCGATCCCGGCCTCCGGCGCCACCGGGATCGACATCACGATGACGATCCCGGCGAGCACCAGCGGCTTTGTCTACAATTGCGCCGATGGCTCCTACGAGATCGCCGGCGCCGAGCCGCGGCCGATCTCCCAATCCTGCGCGCATATCGATCTGCCCGCGCCGCCACCGCCGCCCGAGCCGCCTGCCCTTCCCCAGTGCACGGCATTCGAGGCGGAGGTGAGCTGCGATGAAACCATCGGCGAGCCGGTCGTCACCCTCACCAGCCCGCTGGGCAGCTTCACCCCGGATCAGGTGGATATTTCCGTGCTGACCCCGGGCATCGCCATGAGCACGCCGGCGGGCGGCCTCCCGCTCTCCGTCACGCTGGGGGGCGCCACGCCGGGGCAGACGGTGAGCCTGCTGCTCGATGCCGTCCACACCGGCGGCGGCAGCGCGCCGGGGCTCGACAAGTGCTGCATGGGCGAGATCGAAGTGCAGATCCCGGAGGATTTCGTCTGCGAGAAGCCCCCGGTGCTCGAGGTGGAAAAGACATGCCCGACCGTGGGCGATGAAATTCAGGGCCTGCCGATGTGCGAAATCACCGTGCATTACGAGGGTCCGCCCCCCACCAGCGCCGATCCGATCGTGCTGGATGACTGGGTAACTGAAGGCGGCGGAGTATTCCCCAATGTCTCCTCGAGCGACAACTGGCAGTGCAGCCAGGCAAACCCGCCCTCGTCCATCGGCTGCACGATCACCGGCGCGGACGAGCCCGGCGCCGACTGGGCCGACTGGACTTCCACGATCCTGATCCCGGCCATTGCCGGCGAGGGGTTGCCGCTCCTGCCGGGCATGGAGAATTGCGCCCGCGCCAGCATCGGCGGGCTCGAAGCCGAGGATTGCTGGCAGAACACGGACGCGCGACTGGAGATCGAGAAGACCGGCCCCGAGATCTGCCATTTCGGCGAGCCCTGTGTTTTCACCTATACGATCACCAACACCTCCGGCGGCGATTTCGATGGCAACGTGAGCCTTGACGATGCGCCCGATCTGAACTGGAGCAGCGGCACGCAAGGGCCGGGCAGCAGCGGCCATTTCGGCCCAGTCTCCCCCGCCCTGTGCACGCCCCAGGAGCTGCAGAGCGGCAATTGCGATTTCCCGCTCGATCTGCCCGCCGGCCAGAGCACCACGATCACCGTGAGCTACGTGCTGCCGCCCTTCGATGGCGAAGGCGATTTCACGCTGGAAAACTGCGTGAGCCTGTATGCCGACAATGGCAGCATGTCCGAAGATTGCCATACGGCCGAGGTCGGCCCCACCCGGCTTTCGGTGGAAAAGACAGGCCCCGAAGAATGCGCGCCCGATCAGGCTTGCGAATTTACCATCACCATCAGCACCGGCGATCAGCCCTTCAGCGGCAATGTGCTGCTGATGGACGGCACCAATGTGCAGAATTTCGCCGTCACCTCCGTCAGCCCGGCCACCGCCGGCTGCGGCAGCGGCCTGCCGGCCAATCCGCTGGCCTGCGTGGTGCCGATCAATCTGCCGGCCAATGGTTCGATCACCTACACCATCGCCATCACCCCCCTCACGCCGGGCGGACAGGTGGTTACCAACACCGGCGAAAACTGCGCCAGCATCTACAGCATGCCCGCCGGCAGCGGCATCGCGCCGGGGGATTATTCCTTCGATTCCTTCGCCAGCCCCCCCGCATTTCCCCCCGAGATCATGAGCGTGATCGCCGGGGGCGGGGGCATGGATCAGGCCTGCGCCTGGTTCGATGTGCCCACGGATGATGCCGGCGATGAGCCGCAGGCGAGCTTCGATCTGGCGATCGACAAGCAATGGAAAACCGGCGCCGATTTCCTCTACTACAATCCCGATTCGGGCCTGCCGCCCCACGGCTATGTGGTGGAGGTGACGATCCCCGCCGGCCCGGTGCCCGCCGGCACGACCATCACCGTCACCGATCCGGCGGGCGGACAGTCCGGCCTTACCCCCTTCGGCCCGCCAGTGGCCACCGGCGCCTGGAACTGCTCCATGAGCGGCACCTCCTGGAGCTGCTCCTACACGCTCACCGGCAATGTCGCCGCCGGTGTCACCCTGCCGGCGATCCTGTGGCCGGCGATCAACGATCCGACGGTGGACAGCACCAATTGCGCCGCCGTCGCCGCCCATGCGCCCGGCAGCGCCCAGCCGCTGCCCGAATTGGACGCAACCAACAACAACGCCTGCGTCACCGTGCCGGGCGATGGCATGGATCCGCCGCCCGTCGCGCCCGAAATCGCGCTCGAAAAGGCCTGCGATCCGATCACCGTCACCCAGCCGGGGAGCCAGCCGATTCCGGCAATGCACTGCACCATCAGCGTTACCGCCCTCAATGATTTCACCGGCGCGCTCTCCATCGGCGACAATTTCGCGCCCCTCACCGGTGGCACTGGCGCGGTGACGTCGCTCACCACCTCGGCCAATGGCTGGAGCTGCACGCTCTCGCCCGTTCCGTATTGCACGGTCGCAAGCGCCGATTTCACCACCGGCGACAGCGCGGTGATCGACGTGATCGTGACCGGCGCCAGCGATGGCACCGACATGCACTGGCGCAACTGCGCTGACGCCACATGGCATTCCGATCCCCAGCACGCCTCCACGCTCGGCCAGGCCTGCGATGACGAAACCCGCGAATTCGGCCAGCGCAGCAGCGAAGCCCCCGCACCGCATCTCACGCTCACCAAGAGCGCCGCAGGGCCCTGCACGGTGGATACGGCGGCCCGCAGCTACGGCTGCGCATTCGCCATCACGGTGGAAAACACCGGCAACGCGCCTTTCGCCGGCCCGATCGCGCTTGGCGAAAGCTTCGGCAAGCCCGCGCCCCTCAGCGCCTCCGCCTCGGGCGAGGGCTGGGCCTGCAACCCGGCAGATGGAGAGGGCACGAGCTGCCTTGCGCCAGAGGCCGCGCTGGCGCCGGGCGAAAGCCTGCCGCTTTCGATCGCGCTCACCATCCCCGGCCTCGCCAAGGGCGGCAAATTCGAGAATTGCGCCAGCCTCGGCGTGCCCCGGAGCGCGCGCGCCCAGGCGATGCTGATCCAGCGCATCATGCTCGAAAGGGGCATTGATGGCGGCCCCGTGGACGGCAAGCCCGGCCGCAAGACCCGCGCCGGCATCCGGGCCCTCGAATCCCGGCTCGGCATGGAACAGACCGGCAGGATCACGCCGGAGCTTTTCGCCGCGCTCGGGCTGGCCGCGGCCGGGGAGGAGGCACAAAGCTGCGCCAGCGTCGATCTGCCGCCCATGCCGGAAGCGGCCCTGCGCTGCGATCGTGCCACGACGGTTGCCCGCGGCGGGGAATGCGTCTGCCGCTATGCGCGCATGTATCAGCGCAGCGAAACCGCCTGCGGCTGCGTCAGGGGCACGCGCTTCGTGAAGGGCAAGGGCTGCGTGAAGTGGCGCGGGGATGTCGCGATCAGCACGCCCAAGCCCGCCCCGGCGCCCGAAAGCTGCCCCAGGGGCACGCGTTACGTGAAGGGCAAGGGCTGCGTGAAGCGCGAACGCGCCATCTGCCCCAACGGGCGCCCCCGCATACCGGGCCTTGGCTGTGTCAACATCACCATCGGCATCGGGCGCGGCGGCAGCAGGGGCAAGCCCGACCATCCGTAGCCAGGAGGTGCGGAAAACGGATGCCACGGCCTGCCAATCTGCGCGCCATGCCCGCGGGCCGGCCCGATCGGAGCGGATCCTTCACGCGATTCCCGATGGCGCGCGCGGGCTCTCCCGGGTTTCCTCCTTGTCGATCAGCGGATCGGGCTTTGCAAAGGCGATCAGGCGTTCGGGCTCCCGGATCGTTATCCGCGAGCCCTCGACCTCGACGCCATGGTTCTTCAGGGCGGAAAAGGCGCGCGAGAGGTTTTCCGGGGTCATGCCGAGGCGCGCGGCGAGCTTGCGCTTTTCGACGGGCAGATCGAAATGGCCGTCTTCGCCCTCGCGCCGATAGTGCTTGACGATGTAATTTGCCAGCCGCTCCACGGCTGTCCGCAGCTTCTCGTTCTTGAGATTGCGCACCGAGGCGCGGTAGCACTTGGCCAGTTCGCTGACGATGGCGCGGGCGAATTCCGTATCGGTCTCGAAGATGCTGCGCACGTTTTCGGAAGGGATCATGATGAGGCGGGATTTCGTCATCGTGCGGGCCGACATCAGATAGGGGGCGTTCTTGATCGTTGCCGCGAGAATGAAGGTATCATACGGCCTCAGGAATGCCACTGACGTCTCCCGTCCGTTCCAGCCGGCGTAAAGCTCGACGCTGCCGGAAGCAACGATATAGAGGAAATCGGCTGTCTCGCCTTCGTTGATGAGATCGACGGCAGGGGGGAAATTCTGCACATAGGCGCCGCGCGTCAGGGCGGCGAATGCCTCATCCCCGATCCCGGCGAAAAGGGGAAGCGAGCGAATTTCTTCGAATCTGGTCATCGATGCCTGTCCTCTGCCCCTGTTTGACAAATATCAAGCGCAAAAGCGCCCGAGGTCAAGCAAATGCAGGGGGCTTGTGATCCCGGCAATTCGAATAGCGCAATCGTTTACCCGAAAAAATTCGGCAAGCCATTTATTTTTAACGGAAAAACCCGGTTTCTTGATTTTTGTCAAAACGCGCGCGCGGATGTTCTGGCCATGTTTGCGCGCGGGCGAAGCCACGGAAGCCCGAAAAAACCGGAAGGAGGGAACGGAGATGCATGAGCTTGAAGGGGTCACCCGCAGCCAGCAATACAGGGCTTTGGGCCTGAGCACATTCGCCTTTACCGTCTGTTTCGCGGTCTGGACGATCTTTTCGATCATCGGGGTCAGGATCAAGCAGGATCTGGGGCTGAACGAAACCCAGTTCGGCCTTCTGGTGGCAACCCCGGTGCTGACCGGCTCGCTGAGCCGGATCTTCCTCGGCGTTTGGACGGATCAGTACGGCGGGCGGCTGATGCTGCCGCTTCAGATGCTGGTGACGGCCATTTCGGTCTGGCTGCTGGCCAGCGTGCATTCCTATCCCGTATTCCTGATGGCGGCCCTGGGCCTTGGCCTCGCCGGCGGCTCCTTCATCATCGGCATCGCCTATGTCTCGCGCTTCTTCGAGGCGGAAAGGCAGGGCACGGCGCTCGGCATCTTCGGCGCCGGCAACGTGGGCGCGGCGGTCACGAACTTCGTGGCGCCCTTCCTCGTGCTCGCCTATGGCTGGGAAAACACGGCGCGCATCTACGCGGTGGTGCTCATCGCCACGGCGATCCTGTTCTATTTCCTCGCGCCGGAGGATCCGGTGCGCAAGCGCCAGAAGCTCACCGGCGAAAAGCCGGCCTCCGCCGTCCAGCAGCTGGAACCGCTGAAGAATATCCAGGTCTGGCGTTTCGCCACCTATTACTTCTTCGTTTTCGGCGGCTTCGTGGCGCTCGCCTCCTTCCTGCCGCGCTACTACGTGGGCGCCTATGGCGTGCCGCTGACGATGGCGGGCCTTTTTGCCGGCATGTACAGCCTGCCCGGCTCGATCTTCCGGGCCCTGGGAGGCTGGATGGCGGATGTGTGGGGCGCGCGCTTCGTGATGTACCTGACCTTCATCGTCTCGGCGATCGTGCTCTTCATAATGAGCTATCCGCAGACGACCTATATCGTGCAGGCGATCCCGAAGCCCGACGGCACGCCGGTGACGATCGAGTTCACCTTCGGCATCCCGCTCTACTTCTTCGTCTTCCTGACCGTGGTTCTCGGCTTCGTGATGAGCCTCGGCAAGGCCGCCGTCTACAAGCACATCCCGGTGTATTTCCCCAATAACGTGGGCGC
>Ga0256832_1003444_pt1 | contig 10761 bp, 8 predicted proteins | sample 134614metaG_FD_190534 | JGI IMG/M metagenome (GOLD analysis project Ga0256832, IMG submission 190534) | Hydrothermal vent microbial communities from Lau Basin, Pacific Ocean - 134-614 | ecosystem: Environmental > Aquatic > Marine > Hydrothermal vents | place: Pacific Ocean: Lau Basin | collected...
AGGGTCGAGGGCGTCGCGCACGGCGTCACCCATCAGGTTCCAACCGAGCACGAAAAGGGCGATTGCCAAGCTGGGCCAGAACCAGACGAACCAGTACTTCAGCGGCTCCCCGCCGGGGTTGGAAATCCAACTGCGGGCAAAGCTGATCATCTGCCCCCAGTCGGCGTAGCCGACGTCGGCGCCCAGACCCAAAAAGGCCAGCGTGGAGGCGGTGATGACGATGGCCCCAATGTCGAGGCTGGCCAGGATGATCACCGAACCGATGGAGTTGGGGAGGATGTGCTTGAAAAAGAGACGGGCGTTGCCGGTTCCGACGGCGTGGGCGGCCGAGATGTAGTCCTGAGACTTGACCAGCAGGATGTTGCCGCGCAGCATCCGAGCGTAAATTGGCCAGGCCACCAGGGCGATGGCGACCATCGTCTTGGCCAGGCCGCGGCCGAAGATAGAAGCGAAGACCATCGCCAGCACCAGGCTGGGAATCGAGTAGACGATGTCCACCAGCCGCATCAGAACGTTGTCCAGCCAGCCGCCAAAGAGGCCCGCCAAGCCGCCGACGGTGATGGCGATGATCAAGACGATGCCCACTACCAGGATGCCAATGTAAAAGGCGGTGCGAGCACCCCAGACGATGCCGTAGTAAATGTCGTAGCCGCCGCTGGCCAGACCCAGCGGGTATTTCTTGCTGGGCGCCTTGGGCCTGGGCGAGTAGCCCTTGCGGGGGATGTGGTAGCAGCTCTTCGGCGGGGCGAAGGCGGCGCGCCAGAAAGCGCCACTCAGGGGGTTGCGCAGCACCGTGACCGCTTCCGTGCGGCCCAGGTGCAAGTCACGCAAGCAGGCCCGGCCCATCCGGTCGGCGGTCAAAGCCGGCGCCAAGATGGCCATGGTCGCGAAGAAGATTAAGATCACCACGCCGGCTATCGCCAGCGGGTTACGGCGGAAGCGCTTGAAACGTTTCGACTGATACCAGCGCTCAGCCTTGGGTTTGAGAACGTCGCCGCTACTCATAGCGAATCCTCGGGTCCACCACCACGTAGGCGATGTCTACCAGCAGGTTGACGGTTGCCATGATCAAGCCGATTAACAAAACGAAGGCCAGCAAGGTGTTCATGTCGAGTTGCAAGGCTGCCTTGGCGGCCCACTCGCCCAGGCCGGGAAAGTTGAAAATCAGCTCGATGACCACGATGCCGCCAATCATGCGGCCCAGCATCGGGCCGGCCATGGTGATTACCGGGATGAGGGCGTTACGCCAGGCGTGCTTGTAGACTACCCGGCCCTCCGGCAAGCCCTTGGCGCGAGCGGTGCGGACGTAGTCTTTACCCAGCTCGTCGAGCATCGATGAGCGCATGACGCGCATGATGCCGGCGCTAACGACTATTACCAGCGCGGTCGCTGGCAGCACCAGCCGTACCAGCGCCGCCCAGGTGACGTCGAGGCGGCCGTTGAGAATGCCGTCGATGGTGTACATACCCGTATACGAGTGGAAGTTGCTCGTGGCCAGGTCTATCAGGAGCGAGTTGGGCAGACGGCCGATGCCGAACCAGCCGAGGCCGCCATAAATCCAGGCGACCAACCAGATTGCCACCACGAAGGTGGGCAGCGACCAGCCGATGATGGCCACCACCCGCAGTACTTGGTCGAGCAGACCGTCGCGGTGGGTGGCCGCCAGCGTTCCCAGCCAGATACCCACCAGCACGATTGGGATGAAAGCTGAGAGAGCCAGCTCGGTCGAGGCCGGCAGCTTCTTGCGAACGGTGGTGGTAACCGGCTCCTTGGAGATGCGTGAAAAGCCCAGATTACCGCGCAAAACCTCTTTGGCCCAGAGCTTGTACTGGACTATAAAGCCTTCGTTTAGGTGGTACTTTTCGATGATCTGGTCTATATGTTCTATCTGTTTGTCCGATGTTATGAACGCCGCGGCCCGCTGCTGGGGCGAAAGAAGTTGCATTAGCCCGACGATGATCAGCGAGAGCACGAAGAGCACCAGCGGGATTTGCAGCGCGCGACGGATGATGTAGTTCAGCATGTGGTTTCTCTTTTTAGAAGATTAGGGCCGCCTGGATCCAGGCGGCCCTAATCTTAGCGGTTTATTTCTTGCTGATGTCTTTCCAGTAGAAGTCGCGGCTGAGCATGGAGTTGTAGTAGACGCCCTGCAGGTTGTCGCGGGTGATGATGAAGGGCGACTGCAGCGGGTAGGGGATGTTGGGGAGAACGTCGTAAGCCATACGCCCGATCTTCTTGTAGATCGCGTAACGCTCGGCCTGTTGCTCGGGCTTGACCAGGGTGCGGGCGTAGTCTATCAGCTTGTCGAACTCGGGATCCTTGAAGTTCTGGCGCTTGGCCAGCGAACCGCGCGAGTGGTAGAAGGGGTGGATGAAGTTATCGGAGTCGGCGTAGTCGGCGCCCCAACCCAGCGGCCAGATGGGCAGCGACTTGGCGCGGGCTGCCTTGAGGTAGTCGGACCACTGCAGCGGAGCAATGTCGATCTTGAACTTGGGGTTGATGCTTTCGACGTTGGCCTTGATCATCTCGGCCACGGTCTGGCGCTCGGTGTTGCCGGCGTTGTAAGTAATGGTCAGCTTGAAGCCCTTCTCCCAGACCTTGCCGCCCCAGGCCTTCTTGAAGTACTCTTCGGCCTTGTCGAGGTCGAGCTTGCGGATGGGGATATCGGGGTTGTAGCCGGGCCAGGTCGGTGGCAGGGCCATCGTGTACCAGGAGCCGTGCCCTTCAAAGAGGTCGTTGTAGATGGCGTCCTGGTCGAGGCAGTAGGCGAAAGCCTTACGCAGGTTGATGTCGGAGAAGAAGTCGCGCGGGATGCCGTTGCCGTCGAGCTTGCCGGAGCCGATGTAGGGGTTGTTCTCGCCCTGGACGTTGAAGTTGAAGAAGACGACGTGGGCACCAGCGGGGGACCACTTGGGGTCGGACCAGACCTTTACGCCGGGCATCTGCTTGACCTTGGCGTTGACCGTAGCCCAGCTGTTGACGTCTACCCGGTCGGCGTCGCCGCGGCGCAGGGCCTCGAGGCGGGTGGCTTCTTCTTCGACCGACTGGATGAGCACCTTCTTGATGGCCGGCGCGCCGCCCCAGTAGCCGTCGAAGGCTTCGGCCACCACGTTGTTGCCGTCCCACTTGACCAGCTTGTAGGGGCCGGTGCCGGCGTCGTGCTTGTGCAGGTAGCTGGTGCGCAGGTCGCGACCGATCCAGTCCTTCCAGTCGGCCTCGGTGCCGCTCCACTCGCCGTGGGCGATGGCGAACTTGCTGTCTACCACCGCGGCGCCGGTGAAGAGCAGGCGGGCCATGAAGGAAACGTCGGGCTTGGCCAAGTGGAAGCTGACGGTGTACATGTCGTCGCAGGTCACCGCCGCCTCGATCTTCTTCCAGTACTGGTCGAGGAACTTGTCGATTTCGGCCTTGGAGGCGTTGTCGCCGAGGGCGCGCTTGGCCTCGGTCATGGCGTCGTCACCGTAGCCGGTGAGGACGCTGCCGAAGATCCAGGCGCCAGAGTCACCCGGCATGACCACCAGGTTGCGCTGCATGGAGTACTTGACGTCCTTACAGGTCATCGGGTTTCCGGAGTGGAACTTGACCCCCTTGCGCAGGTGGAAGGTGTAGGTCAGACCGTCGTCGGAAACCTCATAGCTGGTCGCCAGGGTGGGCTCGTACTCACTCAGCGAGTCCTTCTTGAAGCTATATAAGGTCTCGTAGATGTTTTCGATGATGCCGTTCGAGGCGCCATCGTAGCCCTGCACCGGATCGAGCGAGTCGACGACCGCGCTCTGCAGATAGACGTAGGTGTCTTTGGGGGTTGCGGCAAATGCGGCGCCCATTACGATAAGTGCCGCGATTGCCAAGAGATACTTTTTCATGTTGCTCCTTTCGTTAATTATACGCTCACATGGTATCACCTGGCGCAGGCGGGCGCAATAAAGCGCGCATAGTAAAGCGTTTTTAAGGGGTTATGCTCAAACCCCCGCACAGGCACGCAGATAAGTAATTCGCATTTCAATACGAAACCCCGGACCGCCGCCCGGGGTTCTCGCAAAATGCTTTACGCAGCTCAGCTCTTCGGGTCGAGGGCGTCGCGCACCGCGTCGCCGAGCAGGTTCCAAGCGAGGCCGAAGAGGACCAGCATCAGCGTTGGGTAGATCCAGACGTACCAGAAGTCAAACGGCGTTCCCTGGGCAGTGCCCAGGATGTAACCGCGGGCGAAGCTGATCATCTGTCCCCAGTCGGCGTAGCCTACCGGCGCGCCCAACCCCAGGAAGGAAAGGCCCGCAGCCGTCAATACGATCGCACCAACGTCCATGCTGGCCAGGATTAGCAGGGTGCCGATGGCGTTGGGGAAGACGTGCTTCAAAAAGACCCGCAGCGGGCTGGCTCCCAACGCCCGGGCGGCGTCCACGAAGTCCTGCGCCTTCGTGCGCAGAATGTCGCCGCGGAAGAAGCGGGAGTAACCGGCCCACCCGACCAACGCCAGTGCCAGCATGACCTGCGTCAGGCCGTTACCAAAAATGACCACCACGATCATAACGTAAACGAGGCGCGGGAAAGAAAGCATCACGTCGGTAACGCGCATGATCAGGTTGTCGGTAGCGCCGCCGAGGAAGCCCGAAAGGCCGCCGATGACAATCCCGATGGCCAGGCTGATGCCCACCACCAAAAACCCCACGTAAAAAGCGGTACGGGTGCCCCAGGTGAGACCGTAGAGGATGTCGTAACTGCCGCCGGAAAGGCCCATGGGGTGCTTCTTGGAAGGCGGCTTGGGAAGCGGCGAAAAGCTGGCGCGGGGAATGTTGTAGCAGGACTTTGGAGGTGCCAAGACCGCCTTCCAGAAGACGGCGTTGAGCGGGTTGCGCAACACCTCCACGGCCTCGCTGCGCTTGATGCCCAGGTCGCGCAGGCAAGGGCGCGCCGAGGGTGTGTTCGCCAACTGTGGCGCGGTGATCGCCGGCGCCAGGAAGGCTACCAGGATGAAGCCTAGGAGGAGCAACGAACCCACCATCGCCAGCGGGTTGCGGCGGAAACGCTTGAAGGTCTTGGAGCGGTACCAGGGGTCGCGTTTGGGTTTCATATCTTGCGGGTTCACGGCACCCTCCTCACTGGAAACTGATCCGCGGGTCGATCATTCCATAGAGGATATCGACCGCCAGGTTGGCGAGCGAAACGGAGACTCCGGTCAAGAGCGCTACGCCGATAACCGCCGGAAAGTCGAGGTTCTGCGCTGACGGAATTGACCATTGTCCTATGCCGGGGATGTTGAAGATAATCTCGATGAAGAACACGCCCTCGAGCATGAAGGCGATCATCAAGCCGGCGATGGTGACGACCGGAATGATGGCGTTGCGGCGAGCGTGCTTGAGGTTGACGACGCGCTCCGGCAAACCCTTGGCGCGGGCGGTGCGGACGTAGTCGGAGTTGAGGACGTCGAGCATCGAAGAGCGCAGGACGCGCATGATCTGGGCGCTGGCGACGACCGTGTAGGTGATTACTGGCAACACCAGGTGCTTCAGGCCGGAGAGAAAAACGTCGAAGCGACCGTTGAGCAAGCCGTCTACGGTAATCATGCCGGTATAGGTCTTGAGGGTGCCCTGGGCGAACATCACCATGTACTTGTCATCGGCGCGGCCGATGCCGCAGCAGTGCAGGTAGCCGTATAGCACCGCTAGTAACCAGATGGCCAGTACGAACGTAGGTAGCGACCAGCCGGCAATGGCGAAGAGGCGCACGATATGGTCTATCAGCTTGTCGCGGTGGATCGCCGCCATGGTGCCCATCCAAATGCCGAATGCCAGCGTGGGAAAGAACATGTAGAGCGCCAGCTCAGTAGAAACGGGCAACCGCTTGGCGATGGTCGTCAGTACCGGCTCGTGGGACTGCTTGGAGAAGCCCAGGTTGCCGTGCAGCACCTCCTTGAGCCAGGAACCATACTGCACCCAAAAACCCTTGTCGAGGTTGTACTGGCGGATTACCTGATCGAGGTGCTGCGCTTGTTGCTCGGTTTTAACGAAGGCGGCCGCTCGCTGCTCGGGAGTCAGGAATTGCATCATCCCGAAGATCAAGAGCGAGATCGCCAGCAGTACGATCGGCAACTGCAAGAGCCTGCGGACGATGAAGGTGGTCAAAGTTGGCCTCCAAAAGTCTTGTAAAAAGCGCGTTGCGCTTGCTTTCTGCGTTTATACAGCAGGCAGTAGAGGGTGCATGGCACCCTCTACTGCGCTAAAGGTCAGACGCTCACGCTACTTCTTGATGATGTCCTTCCAGAGGAAGGAACCGGAGCGCATGGGGTTGTTGTAAACGTCCATGCCCGCCGGAGCGTGCAGGGTGTAGACGTTCTTGGCCAGCACCATCCAGCCGGTCGGCCGCGGCAGCGGCAGCACGGGCACGTCGTCGTGCGCCAGGTAGCCGATCTTGCTGTAGAGCGCGGCACGCTTCTTGGGGTCGGTGATGGAGCGGGCCTCTTCGATCAGCTTGTCCATCTTGGGGTTGTGGTAGCCGATCTTCTTGGCGAAGTAGCCGTTCGAGTGGTAGTAGACGTAGATGAAGTTATCCGGGTCGGCGTAGTCGGCGCCCCAACCCAGCACCAGCGCCGGCAGCTGGCTGTTCTTGTAAGCAGCCAGGAACTGCGGCCAGGGCATGGCCTTGACGTTGATCTTGAACTTCGGGTTGAGGGCTTCGATGTTCTGCTTGAGGATCTCGGCCACCGCTTTACGGGTGGTGTTACCCGAGTTGTAGGCGATGGTCATGGTAAAGCCGGTGTCCCAAAGCTTGCCGCCGAGGGCCTTCTTGAAGTACTCCTCGGCCTTGTCCATGTCGAGGTTGTAGATGGGAATGTTGGGGTCGTAGCCGAGGAACGAGGGCGGCAGGGCCATGGTCAGCGGCACCGCTTTGCCCATGTAAAGGTCCTTGATGATGGCGTCTTGATCGAAGCTGTAGGCAAAGGCCTTGCGAACGTTGACGTCGGTGAAGAAGTCGGCGGGAATGCCGTTGCCGTCGAGCTTGCCGGAGCCGATCAGGGGGTTGTCCTTCGCGGAGATTTTTTGGTTGAAGAAGACCGCCGAGGCCGCAGCGCCGAGCCACTTGTCGGACTCGAGGACCTTGGCGTTGGCCATACCGCGGATCTGGGTCTCGAGGGTGGCGCGGTCGTTAACGGTAATGCGGTCGGCATCGCCGGCCTTGAGGGCCTGGATGCGGGTAGCCTGCTCGTCGACGACCTTGATGATGATGTTCTTCATCTGGGGCTTGTGAGCGTAGTCCCAGTAGCCAATGAAGCGCTCAGCGTAGACGTCCTTGCCGTCCCACTTGACCAGCTTGTAAGCGCCGGTGCCGGCGTCGTGGTTGTGCAAGAAGCCCTCGCGCAGGTCCTTACCGGCCCAGTCGTACCAGTCTTTCTTGGTGCCGCTCCACTCGCCGTTGGCGATGGCGTACTTGCTATCGAGAATCGAGGAAGCGGTGTACATCAGCTTGACGAAGAAGGACGGATCCTTCTTGATCAGGTGGAACTCGACGGTGTAGTCGTCAACGCACTTCACCGCGTTGTCGATGGCGTTCCAGTACTTGTCGAGGTCGGCCTGGGTGGCCTTGTCGCCGAAGTAGTCCTTGGCGTTCACGCCGTCGTAACCAATGAGGCTCTCGGCGTAGAACCAGCCGGCCGAGTCGCCCGGGTTGGTGACCAACAGGCGCTTGATCGAGTACTCGACGTCGCGGCAGGTCATGCGGTTGCCGCTGTGGAAGAGAACGTCGTGACGCAGCTTGAAGGTGTAGGTCTTGCCGTCGTCGCTGATAGAGTAGTTGGTCGCCAGGACCGGCTCGTACTCGGTGATGCTCTGCCCTTTGTAGGTATAGAGCGTCTCGTAAATGTTCTCCAGGATCGCGCCCGAAGCGGTGTCGTACGCCTGCGCCGGGTCGAGCGAGTCAACCTCGCCGTACGTCATGTGGACGTACGTGTCGGGGCCGGTGGCCGCAAAGGCCATGGCGCCGACAAAGCCTAGAGCCAGAATTGTCAGCAAGTGTTTTCTCATACGTGCTCCTTTCGTACCCATATCGGTCGTGTGTAGTATAGCATCCCTTGCGTGAATAAAGCCTGAATAACATGAAGGTTTATTCGATGGCGAACGGGAAAGTAGGTTCACCGGCAGCTGCCTGGACGGGTTTAGCTGGACAGGAAGCCCCCGTCTACCGCCAGAATTGCTCCGGTAACGTAGCTTGCCAGGTCGCTGACCAAGAAGAGGACCACCCGCGCTACCTCGTCGGGGCGGCCGAAACGGCGCATAGGTAGGCGCTGGTTGAAGTTGTAGGCCACCCCCACCTTACCCAGCTCGACGTTGCGGATGGCGCTGCGGCGCAGCTTCTTGACTCCCTCGGTGTCTATTCCGCCGGGAACCACCACGTTGGCGCGGATCTTGGGTCCGAACTCGCGGGCCACGGCCCTGGTGAGGGCCACCACCCCCAGCTTGGCGGCGTCGTAGTGGGCCAGGCCCGGGGCAAAGGGAAGAAAGGCTTCTATGGAACCAACGTTCACCAGCGCACCGCCGCGGCCCCGACGTGCAGCCGCGAACGCCTGGGTCATCCAGAACACGGCGTCGAGGTTGACGGCCATCTGCCGGCGGTAGAATGCCTCGTCCACCTCCAGCAGGCTGCGGAAGGCGTAGGCGCCGGCGTTATTGACCAGTATTTCCGGCGGGTCCTCCGCCAGATCCCGCCACAGCCGTTCGATCTCTTTGCTATCGGCCAGGTCCAACGCCCGTACGGCAACCTCGGCATCCAGCTCGCCGCGGGCGCGCTCCAGCCCCTCCGCGTCGCGGTCCACCAATACCAGCCGCGCGCCCGCCTCGGCGAAGCGGCGCGCCGTAGCCAGCCCTATGCCGCCGGCGGCGCCGGTAATGAGGGCGCGCTTGCCCGCGAGCGAGATGAGGTCTCGCAAACCAGGTTCCATTTGGACCCCCCAAACCATTCTCCCACGTCCGGGTGAGCTAGTCTGGAACCATGAAAGAAGAACGGGTGGCGTTGGTGACGGGCGCGGCCAGCGGTATCGGCCGGGCGGTGGCCGAGAGGCTGGCGGCGGAAGGGATGCGGGTGGTGGTGCACGACCGTGACGCAGCCGGTAAGGCCGTAGCCGAGGCGATTGGCGGGGCTTTCGTACAGGCCGACCTGGCGGACCCGCACGAGGTCTGGCGGCTGGCGGTGGAGGCGCGCCGGCCCTTCGGACGGGTGGACGTGCTGGTCAACAACGCCGGCTTTCAACACGTGGACCCGCTGGAGCGCTTTCCTCTTGACGTTTGGCAGACGATGCAGCAGGTAATGGTGACCGCCCCGTTTCAGCTCATCCGCTCCTACCTGGGCAAGATGAAGCAGCGCGGCTGGGGGCGGGTAATCAACATGGGGTCTATCCACTCGCTGGTGGCCAGCCCCTACAAGGCTGCCTACGTTACCGCCAAGCACGCCCTGCTGGGGTTGACCCGGGCGGCGGCGCTGGAGGCGGGCGAGGCGGGGGTGACCGTCAACGCCGTCTGCCCGGCCTACGTGCGGACGCCGCTAGTTGAGCGGCAGATAGCGGCGCAGGCCCTGAACCTGGGCATAAGCGAGGAGGAGGTGGTCGAAAAGGTGATGCTCGAGCCCGCCGCCATAAAACGCCTCATCGAGCCCGCCGAGGTGGCGTCGCTGGTAGCCTGGCTGGCTTCCGACGCCGCCGGCGCGGTCAGCGGCGGTTGCTACACCATGGACCTTGGCTGGACCGCCCGCTAGCCCTCGCGGCTCCAGGTGCCCGACTTACCCCCCGACTTGTAGAGCAGGCGCACGCGCTCGATCTCCAGTCCCTTGCTGGCCGCCTTGAGCATGTCGTAAACGGTCAGCGCGGCCACGCTGGCGGCCGTCAGGGCTTCCATCTCGACGCCGGTCTCGGCCTTGGTCTTGGCTTCGGCGGTGATCTTCACCACCCCCGCCCGCTCATCGAAGACCAAATCGACGTCCACCTTGCTGAGCGGCAGCGGGTGGCAGAGCGGGATTAGCTCGCTGGTCTTCTTGGCGGCCATTATGCCGGCCAGCTGCGCCGCTAGTAGCGGGTCGCCCTTGCCCACTCCGCCTTCGCGCAGGGCCGCGACCGCCTCCGGGGTAAGTTTCACGACGGCCTCGGCGCGCGCCACCCGCAGCGTCGGCTGCTTGCCGGAAACGTCCACCATCTTGGGTTTGCCGTCTTCAAAGTGGGTCAGTTTGCCCATCGCGCCTCCCTAAACGTCCTTGCGTTCGAACAGCAGCACCGCCAGGAGCCCGAATCCGACCGTATAGATGAACAGCAGGCTGAGCCCCATCACCCAATCGCCGGGGCGCAGGTAGAGGTCGAGGTAGGTGGTCAGCAAGAGCGGCTTAAGCGCCGGGAACACTATCAGCAGGCGCATCAGCAGCACGGTGGCTATCGCCCCCAAAGCGGCGGCGGTGGTCGAGGAGAACCAGACCGTGAACATCAGGCTCAGCGCCGCGATTGGCAACAGGGTCAGGCCGGCGTAGAAGTAAGCCCGCAGCACCTCGGCGAAGGCCGCTCCCGCCGGCAGGAAGCCGACGCCGGCAAACCCCCCCGCGCCCAGGCCGGTACCGCCAAAAAAGCCTCCCAGACCGTGTGGCAGGCCCGCCAGCAGGGCCGCCAGCAGACTGGTCGCCAGCACTAAAAAGGGATACACCAGCGCCGCCACCAGCTTGGCGCTGATGAAGCGGGTGCGCGAAAGCGGGCGCAAGAGCAGCGGCTTGAGGGTTCCCATGCTGATCTCCGCTCCC
>Ga0256832_1003445_pt1 | contig 10758 bp, 7 predicted proteins | sample 134614metaG_FD_190534 | JGI IMG/M metagenome (GOLD analysis project Ga0256832, IMG submission 190534) | Hydrothermal vent microbial communities from Lau Basin, Pacific Ocean - 134-614 | ecosystem: Environmental > Aquatic > Marine > Hydrothermal vents | place: Pacific Ocean: Lau Basin | collected...
AAAAATCTTATCTTACGGAGCATCTTTATATGTACGTTTTATTACTTTGATGAATATTAAAGATCCTACTGCCGGTTTTGTTTGTTACAAAAGGGAAGTTTTGGAAACACTGGATTTGGATAAAATTACTTTTATAGGATATGCTTTTCAAATAGAAATGAAATTTGCAGCCTGGACATTAGGTTTTCGCCTTAAAGAAGTACCTATTGTATTTACCGATAGAGTAGAGGGAGTATCCAAAATGAGCAGTAATATCATAGGAGAAGCTGTGTGGGGCGTTCTCAAAATGAAATGGCTTAGCTTTTTTAAATCATATTGGAAAAGATAAAACATATTATTTTACCGGCAATTCTTTCCATTTTTCCCAATTATAATATGATTTTCTACGTTTTCCATCTCCATCTTTAATACCCGTGTCTTTCCAAACCTTAAAAATAAACGGTGGATTAGAAAATTTTTCATAAAGCATATCATAATCCCTATAAACAAACCAACAGACAAATTTCGCCCCCATCTCATTCAATCTGTTAAACATCAACTGAGTATAATCTTTCTGCGATTCCTCAGTACCTTTAATATATACTCCGATAGTATCCATTATCAAATCTTCTGCGATATAGCCTGTTTCGGAAATCGCAAAAGGTTTATCGGGATCCAAATCTCTCATCTCATATAACCAATCCTGTGAAATATTTTTCACTTCAGCGTTTCGCTTAGGATACTTATATTGCCAATAAGGATATGTACTCACAGCAATCATATCCGTATATGGCAACAACTCCCTGCTTAAATCAAGAAGTTCTTTTTTGGATTTATTAAATGATTGATCCTGCATTGTTTGCAAAATAGGAATATCAGGAAATTCCTTTTTTAAAGTATGATAAACAGTATCTGCAAAATTCAAATAACTATGCCATTTTGTAGTATTTCTTTTAAAACTTGCATTGATCTCAATAGCAAAAGCAAAATAATCAGGCTTAGCATATTCAATAACATTTCTACAAAAATTCAAATATGCTTTAATAACCTCAGGATCATCAAATGATTTGGAATTCCATTTATCAGGCAATGGAAGATCTTCCCCATCAGCACTCCAATAGTTTGCAAGATCTTCTCTTGTAGTACTTGTGATTGCAATAGTTTGAAATAATTTATGTCCGGGAATATCGGATTTTCTAACCAAATCATTTTTTACAAACTCAGGCAATTCATCTTTCAGAGATTCGTCCCAGGGAATGCCCTTGTCAAAATGATTGAGATAAATATCTCCCAGTATCACCACTTCTCTAAATACGGTATCAACTGATTCCAAACTCAAATCATAAGGGAATCCTGTAAATCCCATATAAAATGAGCGTGAATCCGGAATAGATTCATCTATTTTGATATCATCATTACATGAATAAAACAGATTTATGAATACAATCAATAAAAATATAATCAATTTCTTCATCTATTTGGATTTTTATAAATCAACTCCTTTTTTACAACAACTCTTTGAGGAAACCTTTATAAATTAAGTTTTCCTGTTTAGAATATAATTTGATGCCTGTGCTGTTGGCAAAACCAATACATCTGCAATATTAACATGAGCAGGTCTTGAAACTATAAAATAAAGGATATCAGCCAGATCTTCAGGTTTTAATGCCTGAAATCCTTCATAAACTTTTTTCGCTTTCTCGACATCTCCTTTAAATCTCACTACACTAAATTCGGTTTCCACAAAACCGGGATTTACTTCACCCACTCGTATTCCATATTTATTGAGATCAATACGCATTGCCTTAGAAATAGCATCTACTGCAAATTTGCTGGCGCAATACACATTACCGTTTGGATAAACTCCTTTACCGGCTGTTGAGCCTATATTGATAATATGACCGGATTTTTTACTGACCATACCAGGCATAATAGCTTTTGAAACATATAGTAGCCCCTTGACATTAATATCCAGCATAGCTTCAAAATCATCGATATCCGCTTCATGAATTGGCTCCAGTCCATGAGCATTCCCCGCATTATTTATCAAAATATCAATTTCAGAAAACTCTTCCGGTAAATTTGTAAGAATTTCCATAACCTTTTTTCTGTCTCTGATATCAAAACTTTCAATATGAACATCTGTTTTTTTACCCAATTCATTCTTTAATTCTTCCAGTCTTTCCTTCCGTCTTCCACACAAAATCAATCTAATACCTTCTGTTGCAAATTTGTATGCAGTTGCTTTACCTATTCCGCTGGTTGCGCCTGTTATCAATGCTGTTTTCATATTTATATTTTTTAAACCAAGGTTATTACTACCCTGTTTTAGCTATCAAAAATTTATTTTTACATATTCAAATGTACAAATTATTTTTTTATCTAAATATTTTTTTTAAATAAATAATAGAATCATAAACTTTTCAGTACTATTAATCGTTCTATTAGTAATACTGTTATTAGTATTATTAAAAATGCGATAAAATTGATGTTATGATAATCACAGCAAATGAATTAAAAACAAAAGGCGTAAAAGCAATTGAAAAAAAAATAAAAGAAGATGAAAGAATACTCTTAACAGTTAGAGGTAAAGCCAAATATGTCGTGATGTCAGTAGAAGAATATGACAAAATGAGAGAAGCCGAACTTGACTTAGCTATAATACAAATAAATAAAGAAATAGAAGAGGGGAAATACACTATTGAAACTGCTGAAGAACATGTTAAAAGATTATGGAATGATTAAATTAATAACGACTTTAACATATGAAAAAAAGCTGGAAAAGTTTAAAAGAAAACATCCTAAGCTCAAAAATCAATATAAAAAAACTCTTCTGACACTGACAACAGACCCTTACCATCCCTCTTTAAGATTACACAAACTCAAGGGTAAATTACAGGATTATTATTCTGTTTCCATCAATATGCAGTACAGGATAATGTTGGATTTTATTATTCGTGAAGATAAAATAATCTTGATTGATATAGGTACACATGAGTATTTATATAGATAGTGTTGATTATCTCTATCAAAACCTGTTTTTCCATTTCTTTCTCAACCAATTTTTTAATCGTTTTTCGCTATCATTGTCCTGAGGAACATAAAACGAACTGTTTTTAAGTTTTTCCGGTAAAAAATCCTGCTCCACAAAATTTCCCTTGTAACTGTGAGCATATTTATAATTCTTTCCATAACCGATATCTTTCATCAATTTGGTAGGTGCATTTCTCAAATGCAACGGGACAGGAATGTTTTTATTTCTTCGTACTGTTTCCTGCGCTTTGTCAATAGCCGCATAAGCGGAATTGCTTTTAGGACTGCTGGCAAGGTAAATTGCCGTTTGAGACATTATGATCCTGCCTTCCGGCAATCCTATCTTGTGTACCGCATCAAAACAGGTATTTGCCATCAATAATGCATTGGGATTTGCCAGTCCGATATCCTCAGCTGCCAAAATGATCATTCGCCGGCAGATAAATTTGGGATCTTCACCTCCTTCGATCATACGTGCAAGATAATACACCGCTGCATCCGGATCACTACCTCTTACCGACTTTATAAAGGCAGATATAATATCATAATGCTGTTCACCCGATTTATCGTAGAGTTCAAAATTGCTTTGAATACTTTTGGAAACCAAATCATTTGTAACAATCACTTCTTCATCCGGTTTATGACTTTGAACTACTATTTCCAGTGAATTGTACAATTTTCTGGCATCTCCGCCCGAAAACATCAAAAGAGCTTCCGGTTCCTTAATTTTTATATTTTTTTTTGATAAAATAGTATCTTCTTTGATAGCTTTATCCAATAATTGAATCAAATGGCTTTTCTCAAGATGCTTCAAAACAAATACCTGGCATCTTGACAATAAAGCTGAAATAACTTCAAACGAAGGATTTTCAGTAGTAGCGCCAATCAAAGTAATAATTCCTCTCTCAACACTTCCCAGCAAAGCATCCTGTTGTGATTTATTGAATCTGTGTATTTCATCAATGAACAGAATCGGTCCTGTTCCGGTGTTATTTATTATTTGTTCTGCCCTTGCAATAGCCTCTCTAATATCTTTTACTCCCGAATTAATAGCTGATAATTGAATAAACTCTCTGTCAAGTTTATTTGCAATAATATTTGCAAGAGTTGTTTTTCCTGTTCCGGGAGGTCCCCAAAATATCATTGAAGGAATGTGTCCGGCTTCTATAGTTTTTCTCAAAATAGAATCCACACCAATTAAATGGTCCTGTCCCAGATAATCATCCAGATTTTTTGGTCTCATTCGTTCAGCTAAAGGTACAGACATAAATATATTTTTATCAAAGTTAAAAAAATAAACTATCAAAATTATATATATTGTAATATTTTTTAATATCATTACAAACAATGTATTATCTTTGCATATTATGATTTATACTCTTGACAAATATCAAACTGCAGGATTGGAGTTAATAGAAAACTCTTCTTTATTGGTATTGCATGGAAATAAATCTTCGGGAAAATCATATCTGTTGCGGTATTATATTTACAAACTTTGGAAACAGGGCAAAAAAGCTCTTGTAATAGTACCTGATACGGAAAAGGCAAATTTATTTCAAAAGCATTTAGGTGCATTTGATCTGATAAAATACAGCATAATCTTAGATAGTAATGAGAATTTATCACAAAAAAATATAGCGAAAATAAGAAGTCTGTATAAGGAAGAAAAAATTGAAATTACAAAGACAGATTTGAATGTAAATAAACTTTTGTATGATACGATATCAAGCAAGCTTTACAAACATTATGGTATTTTAAATAAAAAATTACTTGGAGAACAAAGTTTTAATGATTTGATCATTATTAATTCCTTTGATAAAAGAGCTTTTGAAAATATTTATTTTAATCAAATAATCGAACCGGAAAAGTTCTCTTTCAATCTGGATGAATACAATACATTAAAAGCAAATATAAAAACTGCGTTTGAACTTCAGGCAAAAGGCAAAAATGATATTGATGTGTATTTTTCTAAAAAGGCATATCAAAGTAATAGCCCCGAAAAATCATGGAACAAAATAAAAATTTGGATAGAAAATTCAAGGATACAAACCCTTAAAGCTATTCAGTATATTTCCGGTTTTCTCCAGGAACAAAGTTTTGTTCAATTTGAAATACAATGGAATAAGACAAAGGAAATTACGGAAGAAGCCGAAAAGATAATTACAACAATTGGAAAATTCAATTTGGTCTATGAAGATTTTGATCCGGATCAATCTGCATTCTTTGGGCTTGACAAACAGGTGAAACAAAAAAAAGAAGAGTATCAGCTTGCTTTGCAAAAAATCAGGATTGAGTATAAAAATCTTATCAATAAATTATCTTCTATTGCTCTGTTAAAGAATCATTATACAATTCCTGATTCTGACGAGGAAGAACCGGAAAAAATACTTATATCCCTTCAAAAATTGATAGATGATACTGAAATATTTGAAAAAATTATTCAGGTTTCTATCAAGAAGGAACTTAAAAGTATGAATTTCAGAAATATAAAAAATGATTCACTTGATCTTCTGCAACAGGAGTTAACTTCTCTTTTTGAATTGTTAAATAACGGATATGCCATTAAGCAATGGGAAGATAATGCTTTTTCGATAAATAAACAATTGATATTTCTTGAAAACCTGCTTCATGATCTTAATTTGCTTGAAGGGCAAAAATATAATTTTCTGTTAAATTTTGAATGGAATAAATTTCTACATAGTCTGGATGACAAGTCTTTATATATAATAAAGATACTTAATATTTATCAACCGAAAAATTGGTTGATATTCTTTAAAAACTGGTTTGTTCAAAACCTTATTTTCAAATACAAACATTATCTCAATGATCATATTGACAGAGAATTGATTAATATATATCAGGTAAATGAAAAAAAACAACATTTGGAATATATAAAATCAGCTAAAATATGGCAGAATAAGAGGGAAATATTATTAAATAATCTAAGTGACAAGTCAAATCAGATAAACAGGATATTTTCTCAAACGAATATAGAAGTAAGTATTGATGATTTGTATGAAGAAAATGATGAATTTTTAAGTACATTTTTTCCTGTTCAAATAATTCCGGTTGATTCAATAAAAAATCTCCCTGAGAGTATTTTATCAAATTATGAAGTTGTTGTTTTTGAAAATGCTGATGAATATAAAAACGAAATAGGGATATTTTCAAAAATGATTGAAGGCAAAAAGAAACTTATTGCCATAGATGATAATGATAATCTTGTGAAAATAAATGAAGCGTTGATAAATGCTAATCCCAGTTCTAAGGTTGAGCATTTTGAGATTAAGGGATCTCATCAACAAGGAATGATCAATTTATTGGACATGAACTATACCGAAAGGTTATATGCTGCAAGAAATATTGCTCATTTAATGCAAACAGCAAATAGTAAAATAAAAATCTACCAGATAAAGGGAATTGTGATTTTTTCTGCTTTGGATGAAATTCTCAATAAGGTTTTGTTTAAAATACTGGAAAATACAGGAATTAAAGAGATGAAGATTATAGATACTCCTTTTCATCTGTTAGTTGATAATCTGCTTGAAGTTAATAATAAACAAATCCTTATTACGCAAAACCATCTTTTAAATTATCATGAATACTCTGAAATTTTATGGCAATTGAATGCTTTGGAAAAAATCAGAAAAGCAGGATTAAAAATCGTTAATTTCAATACGTCCCAACTTTTTGATAAGCCTGTAAAAACTATCAAAGAATTTATCAGTAAAAATATTGTTTAAATGTCAGGTGTAAATATTCTAAAATACAAAGAAGACCTGAATATCATACAAAAAGAGGGGAAAACTCATGTTTTTGATCCTTTGCGTCGTAAATATGTTGTTTTACAGCCTGAAGAAATGGTTCGTCAATTATTTATACAATATCTTATACAGGAATTGAAAATCCCTAAAAAACATATTGCGGTAGAAAGGCAGATATCAATTAATGGAAAATTGTACAGATTTGATATACTTGTCTTTAACAAAACCGGTCAACCGAAAATGATCGTAGAATGTAAGTCTCACAAAATAGATCTTACAGAAGGAGCAGCAATACAAGCGAGTAAATATAATATGGCTCTAAAAGCTGAATATCTTTGTTTGACGAATGGTAAAGATTCTTTATTCTACAAAATAGATTTTGATAAAGGATCGATAAAGCGCATTTCATTTTTTCGTTTTTCCCACCTTTTGCCTCTGACTCCTAAAGGAGAACCAACCCGCAATGCGAAAAAATGAAATACACCCGAGACGATATATCAAATTAAGAAATTCTCATAAAAAAAGCTGTCCTGATCTGCCGGACAGCTTTTTTTATAAAAAATCTACTTTTATTGAATATTAAATAACAATTTATAAGATTTTCCTTCCATTGAAATAGTTATAATATACAATCCTTTTTTAAGTCTGTTAAAATTATATCTGAGTTTGTTTTCACCTGACTTAAGATATACTTTTTTTGCATCAAACAATCTTCCTATTGTATTGAAAACTTTTATATTATAATCTCCTGGATCTTCAACTTTAAGGTCAATTACAAATTCCCCGTTATTTGGATTTGGATACAATTTAACTTCTGTAAATGGTAGTTCGCTTACAGCGGAAACCACTACATAAATATCTTTTGAGATAGATTGTTGTCCACAATCATTATTCGCATACAATGTAACTTTGTAATTACCTGTAGCAGCATATGTGTGTATAGGATTTTCCTCTTCACTTATATTTCCGTCTCCAAAATCCCAATAAAAAGAAGTAGCATCATCTGAAGCTTTTTCTATAAAAGTCACTTTTGCGCCATTCACGACAAAGTCATATTCAACCAATGGGCCTGCATCAACACTGATTAAATCTTTCTGGACCAAAGTATCATTTCCATTGTCACCATAAGCAATAAGAGAAACATCGAAATCTCCACTTGTATTATAAACCACAACAGGATCTTTTTCTATTGAAAACAAAGGATTTCCTCCTTCAAAATGCCATAGAAACGAATTGGAGGAATTTGAGGACATATTTGTAAACTCTACCTGGAAAGGCGCACAACCTTCATTTGTATTGTAATTGAATGCAGCAGTAGGTCTTAAAGCAATATCTATAGTCTGCTCCAGTGTATCTTTGCCGCAATTATTTTCCGCTATTACCTGTACCGTATATTGTCCTTCCTGCAGATAAACGTGATTAACAGTTTGACCGATACCTGATGCACCATCACCAAAATTCCATTTTACGATAGTAGCTTCTTCACCCGTGTAAGTAAAATCATAACTCAATTCTTCAGAGGTAACAGTAAATGCCGGTACCGGAGGTCCTACAACATGAACCAAATCAACTTCTGTTTTAGTATTGGCTCCAACTTCATTCGTAACTTCAAGACTTACACTGAAAGTACCTTTGTTTTGATAAGTCACAACAGGATTCTCTTCTGTACTGGTCGAAGGAGTTCCTCCATTAAATGTCCACAGATATGAATCAGTATTTGAAGATGACATATTAGTAAACTGTACAGTCAAAGGTTTACATCCTTCCGTTGCTCCGTAAGTGAAATTAGCAACAGGAGGATTTGCTATTGTAATAGTTTTTGTATCTGAAAGTGTATCACATAAATTGGAATAAGTAAGCACTACAATGTAATCTCCGTCTTGTGCATAAGTATGACTTGGATTGACTTGGGTGGAATATGTTCCATCTCCAAAATCCCATTTGAATGTATCAATATTTGCAGTAGTTTGAGTAAAATCTACTGAATATCCTGAAACATTATATGTAAATGATCCCGTTGGTTGTGCAATAGCTTCAATATAATCCTGCATCAAAAGTGTATCATTGCCAAGATCATTTGCCGCATACATTGTAACATCATAAGTCCCCGCATTAGCATAGCTTACGATAGGATTAGCTTCATAAGACGAATCAGGCGTTCCTCCTTCAAAAACCCATAAAATACTATCCGTATTCGACAGACTATGAAACTGTGCCATGAAAGTAACACATCCTACCGCAGTATCAACCGTAAAGTTTGCAATAGCTTCAGATGTTATTTGAATTTGTTTAATTATAGTATCATTCCCGCATTCATTTGAAGCTACTAACATTACATTATAATCACCTCCTGCATTGTATGTGTGTATTGCATTTGTATCAACAGATGTAGAGTCATCTCCAAAATTCCAAAAATATGTATCCCCGTCAAAAGTTGTATTATTAAACTGTACTGTAGTGCCATTGATAACATAAAGAAAATTAGCATTGGGAATAGTATGAATGTGAATAGTATCATGATAAAATATGGTATCTGAATATAAAGAATTGAAAACCTGCAATGTCACATCAAAGAAACCTGTGGTATCATAAGTGACAACCGGATTCTTAAGAGTGGAAGTAGATGGATTGCCGGCTTCGAAAATCCATAATCTGCTATCTACATTATCACTTGATGCATCGTGAAAATGAATGGTATCCGGTAAACATCCTTCACTATGATCCATTGTCAGTCCGGCTGTTGGCGGAGTAACGATTTCAACCCATAAAGAGTACTGCTCATAATCCGTACAATCATCGTTTGATGCATATAAAGTTACATAATATCCTCCGTCTTGAGTATATGTATGTACCGGATTTTCTTCATTACTATCATCACCATCATCAAAATCCCAATAATAGTTTGTCGCTTCCTGTGAATTATTCATAAAATGAACTTCATTGTCATTAACAATTGTAAATGTAAATTCCGGTATGGCAACAGGATAAACGGTAATGTATTCATATTTTGTCATCTCATCTGAACCTGCGCTATTTGATACTTCCAATGTTACATCATAAGCTCCTGCATAATAGTAATAAACTTCAGGGTCTTGTTCATCTGAATAATCAGGGTCACCGCCATCAAAAGTCCAATCCCATGTATCGGGATTATTTTCAGAAAGATCTGTAAAATATACAGGTTCTCCCTCGCAAATTTCAGTGGGATCGCCTTCAAATTCCGCTACCGGTTCCGCTACACCACCTGTACATTCTGTCAGGCAACCGGCTCCGTAATATCCATCCCGTATCACATCTCCGGGTTGTTCTCCAAAACCAAGTGCAAGATCAATTCCAATACCATATATCAGATGGCAGTAACTCATTATAGTTCCTGCATCAGGCAAAATAGGATTGTTGGGATCATAACATGGGTTTCCTTCTATATCGTCATATGGGGTTCCATTATTATAATAATACTCATTACCACAATCATCTATCTGGGTATTATTTCCATTCCAAACACAAGCATGTGTATGTCTGGAACCAAAGTTGTGTCCAACTTCATGTGCAACTACTTCAACACTCCAGGAATAAGTCGGAACCTCATTGTAACTCGAATTTATATTCATATAAGCATAATTCCAGTTATCAACGCATAACACACCTGTGTATGCAACACCTCCAATTCCATTTCCTCCGAGAGCATAAAGACTTGCAAGGTCTCCGTTGAATGTAGGATTATTAGCTTTAAATTGCTCTAAAGCCGTATGAGAATCATTAGTATCATAACCATCAGGTTCTGTCCATACAAAAATCTCAGAAATCTCAATACCTATAGATTCATTATCATATAATACTGCAACTTCTGCAAACAATCCGGTTATATATTCTTCTGTTGCTTCAACACTACCTTTGTCCAGATATAAAGCATAATCACCTTCTATATAAAATTTGACGCAAGTATCATATCTGCGTTCTATTTTTGCTTTGGTTTTGTGTC
>Ga0256832_1003446_pt1 | contig 10756 bp, 11 predicted proteins | sample 134614metaG_FD_190534 | JGI IMG/M metagenome (GOLD analysis project Ga0256832, IMG submission 190534) | Hydrothermal vent microbial communities from Lau Basin, Pacific Ocean - 134-614 | ecosystem: Environmental > Aquatic > Marine > Hydrothermal vents | place: Pacific Ocean: Lau Basin | collected...
TCCAAGGTGGCCTTTACCAAATGGCTTCGACCGGTATCCCGGGTCAATCCAAAGATAGCACCCCGCGCATACATATCCCAATAAGGCGCACCCAATCCCGCAAATGCAGGGACTACATAAACGGAGCTTTCGCCCAAAACTTCTTTCGCAATCGCTTCGCTATCGGCTGCATGTTTTATCAATCCCAGACCATCCCGCAACCACTGAATCGCTGCGCCGGCAATAAATACACTGCCTTCTAAGGCATAATAAACTTGGTCGTCAATTCCCCAAGCAATGGTGGTCAGCAATCCGTTTTGCGAAAGCTGCATCTCCGTGCCCGTATTCATGAGCAAGAAGCAACCGGTTCCATAAGTATTTTTAGCTTCTCCTTTTTGGAAGCAAGCTTGACCGAATAAAGCGGCTTGTTGGTCTCCGGCTATTCCGGTAATCGGAATGCGATGTCCTTCCAATTCTAAATCTCCAAAGTGATAACTCGAAGGCTTGACTTCGGGTAGGATGTTTTGGGGAATATTTAATTCTTGGAGCATTTTGTCGTTCCAAGTTAAATTTCTAATATTAAAAATCATCGTGCGGGAGGCATTGGAATAGTCGGTGGCATGAACCTTGCCTTTCGTCAAATTCCAAAGTAGCCATGTGTCCATCGTCCCGAATAATAAATCTCCGGCTTTCGCCAAATCTCTAGCCCCTTCTACATGGTCTAAAATCCATTTTATCTTCGTTCCCGAAAAATAGGAATCGGCCACTAAGCCGGTTGTTTTTTTGATGTAAGGCTCCAGCCCTTTTTTCTTTAAGCTTTCGCAAATAGGCGTGGTGCGTGTATCTTGCCAGACGATGGCATTATGAATGGGTTGCCCCGTGTTTTTATTCCAGATGACGGTGGTTTCCCGTTGGTTGGTAATGCCGATGGCGGCAATATCGGAATAGGATAACCCGTTGTTTCTCAAAAGGTTATGAAATGTATTGAGCTGAGTATTTAAAATTTCAAGCGCGTCATGCTCGACCCAGCCGGACTTTGGGAATATTTGTGTAAACTCTTGCTGCTCCATGGCGATACGTTGTCCACTTTCGTTAAAAAGGACGGAGCGAGAGCTGGTGGTTCCTTGGTCTAGGGCGATGATGTATTTGGGCATGGTTAGGATTTTAGTTTGGTGACGTATGCACTATTTGACCAAATAAATATAAATAAACTTGGGGCGTTCAGCCAACTCCGGAATCAACACCAAGCATTGGTTATCTCCGGCAGTCTTTGCTATCAAAAAAGGGTCTCTTCCTGTTTGAATATATTCATAAGCCTTGAACAGCATCCTAAAATGCGTGTCTGAGTGAATGCGCCATTTTTTGCCTTTGTATTTGAAGAAGGCAAAGACCGCACGATTGCCGACCCCAATAAGCCCGTCCAGTCTAATCCAATCCGGTTTTTCTTTCCGCAAGGGGATGACCTGCTGTTGCATGACTTGGGAAAAATCTGAAAATGTTTTCATGATTATTGATTCAAGTTTCTGCATTCATAAAGTCTCATAACGCACTTTATTTTGGGCTAGTTTTGCGGCATTCTTTTCTCCCTCTGTTTTTGCTCCTTCAATTAAGGCTTCAATCTTTCGAATTTTGTTTATTAAGCTTTCCATTTTGTTTTATTTTTTTGATGCCAAATCCATCTTCTTTTGGGCATATTTTTTCAACTTATTGCAGGTAGAGTTGTAGGCTCGAACTTGATATTCGGTGTTCCAAAATTTTTCTGTAAATTCATACAATTGAAAAGGCGGATGAGAAAAAATATCGAGTGAAAATTTAGAATAATCACCAACCCTGCAAATCAATGATCCAATAATCCAGCAATTATCAAAATGCTTTCTTTTTGTATTTTCTGCCAATCCACTATTTTCTTCAAGATCGTCCATGAACTCAAATAAGAAGTCCGCCGTTTGATAGGCAAGTTTATGAGATTCTGCATCCCAATCCCAATACCAATCTTCTATGTAGTCTTCTATTGCTTCGTCTCTTTCTGATTTCATTCTTTACTTTTTATAGGACAATAAGGAGAATGGTCAGCATTCCTTTGATATCGTCCTTGCGGAAAAAAGTATTTTAGACAGGGCGTATGTCTTGAGTGGTAAATATACAACTCAAAAATGAGTTGTGCAAGTTGTTGGGGAGGATTGTGTGATAATGATGTTCCATTTGGCAAAGAACTAACCCCTCAACTTTCAGCCCCCACAAACGCCCGCAGCCCGGAGATATAGCCTAAACAAAGAAAAATTCCAAGTCTTTCGAGCGAAAACAACTATTTCCCTATTTTTGCGTTCTCAAAATCCTAGAATTAAAAAAAAAGTAGAATATGTCCACATCTTATGAGCAAATCAATGCGCTCAACGAAGAAATAACACGGGAATTTCACTACATAGATGCCATCAATGCCGAGACCCAAAAGGTGATTGTCGGTCAAGAAAAAATGATGGAACGCCTGCTAATCGGACTATTGACCAAAGGGCATATCCTTTTGGAAGGACTGCCGGGATTGGCTAAAACATTGGCAGTCAGTACCTTGTCTAAGGTGATAGATGCTAAGTTTCAAAGGATTCAGTTTACGCCGGACTTGTTGCCATCGGATGTGACCGGGACGATGATTTATAATCCGGGGGAACGTACCTTTGAGATTAGTAAAGGGCCTATTTTTGCCAACTTTGTCCTAGCGGATGAGATTAATAGAGCGCCGGCAAAGGTGCAATCCGCCCTTTTGGAAGCCATGCAGGAGCGGCAAGTGACCATCGGCGGGCAGACCTTTAAGCTGGAAGAACCTTTTTTGGTGATGGCGACCCAAAACCCGATTGATCAGGAAGGAACTTACCCGTTGCCGGAAGCTCAAAAAGATCGCTTTATGTTGCATCTGACCATCGACTATCCCAATCGGGCTGATGAGCAGGAAATTATGCGCCGTAGCCTTGCGGAAAATGGATTTCCAAAGGTGCAGCCGGTGGTTTCCGTAGGTGATATTTTGAAATTGCGCAAGCTGGTCAGAAAAGTCTATCTCGATGAACAAATCGAAAATTATATCTTAGATATTGTGACGGCATCCAGGGACCCCAAATCGGCTCGACTGCCGGATCTTGTTCCTTTTATCAATTACGGGGCATCACCAAGAGCGAGTATCGCCATGGCAATTGCTGCTAAGGCGGTGGCGCTTTTGAATCGGCGGGGCTTTGTGATTCCTGAAGATGTAAGAAATATCGCACCGGATATAATGAGACATCGCATCGGTACTACTTTTGAAGCGGAAGCAGAGCTTGTGACTAAAGACGATATTGTCAATAAGATTTTAGATAAAATCTTGGTACCTTGATATTGAAAAAAATTGGACTCCTGTTTTTTATTTTTGCTTGGCATTGGGGGTACACCCAAACGGCCACCTTGGACAAAGTCTGCCTAAAACACTTGGGAGAAAGAGCCAATAGCCTGAAAGTCAAAACTTACGCCACCAGAATGGATGAAATGGAAGGTAGCGTAATCGTGCTCAAACAAAACGGTGAATCGGTCAGGGGCGTACTCTACTTTCCACATGAGAAAGAAGCCTTGTTGATGAGCGGGACGCCCTCCCTTTTGTATTTGAGAGATGAGCAAGGCGTGGATCAAGGAAAAATGACTTATTCTATTGATAATCAAAGGTTTAAGGGGGAGTTGGTGAGCTCTATGCAAGAAGTAATCTCTACCGTAAATGGTCGATATACACAGGATGTACCCGTCGTGCCCCCCGCTTGCTTCGTTGATAAATGGTTGGTTTATCACCAAGGCCATTTAGTGGATGGAGAAAATGTATATATGAACTTGCAGCGCATAGGCAACGGGGATTTGCAAGGGACTATTTACTTGGCAGAAAAGAAAAAGACTTTGTACCTGAGCGGTATGATGATAGGTGATAAAGTGGATTTGGTTGCGGTGGGTGAGAATGGAAAACACGTTGGAGATATTTATGGAAATATTGGACAAAACGGAGAGTTAGAAGCTTTCTTTGAAATGGGCGGGACAAAAGAAATAATCCATACGAGACCTATTTTGTCTGATACGGAAACTTGTGCAGCTGATATTTCTAAGGCCTTTAGATATAGTATTATTTATCCCAAATTAGGAATTGATGCGTTCGATGATGTGATGGATGCACAAGCCGCCCAATGGACTAAGCAATGCCAAAAAGTGAAGGCCGCCGAAAAAGCAAAACAAAAATATCCCCATATCTTGAATGCCCCGGCGGCTTATAGCTATCTAAATGTGTATTGCCGGGATGCCTACGTTTTTAGTGGGTTTCAGATTGCCTACCGGCCGGAAACTAACCAATATACAGTCCAATCTATCAATTTTGACATCCGGAAAAAGAAATTTTTGGACTATGATAATTTGTTTGAATCCCATGAACAATTAAAATTGATGGTCAAGAATGAAGCCATCAAAAATATTGGCAAACATCCATTAAAGAAGAACAGAGAATTTGTCGATTGGGTACGAAAATCTACTTTCGAAAACTTTGTACTGCAACCCGATGGCGTTCGGTTTTGTACAAGTTTTCATCCGGTTTTTGGACAGTATGGCGTGGTGATTCCTTACGCAAAATTAAAGTCTTATATTAAAAATAGAAAATTAATCAAACACTTTCGTAAACTGCATTGATGGCCAAACGAGAAAATATCACTCCGGCAGAATTGTTGCGCCAAGTACGGTTGTTGGAAATTAATACCCGGCAGAAAACAAAAGATATGTTTTCGGGTGGATACCACAGTAATTTTAAAGGGATGGGGATTACCTTTAGCGAGGTGCGGCCCTATCAATATGGGGATGATATTCGCAGTATTGATTGGAATGTGACCGCCAAAACGGGCGCTCCCCATATCAAAATATTTGAAGAAGAACGCGAGCTGTCTGTCTTGCTGGTGGTGGACATTAGTCGCTCGACCTTGTTTGGAGCGCATGGAAAGACCGTGTCCCGGCAAATTACGGAGTTGTGCGCTTCCTTGGCAGTAACCGCAGAACGGAATGGGGATAAGGTGGGCTTGATGCTCTTTTCGTCTGATAATGAGTCGTTTATACCCCCTAAAAAGGGAAAGGCGCAGTTGTTAAGAATTCTTAGAGAATTGGTCTTGCTGGAAGCCAAAGATCAAAAGACGGATATAGCGCAGTCGCTGAAGTTTTTGAGACGGGTGCTCAAAAAGCATCACTTGATATTTGTTATTTCAGATTTTTTGGATTCCGGTTATACCAAGGAGATGGCCTTGCTTTCGCGAAAGCATGAAGTGATTGGCATTCGGATTTGGGATCAATTTTATGAGCACTTACCCAAAGCCGGTTTGGTGAAGGTCTTTGATCCGGAAAGCAATACCGAAAAATTAATTGATTTTGGCTCTACGGATCGAGAGTTGTTGGAGCAATTTTATGATAATCAAACCGCCTATTTTCAGGATGCTTTCATTAGTGCCAGAGCAGATAGCTTGACCATCAAAACTTCGGATTCGGCCTTTAAGTCAATGATGGCTTTTTTTAATAAAAGAAATTCAAATTTGGGAAAATGAGCAGGTTGAGTTTCAAATTATTATTTTTTATTTGGATGTGGCCTGTGCTGGGTTTTGCGCAAGCGAATGACGTCTCTGTTCGCCTGACGGTGGACAAGGATACCGTGCATATTGGAGATGTCGTACACATCGAATCCCGGGTAGAATATGGAAAGTCTGTAGCGCTCTCCGGAGACGGATTGCGGGGACTACCCAAAAATGAATATTTGGAATTTGTAACCGACCCTATACTGTCTAGGGATGATACCTTGGATGAGCAGACAAAAGAAGAAAAGGAAATCCTGAAGGAAGAAGTAGATGCTTTGGTTTTTTTGGATTCAGGCTGGATTGAGTTGCCGGCGGTGGTCTATCAGGTGGCCAAGCATGATACAACTTATAACTATGCTTCGAAGCCGGTAAAGTTTTTTGTCGCTCCGGTCATCAAGGCCGGGGAGCCGCCCCAAAACTTGAGAACCATTATCCAAGAGCCCAAAACTTGGAGAGATTACTGGCAGTTGTTTGCGGCTCTGATTTTGTTGGGACTGGCCTTTGCGCTGTTTTGGTTTTTGCGCAAGCGAAAAGATGCACCTAGAGAGCTTGTACAAGAGGAAGAGCCGGCTATCCCGCCAAAGGAAGAAGCCCTGACCGCTTTGCAAGAATTATACGATACTCAACTCTGGCAACAGCAGCCCAAAGAGACGCAAGTGCAGCTTTCGCAAATACTAAGAAGATATATCGAGCGGGAATTTAAAGTCCCTGCCTTAGAAGAAACGACTCGTGAGATTGAAAGAGATTTGCGCCGGTTGAGTCCAAGTCAAAGAGCCTTGTTGATGAGATTGTTGAATGATGCCGATTTAGTCAAATTTGCGAAAATGACCATGCCCGAAGAACGTCAACGACAGAGCTTGTTGGAAGCTATTTCTTGGGTAAAAAGTAATACGAACGGATGATTTTTGGAGCCGACATAGCCAATGCACTGCCTGTTCAGTGGGAGTGGAGTCAGCCCTATTGGTTGGTTTTAATTCCTGTTTTATTGCTTCTGTTTTGGAAGCGTAAGTGGTTAAGAGAACAAACGCCGGCTATTGCCATGCCCGAAGTGGAGCATGCACAGACGACGCTTACGCCCAAAAAGGTCGCCTATAAAATCTCGCCTTGGTTGCCATTATTGGGTTTGATGGGTTTGGTTTTGGCGATGGCGCGTCCGCAAAAAGTTATCCGGCATCAAGAGTTTAAAGGAGAAGGCATCGAAATCATGCTGGCCATGGATGTGAGCCCGAGTATGTTGTCTTTGGACTTTGACCCCAATCGCTTGGAAGTGGCCAAAGAATTGGCGGCTGACTTTGTGAAAAAACGAAAAGGAGACAAAATAGGTCTGACGGTATTCTCCGGAGAAGCTTACACGAAATGCCCCTTGACGACTGACTACGAAACATTAATCAAGCTAATCAAAGAACTCTCTCCCGAAAACCTAGAGATGGGAACGGCCATCGGCATGGGACTGGCGACCGCTGTCAATCAATTGAAAGATAGTAAGGCGAAAAGTAGAATTGTGGTGCTACTGACAGATGGCTCCAATAACCGGGGAGATATCAATCCGATGGACGCTGCCGAATTGGCCAAAACGTTGGGTTTGAAAGTCTATACGATAGGGATGGGCTCGGAAGGAATGGTGGAAATGCCTGTCCGCCGGCGGATGGATGGGAGCTTTTTGTTTGCACCGGTGCCCTCCGATTTTGATGAAACTCTACTTAGGCGGATTGCCCAATATACCCACGGTAAATACTATCGAGCCCACTCCAAAAAAGAACTAAAAGAAATCTATCGTGAAATCAACCATCTGGAGCGTTCCAAAATAGAGGTGATTACCCACCAGACCAAAGTCGAGATGTTCCGGCCTTTTTTGTTGGCCGGAATGGCCTTGCTGTTGCTTTACTGGGTGTTGTTGCTGGCTTGGGTCAAACCGTTGCCTTAATGGAGCATTTTATTATTGCACAATGCCTTAAAGGTTAACGTTGCTTTTGCTAGGTAATAGGTCGGTATGGCCATACTGCGGGAAGGTAATTCCAAACAGATTCCCATGTTGAATGTAACGGCTGTTTCAACTGCCGATGTAGCCATTGAGCGAAGCCATAAGGCGCCACGGGCAATTAAAAGACAGATGATAAGCAGTTAGCAAGGATAAATCCCCGTTGGGACGCACGGCCTGCGTCCCAATGGGGATTTATCTACGGATGATGCGGATGTCGCCAAATCGAGACACCGGAATCTCAAAATCTAAGTCGTTAAATTCATGTTAAAGTACGGTCATATTTCACGAAAGTTAAAATAGTCAGATTTTTATAGTTATCTTTCGGGTTGCAAAGCAAAAGCTTCATGACGAGAAATAAAATAAAGTGGATAATTGGCATTATGGTGGTGGCCTTAGCGGGCATCATCTACTTGCAAGTTTATTCTATCCGTCGGGGGATAAAGTTGAATACAGAGCAATTTGATAAGAGTGTTTTTGCGGCCTTGTCCAAGGTGGCCGGGCGGTTGGAGCGCAGTGAGCAAGCGGACGCCTTGAATACCATTAACGGATATTCAGCAGAAGAAATAGAAAAGAAATCTGATGAAGGTTTTTCGCTGTTGGATATGATGAACAATCTGTCTGACCCCCAAAAAGTAAAAAATGATAAGGTAGGCGCTTTTAACGCATTGACTAAAGAAATGGATAAATTGCCCGTTGCCCAACGAGTGCCTGTCGATAAATTAGAGTCTTTTATCCAAACGGAAATGAAAAATCATGGCATCAGCTTAGATTATAATTATGGCGTGCTTTCTAGCTCCAAACAGGAGTTTGTCATCTATAATGGGCATTATTTGATAGATGGGAGTAGTCAACAAATTCAACGACGGTTTAAGGACTTAGCCAAATCACCGTATAGCGTTTATTTGTTTCCACAAGACGAACAATCCCCGGGAAAATTATTGGTTATGTTTCCCAAAAAACGTAATTATATCCGTTCGTCCCTGATTCCTTTTGTGATTGCTGCAGTATTGTTTACGGGGATTATATTGTTTGTTTTTTCTTATACGATATTCATTATCTTGCGACAAAAAAAGGTCTCAGAGATGAAGACGGATTTTATGAATAATATGACGCACGAGTTTAAGACACCGATTGCGACGATTTCTTTGGCTGCAGATTCCATTACGAATCCAAGCATTATCCATAATCCGGATAAGGTGAAGCGTTTTGCTCAAATTATTCGTCAAGAGAATAAACGGATGCATCGACAGGTAGAACAAGTCCTAAATTCCGCAAGGTGGGAGAAAAAAGAAGTCCAGATTAACTTGGAACCCGTCGATTTGCATCAAATCATCGAGCAGGCCGCCAAAAATATCAGTCTGCAAGTCGAGCAAAAGAACGGCCAAATAACAATGGATTTGCAAGCGACCGACCCCGTATTACTACTCGATAAAACGCATATTTCCAATGTAATCCATAATTTATTGGATAATGCCAACAAATATACACCGAAAAATCCAAAAATATCTGTCCTAACACGCAATGTAAAGGCTGGAATTCAAGTTGTTATAAGTGACAACGGTATAGGGATGGGACGTGAAGCGAAAAAACATATTTTTGAGAAATTTTATAGGGTACACACCGGCAATCGACATGATGTCAAGGGTTTTGGCTTGGGATTATCTTACGTAAAAACGATTATAGAATTGCATCACGGGCGTGTGGCCGTAGAAAGTGACTTGGGGAAGGGGAGTCGGTTTATTTTGACTTTCCCAAATAATACCCCGAACAAGAAAACAAAAAAATAGCCCTAACGAAAAATGATACTATGGCAAACAATAGAATACTATTAGTAGAGGATGATTTGAATTTTGGAGATGTACTCAAATCGTACTTGGAAATGCACGATTATGACGTGACTTTGGCAACCGATGGCGAAGCCGGCTGGGCGCAATTCAAAAAAGGAACGTTTGAATTGTGCATTCTGGATGTCATGATGCCCAAAATGGATGGTTTCTCTTTAGGCAAACTCATTCGCGAGAAGGATCAAGATGTACCCATGATTTTTTTGACCGCCAAAATGCTCAAAGAAGATGTGATTGAAGGCTTAAAATTAGGAGCAGATGATTATATCACCAAGCCCTTTAATTCCGAAGAATTACTGCTCCGAATCCAAAATATTTTTAAGCGCTCCACCAAAAAGGTCGAAGAAAAATTGCCGGATGAATTTGATTTCGGTAAGTACCACTTTAATTTTAAAAATCGAATCCTTTCCTTTAATAATGGGCAAGAAGACATTAAGCTTTCGCCAAAAGAAGCTCATTTGCTCCAACTATTTTGCGTGAATATCAATGATATCTTGCCCCGCTCTGAAGCTTTAAAGAAAATCTGGTTGGAAGATAATTATTTTACCGCAAGGAGTATGGATGTGTTTGTAACCAAGCTTAGAAAGTACTTGCGCAATGACCCTAATCTCGAAATCGTGAACATCCACGGCAATGGCTTTCAATTATTAGACCGAACAAATGCAGAGTAAATTCCTGATTTATGGGCTGGTGATTGGGCTGGTATTAGGGCTTTCTGCGACCGGATTTACGCAAGTCTTGTGGTTGTCCGATAAGAAATTTGATTTTGATGAAATTCCGCAAGGGAAGCCGGTGAAAACAACGTTTCGATTTAAGAATATCTCTCAAGCCCCCATTGTTATAGAATTGGTTAGGACGACTTGTGGCTGTACAGTCCCCGAATGGTCAAAAACACCGGTTGAGCCGGGGGGCATAGGAGTTATTCAAGTGGTTTATGATGCTCGAAAACTAGGTTGGTTTCATAAAAAAATAAGGGTTTTCTTCGAAGGGGTCAGGCGTGGGCAAAAATTGGCCATTATGGGGGAAGTTTATGAATAATTGAGTCTGCTCCGAAAAGCTTTTTGACTTCCCAAAATTATATTTGGCTACAATGCCCTAGTGCAGCGTGGTGTCGCTCCTACGGAGCTATATCCCTATATTTTAGTCTTTTACCAAGATATCGCCCCGCTGGAGCTTTCAGGGATGGGCATCACGGCTGTGCCTTCTCTGTCGTCAGCCCCGTAGGGGTGACACCTTTGTAACAGACAATATCGCACGATACCGGAAGCCCCGGCGGGGCGACACCTTGTCTCGGTCGCACTAGTTATCATAAAGACACTAAAAGAGTTTTCCTATAAAAATTGAGTCTG
>Ga0256832_1003447_pt1 | contig 10756 bp, 10 predicted proteins | sample 134614metaG_FD_190534 | JGI IMG/M metagenome (GOLD analysis project Ga0256832, IMG submission 190534) | Hydrothermal vent microbial communities from Lau Basin, Pacific Ocean - 134-614 | ecosystem: Environmental > Aquatic > Marine > Hydrothermal vents | place: Pacific Ocean: Lau Basin | collected...
ACTGAGCATCAGCTTACGCATTGGCATAACCGTGAGCTTCCTCTTGATGTCGATCAGCATTGTCCTGGCGCCCACCTATGGCAGGCTGTTCCGCGAAAACCGGATCGACGAGATACAATCTATCGCCCGTACAACCGCGCGTTACATGGGTGCTATATCTTCGCTGGTATTTCTCATCCTGGTTTGGACTGGCCCCTATATTCTGACTGTCGCTGGTGTTGATCCTGATCCTGGGTACCGCGTGCTGCTGATCATAGCAGCTGGACAACTGACAAACTCCTTATCAGGTTCAGTGGGCTATCTCCTTAACATGAGCGGAAACGAGGCAGCGACCAAACAGACATCGATCACAACCTTGATACTTTCCCTGCCAACCATTCTCATCTTTGTTAAGACTTTAGGGGCAACAGGGGCGGCGCTTGGCGCGGCATTTTCGGTGGTTGCCATCAACCTATTGATGATCGTTGCACTCAAAAGACGTACAGGCATCAGCTCGCTACCGTTCTGACGATACGGAATATATACCTCCCGCGGCCAGGAATACTTCATTATGACAGCGCATCTGCCCCCCGATAATCTGTGTTGAAAAACCCTGCGATCACCCCACTATGACTACATCTTTACGCTTTGCTCTCGATGAAGCCTTCACCCCCTCTAGGCACCGGGCATTTGAGAAACATCTGAAGACACGGGATATTCGATATACCCAGCGACGGGATCCTCGGCGGAGATAATCTTTCCAGGGTTCCCAATTACCAATGAGCACGGGGGAACATCAAAATTCACATAAGCATTGGGGGCAATCAACACCCTGTCGCCAATAGAAATCTTTCCCACCAAGACAGCTCCCGCTCCAATCCAAACATTGTCACCCAAGGTAGGCGCTCCCTTCCTTATACCCCTGTTGGTCTGGCCTATCACCACCCCCGGGTTAAGGTTGCAATTACGCCCAATACGCGCCCGTGGATTGACGACGATATATCCAAAATGACCAATGTAAAGTCCATTCCCGATAGCGGCTCCAGGGGGAATTTGAATTCCGAAAATAATTCCAAGCAAATACCTGAGGACATTAAGAATCCCGCCGACTGGCGGGAGCCGGCGAAAATTTCGAGAATACCTGTAAACCATCGTATAAAGATAACCGGGGATCATAATCCCTCTCAGAAGGCCCAGCGCCCCGCTCAACCCGCCATATCGGTATAGATCATCCTTAAGTATACATCGAACGGACTTATGGCAATTTCCACTCATATCGAATCCTTCCCAGTTTCTTCTCGACTTCGTTTGTGCCTACACTCAATGTTTCCTCTAGTTTCCCCTCTACTTCCCGCAGTATCTTTAACACCGAGTAGGCATCGTCCCATACCCCCTCCTTCATTCGATACGCCCCCCCCAGCTCCCTTTCAACCCAATACGGGATACTCCGTAATAACGACCTGTCATCCAGATCCACCGAAAACGAGAAATCAATCAGATAAGACGTAAATTCATTCCGCGCGCTCTGTGATATCAGGATATTACCTGGCGTCAGATCCCTATGCACAACCCTCGCGGCGTATAATCCATCCAGCATCTCAATCAGCTGCGTAACCAACGCCGAAGCCCTCCGTTCATTCAACCAGAGAGCTTGCTCCATAAGATCCGCCAACCTCATGCCCGAAACATATCGGTACACCATATATTTCTTATTGCAGCAACTGTCAACTGCCACCAGCTCTGGGGTATTTACCCCTGTGTTATATAGCTTCCTTGAAAGCGACGCCTCATTCTCTAGAGTTGCGTAACTGGAATCTGTTTTTATAAAAAACTCGTTTCCGGCGGCATCTCTTGCTCTGAAGTATTTTGTCGCCAGATGCCAACCCGATACAAACACCGGCAGAAGCTTGACGAACTGGTGCTTACGCTTTAATACGGCGCAAAAATAGGGAAAATAAATCGCCAGCCATGCGTAATTATGCAACCTGCGCGCAACTTGTAGGACTGGGGAAGAGTTCCTGATCTCCATCTCGTACACGGTTCCGCCTATCTTATCCTATAGAGAACCCTCCCTCCCCAATCAGCCGATGATCCAAGCTCAGAAATATCCCTTTCCGGGAACGCCTCAGCCAAAAACGCTTCCAGATTTCGCTTGCTGGAAAATTCCTCGTGAAAAACCAAGGCGTCGTTTCCGCTTGATGGCGCTTCGAAGTACAGAACATCGGAAACAGAGTCGATATATCGCAGCAACTCGAGCGTATTGGCTTTTCCGTTCTGCTTAAGAATCCAGTGAACGACGCTCAACAGCAACGTGACTTTATACCTGTGGTCTAAATGTTTAACAAGCCTAATACTCACCGGCTTGTTAATATAATTGACATCGGCATCATACAACAGCGACAGTAAAGAACCTATTTCAAACGTATCTCTCTGGAGCTCAACTGAATCGACAATGGCGCCCAATTTTGAAAAACCAAACGAAAAATAACCAACGTTGGCTCCGATATCCAAAACTCGGTCACCCTTGCCGACCTGGGAGTCACTCAAAATTGCATCCAATCTTGTCTTGCAACTATCATGCCCCCGGTGAACGCTAGATCTATTGAATTCCTCGAATGGGATCGGATGATAGGTATAACCAATACAGTTTGAATTCCCGTCTTCGTACTGCTTGCCTAACCGGGCTATACGCTTGTGTATTTCGTACCGAATCTCATCCTTACCTTCCTTTCTTCTATGTGCCAGCCTATATAACTTGGTTCTTAACTTGTCTGCCGCGAATTTCAGTCTCTTATAATCCATCGTGATTCCTGATAAGTACGTATATTCCACCTTGCCGCCAGCGATACCCAGCTTTGATATCTCTCGACGAAAACCTACGCACCCTGAACGGGGTATTCCTGGGTGCTAGAAGTATATAAGGGATATCCATACCGCTCCATGATCGTCTTGATTGTTGGAGCGATATCCCGCATTGTTTGTTCGTCGATAACCTGTCTCCCCTTGCCAACACTCCCCGTTCGTACGCCCGAGACCACACTCTGGCGCTCTTCATCCGTCAATTCAACGCCAATGAATTGGGCCAACCTCCCAATCAACTCGCCAGGATTTGACACAAAATCCTCATACTTGATTTCCATAACCGCGTCGCGTGGGAGAGAAGCTAAATCGCCAGACGCCCTTTCAACACACTCTCGCCACTGAATCGCGCACATCTGATAAAGTGTCAACTGCCCCTTTTGGTCTTCCAAAGCCGAGATCTTCGGCCCCCAGTAGGACAACCGTCCTTCCTTATTGGAGGACATGCTCGCCCTGTTCATCAAGTAATTCATACCGTAGTAGGGAATATCCGCGGGTGGAACAAACCGAAGTTTCTTCCACAAATAGGGGAGATCAAGTTTAGCAGTCCAACGCAACGATGCGGACGCAATCGCATCAATTCCATCGCGCACGATAAAAATGTACTTCGCCTCGGGAACCACAGCATTCACAAACCCAACTCGTAGCGAGTTAGCGCAGGTTTTTTCCACGATAGCTTTCGAATTGGTTTTATGAGCCAGCTTGTCGAAAGCCCTTCGTATGTAGGCCACATTGCGGGCGGTAGCCATATCTGGAGTAAATTCGTCCGTCTTAGCGCGCGCATTTCCATATCTCCAGATATAGTTGATTTCATCACAAGGCCATGTCGCAACGCCATTAATCTTGACCAATGCGTTCCGAAGCATATTCGTTCCTGAACGCGGCGCGCCGATAATAATCACCTTCTCATACATATCAGTTTCCTCTATGCCTGGATAAAGTCTCCGCGTAGTAAGTCAACAGATGTTTCTGAACATCTTTTCGGTCGAACTTTCGACTAACCAGGCTATGCGCGTTTCCCCCGATCTTCGCGAGATCCTCGTCTGGCAGGTTAATCACCATCTCCATAATTCTTTTCAGCTCCCGTCCGTTCTTAGCCTCGACCCTCCACCCGTTTACCCCATCAACGACCAGGTCTCTGCAACCAGGAATATCAGTGACAATACTGGGAACTCCCATGGCCGAGGACTGGAGTACAACATTTGGCACGCCCTCCCTGTAACTTGGGAGCACGTTAACATCGGCAATTGCAAAAACGCTTTCGACATCGCGAGTAAAACCCAAATAGCGCACATTGGGGTGATCATACAATATCGACAGAGCCCTTGAGCTGACGGGATTCTTCTCCTCAACTCTTCCAGCCACGACCAGAAAGACATCGGTATAGTGTTTCCGCAGCTCCATGAATGCACACACCAACTCTTCAAAACCTTTGTGACGGTTAACCCTACCTACAAACGAGAATACTATCGAGTCGTCGGTCGCCTTAGGCAATAGGCGACGACGTTCTCTTCGAAGCCGTCGACGAACATCCGGACTAAACCGGGTCAGATCAACTCCATTAATGTTACCGTGCCAAAGCACCGGCGCTGGTTTTGACGCAATACGGTACGAAACGAGGTTAGATCTGACTCCCTCACCCTCGGGTATGACCTCCGTTGCCAGCCGGGCAATGAGCCGGTCGACACAAATCAGAATCCTGCGTTTAATGCCTCGCTCTCCCAGAAAAACCAAGCCCGTATAGGTATGAATCGAGATTTGACCACGTCGAAAGAAACCGGTCACTGCATTGACCAACCCCGCTTTGGGCGTGTAAGAATGGACAATATCCGGTTTGTACTCGAGCAGGACCATAAAAAACCGTAAAATAGAAACAAGATCTTTAATTGGATGAATTCCCCGATACATCGGCACCTCCCTGTACGGCACTCCCTCCTTTTCCGCGAACTCTTTCAAGCCATCGGATGGCGAGCTGCAAATCATTACGCGATAGTGTTCAGACAAGTAGCTTGGTTGGGAGACGAGATTATTTTCAAAGGTCGAGCTGACCGTCGTCATAATCAGGAGTTTCTTCTTCTTTCTCAACGGACTTGTCCCTACAATGTTGACGGCAGGCCTTGTTGACGCCGAATTCGACGAGGTTCCGCTTGAAGTCCTATCCAAACCCAATTCATCCATAATGCGCTTCAATATCATCCCCCTGGACCTACCGTCTTTACCGGGCGAGAATGCCTGGCGATTATTTCGGCCAGCCGCTCAGCCTGACTCTCGAGGGAGTAGCGTTGCTCAACAGCCTTCCGCCCTTGAGCGCCCAGTATTTTTCGTAGTTCCGCATCGCGAGCGAGGCGATACAAACCATTAAACCAATCTTCTTCTGTTCTCGCCAGATAGCCGCATCCGGAACCTTCCACGATATCAGAATTGACACCCACGGGCGAAGCCACCACCGGTTTCCCCGCCGCCATGTATTGCAACAGCTTGAAGCCGCATTTCCCTCTCTCCCAGGGTTCATCTTTAAGCGGCATGATTCCAATATCCATCTGGGAAATATACTCCGTCTCCCTGGCCTCTTCCCATGGCTTTATCGTCAATGAAACGCCTTCAAAGTGTTCGCGCGCTCTTTCGCTGACTCCAACCAGCAAAAGCCGCCCACTCACCTTTTCGAGCAGCTTGCTGACTGGACGCTTGACAATCTCAAGATACTTCTCCGTGGGCGGCGTACCTATCCACCCCACTGTCAGCACCGCATTGTCGTTTTCCGGAAGAAGGTACTTTCCCAGATCCACCACCGTTGGAACCACGCAAGTATCGGGAGCGCCCGAGGCGTTTGCGCGCTCCTGAATATAGGCGTTCCCGCAGATTACGGCGCGTGAATAACTCATAACCCGGTCAATTTTGCGCCTCATGAGCGTACGATAAACCCGATTTGGAGATAGATCATAGTCATGAAACGTCGCATCGTCATAGTCCACGATGTAACGCATCCCGAGGCGGCTCAAAACCCACTCCGCCGTTGCCGGAAGCCGGGGAAAGAATTCCTTTTCAAGCCATACGACATCATAACGAAGTAACTTTCCCAGCAGGAAAAACCGCCTGAGATATGCACCGGCAACGCCAAACTTACAGCGCTTCCCCCTGGCGTACAAATCATGAATATAGCGCTTCCCATAGAGAGGGAAAACGTCAATAGAAAATTCTGAAAACGGGTCGGTTTCCGCATATTGATAGAATCGCAATCGACTGCTGGAACCATCACGATGATACTTCGGCAGTAGCGCAATCTTGACGCGGCCTTCACATGAAGTGTTCATAGCCATATTATCTTATTGTTCATGTGCTCCAGGACGCACTTTCAATCGCCCTGACGTATCCCTCTTTCTCATGGTAAAATATACCATGGGAATCACCACCATCCATTGAAATGAGATCGCTTCAATGTAGGGATTTGTACCCGCCGCGAGAAGAAATGCGACATAGCCGCCGAGAATGAACCTTTCGTGTTCATTCAGTGCGCCTTTGAGTTGTAGCTTTCCCGCTTTGACGAGAGCAAAGGCGAATGGCGCCACGTAAACCATCGTTCCGATCACCCCAACCCGATACATCGACGCCGGAAGCAAAAGCTCATAGCGCCAGTTGTTATTTTCGTCTCTGACGTAGTCCTCCATTCCTATCCCATGCCCGACGCCAATAGCCTGACTATCCATAATCGCGCTCCAAAAGGCTTTTAGCTGTTCGCCGCGTATGCTACCTCCTCCTTCTCCAATATCTTCCGCGAACAGGATTAAGCTCTTGACCACATCAATAGAAAAGTAGGAGATAAAGAATAGGTGAACGACAAACAGGAGCAACGCGAACACAATGAAGTTCGTAATACTCATCCGGTCGTTGACTTCACGCTTTCGTGATGCCGGGGCCAGGGGCGAGCCAACCATCCGTAGAATAAAGCCTGTCACCAATGCGAGAAACATCGCGGTTCGCCCCGATGTCGCCACTGCGGCGATCAGAAGCCCCATAAGCACATAGCGCTCGACCCTTGACCCCACAATCCGCGGAGAAAAAAAAATCCCGCCCGTGATAAAAATCAGGGATCCGTAGACATGCATGTTAGCCGCTGCCCTACCATCATGAATATTGACATTGGCTTTCTGTTTAAACAGCGAGACGGAATCAGGCCCATATACTGTAAAGAGAACAATAAACAGGACGATGCTCAGCAAACAAGGATACGATAGATGTTTTAACCAGTTTGCAATTCTGACAACACCAAATCGCTGCAACAAGGCCATGGCGACAATCATCCACAACAATGGCGTGATCACATAGACCCCCATGGTCTGAAGAACCGCGGCGAGGGGCGCATCACGGACAAGACCAATCAATGTATAGAATGTCGTTACAATCATGGTTGACAGGTAAAATGCACCCAGGATTGTGTGGCGCCGATCAAGCTGAATCCTCCTCAAAGACAGAATGGCCGTCCAGCCAAGTAGAAGTAAGTTCAACATCCGCATCGAGTTAGGTAGCACTATACTTTGGAACAGCAAAGCGAACACACTCATGTAATAAACGCCAGCGCTGATAGAGCTCAAGCTCAACCGGAATCTTCTAGCGCCTGGCGTGATCATGAAGCCTCATAACTGGTCCGGCCCGCATTTCAGGATCACTGCGCGAACTCTATTCTTTATCCACATACCCGTTTGGAGAAAGCTGTTACAGACAGAAACACAGGCTCCGGACGCCGCCGCAAGAGCCATACTTCTCGCGACCAGAAATACCTCAATCAAGCCGCGCATCTTTTCGCCGATCGCTGCGTTATAAAAACTTGACTCAGCGCCACTATGCCTGTGTTATTGTGCCTTGCTCTCGACGATAACCTACGCGCCCCGAACGGGGGTATTCTTGGGCGCGGAGAAGTATAAATGTGCTAGTAACATATTGATGTGACGAACCGCACCACTTTGGGGGAACCAGCGCGCCGCGCGCCGATTCAACGCATGTCGCGATGACGAAAATCACTCCCGCGAGAACGAAACGAGTAAGTAGAGACGCGTTGATCCCGAAAGAGCCACGGCGTTCGCTGCAACCCCGGACGCCGCCAGACGCCCCGCCCCGCTTCCCGCGCTTCGGCCTCGTCCGCATAGTACTCCAGGCGCTGGCCTTTGTCGCAGTATTTCCGGTAGACCACCGCCCGACCCTCGCGCACCAGCAGGCGGTCGATATTTTCCCGCACCTTGAACACTTCACCAACCTGTCGACCGTAGCGATCCGTATCGTATTGCCGGACCGCGACTCGGACGCCACGCGGCAGCAGGCGGCGAAGCCGCTTGCGCGCCACTTTCCCCCAAGGGCGCTGATCCATTTCCGGGGCATCTATGCAATACAGACGGATCGTTTCCCGCCGCCCTTCGCAGATGGCCTGAAAAGTATCACCGTCCAACACCGTGGCGACTTGGCAGGAATGCACGTAAAACACTGGCTGTCGATATCGGGTGACGAATCCCCAGACGACCACAACGGTGGCGATGACCAACAGCGCCCACTGAAAATAGCGCCCCATCAGTCAGCCATTTGAAAGCCCAGCCGTTGGAGCCGATCCGCCAGCTCCGACCGTTGCGGACCGGGCTGAACCCGGAAATGCCCGAACTCGCGGCGCATCGGATAGCTTTTGCGCAGGTGGTCGAACCAGGGGCCACGCTGGTTCGGCAGCAGAATCGACAAACGCCGCAACCGGGCGTCATCCCACCTGATCGGATAGGCTTGCCGCACCGCCCGTTTCACCGCCTTGATATCATCCGGTTCGTCGCTCAAGTCAATCAACGGGGAAGGATCGTCCGGCAAGGCATCTTCGAGCCGCCAGCGCGGCATCTCGCCGAGAAATTCGCAAACCGCCTGGAGAATCATTTGCGTACCCCGCAACCGGCCTTCCAGGCTGTAGCCGGCGATATGCGGCGTGCCAATCGACACCTGGTCCAGCAAATCGGCGTTGATCGTGGGCTCGCCTTCCCAGCAGTCCAGCACCGCCCGGATCCGCTCCGAGCGAAGCTCGGCCAGCAGCGCCGGGTTGTCCACCACCGCGCCGCGCGCCGCATTGATCAACAAGGCTCCATCTGGCAATTGCGCCAACCGGGTCTTGTTCAGCAGATGGAAAGTGGGATGGCGGCCATCAACGGTCAAGGGCGTATGCAAGGTTACGATATCCGCGGACAAGGCCTGATCCAGGGAAACGAAATCATCCGCCACGCCCTGTTCTTCCAGCGGCGGATCATTCACCAGACAGCGAAATCCCAACGCCTCCAGCCGGCTCCTCACCCGCGATCCCACATTGCCGCGACCGACAATGCCCACAGTCCCTCCGCGAAACTGCTCCGCCGACGCCACTCTGCAGATCGCCGCCGCCACATACTCCGCTGCCGCCGTCGCGTTGCATCCTGGCGCCGTTGTCCACGGGATCCCCCGTTGCGCCAGATACTCGTGATCGATATGGTCGAACCCGATCGTCGCCGAAGCCACATACCGAACCGGCGTACCCTCCAGCAAAGCTGCGTCGACCCGCGTGACCGAACGCACCAGCAGGATATCCGCGCCACGCAGATTCGCCCGCGTCATGCTTCGCCCCGGCAGCGTCATCACCTCGCCCAGACTGGAGAAGGCCTCGCCCACATGGGGGATGTTTTCATCGGCGACTATTTTCACGGGAATAACGCGAACGCATTGATACGGGAGCGCAACTATACCGCGTTCAGGGTGAGGAGAAAGACCAATTCACCACAGAGACACAGAGGAAAGAAAGGATAGCAGCGCTCCCGGGAGCGCGGGCGTCCTTACCTAGCCTGCAAGATGCCGACGCTCTCGAGACAGCGCCTGAGGGAACTCGGTATCCCGCAAATCCCGAGGCTTGCGGACAGCCACTGCCCCCTGGCCGCCCCGGAGCGTCATCCGTTCAAGCTCACGTTGCAGCGCCTTGATCCGCTTTTGTTGCTGAATCACGATAGCCCGCAAGGCCTGGACGTCATCCGACGTCAGGGTGGGCTGCGCTTCACGCTGCTTGTCATCTCTGTGCGCCGCCTGGCGCTCGGTTCCGGACAGGCCGCTTTTCATGGGCTTGACCCTGTAACGTCCCAGCACGGGAACCAGTTGCTTGTGACCACACCCGGAGCAGCGGAAGCGCCCGCCCTTGGGGAACAGCATGACCTGCCACAAAGCCCTTTTGATGCGGTCAGGGTTCTCAAGCGCGACTCCGCAACGCCGACAAGGTACCGAAATTCGATAGTGCGCCATATTTGCTTCCTCCCGGAGGACAGTAACTTATTACCATTTAGTCAAGATTCTAGTTCCGTTTGTCTGAATGAGCTTGAAAACTATCGTGAACACGCCGGTTCCCGCGTCGAGAATGTGACACTGCTCAAGAATTCAGAACTACGAATCCGGCGCGGGAAGGACTAGCCCGCGACTACCGTTCAAAACATCCCCGGCGGGGGACGACGCCCTTCCGGTGGGAACAGGACGCTGGCGGGCTGGTTGCGCCGGGTGAGCAGCAGCCGGGCTTGCCAGGCGGTTTCCCTGTCGACGTCCCGCAGGTAGTCGATATCGCGCTTGCCGCGCTGGACGGCGATGGGCGCGCCGTTGCGAAAGACGATCCGGGTGCGGCTGCTGGCGGGGATCTTGTCGCCGGGGAGGATGACGCCGACGAGGTTGAGCGGGTCGGCGGCGGAGAGGACGATCAGTTGCTCGTCGGGCGTTTCGCGGCGCATTCGCCGCAGCGCGCCGACCGCTTCGGGCAGGGCGAACTGTTCGCCGGAGAGGCCTTGCACGAAGCGGCCGCCCCGGATTTCGCCGCGCGCTTCCATGCGCCAGTAGACGCGCAGCAGGTCGCGCCAGGGCGGCAGGCTGGCCTCGCGCTCCAGCAGTTTGCGGAAGA
>Ga0256832_1003448_pt1 | contig 10752 bp, 4 predicted proteins | sample 134614metaG_FD_190534 | JGI IMG/M metagenome (GOLD analysis project Ga0256832, IMG submission 190534) | Hydrothermal vent microbial communities from Lau Basin, Pacific Ocean - 134-614 | ecosystem: Environmental > Aquatic > Marine > Hydrothermal vents | place: Pacific Ocean: Lau Basin | collected...
GTATCAGATTCCGGGGTGGGATTCACTTACTCTGAAGCAAAAGAAGTATGTGTATTATCTCACCGAGGCCGGATATATGGGGCGCGATATCATGTACGATATGAATTATCGCCACAACCTCAAAATACGTCGCACCTTAGAGCATGTGTATCGCAATTATAAAGGCGACAAATCCACCAAGGATTGGAAGGCCTTTGTCGTTTACCTCAAGCGGATATGGTTCTCCAATGGCATTCATCATCATTATTCGATGGATAAATTCGTACCTGGATTCTCCCGCGAATGGCTGGAGAAAGTGCTTGCAGTTACCGGGAAGTACCTCCATCCCGAAGTATTGGACATCATGTTTGATCCTGAACTCGACACCAAAAAGGTCAATCTCGATCCCAATGTGGATTTGGTTTATAACTCTGCAGTCAATTTTTATACTCCCAACCTTAGACAAAAGGACGTAGAGGATTTTTACAAGAAGATGATTGACAAGAATGATCCAAAGCCCATCTCCTACGGGCTCAACTCCCAACTCATGCGTCGCCCTGATGGGAAGCTGGAAGAAAGGGTGTGGAAGCTCCATGAGATGTATTCGCAGGCCATTGAGAAGATCATATCCAACCTGAAGAAAGCACAGGAATTTGCCGAGAATGCCAAACAAGCGGAAGCCCTCGGCACCTTAATCGAATATTACACCACCGGAGACCTTAAAACCTGGGATAAGTACAATATCCAATGGGTGCAAGCTACCGGGGGCGATGTCGATTATATCAACTCGTTTATCGAAGTATATAATGACCCGTTGGGCTACAAGGGCTCTTACGAAAGCATTGTGGAGATAAAAGACTTTGAAGCCTCCAAGCGTATGAAGGTTTTGGGAGAGAACGCCCAATGGTTTGAAGACCACTCGTCGATTCTTCCGCAGCACAAGAAGAAAAAGGTCGTCGGTGTCACCTATACGGTGGTGAATGTCGCCGGAGAAAGTGGCGATGCCTCCCCTTCGACACCCATCGGGGTCAATTTGCCCAATGCCAACTGGATCCGTCAACAATACGGCTCCAAATCCGTCAGCCTCGGCAACTTAATCGAAGCCTACCACAATGCAGGAGGCAAAGGAATGTTAAAAGAATTTGCAAATGATGAAGAAGAAATCCGGCTCAACGAAAAGTACGGGAATATCGCCGACAAAGTGTCCACCGCTCTCCATGAAGTCATCGGACACGCTTCCGGTAAAATCAATCCCGGTGTAGGAACCCCCAAGGAGACATTGAAGAATTATGCTTCCACTTTGGAGGAGGCGCGTGCCGACCTGGTGGCACTCTATTTTATCATGGATCCACAGCTCGTCCAACTCGGTATTATCCCGAGCACGGATGCCGGCAAAGCCGAGTATGACGGCTACATCTCCAATGGATTGATGAAACAACTTCGCCGCATAAAACCCGGTAAGAACATCGAAGAGGCCCACATGCGCAATCGCCAGCTCATCGCCAAATGGGCATTAGAGAAAGGGGCCAAAGACGGGGTTATCATCCGGGAAGAGCGCGATGGAAAGACGTATTTTGATATCAAAGATTACGGCAAACTGCGGGAGTTGTTCGGCCGGTTGCTCCGGGAAATTCAGCGCATAAAGTCTGAAGGCGATTATCAGGCGGGACACGATCTGGTCGAGAATTACGGCGTACAGGTAGATAAAGAACTGCATAAAGAAGTGTTGGAGCGCGTAGCCAAGCTGCATATCAAACCCTATTCGGGATTTGTTAATCCGGTACTCACTCCGGTCAAGGACAAGGACGGTAACATCACCGATATCCGGTTGGTACAACCCAAGGATTTCGCCACCCAGATGCTCGATTACGCCGATCGATATACGACTTTGCCGGATGATAACCAGCTTTAAAATAGAGGGTTCGGAAGGGCGGTTAGGTCCATTCCGGAAAGGGCTGTTGCAGTCTTACCCAGCGTTGGCGTAAAAGTCAGTATTGCCGATTGACTTTTGTGTAGAAATGTATTTGTCAACTAATATATATTCCGGATTACGATTTGTTTATTGGGATTGCTTTTATCCATTGGTCAGGGGGATATCAGCGGTTATTTTTCTTTTGTTTTGTTGGACAGCGACGTCTCAGGTATTTGTCGACGTGAATAAAATAGGCCAGGAGCATGGCTTGAAGGAACGGATAGTCTATCACGTTATTAGGGATAAAAACGGTTATTTTATCATTGTTCAGACCAATGCTATCCAGCGATTTGACGGAAGGGTATTTGAGGACGTCAAAGTGGATGTGATGCGAGAACAGCGGGTTTTGCCGGAGGAGGTGGACCGGCTTGATTTGTTGCGGGATGGCACTGTATTATTTACTATAAAGAACTCTGAAAAGTACTTCGTACTCCGGCCGGGTAGCTTGGAAGTTGCACCGGGAAGACATCAAGGGAAGCCGTTATTGCTCTCCGGAAGGTTGTTTTTTCTCATAGGGCAGTCAAATGGCGGATACAGATTGACGGAGGTTAATGACGCGAGAGAAGAAGCTCCTTTACACGTGCGTTTTACTTTGGATGAGGAAATCACTACCGGCTTTATTACGACGGATGGATTTATACTTCAAACCCAATCCGGGAGGATATATCATATTACATCCGACAGTTGCAGGGATACAGAGTTGAAGGGGGTACTGATGGAGCGAAAGGATGGGATTTGTGCTTTTACCCGCAGTGGCATCTATCTATGGTCTTCCGGTCATTGGAAGTCATTGGGTATTCGGCCACCGGTCAAGGAAGTTCCGGCCATCGTTAAAAAGGACAAGGGAGGAAACATCATCTTATCGTATTCATTGGAGTCCCGGATCCAGAATTATGTTTTTCTATTGGATACCTTGAACGCGTGGCATAATTTGAGCCGCTTGGTCAAAGTGAGCAATACCTTTACAGATGTCTATACAGATGATGGATGGTTTAGGTATTTTCTCGTCGGATACAATGGCATCCAGGTAGTGACATTGCTTCGCCCGGGGGCTCTGTTTGTATGGCGGGACAGCACAACGCAGTTGCAAGAGTTTGGAAATGTCATATCCTGCATCGAGAAAGACTCTACCGGTACGCTTCTATTTGCGAGTGAGGCTAAGGGCTTTTTTGAGTTTGATGACAACCCTCCTTACTTTTATTTGAGCCCTTATCATCCGAAAGGAGGAAATAGTTTTTACAATGCCACACGATTGCTTTATGATGACAGTACGGACAGCTATTACGCCTTGTGTTTCGGGGGAGAAAGCAAGAGTATTCTCTACCGTTTTAATCGTACCTCTGACCTTGCCGAACAAATAGAGATTCCTTACAGGATGAATGACATGATTCTTTTTGGGGGCGATAAAATCCTGTTGGGAGGGCATGACAAGTCAAGTCGAAAAGGAGCCCTTATACTCTGCCATTTCAAGACAAAAAAAATGGAAAGAATAAAGCGTTTGTCTGCCCCTGTCAGGTCGTTGTACGTCGATAAGCAGAGTCATTACTGGGTGGGAAGCTTCAAGGGGCTCTACGTGCTGGATAGTACATTTGAGGAAATAGCGTTGCTGAATAGATATCGAGGTAAATCCCGGATGATGTTGTATGACCACATCTCTATGGTATATCCCTACCGGAACCGTCTGTTATGCGGTAGCCGGGGAGGAGGTATTTACGTCGTGCATCCACTCACATATACCGTAGAGAAAATCATCGACACCCGTCAAGGGTTGAGTGATAACATGGTGGCAGCTATGATGAATGATGACCAAGGGCATTGCTGGGTGACGACCTTCAACGGGATCTCGGTTTTGGACACTAATCTGACGGTCATCAAGAGTATCTATGACTGGGAGGGGCTGCCCAATCGGGAGTTTAATACGAAAGCCATCAAAAAAGACCAAAATGGATACATTTATGCCGGTACACTCAATGGATTATTGCGGTTTGACCCTCAAATGATGTTAACTTGGGAAAAGACGCACAAGATCGATATCCGGCGGATCACCGTCTATGATAAGGGGCAAGCTGAGGAGGTGTCTATATCAGTACCAATACGCTTGTACAATACTACAGATTCTGTAGTTATCCAGTTTAACACCACGGATTATTACAAAAATCCGGGTATAGAAGAGGATATTTATGTAAAGCTCGTCGGCAATAAAAACGGTCTTAGAATATCTCGGGATGATAAGCACATAAAGTTGAGTAACTTGCCGGAGGAGGATTTTAGTATAATGGTTTACCCGGACAAAAATTCGGGGGAAACTCGTTTGGACTTCGAAGTACATCATAACTATACGGCGTATTACTTGTTTTTCGGGAGTTTGTTGCTCCTCATTGCAGCAGTGTATTGGTCCGTGAGTTTGATGTTGAAGCGACGGTTGAATGCACAGAGGCGGCGATTGGAGCAAAAACGTAAAATATCTGAATTGCAACTGAAGTCTTTACAGGCACAGATGAACCCTCATTTTATGAATAATGCCTTGGGCGCTATACAATACTACATCCATAAGAAGGATACGGACAAGGCGGACGAGTATTTGGCCAATTTTGCCTTGCTCATCCTGTACATTTTGGACTCTTCCAAGTCGAGGTTTATCAAATTGTCAGAGGAGATAAGGATTCTGAAATTGTATATTGGTTTGGAACAAATCCGTTATGACAAAAGAATTATCATGCGATTGAAGTATGATGCTGTAAAAAATCTTGACATCCTCATCCCTCCGATGCTCGTACAGCCCTTTGTCGAAAACGCCATATATCACGGATTGAGGCATTTGCATGGAAAGACCGGAAAACTAAATATTTACTTCGAACAACCGGAAGAGCAGTATATTGTTATAACGATAGAGGATAATGGGATCGGCCGGGAAGCCGCAAAGACCTTCAGGAGAAAAGGACATATCTCCAGGGGGTTAAATAATATTGATCAAAGGATAGAGGCATTCAATACATTGGGCGGTGTGGATGTCCGGTACAGCATTAGCGATTTGTTTGAAGGCGAGGAATATAGTGGAACAAGAGTTGTTATATACATTAGAATGAAAGCCTCTGCATACAATTAAAAATATATCAGACAACCATGATTTATACTGCAGTAATCATAGATGACGAAGCTAAACTCCGGGAGGTGCTTAAAATCAAGGTCGACCGGTTTTGCAAGGACCTGACGGTTGTGGCGCAGGCGGATTCGGCGCAAAGTGGATTTGAGGCAATCGTACAGCATGAACCGGACATCGTTTTTCTTGACATCTCAATGCCGGGCGGAACGGGATTTGATATGTTGGATAAATTTGACGACTTCAGTTTTGAGATTATTTTTATTACAGGGTACGATGAGTATGCATTGGAAGCTTTCCGGGTCAACGCAGTCGATTATATCTTGAAACCGGTCCGGACAGAAGAACTGGTCACAGCGGTCAACAGAGCGCTTGAAAGGATAAAAAACAAAAACGCACTTACCGGAGAATATGCGTTCAATCGAAAAGATTATCCCCGGAAATCTAAGGTGGCGATTCCCTCTGACAATGAATATCACCTGGTCAAAGTGGAGCAAATCATCCTTTGTAAAGGATGGCAGAGGTATTCTAAAGTCCAACTCGTGAACAAAGAGGAGATAATCAGTTCTTATCCATTGGGTTATTTTAAATTGATGTTGGAAAAATACGGCTTTATTCAGGTGCACAAATCGTACCTGGTCAACAAAGAGCATGTCGTCCGCTATTTAAAAGAGGGGACGGTCATTATGTCCGATGGGACGACTGTTCCGGTTGCGCGGCGAAGGAGAAATGAGTTTTTGTCTCACTTCGGTTGATATGAAAAGCCGCTATCCGGTACTCCTATCGACAACTCGGGGTTTGGAGGGTAAATCACCCTGGAGCCGGCATTTGTAGAAAGAATTCAAAATATTCCTATAGCGCGATGAAAAGCCGAAGGAGGCTATTGGCCTGTATTATCCTTAAAGGCAAATGTCAAAAAGGAGGCTTTTGTAACGTCTGGACACGGGTAGTTTTATGTCATTTTCGACACATACCTGAAAGCCACTCGTTCGACAAATTGCGGTTACATGCTTAAGATGGACCATGTAGCCGGAGTGAATTCTCAGAAAACCACGGTGCATCAAATGATGCTCAAAATATTTGAGCGTTTTGGCGCAAAGTATTGAGGTCCCGTCTTTTAATACAATTTTGCAGTAATTGCTATCTGCGCATAAGTATAGTATTTGATCTACATCGACCAGTTGGATTTCCTTTGCTAAAGGGACAATCAATCGATCTTGCAAAAAAGCACTAAATGTTTCCGATCTACTTTTCCATATGTCTTGAACTGCTATCATCTTATTGTTTTTTTTGTTTAATAATTCATTTCAACAATGCACCTTATCATTCTTTTTTGAATTATCCCGTACCTTTCACTTTTACTAATCATCCTTGGATGCGGTGGCAGGAGTCTTTGCTTTGAGCAACACCTCCTCCATGGCTGCCAGACGCGCGGAGAGGGCCCGGTAGTTGGACTTTAAGGTCTCATTGGATTTTCTAAGCGCCTTATTTTCGGCAGAGAGTTCTTGTACGGCCTTAACGACGGGGACGACGAACTGTGCATAGGATAGGGAGTAAAGGTCCCGGTCTCCTTTGGGTTTGGTGATGCCGCTGAAATCGTAGCCCGCTTCCCGGGCGGCTTGTTCTACCTCCTGTGCGATAAAGCCGGACATCTTAATCTTTTGGATGTCGTATTTCTCTGCATAGTCCGAAGAATCCGCCATTCCCATCAGTCTGTCCTCTGTGTCTTTGTCGATGTGGTAGGTGACCGGTCGCAGGCGGGTGACAAAGTCCAGTCCGGCCACATCTTCGGTCACATCCGTCTTAATCCTGCCGTCTGAGTAGGTGGACCAAGGTACCTGTCCTCCTATCCAGTTGACGGAAGAGTTGCCTACATGGACACGGTTAGAGGAGGAGGGGTTGGCCATGAATCCGAGACCGGTGGAGTTGGAGCAAGTCGTACATGTGCTATGAGCATTTCTTCCGACGGCGGTGTTGTTATTCCCTGTGGTGTTGCCATACAGTGCCCAATATCCGATGGCGATGTTGCCATTCCCCGTGGTGTTTTTATAAACTGCTTTTTTTCCTAAGGCGATGTTGTTATTTCCCGTGGTGTTTACGTAGAGTGCTTCAGCTCCGATGGCGATGTTCTCATCTCCAGTTGTGTTATTATACATTACTCTATACCCGTTGGCGATGTTGTCATTCCCCGTGGTGTTCATATATAGTGCACTAAATCCGTTGGCGATGTTCCTATATCCCGTGGTGTTGTTATAAAGTGCCTGATATCCGATGGCGGTGTTGCGACCCCCTGAGGTGTTGCTATACAGTGCCCCATTTCCATTGGCGATATTTTCATGCCCCGTAATGTTGGAATACAATGCTTTATACCCGATGGCGGTGTTGTCATATCCCGTGGTGTTGTTATACAGGGATTTGGAACCCACGGCGGTATTGTATTTAGCATGGAAACTGGCTGTAGCCCCCACTCCATTATTGTAAAGAGCGGAGCCCCCGATGGCTACTAGATTCGAGCGGTCGGTGTTTTTGTAAAGGGCCTTGGTCCCAATGGCCACATTGGAAAACCCCGTAGTGTTGGAATACAGGGCTTCAAAACCGTTGGCGGTGTTGTCATCCCCCGTGGTGTTTTCGTACAGTGAGTGTTTCCCGATGGCGGAGTTGTAATTCCCTGAGGTGTTGCTATACAGTGCCCCATTTCCATTGGCGGTATTGTCATCCCCCGTGGTGTTTTTGTAGAGTGCTTGATATCCGTTGGAGGTGTTGTCATGCCCTGTGGTGTTGGAATACAATGCTTCATACCCGTTGGCGGTGTTGTCATCCCCAGTGGAGTTGTAAACCAATGCTTTAAATCCGTTTGCGGTGTTGTGAGATCCCGTGGTGTTAGTAAGCAGTGCCTTAAATCCGACGGCGGTGTTGTCATCCCCCGTGGAGTTGCTAAACAGTGTCAGACTTCCGTTTGCGGTGTTGTTAACCCCCGAGGTGTTGTGATATAGCGCTTGATATCCGTTGGCGGAGTTGTAATTCCCCGTGGTGTTGGAATGCAGGGCATAAGACCCGATGGTGGTGTTGTGATTCCCCGTGGTGTTGTGATGCATAGCCTCATTCCCGATGGCGGTATTTGAAAATCCCGTGGTGTTGTTATGCATAGCATAATATCCATTGGCTGTATTTCTATATCCGTTGGTGTTGCTATACAGTGCCTCAAGCCCGTTGGCGGTGTTTTGATACCCCGTGGTGTTGTTATAGAGTGCCTCAAATCCGTTGGAGGTATTGTCATACCCCGTGGTGTTTTTGTAGAGTGCATGATATCCGTTGGCGGTGCTCCTGTCTCCAGTTGTGTTATTAAATAGTGCTCTAAACCCGTTGGCGGTGTTCCTGTCTCCAGTTGTGTTATTAAATAATGCCTCAAATCCGTTGGCGTTGTTGTAATTTCCAGAGGTATTATTATACAATGCTTGATATCCGTTTGCGGTGTTGTTAACCCCCGTGATGTTGTGATACAGTGCTTGATATCCGTTGGCGGTGTTCTTATATCCCGTGGTGTTGTTATAAAGAGCTTGATATCCGTTTGCGGTGTTATTTTTCCCCGTTGTGTTGTTAAGCAGTGCTCTAAACCCGATGGCGGTGTTGAATTCTCCCGTGGAGTTGTTATACAGTGCAGAATTCCCGTTGGCGGTATTGTAATTCCCCGTGGTGTTACTAAACAGTGCCTGATGTCCGTTGGCGGTGTTGTAATTCCCCGTGGTGTTCATATTCAGTGCCTGATATCCGTTGGCGGTGTTCTTATATCCCGTGGTGTTGTTATAAAGTGCTTGATATCCGTTGGCAGTATTCCTATATCCCGAGGTATTGGATTTTAAAGCCTCAAATCCTATTCCTGTGTTTTTGTTGTCCGTAGCATCGTCATTCATCCCCGCATGGATACCTAAAAAAACAGAGGATCCGTCACTGTCTGACTTGCCATCGCTCAGGTCATTGAGTTCCTTCACAGTACTAGAATTATCCGTTAGTAGACTCCAATCTTTGCCGCTGTAATAATAAAACCCAGTAATTTCATCGGTCTGATAGATTAATAAGCCCGTAGCGGGAGAGCCTATGGCTTCCTTTTGTGCCTTGGTCATTCGTGGGATGAGCAGCCCTTTGTCCGTGGCGTTGATGTCGAGTTTGGCGCTGGCATCCGGTGTCGTGGTGCCAATGCCTACGTTTTGGGCTTGGAGGGATACGGAAAATACCATCCATAAAAAAATGTAAAGCCGGAGATCAAGTAAAGTTGTCATGTTTAATAAAGTTTAATGATTTAAGATTATTTGTGGGATTTAGTTGCATTGCTTTTTGTGATTCTTTAAGCGATAAGCCCATTCTCACAAAAGAGTTATTATACTTTTTGAAGCGCAATGTTACGTTGGTTCAATAGAATCATAAAGCTTGAATATACCAACGGTTGATTTAATCAAACTAACGGTATAATAGCACAGATTATCCGGATCCAGCATAGACACAATAGGGCTGGAGTTAAGTTAAAAGCCAATTTTGTAAGATATTTCAGATAGGTTTTTGTGCTTGGATAGCAATGCGATTCACAAGTCCTGTACGAGCGTCAGTGAAGTTCAGGGTTTATAAGAGCACCCAAAGCTGTTTTCATGGTGTTTTTGCCCGACCCAATATATTAAGTACTTGAGAAGTGTTGTCTGCAAAAAAATAGTTACCAAACAATGCATCGGTTTATTTTAGTGGATGTTGTATTACACACCTATGTTAGTCAACCGGATGGAGGCTCACTTTAAGGGTATGCAGCTCGGTAATTAAGGATTCCAACTTCTTTTTTTGAAGGGCACTGTCCTCCATCAAAGCTTTAAGCATTGCATTTTGGCTTTGGATGATTTGTTGCTGCTCCTGCACGGCTTTGACGAGGGGGACGACGAACTCGGCGTAGGCGAGACTGTAGTATTTTACATCGCCGGCCGGCTTGCTCACTCCGCTAAAATCATAGCCTACGCTTTCGGCAGCTTGCTCTACTTCCTGTGCGATAAAACCGGAGTGTTTGATTTTGTTGACATCGTATTTTTCCGGGTAGTCGCTGGAATCCACCGTGCCGATGAGTGCATCCATCTTGTCTTTGTCAAAGTAATAGGTCACGGGACGCAAGGCTTTGATAAACTCCAATCCGACGACGTCCTCTTGGACGTTGTTTTTGACCCTGCCGTCGGAGGTATTGTGCCAGGTAGAGTGTCCTCCTATCCATGTGACGGAAGAATTGCCTATCATGACTTTATTGCTCGCTCCCGGCTCGGCGTCATAGCCCAGTCCTGTAGAGTTGTCGTAAGCAGTACCATCAGAATTTGCACTATATCCAACAGCTGTACGATAACTCCCCGTGGTGTTGTTATACAGAGCTTGAACCCCGTAGGCGGTGTTGTAATCCCCCGTGGTGTCGGAATACAGGGCATCATTCCCAGTGGCTGTGTTGAAAGACCCCGTGGTGTTGTTATACAGGGTGCCCAATCCCGTTGCGGTATTATTTTGCCCCGTGGTGTTGGAATGCAGGGCATAATATCCGTTGGCGGTGTTGCGAATCCCCGTAGTGTTGGAATACAGCGAAGCATATCCGTTGGCGGTGTTTTGTATCCCCGTGGTGTTGTATTTCAGGGCAAACATCCCGTTGGCGGTGTTGGCATCCCCCGTGGTGTTGGAACCAAGGGCA
>Ga0256832_1003449_pt1 | contig 10748 bp, 8 predicted proteins | sample 134614metaG_FD_190534 | JGI IMG/M metagenome (GOLD analysis project Ga0256832, IMG submission 190534) | Hydrothermal vent microbial communities from Lau Basin, Pacific Ocean - 134-614 | ecosystem: Environmental > Aquatic > Marine > Hydrothermal vents | place: Pacific Ocean: Lau Basin | collected...
CCCGGCGATGGCGTCCAGCAGCGTCGATTTACCCGCGCCGGACGGGCCCAGCACGGCAATGATACCATGCGCGGGCAGCTTCATGTTGGCGCTGAGCAAGAAATCCGGGCCGGGCCCAGCCTCGATGTGATCAAGCTCCAGCATGGCGGCGCCCCCAGCGTTCAAACAGCACGAAGCTCCCCAATGACAGGAGCAACAGCAGCACCCCCGCGCTTGCCGCCTGATCCATGCGGTACGCGCCCATCAGGCGGTAAAGCTGCATTGGCAGGGTCGCGCGCTCGGGGCTGGCAAACAGTGCGATGACCCCGAAATCGCCCATGGAAAGCGCGGCACTCAGCCCCAGAGTGAACCCGATCTGAGGCCCAAGGCGCGGCAGCCAGAGCAGGCGCAGCCGCGCCATGCCGGTCAGGTCCAGCGCGTCCGCCAGACGGCCAAAGTCAGCCTCGGCCTTGGCCAGCGCCGGCCCGATCACGCGCAGGGCGAAAGGCAGCGCCATCAGCGCATTGACCGCCGCCGTGACCGCAAGCGCCAGGCGTGCCGGATCGGCCAGCGGATTGATCAGCAGGAAAAGCCCGGTGCCGATCACCAGGGGCGAGGCCGCCAGCCCCAGCATGCCGGCCACGCCCGCCAGAGGCGCGCGTCCGACCACGACCAGCGCCGAGATTGCCCCGGCCAGACCCAGGGTCAGCACGGCGGCCGGCAGCGCCACCAGGGCCGAGCGCAAAGCCGCCTGCCAGACCGGCATGGGCAGCGACGCCAGCCCTGCCAGACCGCGCAGGACAACGCTGCCCAGCGGCAAAAGCAGGAACAACGCGGCCGCGGCAATCAGCGCGCCATCCATCAGCCGCAGATGCAGGCGCTCGGCCTCCCACCGGCGCGCGGGCCGGTCGCGCCCGGCGCCCAGCCCGGCCTCGGGCAGGGCCAGCCGCAACGCCACAAGACCTGCGCCCAGCCCCAGCGCCAGCTGGATCAGCGCCAGAAGCGCCGCCCGCCCCAGATCGAAATCCAGCCGCACCGCCTGATAGATCGCCAGTTCCAGCGTGGTGGCGCGCGGCCCCCCGCCCATGGTCAACGCCACCGCGAACGAAGTCAGGCAGACCAGAAACACCACCAGAACCACGCCGGGCAGCACTGTGCGCAGCATCGGCCATTCCAGCCGGCGCGCCACGTCGCGGGCGGTGAACCCCAGGGATGCTGCCAGCCGGAAATGTTCCTGCGGCACCGTCTGCCAGCCCTGCAGGATCAGGCGCGTGGCCAGCGGCAGGTTGAAGAACACATGCGCCAGCACCACGCCCCACAGCCCATAAACCGACACCGGCGCCACCCCGGCCCAGCCCAGCGCGGCGTTGATGAGCCCGCTCCGGCCGAACACCGCCAGAAGCCCCAGTACCGCCACGATCACCGGCAGGATAAACGGCACCCCCATGAGCATGACCAGCGCCCCCCGCCCGGCAAAACGCCGGCGCGACAGGGCGCGCGCCAGCGGCACGGCGATGCCCGCACTGATCAGCGCGGAAAGGCTGGCCTGCATCAGGGTGAATCGCAGCGCTGCCCAATCGGCAGGGCCAAGCCGGCCCAAGCCTTCGGCCCGTGCGGCCACCATTGCCAGCGGCACGCCCACCAGCGCCAGCACAATGGTCAGTGCCAGTCCCCCGGCAAGCCGGGCGCGGCCTATCTGGACAGCGCGGCGCGCCATTCTTCCAGTGCCTCGTCACGGATCGCTGCCGCCTCAACGGCGCTCATCAAGAGCGGCTTGACCTCCGGGCCCGGCCGCGTGAAGCCATCGGGCCAGTCGGCATCGGGCAAGAAGGCCGGGTACATCCAGTTGCTGGTCGGGATGATCGCCTGAAAGGCCGGGCCTTGCACGAAGCGCAGAAACGCGGCCGCCAGCTCCGGGGTGTCCGACCCAGCCACCTGTGCGGCGACCTCGACCTGCATGTAGTGACCTTCGTCAAAGATCGCCGCGCGCTTGCTGTCGTCGCCCTCGGCAATCCGGTGATAAAGCGGCGAGGTGGTGTAGGACAGCACCATGTCGGCCTCGCCCTCCAGAAACAGCCCGTAGGCCTCGGACCAGCCCTTGGTGACGGTGACGATGTGCGGTGCCAGCCCCTGCCAGATCTCGCCCGAGCGCGCGCCAAAAGCTGCCTTGACCCACAAAAGCAGCCCCAGCCCGGGGGTCGAAGAGCGCGGATCCTCGATCAGGATCGTAAGGTCCGAGGCGATCAGGTCGGCAAAGCTCGCGGGCGGATTGTCCACGCGCGTCTTGTCATAGACAAAGGCGAAATAGCCCCAGTCGAACGGCAGGAACATGTCGTCGGCCCAGTCAACCGGCACGGCCAGGCCATCCATGTCCAGCCCGTGCGGGGCAAACAGGCCGGTTTCGCGGGCGGTAACGATCTGGTTCATGTCGAGCCCCAGAACAACGTCGGCGCGGGTGCGGCTGCCTTCGAGCCTGAGGCGCGACAGCAACTCGGCACCATCGCCCGCCGCAACATATTCCAGCGTGCAGCCGCATTCGGCCTCGAACGCCTGCTTGACGGCAGGACCCGGCCCCCAATCGGAAACAAAACTGTCATAGGTGTAAACGGTAAGCACGGGGGGTTCGGCCCGGGCGGGCAGTACTGCCGCCCCTGCCAGTGCCAATGCCGCGACGAAAGAAAGGGTTTTCATGTCATCCTCCTTTGCCGGACGGTGTTCGGGTGAGGATGTCACCTTCCCTCCGCCGGTTCTAACCGGTTCAGGTTCAACGGGTTCGCGGATTTGCGTCTCAGCTCTGGCGAGCACCCCGAGGTGCGGCCAACATAAGCGCCAAGGCTTGCCCCGGCAAGGCGAAACCCCTAATCAATGCCGAAAGGAGCACGCCCCATGTCGTTCAACACCTTCGGCCACCTGTTTCGCGTCACCACCTGGGGCGAAAGCCATGGGCCCGCGATCGGCGCCACGGTGGATGGCTGCCCGCCCGGCGTGGCGCTGGCGCCCGAGATGCTGCAGCACTGGCTTGACCGGCGCAAACCCGGCCAGTCGAAATACACCACCCAGCGGCGCGAAGCCGACGCGGTGCGCATCCTGTCCGGCGTTTACGAGGGGCAAACCACCGGCACCCCGATCCAGCTGATGATCGAGAACACCGACCAGAGGTCCAAGGATTATTCCGAGATTGCGCAGAAATTCCGCCCGGGCCATGCCGACATTACCTACCATCAGAAATATGGCATCCGCGACCCGCGCGGCGGTGGCCGCTCCTCGGCGCGCGAAACCGCCAGCCGGGTGGCGGCGGGCGGCGTGGCCCGCGAAGTCCTGCGCGCATTGGTGCCGGGGCTCTCCATCACCGGCTACATGGTGCAGATGGGCTCGATCACCGCTGACCGCAACCGCTTTGACATGGAAGAGATCGAGCGCAATCCCTTCTGGGCCCCCGACGCCCAGGCAGCAAAGGAATGGGCCGCCTACCTCGATGATCTGCGCAAGTCCGGCAATTCCGTTGGCGCCATCTGCGAGGTGGTGATCGCGGGCGCGCCTGCGGGCCTTGGCGCGCCGGTCTATGCCAAGCTCGATACCGAGCTTGCCGCCGCGATGATGTCGATCAATGCGGTCAAGGGCGTCGAGATCGGCGAAGGCATGAACGCGGCCGCGCTGACCGGGGTCGAGAACGCCGACGAAATCTCCATGGGGCCGGACGGGCCGGAATATGCCAGTAACCATGCTGGCGGCATCCTCGGCGGCATTTCCACCGGGCAGGACATCGTGGTGCGTTTCGCGGTCAAGCCCACAAGCTCGATCCTGACCCCGCGCAAGACCATCACGCGCGCGGGCGAGCCAGCCGAGATCGTCACCCGCGGTCGCCACGACCCCTGCGTCGGTATCCGCGCCGTGCCCGTGGGCGAGGCCATGGCCGCCTGCGTGATGCTGGACCAGTTTCTGCTCCACCGCGCGCAGGTGGGCGACGGCCCGCGCGGCAAGATTGGCTAAGCCGGTGGCGCATACGGTCACTCTTGCCGTGCCGGAGCAGGCCCGGGCTGCCTGCCGCGATATTCTTGCCACCCTGCCCGAATGGTTCGGCCAGGCGGACGCGAATGCAGCATATCTGCGTGATATCGCGGACAAGAGCACCTTGATCGTCACTGACGCCTCCGGGCCGCTCGGGATGATCGCGCTGGACTTCCATTTTGAAACCACAGCCGAGATCTGGCTGATGGCGGTGCGGGCCGACCGGCATCGGCAGGGCGTAGGGCGGGCGCTGATGGAAACGGCGCTGGAATTTTCCCAGGGCAAGGGCTGCAGCCGCGCCATGGTCAAGACGCTGAGCGCGCGCAACCCGGACCCGGGCTATGCGGCCACACGCGCCTTTTACCGGGCGGTGGGTTTCCGGCCTCTGATCGAGTTCAACCAGACCGATCCGACCAATCCGATGATGTGGATGGACCAGGCGCTTTATGGGTCTGCGCCCTAATACTCGACGCCGGCCTGCGCCTTGATGCCCGAGCGGAACGGGTGTTTCACCAGCTCCATTTCAGTGACCAGATCGGCCGCTTCGATCAGTTCCGGCGCGGCATTGCGGCCAGTCAGGATCACATGGGTCATCTCGGGTTTTTCGTTTTGCAAAAAATCAACCACCTCGGCCACATTCAGATAGCCATAGCGCAGCGCTATATTGATCTCATCGAGCAGCACCATGCGCATGCTGGCGTCGCGGATCAGTTCCTTTGACTTCTCCCATGCGGCCTGGGCCATTTCGGTGTCGCGCGTCTTGTCCTGGGTTTCCCAGGTAAAGCCCTCGCCCATGGTGTAGAAGGGGCATTCATCGCGGAAGCGTTCCTGAATGAGCGTGCGCTCGCCGCATTCCATGCCGCCCTTGATATACTGCACCACGGCGGCCGGCATGCCATGCGCAATAGCGCGGAATATCATGCCGAAGGCGGCCGAGCTTTTGCCCTTGCCCTTGCCGGTATGGACAATGATCAGGCCCTTTTCCCCGGTCTTGGTGGCCATGATCTTGTCGCGCGCGGCCTTCTTCTTGGCCATTTTCATCGCGTGGCGGTCAGTGTCGTCGGTCATGTCATGCTCCTCGTGCATGGGCGTTCAGGCCGCCAGTTCCTCGGCCTTTTTCAGGTCAACGCTGACCAGTTGGCTCACGCCCTGTTCGGCCATGGTGACGCCGAACAGCCGGTCGACCCGGCTCATCGTCACGGCGTGGTGGGTGATGATCAGAAACCGGGTTTCGGTGCGCCGGGTCATTTCATCGAGCAGGTCGCAAAACCGCGTCACGTTGGCGTCATCGAGCGGCGCGTCCACCTCATCGAGCACACAGATCGGCGCCGGATTGGCCAGGAACACGGCAAAGATCAGCGCCAGCGCCGTCAGCGTCTGCTCACCGCCCGACAACAGGCTGAGGGTGGAGAGCTTCTTGCCCGGCGGCTGGCACATGATTTCCAGCCCGGCCTCCAGCGGATCATCGCTTTCCACCAGCACAAGGCGCGCCTCACCGCCCCCGAACAGATGGGTGAACAGAGTCGCGAAATTGCTGTTGACCTGCTCGAACGCGGTCAGAAGCCGCTCGCGCCCTTCGCGGTTCAGGCTGGCAATGCCGGTGCGCAACTTGGCAATCGCCTCTTCCAGATCCGTTTTTTCATGCACCAGCGTGTCATGTTCCTCGCGCACCTCGCGGGCATCTTCCTCGGCGCGCAGGTTGACCGCCCCCAGCGCGTCGCGCTGGCGTTTCAGGCGCCCGACCTCGAATTCGATCTTTTCCGACGACGGCATCTGGTCCGGGTCTTCGCCCAACGCGTCCAGCAACTCCTCCGGCGTGCTGTCCAGTTCATCCATGATCCGGGTCACGGCCAGACCCACCGCCTCGCGGGCCGCCTCATTGCGGGCTTCGGCGCGGGCGCGGGCCTCGCGCACCTCCGAGGCCGCGCGCTCGGCATCGCGCTCGGTGCTGACGGCCGCGCGCAGGGCGCTTTCAGCCGCTGACAGCGCATCCGCCGCCGAGGCCCGGCGTTTTTCGGCGGCGGCAATCGCGCCGGCCAGTTCATCGCGCTTGGCCGCCAGTTCGCCGGGGGTGGCGCTGGCCTCTTTCAACTCGGCCTCGGAGGCGGCCTTGCGCGCCTCCAGCTCGGCCATGCGCTTGCCGGCATTTTCCAGCCGCAGCCGCCAGCCGGAAAGCTCCTTGGTCACCTCCTGCGCGCGGCGCGTGCGCGCCTCTCCCTCGCGTTTCAGCTCGTCATGCTCGGACCGGCGCGACAGCATGGTCAGGCGCGCGGCTTCAACGGTCAGTTTCACGTCCTCGACCTCGGCGCGGGCAGTCGCCAGGTCGCCCAGCTCGGCCAGCGCCGCCTGGGCCGCGCTCAGACGGGCCCGCGCGGCCATTGCCTCTTCTTCGTGGCGGGTGACGGCCAGCCCCAGATTTTCCAGCCGGCCTTCGGACAGGTTCACCTCGGCTTCGGCACGCGACAGGGCGCGCCCCGCTTCGGCCATGGCGCGGTCGGCCGCCTTGCGCGCCTCGCGGGCGGCGCGGTCGGCCTCGGTCGTGTCCGCCAGCCGCTGGCGCAGCACCTCATGGGCCTGACGGGTGCCATCGGCGCGTGCCTGGGCCTGGGACATCTCGCGTTTGAGATCCTCCAGCCGGTTGATCTGTTCAAGCCGGAGCGCCGCCGCCGAAGGCGCATCGCCCGCACCCGCGCGAAACCCGTCCCAGCGCCACAGATCGCCCGCGCGTGACACCAACCGCTGACCCGGCTGCAACATAGCCTGCAGGCGTGGCCCATCGGTCGGATCAACCAGCCCGACCTGCCCCAGCCGCCGGGTCAGAACGCCCGGGTCGTTCACATGGCCTGCCAGGCTTTCCACCCCGCCGGGCAGTTTCTGCGCGTCGTCATAATCCGGCAGAGCGACCCAGCCCGACGCCGCATCAGAGCCGACTTTCGGGGCGCGCAGATCGTCGGCAAGGGCGGCCCCCAGCGCTTTTTCGAAGCCCGGATCGACACGGATCATGTCAAGGATCTGCTGGCCCGCGCCGGTATCGCGTTCCAGGAGCCGCGCCAGCGCGCCCACCTCGGCGGACAGGGCATTGACCTCGCCCTCGGCACTGGCGCGGGCGGCACGCGCCTCGGCCTCGCGGGCCTGCGCGTCGGCGCGGGCCTCATCGGCGGCAAGCAACGCGGCCTCGGCGGCTTCGGCGGCGCGGGTTGCGTCCTCAGCCGCGCGGGCTGCGGCCTCCATTTCAGCCCGGGCGCGGCCCAGAACCGCGCGCGCCTCTTCCATTTCAGCGCGCGCCTTCCCGGCAGCCGCCTCATTGCGCTCCAGCGTCTTGCGGTTGTCTTCCAGCAGGCGCTGCGCGGATTGGTGACGGGCAGCCAGCCGCGCCACATCCTCGGTCAGTTGCGCCAGCGCCTCTTCGCGGTCGGACAAGACCTGCGCCGCCTCGTGCGCCTTGGCCCTGGCCGCCGCCAGCCGGTCGTCAAAGCCCTTGCCGGCACGCGCCAACTCACGCGCTTCCCATTCCAGCCGTTCGATCGTGTCGCGGGCATCGCGGTTGAGCCCGGATTCGCGGTCAATATCGGCGGTAAGCTGGGCGATGCGCGCCTGAAGCGCCTCGATCCGCTGGGTGGCCTGTTCTTCCTGATCCTTGAGCCGGTCGCGCTGTACCAGAAGCCGCTGCAAAACCGCGGCGGCAATGGTTTCTTCCTCGCGCAGGGGGGGCAGCGCATCTTCGGCCGCCTCGCGGGTTTTCGCGGCGGCGCGCGCTTGCGCTTCGGCAGCGGCGGCAGCGCGCAGCTTTTCGGTCAGGTCTGCCTCGGCGGCGGCGCGGGCCTCGTCGGCCTCTTTCCAGCGGCGATAAAGCAGCAGGCCCTCGGATTTGCGCAGCTCTTCGCCGATGGCGCGGTAGCGCGCGGCCTGACGTGCCTGGCGGGCCAGCTGCGCCAGTTGCCCGGCAAGCGCCTCGATCACGTCCTCGACCCGGGTCAGGTTGGTTTCGGTCGCTCTCAGCTTCAGCTCGGCCTCGTGCCGGCGCTGGTACAGCCCGGAAATACCGGCGGCTTCTTCCAGGATGCGCCGCCGCGCCTTGGGCCGGGCATTGATCAGCTCGGCAATCTGCCCCTGACGCACCAGCGCCGGGCTGTGCGCCCCGGTCGACGCATCGGCAAACAGCATCTGCACATCGCGCGCGCGCACGTCCTTGCCATTGACCTTGTAGGCCGAACCCGCGTCACGGGTGATCCGGCGCACGATCTCAAGGCTGTCGCTGTCGTTGAACCCGGCGGGCGCCAGCCGGTCGGAATTGTCGATCAGAATTGATACTTCGGCAAAATTGCGCGCAGGCCGCGTGGCGGTGCCGGCAAAGATCACATCCTCCATGCCCGAGCCGCGCATCGACTTGGCACGGTTTTCCCCCATCACCCAGCGCAGCGCCTCCAACAGGTTCGACTTGCCACAGCCATTGGGGCCGACGACGCCGGTCAACCCGTCCTGAATGACGAGGTCGGTCGGGTCGACAAAGCTCTTGAAGCCATTGAGCCGGAGTTTGGAAAAGCGCACGGGCCGCCCTTGCATGATTCTTTCAGGTTTCCGATTTTCCGGGGCCTGCGCCTCAGAGTCAACGCCCAACACTCCATATGGCCCGGATCGGCGGGTTATCCACAATATCTGGGCCAGTAGCCACGCAATGCCGCCCCGCGCCCCGAATGAGTCGCATCCGGCCTTGACCCAAACGCCGCAAATGCGCCAAATAGCCGGGCATGGTTCCCCTCGATCCGGTGCAAAGCACCCTGGGGAGAATAGGGAATGCGGGCAGGGCGACCCATACCGGGGCCCGAAGCCGCAGCCGCCCCCGCGACTGTACGCGGCAAGCACCTGTCAGATGCCACTGGGAACCCCCGGGAAGGCGGCAGGCGCGCCAGAGCCGCAAGCCAGGAGACCTGCCATGCGCGAACCGAAACGTCCCGGCGGGGAGCCGGGAAAAGGAGTAGACAACATGACGACGACAGTCAAAACCCAAGCAGTCAGCCGGCCCGTCGCATCGGTCGGCATCGCCCCGATCACCCTGGCCGTTATCGCCGGGCTGATCCTGGTATTTTTCGCCAATTTTGCCGGAGCGACCGTGCTGCATGACGCAGCCCACGATGCCCGGCACGCGCTGGCAATTCCCTGCCATTGATCCCTGACGCTGACGCTTCAGGCGAATCCAAGTTCAAAAGGACGGATTGCGCTGCCGGGTGGCAAGACCGGGCGGCCGTCCTGCGCCTTCTTCATGTGAAAGGTGAGACATGACTGCGAAACTCTTTACCAGCGCATTGTTCGCTGGGTTACTGGCAGGGCTGGTTGCCGTGCTGCTGCAATTCTTCCTGATCGAAGGGTTGATCCTGGAGGCCGAAGAATATGAAAGCGGCGCCAAGGTACATTTTGCCGCCGGCCATTCCGACCATGATGCCACCGAGCATGCGGGGGGTCAGCCCGCGCCATCCGACCCGAATGCCGGCGGCATCGCGATGAGCGAACACGACGACAGCGGCGACAGCAACCTGACCCGGTTTGGCCTCGCATTTTCCAACGTGTTCCTGACCTTCGTCGGCTGGGGTCTGCTGATGGTCGCGGGCTTTGCCGTAGCCGAGCGTTTTGGCCGCAAGGTAACACCGTCGCAAGGCATCCTGTGGGGGGGCGCGGGGTTTCTGGCCGTATCGCTCCTGCCCGGGATTGGCCTGCCGCCCGAGCTGCCCGGCATCCCGGCGCCAGACCTGTTCGCCCGCCAGATGTGGTGGCTGGGCACGGTGATTGCCTCGGGGGCGGCGCTGGCGCTGTTTGCCTATGGCCGGGGCGTGGCGCCGGTAGTGGCCGGCATCGTGCTGCTGGTATTGCCGCATGCGATCGGCGCGCCGCAATTGCCCGAATTCGGGGGCATCGTCCCCCCCGAATTGTCGGCGGAATTTGCCGTACGCTCAATGGTCGAATCTTTCGGCGGCTTTGCCACGCTGGGCATCGCGGCCGCATGGCTGTGGAACCGCACGCCGCAAAAGACAGAAGTACCGGCCACGGCCTGATCGCATCCCCCAAGCCGGATTTCGGGAAACCCCGAGATCCTTCCACAAAAACCCGTTATTGCGTGGCCTGCTGCCGCGAAACCCTGAGGAGACTGTAACATGCACATCGAACCCGGCGTCGTCCAAGGCGCAAAAATCATCCTGTCCTATGCAACCGCAACCGCTGCGGCGGGCTACGGCGCCCGTTTGGCCTGGCAGAACATTCGCGCACGCGGCGCCGCCTCGTTTCTGGCGCGCTCTGCCATCGCTACGGCAGCCGTCTTCAGCTTCTTCGAAGTCCTGCCCCATTACCCCGTGGGCGTCTCCGAGGTGCACCTGATCCTTGGCTCGACCCTGTTTCTGATCCTGGGCGCGGCCCCTGCCGCGGTCGGGCTGGCGCTGGGGCTGCTGATGCAGGGGCTGCTTTTCGCGCCTTTCGACCTGCCGCAATACGGCATGAACCTGACCACGCTGCTGGTGCCGCTATTCGCCCTGCAGGCGCTGGCCACCAGGGTCATTGCTCCGGGCACCGCCTATGTAGACCTGAAATACCGCCAGGCACTGGCGCTTTCTGTCGCCTATCAGGGCGGCGTCGTGGCCTGGGTGGCGTTCTGGGCCATCTATGGCCAGGGGCTGGCAGCCGGCCACGCCATCGCCCTGTTTGGCAGCGCCTACATGCTGGTCGTGCTGATCGAGCCGCTGGTGGACCTGGCAATACTGGCCGCAGCCAAGACC
>Ga0256832_1003450_pt1 | contig 10745 bp, 10 predicted proteins | sample 134614metaG_FD_190534 | JGI IMG/M metagenome (GOLD analysis project Ga0256832, IMG submission 190534) | Hydrothermal vent microbial communities from Lau Basin, Pacific Ocean - 134-614 | ecosystem: Environmental > Aquatic > Marine > Hydrothermal vents | place: Pacific Ocean: Lau Basin | collected...
CGTCTGCACGCCTGGCGCGCCCGATCGTACCACTTTTCACTCAAAGCGTAGCAACAACTACGCTTTTCCCTCCAAAGTGGCACGCTCGAACACGCCAGACGCACATCCATCCGGTATCTTCATGCAACTTCCGGATTAAATCCCCAGCTTGGCCTCCAACTTCTTGATCTTGCGATCCATCTCCACCGAGATCTTTGCCAGCTCCTGGCGCAGGAAAATATTCTCGATATTCATTTCCAGTTGAAAGGCCAGGCGTTCCAGGATCTCTCGATCGGCCTCATCGAAATTGCCATGGGCCTTGTTGAGCATCTGGATGGCACCCACCACCTTCTTGGTGGTCACGCCATGCACCGGCACACACAGGGCGTTGCGCGTCACGAAGCCGGTCTTCACCGCAACAATATCGTGGGCCCCCACCTGATCTTCCAGGTCATCTTCGATGACGTACTCACCGGTGGACATCACCCGCCCGACAATGGAATTCTTGGTGGGCACCTGTAACTGCTTTTCACTGAGACCCGTGCCGCATTGCAGCCAGGCCTTTTCGTCCACGGGATCCAGAATGAAAATACTGCAACGCTCAGCGTCCAGTGCCCTGGGCATGATGTCCACAAAAAATTGCAACAACTGACGATTGCCCGCCTCACGCCAGGCCTTCTCCATGAGCTGCTGTTTCTTGCGCAGCTGTGCCAGTTTTTGCTCCATGAGCGCCCTGTCCATCGTTGCCCTGTCCTCCATAAAATGTTGCGCCCCGCCGTAGCGACCGGCGGATGTGCCTTGAATATAGTGTCTATCGGCACGAGCACCAACAACTAAAGCGTGTCGGATTTCACAAAAATCTCTGTCTGAACAAATACTAACCGTTAATCAATAGAGAACTACCGTTGGTAACGGCCGACAGCCCAACATTGATCCCGCACATTTACCCCCGGTCGCCGACGCGGCATACTTGCACCTGACAGAAATTCACGGACTCTCCCCATGGCGCGCATCAAAATCTACAGCACAGGCACCTGCCCCATCTGCGACAAGACCAAGCAACTGCTGGACAAATGGGGGCTGGACTATGAGGAGCTACGCGTGGATCAGGACACGGCGGCACTGCGCGAGATGGCTCAACTCACCAATAACGCCCGCACTGTGCCGCAAATCAGCATCGATGGAAAATGGATTGGTGGTTTCAGTGAACTGACCGAGCTGCACATGGACGGCGAACTGGACGAACTGATGAACGCCTGACGAAAATCCGACGCCCCATCTTCCCACTTCATCGACCCGCGAACGCCGCAATCACATCTGCTCACCCCTGGCATCACTGGGGCTTGAGGGCTATTTTCCACTTCCCAAATTCATACCCCATAAAATTGGTACGTATTTTGAATTACTCCTGACAGGCTGACACAGTGGATTGTGGTGACGAAAATTTGCCGCCCACCCAACCGTAGTCGCTGGTGCCGCCAACACAACCAGGGAGAGCCGCCGTGCTTGCCCACAACTTGGAGGACATCATGATGGAATTTATGGTTGAAATGCTCGTGACCGCATTTGCCCTTGGCGGCATCCTGGGGGCAGTGGTTGCACTGCACCTCAGCGCCAACCAACAACACCGCGCTGAACATCGCTCAACGCTCAGCACCGAACAGACAGAAGAACATACACCCGTATTGAAAACCGTGTCCGTGGAAAACCCTTCACGACAGCGGCATCACGGCCAGCAACGCCGGCCGTAATCCCACCCGAGGGAGGGGCCGCATCACACCCTAGCGAAGCGATCACGATATTGCTCCCCTGGGGTGCTTGGCATTGTGGCCATCGGCCACTAATGCACTACATAAAGAATCTCGGAAAAGATGCTATTGTCCAGGGCATCGGTGACAATCACCCGGAAACTGCCCGTAGCATTCCAGTAAGCCGTAAACAGGCCGGTATTGGGATCAATCCAGCCCAGACGACTGTTGGTACTGCTGAATTTGAAGGGTGGAAATGCGCCGCTCACCGTAAACTGCAGGGATCGGTTACGGCTGGAGCTCACCAGCGTCCCGCTGTTGGGCGTGAGCTGCATGCGGTGCATGCGTCCGTCGAAGACATTGATGACCCCGCTACTGCCCACCACACCGGCACGGTCCACGGCACTGACCACCACCGAGCCCACGCCGAGGCCGATCAACAGCCCATTGGGATCCACACTAGCCACGGTGGGATCATCCACCCGCCAGAGATAGGGCGGCGTCGCGCCGCTGGCGGAAAATTGTAGTGTGCCGCCCACCGCCACACTGCCGGTGCTGGGTGTGATGGTCACCACCGGCGGGGCGGGCAGAATGGTAATGTTGCCGCTGGTCCCCGTGACGGTGCCCCCCATGCCACCCATGCCGCCGCTGACCGCCGACACTGTTACCGTACCCTCACGCAGGGCGGTCAGCACCCCAAAATTGCTGATGCTCGCCAGCGTGGGATCACTGCTGGACCAACTGACAAAATCCACTGCCCCCAGGGCAGTGAACTGCTGGCTCTCCCCCACCGTCAAGGTGGCCACATCGGGACTGATAGTGAGCACCGCCGGTGGTGCACTGACGTTGATAAAAGCACTACTCACCGTAGCACCGGCGGCATCGGACAAGGTGACAAAGAACGATCCGGAGGCCAGTGCAGTGACTAACCCCCTGCTGTCGATGCTGGCCACTGTCCCATTGCTGGATCGCCACGCGTAGGGCGGCACACCGCCGCTGGCTGAAAACTGCAGGCTGTCACCCACCGTGAGGGCCGCCGTGGTGGGGGTCAGCGCCAGGGGCAGGACCTGGGCATTCACGGAAATGGTCCCCGAGCGCGCGCTGACCCCATTGGCGTCCACCACCTCAACAGACACCGTTCCCGCGGCCAAGGCGGTCAGCACCCCATTAGTGCTGATACTCGCCACCGCCGGATTGGAACTGCGCCACACATAGGGCGCCGTACCCCCGCTGACGGTAAAGGCCAGGGAGTCACCCACGGTAAGCACGGCGCTGACGGGATTCAGGCTCAGCCCCAGCACCGTAACATTGCCGGATACCGCCGTATTGCCCAGCGCATCGCTTACCCTCACCACCGTCACCCCGGGAGCGCTGGCGCTGAGCAGGCCGGTGGTGGGGTTGATTCCTGCCACCGCCGGATTGCTGCTGCTCCAAACGTAGGGGGCTACACCGCCGGTGGCGCTGAACAGCACCGTGTCTCCCGGCGCCAGGGTGGCGCTGGTGGGGCTGAGGCCGATGGTGGTCACGGTAATACTGCCACTGCTTGCGCTGGCGCCGGTATTGTCCGTCACGCGCACCGTAGTGACCCCCGCTGCCAGCGCCGTCAGCCGGCCGGTGATGGCATCGATGCTGGCCACCGCCGGATTACTGCTGCGCCAGCTGTAGGGAGTGAACCCGCCGCTGGCATTGAACGTCAACGCCTGACCCACGCTGAGCGTGGCCGTGCCGGGAGTCACGGAAAGGGGCGGAACCGCAGTAACACTGATCACCCCGGATGAGCCACGCACCCCGTTGGCATCGGTGGCGCTGACCACCACACTGCCAACTCCCAGGGCCGTGAGTAGTCCGCCGCCGGTGATACTTGCCACCGCCGGATTACTCACAGACCAGGCATAGGGCGCCGTGCCACCACTGGCGCTCAGTTGCAGGGTGTCGCCCACATTGAGACTGGCGCTGGCAGGAAGAACGCTGACAGTGGCCGGCGGTGGTGGTGGCGGGGCAACCCCGAGCAGCGCTGCAAAGGCGTTGAGCCGACCGCCACTGAGGGTGCGGCCCGCCAGGGCCGGCACAGGGTCAACACCGGCAAGGATGGCGCCCTTGAGCTGGGCCACCGTCAGATTGGGATTGACCGCCAGCAGCAGTCCTGCCACCCCGCTCACATGGGGTGCGGCCATGGAGGTGCCATTGAAGCTCCCGTATCCACCCCCCGCCAGCGTGCTGAGGATTCCCACCCCCGGCGCCCCCAGGTCCACCGAGGTGGCACCGAAATTGGAGAACCCCGCCAGCAGGTCGGCATCATCCGTGGCCGCCACGGAAAGAATGTTGGACAGATTATAACTGCCCGGATAACTGGGCGTCAGGTCGGTGTCCCGCCCCGCATTGCCCGCCGCGGTGACAAACAACACCCCGGCATTATTGGCGGCGCTGATGGCATTGAACAGCGCCACGCTGAAAGGCCCGCCACCCCAGCTGGCGTTGATCACCCGCGCCCCGTTGGCCACGGCATAATTGATGGCGGCAATGGCCCCGGCAGTGCTGCCGGCGCCGGTGGCATCAAGGAATTTCAACGGCATGATCTGCGCCGTCCAGTTCACCCCGGCGACACCCACCCCGTTATTGCCGGCAGCGGCGATGGTACCGGACACATGGGTGCCGTGGTTATTATCGTCCAGCGGGTCATTGTCGTTGTTGGCAAAATCCCAACCCCGCACATCATCGATGTAGCCGTTGTTGTCATCATCCACGCCATTGCCGGGTATCTCCCGGGGATTGACCCAGGCATTGCCCAGCATCTCGGGATGGGTGTAATCCAGCCCCGTATCCACCACGGCAATAATCACATCGGCGCTGCCCACGCTGATATCCCAAGCCTCCGGCGCATCGATATCGGCATTGGGCAGTCCGCCGGTCTGCCCCGTATTATTCAGCCCCCACAGGGAGGGGAAACGCCCATCATTGGGCAGCGCCTGGATCCGCCACAGATAATTGGGCTCGGCAAATTCCACGAAACGATTCCGTCGCAGACTATTGAGAGTGCGCTGCATGGAATTGCCGGCGGTGATATGCGCCTGTACCAGGCCCCGCAGCAAGGACGTTTTAAAGGCCCGGTTTTGGGAACACCCCGCGGCACGGAGGGCGCGCTGGATACGCCTGCTACTGATCCCCGCCTGGAATTTCACCAGCACGCCATCGGCGGCATTTTCCGCCATCGGTGCAAGCCCCGTCATCGCGGCAGCAGGTGAGAAATTCAACACACCGGTGATGATGAAAAAACCGGCAAACAAGCACCGTCGGCACGCTAAGACATGCAGACGCGCAAAGACACGCAAGAGACATTGCATTTTCTGACCCCCTTCCCTGGGAACCCCCCTTACGTCACGAGGCCCCAACCCAACACGATTGGTTATTTTCGCCATTGTGTGTATGGCATTGTGTACTTGGCATTGAGTACTTGGCGTTGTGTACACAGCGTTGTGCACGTGGCGATGATGCCCCTACCATCCTAAAACGAGCGCCATCTATTTAACACCCAAAGACCGACAGGGGGCAATGTCGGTTTTCCAGCACTTATTGATCGATTAAAAACCGCAAGCCCACACCCTCAGGCTCGATGCGCACCACCTCCATTTTTACCCGCGGCGCATCTTCCATTTCACCCTGTACTTGCCCCTCCACCACAGTGCCCACGGGCGGCAGAGGGGTTCCTTCGGTGACGACGAAGATTCCGCTTTCAGAAATATCCCGTGTCACCAGCACCACGGATTCCATGCTGTCATGACTGATCTTCACCTCCAGGGCCAAAGGGGTACGGGGGTGTTGCCGTTGCTCATTCATTTTTTATTGTTCTCCTGTTTCAGGTATCCGTTGCCGGAACCCAGATAAATTCCACCCGGATGCCACTGGGCTCAATGCATATCATGTGCATGATCGGACCCTCACGCAATGGTTCCGGGGCAAACTCAATGGGAACACCCGCCGCCGTCACCCGAGAAAACACCTCTTCCAGCGCCTCCCGGCTATCCACCGCGAAGGCCACATGATGCAAACCCACGGCATGCTGGTGATCGAAGGCGGTCTGTGGCTCCCGGGCCTGCCAGAGAGTCAGCATCACCTGCCCGTCACTGACGAACACCGCCGGATATTCCGGCACCCGGCGGATTTCCCGCCAACCCAGCACGCCGGTAAAAAATCCCGCCGACGCCTCCAGGTGATCCACGGTCAGGCCAAGGTGATGGATTCCCGATGTAATGGGTATGTGTTTATCCGGCATTTGCTTCTCCTTTAATTTCGGACAGTTTGAAGCGGATATCTGAAATATCCTGAAAACAGACAGGGAATTCGCTTGGCAAGCTCCCGCGGATAGCGTACCATCCATTTTACTGCAGTCCCGTTACGGCAGATCAGGCCGCTCTACTTAGCCTTGCTTGAATCACGAGTTAAACCTTGGGTTAATCCTTGAGTTGTATCTTAGCTTTAAAGCCCCGCTATAGCCCGACCCCGTCTACCACCACATCACTGTAGTAATTCAAGTAGTAATTCAACTTTTTAGATCAGCAAGACAGGACAAGATTATGGCTACAGGCACAGTAAAATGGTTTAACGAATCCAAGGGCTTCGGCTTCATTGCGCAGGACGACGGTGGCGAAGACGTCTTCGTTCACTTCAGCGCTATCCAGGGTGGTGGTTTCAAGACCCTGGCGGAAAACCAGAAAGTGACATTCGAATTGCAGCAAGGCCCCAAAGGGCCCCAGGCTGCCGAGGTGGTTCCTGAATAAGGACACTGCCGCTCAAGCCCTCTCCAGGGCTAGCAATAAAACCTCGCCCCGGCGGGGTTTTTTTTGTCCGTTTTCAGGGACTGAGAATGCCCAGAAAATGCCAAACAGCTGATTTCCCACCTAAAGTCCCGGCCCCAAGGCGCCGAAACCCTGTAGAGAACCCGCCACTTCCGTGCGGACAGCAAAGAAGACAGGACACTCCGTGAGCCGCAACGCCGCCATTTCCATTGACGAGCTGACCGCCCAGCCCTTGCCCATTTTCGCCCATTCGGCGCGTGCCTTTCGTAAGGTAGGCAACGCGGGCGGCAATACCTTCGAGGGTTACGGTGACATTATCCTCAAGGATCCGGGCCTGGCCCTGCACACCCTCAACCAGTTACAGGCCGCCTCCGGCAAGTCCCTGCGCACAGAGATTTCCAGCATGGCCCAGGCAGCGATGATGCTCGGCGAGGAGCGGGCCAGGCGCCTCCCTCTGGGTCATCCCCAACTGGAACGCAGCCTCAGCGGCTACGCCCGCACCGGTTACATCCGCACCGCCTGCCGCGCCTTCCATGCCGCCTTCCAGGCCTGGGACTGGGCGCACATCAAGAATGACCACGCCCCGCAAGAGATCCTCCTCGCCACCCTGCTGCACGACGTGGCGGAAATGGCTCTGTGGGTGGCCGCGCCGGAAAAGATGCACCAATTTCGCAAACTCCTACTCAAGGACGGCCTGCCCACCGACGAGGCCCAGTACATCGCCTTTGGCGAAAGCCTGGAACACTTCAGCCGGGAGATCGCCGCCCGCTGGCATCTGCCCGGCCTGGTGAACGAGGCCCTGCGACCCGAGAACGCCAAGCTGCCGCGGGTGCGCTGCGTGATGCTGGCGGTACAACTGGCGCGCAGCACGGAACGGGGCTGGTACTGGGAAAAGACCGAGCGGGTATTACCCGAGATCGCCGAATACCTGGCGCACCCGCTGGACGAAGTGATTACTCACATTCACAAAAACGCCGTGCGCGCCGCCCGCGAGACGCCCTTCTATCCAGTACGCCACGCCGCCGCCCTGCTGCCCATGCTGCCCGGCGGCGAGGAGCTGATTATCGAGGACGAATTCCCCGAGGCGGAGGCGGAGATCGAGGCTGGGGTCCACAGCACAGAAAGACCTGCGACAACCCCCAAACCCCAGGCCTCACCACCCACTGAACCCAGTAAAGGCACTCCGCCAAGCCAGGCGCAGGTCAGCGAATCCCCCGCCGCCCAGGTCTGCCTCATGCCCCAGGAGAACATCTTCGCCCAGACCCTGCGTGAGCTGCACAGGGGCCTGGGCAAGATGACCCTCAGCGACGTGATGCGCAAGACCGTGCACGGCATGCACGATGGCATCGGCCTCAACCGCGTGGTGTTCTGCATGCTCACCCCCAAACGCGACCGGCTGGTCTCCCGCTACATGGTGGGTGCCGACAACGACCCGGTCTTCAGCCGCTTCGAAATCGCCCTGGACAAGCCCCACTTGTTCACCCGCCTGCTGGACAAGCAGGTCAGCCTCTGGGTCAACGATGACAATCGCAAGAAGTTCTGGCCCCTGGTGCCCGCCGAGGTGCGCAGCCTGATCAAGACCAACAGCTTTTTCGCCATGTCCATCCATGTGCGGGGCAAGGCGGTGGGTCTGTTTTACGCCGACCGACGCAGTCAGGACTGCGCCCTGGACGAACAGGCCTACAAACAATTCCGTCAAATGTGCCAATTCGCCGCGAAAGGACTGGCCAACCTCGCAAAATGAGGTTTTTTTCAAAAATTAGCGCTATACTTCTCGCCGAGCAATGAAATGGTGACGCATCGTAGGATGCACTTCGCACCATACGATGCTTGAGAAGGACGTTCGAAGGACGTTTGAAATTTTGCAAGACAGAGAAAACAAAGGTAAATAGTTATGGCTACAGGCACAGTAAAATGGTTCAACGAAAGCAAAGGCTTCGGTTTCATCGCACCCGATGACGGTGGTGACGACTTGTTCGTCCACTTCAGCGCCATCCAGGGTTCCGGCTTCAAAACACTGGCAGAGGGTCAGAAGGTGAGCTTTGAAACCGAACAGGGCCCCAAGGGTCCCGCCGCAGGTAATGTTGTTCCCGAATAACGCCTGTCGCTTCAAATGACCCAAAAAACCCTGCCCTTACGGCGGGGTTTTTTGTGTCTGTCCAAGTGCAACATTTGTGACTATTCGTGGGTCCGTAAAACCATGTCGCTTGCAAGTATCTACCGCACTATTTTCTTGTTCTGCCTGATCCTGTCCGGCAGTGGCATGGCGCTGGCCAGCGAACAACGCAACCTCAGTACCGGCAACGGTGATGAGTTCAGCTTTGAGGTATTCAGCCCCGCCAGGCAACACGATAACCAACAACTCCAGTTACGCATCCTGTGGGTTGCGCCTTCCTTTGGTATTGATCCACGTATCCGGCAAACCGCACAGGCGCTCAGCCAACAGGGCGTGGAAGTTTGGTTGATCGACCTAGCCGACGCCTTGTTCCTGCCGCGCAGCGCCTCCACCCTGCGCGGGATTCCCAGCAAAACCGTGGCCGGCATCATCGACGCTATAAGCCAGCAGGGCGCGGACAATACCGACCTGCTCGTGGTCAGCAGCAGCTACGGCGCCATCCCCGCCCTGCGTGGGATTCGCGCCTGGCAGCAACAACAGACACGCCGTGCAAAACTGATCGGCGCGGTGCTGTTTTCCCCTTCTTTCTTTACCCATGTACCCGAGCTGGGAGTGGAACCCAGCTTCATCGCCGAACTGGCCGCCACCAACAGCCCGGTATACATTTTTCAGTCGGCCAGGAACGGCAATCGCTGGCACCTGCCGGCGGTATTGAAGGCATTGAAAAATGCGCCGGTCTACAGTGAGATACTCCGCGATGTGGTGTCGGTGTTTTACACCCGCGATACGGCGCCGGCCACCATGAAAGCCTTTGCCGAGGCGCCGCAGATGATCCTGCGCGCTGCCCGTATGCTCCGCCGACATCCCATGCCCACCACGGTATTGGCCGTAAACGATTCTTCGGCAACAACACCAGGCAGTGGCATCAATACCCGCCTGCATCCCTACCGAGGCAGCGTGGTTCCCAGTGCCATTCGCTCACGCGACGCCAAAGGAAAAGCCTTCACTATCGACAACTACAAAGGCTACGTCACGCTCATAAACTTCTGGGCCAGCTGGTGCCCACCCTGCGTCAAGGAAATACCCTCGCTGAATCGCCTGATGGACAAGATGCGCGGCAAACCCTTTCGTTTGATCTCCGTGAATTACGCAGAAACACCAGAGACCATCCACGCCTTTCTCGCCAAGGTGAACGTGGATTTTCCGGTGCTGGTGGATCGCGACGGACGCATCACCCGCCGCTGGAAGGTGGTGGCCTTTCCCTCCACTTTTGTCATTGGGCCGGACGGCAGGATTCACTATGGTGTGAATGCGGGCATACACTGGGATACGGAGGAGGTGGAGCAACAACTCAATCTGTTGTTGCCAACAGGACAAGACAATTATTAAGGGTCTCAAAATTGGTTTCACAATCAACGGTGGGCATTCACTACCTTGGGAAGGTCTGAAGGTCCTGTGATTGAGCGCAAACTGCCCCATAGCGATTCATACAATAACAAACAATGTGGGAGCTCCTTTCCAGGGGCGGTTCGCGCCTGGAAAGGCACTCCCACACGGAGAAATAACCCTGTAGAAATTTTTTTGAGACGAATAATATGCCTATTGGTTTGGTAGTATGGGAAATGGATGCGCCTCCATTGGCATTGGCGCAAACCAAGGCAAGCCTGCGAAATAGATCAGAACGCACTATTCAACAAGCAGGCTAATGCTTGTCAGCGATGCCGGGCATTTCCTTGATGTACACATCCTGCTTGCTGTAGGGGATCTCGATGCCCTCGGCATTGAAGCGTTTATAGACGGCGGTGTTGAGGATATCCAGCACCCGGCCGCGCATCTCCGGATTCTCCACCCAACACAACAAATTCACATCCAGGCTGGAAGCGCCAAAGGCGCGAAAGCGTACTCGTGGTTCAGGCTCCTCACACACCTGGGGCTCGGACACTGCGATCTCCATCAAGACCTTTTTCACCTGATCAATGTCCGAGCCATAGGCTGCTCCCACGCTGACACGAATGCGGTATTTCTCATGCGGCCCACCGGATTCATTGACAATGCGTGAGTTGCCCATGATGGCGTTTGGAATGGTGATTTCCACATCCTCGCGGGTCT
>Ga0256832_1003451_pt1 | contig 10744 bp, 6 predicted proteins | sample 134614metaG_FD_190534 | JGI IMG/M metagenome (GOLD analysis project Ga0256832, IMG submission 190534) | Hydrothermal vent microbial communities from Lau Basin, Pacific Ocean - 134-614 | ecosystem: Environmental > Aquatic > Marine > Hydrothermal vents | place: Pacific Ocean: Lau Basin | collected...
GATGGCGCCGATCCGGCCGTCCATCATGTCGCTGGGGGCGATGACGTCGCAGCCCGCGCGGGCTTGGGCGAGGCTTTGCCGCACGAGCACTTCGACGCTCTCGTCGTTGACGACGTAGCCGCCCTTCATGAGGCCGTCTTGGCCGTGGCTCGTGTAGGGGTCGAGGGCGACGTCGCAGATGAGCCCGAGCTGTGGCGCCGCTGCCTTGAGCGCGCGGACCGCGCGGCACACGAGGTTGTCTTCGTTGAAGCTCTCCTCGGCGCCTTCGGTCTTGAGGGCCGGGTCGACGACCGGGAAGAGCGCGAGGGCGGGGACGCCGAGCTCGGCGGCCTCCTGCGCCGCCTCGACGAGCAAATCAATGCTCAGCCGGGACACGCCGGGCATGCTCGGCACGGCCTCGCGCTCGCCCTGCCCCTCGCGCACGAACACGGGCCAGATGAGGTCGTCGACGGTCAGGGTGTTTTCTCGAACCAGGCGGCGAGACCAGTCGAAGCGCCGAACACGACGCATGCGGGTGCGAGGGAAGGCGGGCATCGGGCGCGAGCTTACAGCACATCTCAACAGCGATCGTCGATCGATCCGTAGACTGGGGACCGGTGGCGCGAGCCGAAGGAAGGCCGAGCATGCTCGAGGTGAGAGGATGGCGGCAGAGGGCGTGCGCAGGCCGCGGAGCGGCGACGAGGCGACGGCCACGACAAAAGGGGTCCGCGCGACGCGCAGACCCCTCTGGGCAGCGACCCGTAGCTGAAGGCTCAGCTCTGCGGGCCCTTGGCCTTCTTGTCTTTCTTGGCGTACCGCTTCTTGAAGCGCTCCACCCGGCCCGCGCGGTCGACCATCTTCTGTCGCCCCGTGTAGAAGGGGTGCGAGTACGAGCTGATGTCGACGCGGACGACATAGTGCTCCACACCGTCGATCTCACGGGTCTCCTTGGAGGTGAGCGTCGAGCGGGTGACGATCTCGTGCTCGTCGTCGATGAAGACAACGGGGTGATAGGCGGGGTGGATGTCGGGCTTCATGGCTTCCTCGGCTCGCGCGGTTGCTTTGCGCGCGGGGGCCGGCGTTATGGCTCGCGGCGGTCGTTCGGTCAAGGGAGCGGTGAGCCGCGCGTTCCATCGCTCGGATTCGTGGGCAAAACCGTGTCGGGCCGGCGTCACCAGCGCGGGAGGGCCGCGATGCCGTCGAACTCCCGCTCCACGCGCTCGGCCGTCTCGCCGTCGACGAACTCCAGGCGCGCCCCAAAGCTCGCCGCGAGCCGAAAGATGTGGTCGCGCAGGGGGACCTCCACCGGTTCGCCGTACTTGGCCGCGGCTTCTTTCGTGCCGGCGTAGAGGCCTGCGTCCGGCACATAGGCGATGCGCGCCTCGGTCTGCACGGGGACCACGACCACCTGCGTCCGCCCGAGCTGGATGGCCTCGACGACCTTGTCCACACCCCACAGGCCGGGGGCTTCGCGGATCTCGTCGAGGAGGCGGCTTTCGTCCCGGCGCTCGGCCGCGGTCAAGGCCTCCATCACCTGCGCGGCGTCCAGCGCCGAGCCGTCGCTCGGGTGCGGAAGGAGCGCCGCGATCTTGCGGTGGTACCGGCCCGAGAAGAGCGACGCCACCGTCGCCGTCTCGGCGGGGTCGCCGACGAGCACCAAGCGATCGATGCCGCGGGCGTCCAGGGTCTTCTCGACGAGGCCGACCAGGCGCCGGTAGAGCTTGCGTTTCCAGGCCTCGGTCTTGTTCGCCGCGGCGTCCTTCACCGAGCCTGAACGATCCGGCTGCAGCTCGCGGGCCAGGCGACCCGATCGGAGGAACTTCGCAGCCTCCCGGAGCTCTTGCCACTCGCGCTCGTCGACCTCCCCAAAGGCGTCGCTGAGCTCTTCGTGCTCTCCCAGGAAGAACTCGAACAGCCGCCACCGAGCTCCTTGAACCGTAAGCACGGCGGCGCGCTGATACTCGTCGAGGGCGAAGAGAAGGGGCTCGAGGTAGGGCTCGCCCCAGCGCGCCTCGACGCGGCCGCGGCGCAGGTCGACCACCGGCAGCGAGACTTGCAGATCGAAGCGCTCGATGAGCGTCTTGCCCCGCGCGTCCTTCGCCGCGAACAAAGCCACGGTGCGCGCCGTAGGGCGTTCGTCGTCGACGAGGTCCATCACGTCGCGATGAAGGTCGCGGTGGTCGCTCTCTTGGAGCTCGGGGATCTCGCGCAGGGCGTTCTTGACGCGGATGCGCCAGGCGCCCCCCTTGTTGTCCGGGTTTGCTGGATCGGTGTCCGCATACACGCTGAGCACCGGCGGCTCCAGCGCGGCCAGCCGCGTCTCGATCTCACGAGCTTCGTCTTTTCCAATCATCGTCTTTCGTCTCCCGAACCACCCAGTAGACACGCCCAGGGGAGGGCGCAACGCCCCCGCGCGAAATCCTCACCGGATCACTCGCCCCGAAGCAGCGCCGCAGGGGCCGGCATGAGGTTCCAGGTGATCATCGAGCGTGGCTCACTGCGCGAGTGAATGACGCTGCGGCGGGCGCGGCCGTTGACCCAGACGTAGCGGCGGATCTCACCATCGTTGTCCGAGGCCACGTAGAGCTCGTCGGTGCCGTCGCCGTCGAGGTCCGCCAGCACCGAGGCGTGCTCGAAGCCACCGGAGTCGCGGTCGATGCTCTCGATGGACCACTCGGCGCGCGGGTTCGCGCCCGGGCGGAGCAGCCACAGCCCCTTGCTGAAGCTCGCCGCGACGATCTCCTTCTTGCCGTCGCCGTCCACGTCGCCGGCGGTCAAGAAGCGCATCAGGTGGTCCCCCTCGATGCGCGCGATGACCACCCCCTGATCCGGCGGAGTGTCGGCGTCGTAGCGACGGATCTCGACGGGCTCGATCACCTCCAGGCGGCCGCCCTCCCGGCGCGTGAGCCCCTCGACGCTCACGTAGAGCTCGTCGCGTCCGTCGCCGTCGACGTCGTCGACGAGGATCTCCTTGGCGTGGCGGTTGCCGAGATCGGCCACGACGGCAGGCTCCATGCCGCGGCTGGGGACGTAGCGGACGACCTGACCCGACTGGGGCTGTCCGTTCATCGTGTTGGGTTCGCTCGGTGTCGCGTAGACCTCCAGCGTCCCGTCCCCGTCGAGGTCGCCGATCTCCACTTCGTGCACGAAGGTGTTGGGCTTCTTGTCGCTCTGCGTCACCTCGTAGCCGCCGTCCTCCTTCACCCGGATCGTGGCGAAGACGCCCTGGTCGTGGGTGGCGATGGCCAACGCCGGCCGACCGTCGCCATAGAGGTCGCCGATTTCCACGTCGCGCATTCGGTTGCGGGCGCCGCCGAAGTCCTCGGTCCAGAGGGTGGTCGCCTCCCATCCGCCGGCGCCGCGGCGCCAGAGCTTCACGAACGCACCCATGCCACCGATGGTGAGGATGCCCGGCGCCTGTCCTGGCGGCTCGAAGACCATCGCCTTGTGGAAGACGTTGCTGTCGTCGTCGGTGATGACGTCGACCTGCCATTCGCCGCCACGCCGAGTGAGGAGCTCGAGGCGCGCGGGCCGCGGCTCGACCCACTGCCCCGCGTCGTTCTGGCCGAAGGGTGAGTAGGCTACGAGCAGGCCCATGGGCAGGTCGTCGGGCAGCTCGCCGCTCCGCGCCGCTCCGCCGGCCGTGCCACCCATCGCGCTGGCGGACTCCATCGCGCTGGCGGACTCCATCGCGCTGGCGGACTCCATCGCGCTGGCCCGCTCCGTGGCCCCGCTCGCCGGTCCCTCTCCATCGTCGTCGCCGCACCCCAGGACCAGGAGCGCGACGAGCGTTGTCGTTCCGCCGAGGCCTACGCTTCGTCCGCAAAGGTTCGTCATGGCCACGCTGCTACCAACGGACAGGCGCCGAGGCAACTTCCACCCGCCCCTGTGTCATCGGCGAGACCGCCGGCGTCTCCGCCGAGAAGTTGACCGGCGGTCGTGGGCCGGCTAGCCCCAAGGGCTACGGGAGCGCCGGGGCGAACGGCCTCCCAGTCCCCCGCCAGGGCGAAGACGCGAGGGAGCGAGATGACTGAAGAGACGAGCGATCCGTCGCGCGAGCACGAGACGGTCCGGGTCGGGAGCGAGCCCCCGAGCTGGAAGCGGTGGCTTCGAATCGGCCTGAAGGTCGCCTTCGCGGTGGGCGCCTACTGGCTCATCTTCCGCAAGATCCTCGGTCGGGAGGGTGCTGCGGACCTCTGGGCGCGGCTGTCGGAGATCTCGTGGGGATGGGTCCTCGCGGGCATCGGCATGCAGCTGACGGCGATCGCCTTCGCGACGCTGCGGTGGCGCACTCTGCTGCGCGGTCAGGGCATCCGTCCGTCGTGGGGGTTTCTGGCCGGATCGATCATGATCGCGCGCTTCTTCGGAGCGTTTACCCCCGGTGGGTTTACTGGTTTTGGCGGCTGGCGCATCTACGACGTCGCCAAGCACACCGGCAAGCTGGCGCGCGCGACGGCCACGATCGGCGTCGAGACCTTCCTCGGCCAGGCCGCCATGGGCGTGGTCGTCATCGTCGGGGCCTTGCTTTTCGGCCAGCAGGTCATCGGTACGAGCGGCGTGATGGTGCTGGTGGCCTGCTTCACGGGCATCATCGGCACGGCGTTCTTCCTCTTGGCGCGCCCGCAGCTCTTCCGCGTCATCGCGAAGTCCCTTCCGCACAAGGTCCGCGTCCGCGTGCAGACCCTCGTCGAGGCCATCTGTGCGTACGAGGGCAAGGGCAAGCTTCTGGCCCTCGCGTTCGTCCTCGGCGTTGGCGTGCACGCCTTCAACAACCTCATCTACGTGTGTTCGGCCAAAGCCTTCGGGCTCGATCTAAGCCCCGGCGTGGTCTTCTTCGGCGCCAACCTCACGATCCTCGCGACCCTCCTCCCCGCGTCGATCAACGGCCTTGGGCTCCGGGAGATGAGCGCCGTCGCGCTCTTCTCGTCGCCGCTCGTGGGGCTCGACGAGTCCGCGGCGGTGCTCCTGATGGCCGGCGGTTTCATCCTCTGCGAGATGACCGTCTCGGCGGTGGGGGGGCTCGTGTTCCTCTGGCGTCGCCACGGCTACGAGCCGACCATCGAAGTGGACGAGCTCGAGCATGAGCAGCAGGCCTTGGCCGCGATCGAGGAGGTCCCGCCGGAGCAGCAGCCGCGCCCGCTCCGAGGGTTGACCATCGGGCTTGGGGCGGGGCTCGTGGCGGGCATGATCGTCGGGATCGCCGAGGGCGCCGCGGTGGTTGCCGGCGGCAACGGATCGGTCTCTTGGGGGGTGCTCGCCTACGGCGCGGTCGCTTACGGGATCTTTTGCGCGCTGCTCGGGGGCGGCTTGGGGTTCGTCCTCGCGCTCAGCGGTCGCTGGATGAAGCGCGAGGCGATGGACGAGGCGGCTGCGTACGCCCGGACGACGGCCTTCCTCGTCGCCCTCTTCGCCCTGGCGCTTGGGGCCTTCCGCGTCCGGCGAGACGTTTTTCACGAAGAGCTCGTGTGGAAGAGCCCCAAGGGCGTCGGGGTGCTGCTTGCGTGCGTCGTCGCCGCGGGGCTGCTCTACTTGGCGCTCTCGGCGGGGTTGCGCTGGCTCGTGGGGCGGAGGCCCGGGCGCATCATGCTGCGGGCGTGGGGCTCGCCCCTGGTGGTGGGCGCGCTCGTCGGGGCTCTCGGGTTGACGACCTTCTTTGCTGGGGACCCCGCCGAGGCTTTGGAGCGTCGGCCCGTGCGTCTGTCGGCGCCCGAGGGAGCCGGGAACGTGCTCTTCGTCGTCGTTGACACGCTGCGCGCCGACCACCTGCCGCAGTACGGTTACGAGGGGACGAACACGCCCGCCCTCGACGCCTTCGCGCAGGATGCCATCCGCTTCAACATGGCGTTCGCCAACGCGAGCTGGACCCGGCCGAGCTTCGCCTCGATCATGAGCGGCCGGCTGCCTTCGAGCCACGGGGTCATGTCGAAGGCCGACGCGCTCCCCGAGGAGGTGACGACCATGGCAGAGGTCTTTCAGGCCAACGGTTGGCAGACTCGAGGGGTGGCGACCAACTACAATGTCGCCCCGTACTTCAACTTCGATCAGGGTTTCGATCGTTACGAGTATCTTGAACCCAACTTCGTCTTCGGAGCCGACGACGCGGCGGCCAAGCTCTTGCTCATGCAGGTCGTCAAGCGCGTTGCCGAGAAGATCGACGAGCTGCGTGGGCGCGTCGAACAAGGGGTCGCGTACCAAGATGCCGAGGTCGTCAATCGGCGCGTGGTGCGCTGGCTCGATGAAGTCGAGTCGTCGAGCCCCTGGTTCTTCTTCGTGGGCTACATGGACCCGCACGATCCCTACTACCCGCACCCCTACGATGGAACGGGCTACTCGCGGGCCGCCAACCAGCGGCCGGACCCGAGCGAGGCGGACCGGCTTCGGTCGCTCTACGACGGCGAGATCGAGTACTGGGACGCCAAGTTCGGAGAGCTCCTCGGGGAGCTCAAGCGTCGAGGGCTCTACGACGATCTCACCATCGTGGTCACCGCCGACCACGGGGAGGAGTTCTGCGAGCACGGCGGCTTCTGGCACGGCACGACGCTCTACGACGAGCAGGTCCGCGTCCCGCTCTTCGTCAAGCTGCCGGGCAACCGCCGGGGGGGCACGCGGGTGGGCCACTGGACGCAGAGCATCGACCTGATGCCCACAGTCCTTCGGCGGATGGGGCTGGAGGTGCCCGAAGGCGTGCAGGGCGGGGACGTCTTCGAAGGGACCGATGTGATCTACGCCGAGGAAAGCCACGAAGGCAACGTGCTCGAATCGGTTCGGCGCCGTCGCGGTACCGACGAGTGGAAGCTCATCACGGCCAACCCCGGCAACCCGCGGGGCCTGGAGCCGGTCGAGCTCTACCGGGTGGACTTCGACCCGGGGGAGCGGGAGAACCTCGCGGCCGACGAGCGAGTCGCGGCTTACCGCGGGGACCTGCAGGAGATGATGGAGTCCCTCGTTCAGCAGGGGGAATTCGCCCGCCGCGGCGCCGTGGAGCGGCAGGCCGTCGACATCAGCGCGGACGCCGCCGAGCGTCTCGAGGCCATCGGCTACGTCCAAGGAGAGTGAGCTCGGGGGGCGCAAGTTGCGCCGTCGTCTCGAATCCGCTATCTCCCTCGACCCCAACCGGGCCTCTTCGGTCCGCTTCGTGTGAGGATCCATGTATCGCTGCGAGCTCTGCAACGTCGTTCAACCCCCGCGCACCCGCTGCCACAAGGTGGTCACGGAGACTCGCCCCGCCGAGTACCCGAGCCGGCCCAAGGCCCAGAGCCGCCGCGTGGGACGCAAGGGCAAGGCTCTCGACGATCCGGGGGGTGCCGGCTACGAGATCGCCAAAGAGGTCCTCGCTTGCCCGAAGTGCGCCCAGGAGTTCCTGGCGAAGCAGGCGGAGGCCGAGGCGGCCGGCATCTACGGCCAGGACGCTCCCGCGTCGCTCTGAGCCCTCGCCTCCCTGGGCGTCGACACTCCGCCTGCTCCTGGGGCGACTCGACACCGCTTTTTCGAACCCCGTCGCGTGCCCGTGGCGGGGTTTCGTCATACCCGTCTTCTTTCGTCTTCTTCCGTCGCCGATTTGACAACGCCCCCCTTTGGGCCCTAACAGCCCGTTGAAATACCTCTCCGTGGCCTCACGGCCGAGAGCACGCCCCTGTGCGTCGCCCTCGAGAATCTTCAAGATTTCCTCGCCCGGCGATCACGCCGGGCACCCTCGTGACCGCGATCCATCACGGTCGGTACTTCAACGGACTGCCAGGCCGAACACCCCACCGAAGCCGAACCATCGTGACCGCTCTCGTCATCGTCGAGTCCCCCGCCAAGGCCAAGACCATCGCGAAGTACCTCGGGAAGGGGTACGTCGTCGAATCCTCCATCGGGCATATCCGCGACCTCGCGCGGCCCTCCCAGCTCGACAAGAAGCTGAAGGACAAGAGCCCTTACATCAAAGCCTATGCCGTTGACGTCGAGGACGACTTCAGGCCCCTGTACGTCGTCACCGCCGACCGCAAGTCGCACATTCAGCAGCTCAAGCGCGAACTGAAGGCGTCCGACGAGCTCCTGCTCGCCACCGATGAGGACCGGGAGGGCGAGAGCATCGCGTGGCACTTGGTCGAGGTGCTCAAGCCGAAGGTCCCCTACAAGCGGATGGTCTTTCACGAGATCACCGAGAAGGCGATCCGCGACGCCGTACAGAACCCCCGGCCGATCGACGAGCGCCTGGTCGACGCCCAGGAGGCCCGGCGCATCCTCGACCGGCTCTACGGCTTCGCCATGAGCGACCTCGCCCGTCGTACCGCCCGCGCTCGATCCGCCGGGCGCGTGCAGAGTGTGGCGACCCGCATCGTCGTCGAACGTGAGCGCGAGCGGATGGCGTTCGTCTCCGCGAAGTACTGGGACATCGAGTCGCTCTTCCGCACCGAGAAGGACGAGACCTTCACCGCCGACCTCAAAGAAGTGGACGGCCGGCGGGTGGCCACCGGCGCCCACTTCGGGCCGGACGGCAAGCTCACGCGCGACGACGTTGTGCACCTCGACCGGCAAGACGCCGAGCTGCTCGTGTCCGACCTGAAGGGAGCTTCCTTCGAGGTCGCGTCCGTCGAGAAGAAGCCGCGCACGAGCCGGCCTGCGCCTCCTTTCATGACCTCCACCTTGCAGCAGGAGGCGAGCCGCAAGCTCGGGTGGGGATCGGCGACGACCATGCGGGTCGCTCAACGGCTCTACGAGAACGGCTACATCACCTACATGCGAACCGATAGCACCACGCTGTCGGATGCCGCGCTTCGGGCCGCGCGAAAGCAGATCAAGCAGCTCTACGGGGACGCCTATCTCCCGCCGAAGCCGCGCGTCTACAAGCGCAAGGTCAAGAACGCCCAGGAGGCTCACGAGGCGATCCGGCCCGCCGGCGACGAATTCCGCACGCCGGCTGAGGTGCGAAAGGAGCTCGGAGCGCAGGGGGCGAAGCTTTACGAGCTCATCTGGAAGCGCACCATCGCTTCGCAGATGAACGACGCCAAGGGCGAAGCCTTGATCGTGCGCATCGTGGGCGAGAGCTCAAAGGGTCATCGGGTCACCTTTGGAGTCTCCGGGCTGACGTGGACCTTCCCCGGATACATGAAGGCGTACGTCGAAGGCAGCGACGACCCGGCGAAGGAGCTCGAGAGCAGGGACAAGCAGCTCCCGAAGCTCGAGGAGGGCGACCGGCTGACGGCCGAGAACCTTCACGCCGAGGCGCACGAGACGCAGCCGCCGGCGCGCTACACCGAGGCTTCGCTCGTCAAGCGCCTCGAGGAGCTCGGCGTCGGGCGGCCTTCGACCTACGCGTCGATCATGTCCGTGATCCAGGATCGGGGCTACGTCTGGAAGAAGGGGAAGGCGCTCGTGCCGTCCTTCAAGGCGTTCCAGATCGTCCGGCTCCTCGAGGAGCATTTCCCGGACTTGGTGGACTATCAGTTCACGGCGCGCATGGAGGACGACCTCGACGAGATCGCGAACGGGAACGCCGAGCGAGGCAAGTACCTGCGGGAGTTCTTTCTTGGCGAGGGAGGCCTCGAGCAGCGGGTCCGCGAGAAGCTCGCCGCCATCGATCTGGAGGAGCGCAAGCGGCTCGAGACGTTCCCGGTGGGGACAACCGAGGACGGCAAGCGGATCGTCGTACGGATGGGGCAGTACGGGCCCTACCTCCAGCTCCTGGGCGAGGAGGGCGACGCGGGCGAGAAGAAGACCGCGAGCCTGCCCGACGATCTGCCGCCCGACGAGCTCACGGTCGCCAAGGCGCTTGAGCTCCTCGAGGCACCGAGCGGAGACCGGGTCCTCGGGCACCACCCCGAGACCGGCGAGCCGATCTATCTCAAGACGGGCCGCTTCGGAGCCTACGTGCAGCTCGGCGAGGCGGCGGACAAGAAAGAGAAGCCCAAGACGGCGTCGCTGCTCGCCTCGATGTCGCCGGACACCGTGACCCTAGAGGATGCGCTGAAGCTGCTGTCGCTGCCTCGGGAGGTCGGTACGACCGAGGACGGTGAGACGATCTACGCGCAGAACGGTCGTTACGGTCCCTATCTGACGAAGGGCAAGGACAACCGCAGCCTCGAGACCGAAGAGCAGCTCTTCACCATCACGCTCGACGAAGCCCTCGCTCTCTTCGCCCAACCCAAGCAGCGTCGACGCAAGGCCGCGGCGCCGCCGCTCCGCGAGCTGGGAACGGACGCCGTCTCGGGGAAACCGATCCTCCTCAAGGAGGGCCGCTGGGGTCCCTTCGTGACCGACGGAGAGACGAACGCGTCGCTCCGGACCGGTGACGACCCCAAGACGCTCACCCTCGAGCGCGCCCAGGAGCTGCTGGTGCTTCGCCGGGAGCGAGAGGCGCGAAGCCCGAAGAAGGGCAAGAAGAAGGCGACGAAGAAGTCGACGAAGAAGGCGACGAAGAAGGCGACGAAGAAGTCGACGAAGAAGGCGACGAAGAAGTCGACGAAGAAGGCGACGAAGAAGTCGACGAAGAAGTCGACGAAGAAGTCGACGAAGAAGTCCCGTCCTTCCATGTCGGCGCCCGAGGCGTCCTAGAGCGGGACCCATCGCGGTAGAAGGGTCCTGGCTCGCTGGGGCGCCTCATGGCGGCGTTGCTCCTGTGGGGCGATGCTCCACATCGCGGCTTCGGAGCGCCTTGCCCCAGCGGCCGGCGGGGGCCCTCGGCTGCGGCCCGCGACTGCCGGGAGCCTGGCTCGCGGAGAGTCAGCCGAAGGTTGGCCCTGAGCGAATCAAGCTCCGACAGCACATCTCAAGGGCGATC
>Ga0256832_1003452_pt1 | contig 10740 bp, 7 predicted proteins | sample 134614metaG_FD_190534 | JGI IMG/M metagenome (GOLD analysis project Ga0256832, IMG submission 190534) | Hydrothermal vent microbial communities from Lau Basin, Pacific Ocean - 134-614 | ecosystem: Environmental > Aquatic > Marine > Hydrothermal vents | place: Pacific Ocean: Lau Basin | collected...
TATCAACATCCTTTGCGTCATGGATAGCGGCGATGGAGCCGCACTAGTTTATCGTGATAGCAACCGAGAAAAAATAGTTCCGATGCCTGTTGTCGGGCACTGGATGAAAAAAGGCTGGGGCAGTTATTTCAAAAAATCTAAAATGGATAAGATGTTTAGGATTCCGGGGATGTAAGGATTTTTGTAACTGCTTAGGGACCCACTATTTTAGCCAAAAAAATGCCTATTTTTTTGCCTTAAAATCGGAACACCTAAACAGTTACGGATTTTTAATAAAGACATTGAAAAGGCGTTACAAAATAATTTTGTAACGCCTTTTTAGGATTTAGTGGATTATATTACCCCATAAGAAAAGTCAGGTACAGTGGTTGACTCTTGGCTTCACAAAATTATATCCTGTTTCTTTTTCACAACCCGCAAGTCCACACCATGCCCAAGTATAGCTACAACTCAAATAAAAACGCAATACTACACGGGTTAGAACTTGTAGGTCTATACCAATCAAAAAGCAGGGGTTTAACCTGCGTAATCAAAAATTTTCCCTACTGAAAAAATCGCTCATAATCATTTAACTGCTCCTGAATTCGAGCCACAACTTTCCACCCCTTGTTGATATCTACTTTTCTCAACATGTCTTTTTTGTTAATCAAAGCCACAAGGTATTTGTGCAAAGCATTATGGTCAGGCCCTTCCATCGTGCAATCATTAAAAAGAAGATCTAACTCACCGGTTAATTTTTTAGCTAAGCCTTTAAGTGCGGCTTCATCATCCAACACCTTATTCTCAGCAATAATCTGCTTTAGATTATCAATGTGTTTCATGGTCGCATCATCTGATTTCCATTTTTTGCCATCCACTAGCGCAATTTCACTCATCCAAGCATTGGCACGCCCACCCTGCCCTGCATGACCTTTACCCTTTCCATTACCATGTTGTTGCTTTTCATGTTCTGCAAACCAAGCCGGTGCTTCGATGTCATTATTAAAAATGTAATTGGCCATTTTTTCCGCATCTTCTTTCGATATTGACAAATTAGGCATTACATTAAATTTATCAACTGCTCCACGCATTAGTGCCATGTCCTTCGTCGGATTTACAATCCAATTGGTCATCTCTCTTACAAATTCATCCTTCGAAGGATAAGCCATTGAGTACCGTTTTTTCACAGCAATCAAAGGGGGTGCAATGATATCATCGTGTGATTTGGTATTTGGATTGTGACAAGCATAACAAGTATTTTTGATCAATGTCAAGCCTTCATTGTCCGCTTTGCTTGAAGTGGTTGCTTGTTTTTCTTGACTAGTTGCCTTGTCCGAACAGGCACCAAACGTAACGACTAATAGGCTGATAATCAAGGCTTTAGAATTTATTTTCATGACATCTGTTTTTATTTTTTGGAATTTAATTATTTTTGTTGGTTTCCGGTTTATTGTGGTTGGCTCTTGGCTCCACAAAATTTTATTTTGTTTTCTTTTTGATAACCCTTCCATAGGTTTCCCTTTCTGCAAAGGAAACCGTATGGTAACAAAATAAAATTTTGCTCGTCGATTTAATTCTTGGCGGAGTGGAATTTTCGGAATGGACTCACCGTTGTACCGCCATACCGAAATACCATTACACCGTTTCTTATTGCCCACATTGCTCCTTATCGCTATTAATCGTTGTATCAAATTGAGCTTGTGAAATATATTGTGGAATATAAGTAATTCCCTTACTCTCTAATTGCCCATTAAAAGCACGCATATGATTTCTTGAACCACAATTTAAATTTGCGTAAGCATCCAACAAATCAGCATTGTTGGTCTTATCTATGGCATTATCCAAATCGAATATATCCACATCTTCAATAGTCGCTCCAACAACCAATGCTTCTTCCAAGGAGACGTCTCCCTTTGCAATCAATGCATCATAAAGGCTCTGTAAATCTGCATTGCTAAACTGACCAACTTCCGGAGATAAGGCAACCGGATCAGTCAATCCATACTTATTGATAATCACCAACAACTTATCCATGTGCTTCTGCTCACTCTTCCCGATATTTTTAAATGCTTTAAGACCGTACTTTGTGTACATATAGTTATACACATCTCTCGCCAACTTTTCTTCTTCTCGCATATACAGCAAATCATGTTGCTCTTCATCTGTCATGACCAATACAGGGTCAGGTGTTACATCTTCATTGTCATCACAAGATGTAAAAAATCCCATGGACAAAATTAGCAGAACCAGTAGACTCAAAATTCCTAAATTTTTCATAATCATTTTTTTGTGTGTTAGAAAATGGGATATTCATCCCTGCTTTACGCCCTACTACGCCACACTTTCTATTTTCTTTCACTTTTGTGTAAAAAATGTGGATTTTTCTATAACTAATTGATTATCAAGATGCTTTCGCTAAAAAAAATGTGAAAACTTTTAGGATTTCTGCCAATTTCTTAAAAAAGAGACCTGAATCTTCTCTTTCCCCACCACCAACACAAAAGACCAGCATCAACCCTACCGCTTCAATCCCCTGCGCCGTCTCCGCATCATTTCCATCCCACCCCAAGGTCTAATTTCCTCCGCAAGGAACAAATGGTCTCCGGTCAATTTACCTATGATTTTGAGTTTCTCGCCTGGTTCCAAGTTCAAGATAGGTGGCACAAAAACACCTTTATGTTCGACAGTCCATGTTTTTCCATCAAAGCCTTTTAAGATTAACTGATCATCCTTGGCCGAGATAATCTCTCCAGACAAAAAGCCATCTGCCGGGTTCATCCATATCAATTTTTTCTTTTCCTGAATACTCTCATAGGCAGAGACCCGAATATCAAAGGCATGCTCCAATTTTTGAGCACCACCATAGACAAAGAAAGCGGTACCTATCAATACACTAAATGAGAAAGAGAAAATCAATAATTGAATAATGGTGTATTTGTACCCCCGCTTGGTCTTTTGAATACTCATCATCGCCATACCCAAAAATATGATTAATAAGATCAGCCAAAACAAAGGTAATACGCCTAAAAACAATTCCAATCGAGAATGCGACATGTGACGTATCACACTAAAATCCGTCTGCTGTATCGAAAACAATACAATCGAAAAAGCAGCGGCCCCGACCAATACAAACAATATCGATCCCAGCCAAATACTTACATTGACTAGCCTAAATCGCCATTTTGGGATGGGTTCTTCCTGCTTTATTCTTTGTAAAAAATCGTCTCCTTTTGTCATAGCTTTACTCTTCAAAGAAATTAATATTTTTATCCTTTGCAATTTTTGCAAATCCTTTTTTAGCACGATTAACTCTTGTCGCCACAGTGCCCATTGGTATTTTTAATACATCCGAGATTTCTTCATAATTCAAATGCTCAAAATACCGCAAAACCAAAATGGCTTTATAGTCCGGTGACAGCTGACTCAACACTTTTTGGATGGCTTTTTCCTTTTGATTTATTTCACTTTCATTACTCATCATGTCTTCAGCACCGTCACTTTCTCCCAAGCTTTGAACTTGCTCGATACCCATCGTTTTTTGCTTTCGCCAAAAGGAGACCGTTTCATTATGCACAATTCGATAAGCCCAAGTCGAAAACTTCATGTTCGTATCAAAGCTATGAATATTTCGCCATATCTTCACAAAGGCTTCTTGCAAAACGTCTTCCGCATCTTCCGGCTCCACATTGGACAACCGATGAATATATCTAAGAAACTGCTCTTGATATTTGTTGTATAGACATACGAAATACGTTGATTCAGCCAACGCTAGCTGAATCACTTCAATATCCGTATGTTGTTTACAATCAATCATTTAGTTTGCTCCAATAAGTCTTGATTCTGAAATAATCGTTGAGCCCACTCCCAAAAGTCCACTATGCCAGAAATAAAAGCGATGAACAAAATTTTATTCTGTTTACCTTTACTCCCCACTTCTTAGGGGGATTTAGGGGGTTAAAATAAGAGCGAAAACAGAATAAAATTTTGTGGCGTCAAGAGCAAATTCCAATATCCGACTTCTCGCAGTAAATTCAACAAATCTATTCACCCCCACCCAAATAATAGACTCCCGAAATCACCCATTCTCCGACTGGGTTATTGTCAAAGGTAACCCATTCACCGGTTATAACTGGGTTCTTCAGCAATTCTCTTTTTAGTTCCTGATTCACGATTCGATAAGCAAAGTATTTTTCACCATACTTTGTCACGGCATCTAACGAAAGCCCAACCTGTGCTTCTGGCTCACCTAAGACTATCGCATTGGCAAATAAACCAGGTTTTATCTCAGCCATACTTTTCTCAATATGACAATGCACACTCATGGTATTCGTAGCAGCATCCACCAAAGGATTAATCTTCACCACTTCGGCGGATAGCACATCGTTTCCACTTGGCAGCCTAAACCGTACTTTTTGCCCTTTTTTAATACTCGGAACGTCTTTCGACAAGACATTTAGCTCCAAGTGCATGTGGTCATTATTAGCTATTTCCATCAACTTGTCTTCGGGATGAATCATCTCTCCCATATTCACATTCACGGAATGCACATAGCCCGAAGTGCCCGCATAGACACCAATCGAAGACTGATATTTATGCTCATGCTCTAATGCATCAATATTAATTCCAAGCAACGACAATTCACTTTTCAATCCTTCATAAGTAGCCATTAATCTATTTTTAATAGACAGAGCTTCTTGATAGCTTTTCTCTGGTATGGCATTACTTTCTTTTAATAGGCGCTTACGCTCAAAATCACTGTTGGCAAAAACTAACTCTGCTTTTGTTTCCATCAACTTTCTTTGTGCTTCTATGAGTTTTGGATTTTCAATCAAAGCCAACAGAGTTCCTTTCTTCACATAATCACCTGGAATATATTTAAGCCTTCTAACAAAACCAGCAGTCCGAGAATGCACATACACTAATTCGGTTGGCGGCAAATCAATCATTCCGGTACAATGCACTTCTTTGCTGATGGTCTGCTTAGTTAATTCTCCAATCTTAATTTTTGGATTCCTTTCCAATAACTCACTGATATTCTGCGAATTACTACTAGAAGCTACATCATGCATATCGTCTGGTTCATCACCGGATTGACAAGCATTAAAAGAAAGGAGTATCCCAGACAGGGCTAAAACAACTAGCCCACTTAGTATTTTGTTATTATTTCTGAATGAATATTTCATTTTATTTTGTTTTCTGAGTTAAGAAAGAAAGTTGAAGTTGAGCGGCATTCCATGCCTTCACCAATTCCAAATAATCACTTTTGTTTTGGATGAATTGCTCTTGAATTTGGCTAAAACGTAAAAAATCAATTTCACCCAATTCATATTGTTTCAATAATTTTGTCTGCCAACTTTTGCTTTTGATTTCCAATTGCTCAAATTGCTGCATCGACTGCTTTAATAGCGCCAACTCATTATTCAATCGTTGGATTTTCATTTGAATACTATTGGCTTCAAACTCCCTGCTATTATTGAGTTGCTGGCGCTCAAGATCTATTTGTTGCCTTCGCACACGAGATTTTCGCCTATCCAAAGGAATTCCGACACCCACAGAAAAACCATGAAAACCATATACGTTTTCAATAGATTGAAACTGATACCCTACAGACAAATTGGGTTGCTTAGATAAGCGTTTGTTCAGTTTAGCTGCTTCTTCTAAGACTTGACCTTCCAGTTGATAGGCTTTCCAAAAAGGACTATCTTCCACCGATAATTCAAACTCACTACTGGCGTGTGCTAAAAACTTTGTTGGAACTAGTTGTACATCTTTCTCTAAGTTTGCCAATTGATGAATTGCATATTCTGACGACAATGCTTTTTGCGCAAGCAACTGCAATTTGGTTTTTAGCGCAAGCATCCGAACCCGCAACAAAGCTTCTTCCGAAAAGTCCACTTCTCCCGCACTTAATCTAAGCGCCACGACTGTTTTTAGTTGTTCGTAAATGCTATCCAACTCCTGCCAAGTAGCCAAATTATTCTGCCAATACGACCACTCATTAAAAGCCAATTTTAAATCATACTCCAACTGATTTTCCATCAGTGTTGAGCGATAAGAAATAGCTTGCGCCTTTTTGTCATAGTATGACGCCTGACCTTTCTTTTGCAACAAGCTACTGACATCCTGTTTAATCGAAAAAGCGTGGTCATAATCCTTGGCATTCAACTGCCCGCCATCATAGCCCATCTCTAAAGGAGCCAATGCCCCAATCGCTTTTTTATTAAGCCGCTCCATGTTGGCTTCCAATTGATTATTCTGAATGGCAGGGTGATTGGATAAGGCGTAACTGATTACTTCTGCTTCCGTCATTTGGGTTTGAGCCTGACCATTCCAGGCAAATCCAACCAATAGCATGATGACCAATGAAAGCTTAGATTTCCACTTTTTGCGATTAATCAAATAATAAATAGTTGGTAATATCAACAACGTCAATAAGGTAGATGATACCAAGCCACCAATCACCACGGTTGCCAATGGTCGTTGGACTTCTGCCCCACTTCCCGTTGATAAAGCCATCGGAATAAAGCCCAAAGCTGCCACCAATGCCGTCATTAAAACAGGACGTAATCGGCTCACACTTGCCGAAGCAATCAACTCCTTTAGGCTCGTGAACTCATTGACATTCAACTGTTTAATCGCACTCAACAAAACAATCCCATTCAAAACAGATACCCCAAACAAGGCAATAAAACCAATCCCCGAAGAAATACTAAATGGCATCCCGCGCAACTGCAAAGCAATAACACCACCGACTGCTGACAAAGGCACTGCAATAAAAATAGTCAACGCGTCCGCTACATTTCCAAAGGCCATAAACAATAATAACAAAATCAAAAATAAGGCAATTGGCACAGCCACCATCAACCGCTTAGAAGCATTCTCCAAGTTTTTATATTGTCCGCCATATTGAAATTCGTAACCTGCCGGCAAAACCAATTCGGCATCTAATTTCTGAGCAATATCTGCTACCAAACTAGCCACATCCCTATCCCGAACATTGATACCAATATTAATAAATCTTCTAGCCTGCTCCCGAGTAATCAACATCGGCCCTTCGATAGACTGAACCGTAGCCACTTCACTGATGGGCAATGGCACACCATCTGCACTCATGATGGTCAATTGATTTAAGTCCAATTTTTCTCGTGAGGCTCGATTTACCCTGACAACTAAATCAAATTTGCGCTCTTCTTCAAAAATACTACCGACAAATTCCCCCGCATAAGCCGACCGAATCACTTGGTTTACATCTTCTACGGACACGCCATATTGTGCCAATCTTTGTCGGTTGTATTTAATATTAAGCTGTTGCAAACCATCGGTCTGATCTACTTTTACGTCTCCAGCTCCTTGGATTTTCTCGATGATTAGAGCTGCTTCATCTGCTTTAGATTTTAGCATTGCGACATCTTCTCCAAATAGCTTTACAGAGATGTCAGATTTGGCTCCTGTCATCAACTCATTAAATCGAAGCTGAATCGGTTGGGTAAATTCAAAGGAAGCCCAAGTAATATGTGCTAATTTTTCTTTCATTTTATCCATCATTTCTTCTCTTGTCGTTGCCGACACCCACTCATCTTTATCCTTCATAATAATCATCACATCGGCATCTTCAATAGCCATTGGGTCGGTGGGCACTTCGGCAGTACCTATTTTTGATATTACATGCTTTACTTCAGGAAAATTTTCAAGAAGAATTTTTTCCGCAAGGCTCGAAGTATGAATACTCTCTTGGAGCGAGCTCCCGGGCTTTATAGACTGCTGCATTGCGATATCTCCTTCTTCCAAAGTTGGCACAAACTCTGCACCTAATGTATTGAATGCCAACACTGTATATAAAAATGACAACAAACCAAATAGTAAAATAAAAGCCGGTTTCTTTAAAGTAAATTGGATGGATGGCAGATACAGCTTACGCAAGAAACGCATCAACTTATCAGCTATTGAATTAGAAGCTTTTATCTTCTTTTTAAGAAATAACGACGCAATTACAGGGACATAAGTCAACGACAAAATCAATGAACCAAAAATAGCAAAACCAACTGTCTGAGCCATTGGCCTAAAGGTTTTTCCTTCGGTTCCTTCCAGCGTCAAAATCGGGATAAAAACCAATAAAATAATCAACACCCCAAATGCTGCGGAACTATAGATTTTGGACGTAGATTTTTTAACGACATCATCCATACCTTTCTGGGTCAGTTTTTGTCCGACATAACCAATCGTTAAGGTATGCAATAAGCCTTCCACAATAATCACCGCCCCGTCTATCACTATTCCAAAATCAATAGCACCCAAGGACATTAAATTGGCAGAAATCCCAAAGTATCTCATCATCGTCAAAGCAAATAGCAAAGACAACGGGATAACGGATGCGACCACCAAGCCCGCACGCAAATTACCTAGTAGTAATAATAATACAAAGACAACAATCAGTCCGCCTTCTACCAAATTCCGTTCTACGGTACTAATCGTTCTAGCGATTAATTGAGAGCGATCAAGATAAGGATAAAGATGCACCCCTTTCGGCAAACTGGTCTGTATTTTAGCGACCCTTTCTTTGACATTTTCTAACGCTTCCGAAGTATTAGCTCCTTTCAACATCAATGTAATACCACCAACGACTTCTCCCTGTCCATCCATGGTCATAGCACCATATCGCTTAGCACTTCCGATACTAAGTTTAGCCACATCTCCAATCGTAATAACGACCCCATTTTTTCTGGCAACAGACACTTGACTAATTTCTGCTATGGTTTGAAGTCGCCCGGCTGTCCGAATATAATAGGAATAAGGCCCTTTTTCAATGTAACTACCACCACTATTTTGGTTATTGGCTTTCAATGCTTGAATGACATCTTGCATGGTCAGCTGATAGGTTTTTAGTGCAAACGGATTCACGGACACTTCATACTGCTTCAAATTACCACCAAAACTACTCACTTCAATAATCCCTTTGGTGCCATTCAATTGTCTCTTCACAATCCAATCCTGAATGGTTCGCAATTCGGTAATATCATACTGCCCAGTATGGGCGCTATCTACCGTCAAAACATACTGATAGATTTCGCCTAAACCCGTAGTTATGGGCATCAACTCCGGCTCTGCCAACCCTTCGGGCAACTCACCTTTTGCAATATTCAGCTGCTCTTGGACATATTGCCGCGCTAACATGCCGTCCATATCTTCTTCAAATACGACCGTCACCACAGACAGTCCATATCTAGAAATAGAGCGCACTTCTACGACACCTGGCAGATTAGTCATGGCGGCTTCGATGGGATAAGTGATTAATTGCTCAATTTCTTGAGGGGCAAGTGTTGGTGATGTACTCACCACTTGTACTTGGTTATTGGTAATATCCGGCACGGCATCCAATGGAATTTTCGTTGCCGAAAAAACACCTAGAATAGCCAAGGCTAAGACACCCAAAATAACCAAAAGCTTATTCTCTAAGGAGAATTCAATTATTTTGTCAAACATTAGTTCAATTTTTTGTATGGAAGTGCATTGGACAAAGACATCCAATCCACGAAAAGAATAGACTAAGCAAAAACCTAGTCACTAGAAAAAAGAAGTAAAATTAAAATCAAGCCGATATCGGGGGACCCCGATCAACTTGGCACAGACAAAACCTAAAGTCTTGATAATCAGCTAGGTAAAGAAATGAATCTGAAGAAAAGACTTCTCCCATTTTTTCCGAAAGGTCTAACCAAGAGACCAAAGGAACAATGTCCAATAATCCGCAAATAGTTATCTTTTCAGAAAAATCAACTTTATGCTTGGAAAAAAACTCAAGATGTCCATCTCCCATATCCATATCAAAAGCATCCGCAAGAAGATCCCAAACGGATTGGTTCTCGACTGAGATGGAATTAGAGGCAACTGGCTCTTGGTGAAAATGTGGAGTCACATTGTGCAGCGCAATTATCATTGCGGCAAGACATAGAAAGATATAACTAGCTCTTTTAAGCATTGTAAATTTGTAGACTGGGCGCAAAGATAGGTAAAATATTTGATTTAATGTCATTTGCAGTGTATTCTTTTTAAAAATGAGTCTTCTCCGAAAAGCCTAGTTTTTGAAATAGTTGGAAAGGTTGCCAAATAATTATTCTGATTGAGTGCTTACTGTTCAGTGAGTCCGCTCCGAAAAGTCGGTTTTTTGAAATAGCTTGGAAAGTTGCCAAATTTTATTCTGGATACATGCTTTCTGTTCAATTGTTCAAGCGTTCAATCGTTCAACTGATTGCACATAACTAGTTGATTTTCAGTACTTTCGATTGAACAGTTGAACAGTTGATTGCCAGCACTTTCAATTGAACAGTTGAACGATTGAACAAAATTAGTCAAAGCCCCAAAACAGAATAAAATTTGGTGGTTTTAGAATAGAATACTTTTCGGTGTGAACTCAAAAATTAAATATTTTATATCCAACAAATTTTATCAGCAACAAGATCAGAATTAAAATAAGTTTCGGCATTCCTGTGTTACGGTTTTCTGGTATAACATCAAATAAATAGGTGAATACCAAGAATTTGGTAGTTAAAACCGCCACTACCTTAAGGAAGACCAACAAAAACAATTTAGCCCTCCATTCCAGCAATTAAAAACCTAACTTTGGCGTTTTATCTCCACTTTCCGGCAAAGGAAGCTAGAGCTAAAAAAATAATCGTACAAGTCCTTTTGCGAAAGCACTCACTAATACCACCAAACTAATGAACAAATTCAAAGCAATCCTTCTCATTTTGCTAAGCTTAAGCCTTT
>Ga0256832_1003453_pt1 | contig 10739 bp, 11 predicted proteins | sample 134614metaG_FD_190534 | JGI IMG/M metagenome (GOLD analysis project Ga0256832, IMG submission 190534) | Hydrothermal vent microbial communities from Lau Basin, Pacific Ocean - 134-614 | ecosystem: Environmental > Aquatic > Marine > Hydrothermal vents | place: Pacific Ocean: Lau Basin | collected...
TTTTAGATAACGACCGGTGACGGCCTTAAACTAAAAGCATTTTGAAATCAGGTGTTTTCGGCCTCGGCCACCCGGAGCTGAAGCTCCGGGCTACGAAACAACGCCGGGTGAACCCGGCTTCCTGCGGCGCGCGACCTGCACCGTAGCCCCATTCATGGGGCGTCGTTTTTAGTTCACCTGCGGGCGGCAGCGCGGCCAGAGAATCGCCTTTCATGGATGATCCAATGCAAACCAAAAGCCTTGGTTTCAATTTGCTTTCAGTTTAGTAGTTACAAATAGCGTTGGTAAACCGGTAGCCGGTTTACGGGGCTACGCGCCCCGCCATTTCATCAGGATCGGCGGGCTTTCGCTCGGGCCGCCTGCTTCCCAACAGCGAAAGCCATCCAATCGCCATCGGTCAGCGTTTCGATGACTTCCATGCCCGCGGCCTTCAGCGCCAGGTCCACCACGTCGCGGCGCTGCTGGATGATGCCCGAGAGGATGAGCACGCCGTCCGGAGCCACGCGCTGGGCCAGGTTTTCGTGCAACAGCAGGTCGGCGATGACGTCGGCCAGGATGTTGACCAGCACCAGATCGTAGCGTCCCGAATCGATGACCGATTCCACCAGCAGGGTGATCTGATTCCGCACTTCGTTCAGGCGGGCGTTCTCCTCGGCCGTGCGCACCGCCTCGGGGTCGATATCCGTGGCGATGACGCGAGCCGCGCCCAGCTTCACCGCGGCGATGGCCAGGATGCCCGATCCCGTCCCCACATCCAGCACCACCGAACGGGGTCGCAGATACTTTTCCAGCAGGCGCAGGGCCAGTTGCGTGGAGGGATGCGTCCCGGTGCCGAAGGCCATGCCCGGGTCCAGCTTGATGACCACATCGCCCGAACGGGTGGCTGGCTCCTCCCACGAAGGGGTGACGACGATGCGGTCGCCGATGCGCAAGGGACGGTAGTGGCGCTTCCACGCCTCGGCCCAGTCTTCCGTGGTCAAATGCTTTACCCGCGGCTCGCCGTAATAATCCGCGAAAGGGCGAGCGGGTAGCTCGTGCATAATCTGTTGCAGCAACCGGACGTTTTCGGGCGTGTCGGTCAGATAACCCCGCACCAGGGTCTGCGCCCCATCGGTCTCGCCATAGGGCCCGAAGCCGCTCACCTCGACGACGACTCCGCCCCGGAACCGAGGATTGAGCCAGGCGGCCGCGGCCTGGACGGGCTTGGAGTCGGGGTCGGGCGTGGCCACGGGCAGGGTGAATTCGAGCAGGTCGGTCATAAGCGCGCTATGCATTCCCCAGCCAGATGGTTTGAAGCCCGACTTGCTGTGCGGCGCGCCATTGCCTTCTGTCCGCGGTCAGAAATAGATCGGCGTTCCATAGCAACGCCGAGGCCACATGCAAGGCGTCCATGGCCCGCAGTGTGTTATTTCCCACCCTCATTTTCTTCGGCCCGTTCTTTCAAAATGACTTCAGAAAGGGATACGCCTGGAATCGCCAGAGGCGTAAAAGGCTGTTTCCATGTGGGCAGGTTGGAGGATGGCTGGGAAAGAGGCACCATTTCGGCCACAGGCTTGCCGCGACGCAGGATCAGGATGCGCTCACCCTGCTCGACGCGAGTGACCACATCGGCGATGTGCTTGCGCGAATCGGTGATGGTAATCGTGCTCATAAGCGCTCCTGTCCGATGGATACAAGATGTACATCGGAGTGTACATTCAGGGCAGGAGTTTGTCAAATGACTTTTCTGTTGGGGGTGCGTCCAAAAATTTTGGCAAATCGCGTTGTCATCAGGAATTCGGTTATGCGGGCTCCACCCGGCGCTGAAGCGCTGGGCTACAAAACCACGCCGGGTGAACCCGGCTTTTGGCGCGGGCTGGCTCTGAAAGCCCCCTTGAGGGGGCGTCGTTTCTAGCCCGGAGGTTCACCTCCGGGGCGCCGGGCGCAACGCGCCCATAATTTGGGACGCACCCTTCTGTTGGCTTACAGTCCCAGGGCCTCGCGCATGCGCTCGAAGAAGCCGCCGTGTTCGTTGCGGGATTCCACGGGCATGGGCTCCAGCGTCTCCGCCAGGCGATAGAACAGTTCCTTCTGTTCCTCGTTCAGCTCCGACTGCTTGGGGATATGCACGTCCACGGTGATGAGCATGTCGCCGCGGCCGCTGCCCCGCAGATGGGGCACGCCCAGCCCGCGCAGCCGCAGCACCTTGCCCGGCTGCGTGCCCGCGGGAATCTTCACCAGTTTGGGCCCGTCCAGCGTGGGAATCTCCACTTCCGCACCGAGCACGGCCTGGGCGATGTTGATGGGCAGTTCCAGCAAGATGTCGTCATCCATCCGCTTGAACAGCTTATGGGGTTTGACGGAGATGAAGACGTAGAGATTGCCCGGCTGACCTCCCCGCTTGCCCGGCTCCCCTTCGCCCGGCAGACGGATGCGCGTGCCATCCTGCACCCCGGCCGGAATCTTCACCCGCAGGCGGCGGGTGACCTCCACCTGGCCCGCGCCATGACACTCCCGGCAGGGCGTGGTCACCACCTCGCCCGTCCCCTTGCAGCGCGGACAGGTGCTCACATTGACGAATGTGCCGAAAATGGTCTGCTGGCGCTGGCGCACCTGGCCCGCGCCATTGCAGGTGGGGCAGCGCATGGGCTGAGTGCCCGGCTCCGCGCCCGTGCCATGACAGCGGGGGCAGGTCTCGTGTCGGGTGACCTCGATCTCCTTCTCCGTCCCCATCACGGCTTCTTCGAACTCGATGGTCAGATCGACGCGGATGTCCGCGCCCCGGGCGGGGCCCTGACGACGCCCGCCGCGGCCAAACCCGAATCCCGCGCCGAAGATCTCCTCGAAGATGTCGCCGATATCCGTGAATCCGCCGCCACCATAGCCGGGGCCGGGCCCGTAGCCGCCCGCGCCCGCTGCGCCCGAAACGCCCGCGTGGCCGTAGCGATCGTAGCGGGCGCGCTTCTGCGGATCGCCGAGCACTTCGTACGCCTCGTTGATCTCCTTGATGCGGGAGTCCGCATCCTCGCCCTTGTAGATGTCGGGATGATATTGCTTGACCAGTTTGCGATAGGCGCGTTTAATCTCCTCGGCGGAGGCCGAGCGGGAAACGCCTAGAATGTCGTAATAATCTCGTTTTGCCATAGATCTCGCTATAGGTTCCTCAATTCAAGTTCGCAATCATCACCTCTATGAGACGCAAAAAGGTGCGAGGAGGTTTCAGGAATGTTCCTCCTCGTTATCACCCCAACTGATGATCCACACGCTCAAAGCTGCCAAACCGATGGTGGCGACGGCCAGGGCCAGCCATTGTGCGGGCGTAAAGCCCACATGCCGGGCTGAGAAATAGAGGATAATCAGCATGCCCGCGGCTAGCAGGAGAAAAGACGCGAGGTTGGGATGGTCGTTCCAGAATTTTTTGATCATCATGGTTGGCGGTCACAGTCGACACGAGCGACTAGCTCATCGATACGGATGAAAACGCCGCGCGGCCGCGGCGGCGCGGGAAGCCGAGCACGTAATGCGTAATGCGTGATGCGTAATGACCTCACGGATTACGCATCACGCCCGTGGCAGGCTCGCCCAACTTTGGCTTTGCGAACCTTCAGCAACCAGCGACCATTCGATTTTCATAGCAATTAGCTCGCTTCGCGAGAAGCCATAAGCTCGTTCCAGGCGGCTTCCACCTGGGCCCTCAATTGATCCAGATCGCCGTCATTGTTGATGACCACGTCGGCCTCGCGCACCTTATGGGATTGCGGGCTCTGGGCGGCCATACGACGCAGGGCTTCATCTTTGTCCATGCCCTTCTGTCTCACCAGGCGATTGAGTTGGGTCTCGCGCGAGGCGGTCACCACCCAGATGGTGTCGCAGAGATGGCGCAGGCGGCTCTCTAGCAGTTTGATGGCCTCGATGGCGACGACTGGCTCGGCGGCTTCTTCGACGATCTCCGACACCCGCTGCTCCACAGCAGGATGCACGATGCGCTCCAGACGGCGAAGCTGGTTGGGATCGGTAAAGACGATATCCGCAAGCTTCGAACGATCGATGGAACCATCCGGGGCGAGGATGCCTTTGCCGAACGCGGCGACGACGTCGTCGTACGCGCAGCCGCCGGGAGCGATGGCTTCGTGGGCGACCTTGTCTGCATCCACGGGACGGGCGCCCAATTCATGCAAGATTTCCAGCACGGCGCTTTTGCCGACGCCGATATTGCCGGTCAGACCGATGACAATGGGACGTGAGGCGTTCATGACTGTCCTCCTGGACGGGATTCGGATTGAGAAAGGGGCTGGGATCCGTTCACGTCTATCATACCAAAGCAGCCCAACTTTCGATAAGTTCGTCCAGTTCGCGCTCGAGTGACTGGTAACGTTCTCCCAGGCGCTGAACGTCGTCGATGCGTTGGGCCAGGCTGGCCTGCTCCAGCGCCCGAGTCACTTCCTCCAGCTCGCGCTCCTTGGCGTGAATGCGGTCTTCGATGGCCTGGGCTTCCTGCTGGCGCTTTTCCTGTTCCTTGCGCTTGCGTCGCGCCTCGCGGGAGCGCTCTCGCGCATCCTGCTGACGCCCACTCTGCCCGCTCCGCCGCGTCTGAGGCTTCAATCGCTGTTCTTTCTCGGACAGGTAGGCGGAGTAGTTGCCCTCATACGCGTGGAGGCGCTTCTCCTGGGGATCGATGACCCAAACCTGGGTGGCGATGGCGTCGATGAGATACCGGTCGTGAGAGACCAGGAGCACCGTGCCCTTGAAGTCGCGCAGCATGGCCTCCAGCACCTCCTGGGATTCGATATCCAGATGGTTGGTGGGCTCGTCCAGCACCAGAAAATTGACCTCCTGGCGGCTGAGTCGGGCCAGGGCCAGACGGCTGCGCTGCCCGCCGCTGAGGACGTCGATGGTTTTGAAGACCTCGTCGCCCGTGAACAGGAAACGGGCCAGGTAGGCGCGGGCTTCGCCGATGCTCAGCTTCGGGTCCGCCTCCATGAGCGCGTCCAGCACGGTCATCCCGGTCTGCAAGGCTTCCTGGGCCTGGGCCAGGTAGCCGATGCGCACGCTGGCGCCCACCCGCAGCCGCCCCTCCAGCGGGGAGATCTCTCCCAACAGGGTGCGGATAAAGCTGGTCTTGCCCGAGCCATTGGGCCCGACCAGGCCCGCTCGCTCCCCCCGCTTGAGCAGCAGGTCCTCCGCCCGAAAGAGGAGGCGATCGTCGGGGCCGGGCGGCGCGGGCGCTTCGTAGATATAACCGCCCGATCGCTCGCGACGGATGGGGGGCAGAGGCCGGACGCGGTAGCCCACGGCCAGACTCTCTGTTGATAACACCAGTTCGCCGCTGCGGATGCGGCTCATCATCTGCAAACGCATGGTTTGCCGCTGCCGCGGGGCCACAAGACGCTGACGCTGCAACAGCCGCTCCAGGCGCTTGCGACGGCCCCGAGCCTGTTTGCTCTTCTGCCCGGCGATATTGCGGCGGATGAATTCGGTCTCTTTGGCGATGAGGGCCTGCTGCGTCTCATACTCCTTCTGCATCCGCTCCAGCATGGCCTCCCGCTGGATGAGATAGTGGCTGTAATTGCCACGATAGACCGTCAGCCGCCCCCACATCATCTCCCAGATGCGGTTCATGACCTTGTCCAGGAAATAACGGTCGTGGGAGACGACGACCATCGCCCCCTCCCATTTCAGCAGCGCGTTTTCCAACCATTCGATGGCGGCCAGATCGAGATGGTTGGTGGGCTCGTCCAGCAGCAGGAGTTCGGGCTGGCGCAGGAGGATTTTGGCCAGCAGGGCGCGGGTGCGCTGCCCGCCGCTGAGTTGCGCCAGGGGCTGGTCGAATTGTTCGGGCCGGAACCCCAGGCCCGTCAGGGTCTGGCGGATGCGGACGGGATAGTCGTAGCCGCCCCTGGCCTCGAAGGCGTGCTGACGCCGGGCGTAAAGCGCCAGCGCCTCCTGCGCGATGTCGGGATTCGGATGGGCCATGCGCGCTTCCAGTTCGGCCAGCTTCCGCTCCTCGGCGATGAGATCGCTGAAGACCTCCAGCATGTCCTCCCACAGGGTTTTGGCGCCCGCGGGCGGCGGCTCCTGCGGCAGATAGCCGATGGTCAGACCCCGGCGACGGTGCACCTCCCCGGCGCTGGGCTCCAGTTCGCCCGCCAGGATGCGCAGCAGGGTGGTCTTGCCCTCGCCGTTGGGGCCGATGAGACCGATGCGGTCCCCGCGCGAGATGACGCAATTCACCCCCTGGAACACGTCCAGCGGGCCAAAGGACATGGCGAGATTCCGGGCGGTCAACAAACTCATAGCTTTTCATTATACAATCATTCGTCGGTGGAGGGGAGTTTGTGTTTTGATAAAATGTAGGATATAGTTGATTGGATAGCCAGCATTTTCTGGCGTAAAACCATCTATTTCAAAAAGGATTGACCCATGAGTGACGAACAAAAAACCGTCCAGACCGACGACGTTGTTTCCATCGAATACACCCTGACCGACAGCCAGGGCAATGTCATCGATTCCTCCGAGGGCATGGAGCCCCTGGAATACCTCCACGGCCACAACAACCTCATCCCCGGCCTCGAAAAAGAGCTGACCGGCATGAGCGTGGGTGAAGAGAAGAGCGTCACCGTGCCGCCCGAGGAAGCCTATGGCCCCCGGCACGAAAACGCCACCCAAATCATCCCCAAAGAAGCCTTCCCTCCCGACATGGAAGTGGAGCCGGGCATGGGCCTGCAAATGCGCGACACCCAGACCGGCCAGATCTTCGAGGTCTACGTGACCGAAATCCGCCCTGAGGGTGTCGTGGTGGACTTCAACCATCCCCTGGCGGGCGAGACCCTGCACTTCGACGTGAAGGTCGTGGGCATTCGCCCGGCCACACCCGACGAGATCGCGCACGGCCACGTGCATGGCGAAGGCGGCCATCACCACTAATTTCTGGTCGAGCGCAACTGCTAACGCACCCCGGTTAACAAACCACAAAGTACACGTCCAGAAATGAGTTCCCGGTTTTGGTGCTCACCGACTCAAGTCGGGCGCTTCAGGCCTGCGGCCAGACCCCCTCTTCCTCTCCCCCGCAAGCGGGGGAGAACAGCGGAAGGGGATCAGATGACGGCCTTCGTCGTCCAAAACGACGACAGACAAAAGGGTCGCCGAAGGGCGACCACCGGCGCCATCGAATCCTCTTTCCTTATTTCCTCCCCCGCCCGTCTCGAAGCGGGGGAGGAAGCAAAGGAGGAGGCTTGCGCCTAAAGAGCCTGAGTTCACTCGGCCAGTGTTGCTAGAAACGACGCCCCCTCAAGGGGGCTTTCAGAGCCAGCCCGCGCCCAAAGCCGGGTTTACCCGGCGTGGTTTTGTAGCCCGGCGCTTCAGCGCCGGGTGGAGCCCGCATGACCGAATTCCTGATGACAACGCGATTTGCCAAAATTTTAGGACGCGCCCGTGTCTTCGTGGTTTTTGCCTTGCTATGATTGGGTGCGTGTATAATTATTTTTTTAATTTGGAATTGCTGCTTCGTCCGGTGCGCCTCCGGGCGCCGGCTTCACCGCCCGCACCAGACTCGTCTTCAGGCACGCGGCCCACAGGTCGCGCAGTTCCAGAAAGATATGATGGCGATGCCGCCAGTATTGCGTCTGGTAGAACAGCATCCGCAACAGGTAACCCAACGCGGCGATGAGGTGCATCAGGGCCACTTGCAGGCCGGGGTAGCGGGTGCGCAGGTCCAGGTCGAGGGAGTCGATATTGTGGGCGTAGAACTCGGGCCCGAGCTGGCGGGCGCTGCCGCCAATGTGATGGGTGACGTGAACGCCAGGCAGACACATGACGCCATACCCCGCCCCCCGCACCCGACGACACAGCTCCACGTCCTCGGAATACATGAAATAACGCTCGTTCATCAGCCCGGCCGCGTCCAGCGCCTCTCGACGGATGAGCATGCACGCACCCGACACCCAATCCACCGGGATGGGATCGCCGCTTTCGTACAGGGAGCGGGGCAGCCACAGGCCCTTGAATCGCCGGGGAAAAAGGCGGTAGAGGAAGGTGGCGAAGTTGAAGATGGTGGTCAGGGAGGGATCGTACCCGGCCGCGCCGCCCTGCACCTTGCCTTTGGCCCCCTGCAGGCGCGGGCCCGCCACGCCCACCTGGGGATGCGCGTCCATGAACGCCAGCATCTCGGCCAGGGCGTTGGGGGGCAGTTCGGTGTCGGGATTGAGCAGGAGGATGTAACGGCCTCGGGCCTGGCGGATGCCCTGGTTGTTGCCGGCGGCAAAGCCGCGATTCACCTCGTTGGCGATGATAGTCACCTGGGGATAGCGCGCTCGCACCAGGGCCAGGGAATCATCGGTGGACGCATTGTCCACCAGCACGACCTCCATCGTCCAATCCCCCTGCGCGGCGAAAAGGCTGTCCAGGGCCGCAGGCAGATACGCGGCCGCGTTCCAGTTGACGATGATGACGGAGAGGTCCACCGTCGTCTGGGCCCTCTCGGCCCGAGGGGGCAAGGCAGGATGCGTGTCCACCGCGGCCATGATTATGCGACGTAGCCCAATCCTTGCAGGCGCTCGCGGATGGCCCGTGCCTCTTCCTCGGTCAGTTCGATGCCCGAGCCAGAGGTCAAATCCCCATCCTCATCCTCATACCGCACCGGCTTTTCGGCGATGGCGGGCTCGAACGCGTCCAGCAGGGGCTTGCCGTCCATTTCCCGAGGGATGGGCGTATCCAGCAGGTGGAGGATGGTGGGCGCCAGGTCGATGAGCTGCGCACCCTCCAGCCGCACGCCCGGGCGGACGCCATGCCCGTAGAAGATGACGACGCCCTCGATGATATGCGTGCCCGTCTGATCCAACGCGTAGGCCGCGCCATGTCGCCCGAATTTCTGCTTCGTGCCGAAGATGGGGCCGTCCGGGTTCATATCATAATCTTTGACCGCCAGATATTTGTCATCCACCCAGCGGATGAGCAAATCGGGTGCCCGGTCCAGCATCGGGCCGGTGTAGATCTCCTCCCGGCGCATGACCTGAGCCACCATGGGCTCGCCCGTGTCCGGGTCCCGCAGCGCATAGAGGGCCTGGGTGAGCTCGGCGATGAAGTCATCCACCTGGTCGGGAGGAATGACGCCTTCCGGGTCCCGGCCCTGGATATTCAGGTTGATGTTGCCCAGGTTGCCCACGGCGTAGGCTTTCGTGCGGCTCCAGTCGATCTCGGCCTGTTCCATGAAGGTTTCCACCGCGGCGTGGGCGCCGGTAAAGCGCTTGAGAAAGCCTTTCACGCCCACGGGCAAATAGCGTTGCGCCAGGTAAAAGCTGTTCTTCACGGCCTTGCGGGCCACCCGCCGCGCCCGATCCCCGACTGACAACTCCTTCCCCTGCTTATAGTGCAGCCAGCCCTGACGGGCCAACCAGCGGTCGAGATAGACGGTCTTGGCGATGGGCCCGGCCCCGTGGTCCGACATGACGATGAGGGTGACGTCCTCGGGCAGGGCGCCCACCAGCCTGGCCAGATGCCCGTCGATGCGCTTGTACACCTGGAGGATGGCGTCGTGGTTGGGCTGACTGGGGTCAGCCATGAGATGCCAGGAGCAGTGCTGGATGGCGTCGGTTTCCATCTCCACCCACATGTAGAAATCCAGCGGCTCCCGGTCGATGGTGCGCCACAGCAACTCGAAGCGCTTGTCCACGCCCTCCAGGGTCTCTTTCAGGTATTGGGCGTGGGATTTGCCCACGGTGCTGACGGCGATGAAGTGGACATCGTTGACCTCGGCCTTGAGCTCAGGCGGATAGGTGTAGGCCGAATCCAGGCCCGGCGTGTCCAGTCCCGAAATGAGGAAGCCGTTGACCGGTTCGGGGGGGAAGGTCATGGGCACATTGACCACGCCCACGCGGCGGCCAGCATCCGACAGGATGCGCCACAGGCTGCGGCCCGAGCGCAGGGACGCGTTGGTGAGCTCCTGCTTGTAGGTGCCAGGGATGCGGCGCACGAAGTCGAAGATGCCGTGCTTGCCCGGATTGAGGCCGGTGAGGAAGCTGGTCCAGGCCACCGCGGTGAGGAATTGGATGGTGGAGCGCAGGCCTCCGGACGCGCCGCCCGCCTGGAGTCGAGCCAGGGTGGGCAGATGACCCTGGTCAATCCAGGGTTGGAGCAGGGTCCAGGGCACGCCATCGAGGCCGATGACCCAGACGCGTTGGGAGGGAGGAGGAAGGGGGTTGGTGTCGGGCATGGGGAGTCAGGGATCTATGATCGAGAATAATCTTTCTCAGCCAGGGTGGCGCGGGAAGCCAATCACGTAATGCGTAATGCGTGATGCGTAACGACCTCACGTTTCACGCATTACGTTTCACGCATCACGTCAGTAGCAGACTCGCCCAACGTGGGCTTTGAGTTGCTTTTGCAAACCCACGCAACGCTATTTTCAGAACAGCACCGAATGTTAGCACGCGCGCACTTGTCCCGCCAACTCTCATCCCCGAATCTATGGCTCCTCGCCCAATTGCACCTGCACCTGCATGGGGTGGCCATCGCGGATGATATCCAGCGTCACCGTCTGGCCCACCTCGGTTTTCTCCTGCAAATAGGCGTCCAAATCTTCCCAGCTTTTCAGGGGGACGCCGTCGATGGCCACGAGGATATCGCCACCCACGAGATAGCGGGTGTTGCCCAGAATGATCTCATCGGTGGCGGGGCGGATGCCCGCGCGCAGCGCGGGGGAGTTCTCGTAGATTTGGGCGATGAGCAGGCCGTGGTCCACGGGCAAGTCCAGCGCCTTGGCCAGG
>Ga0256832_1003454_pt1 | contig 10736 bp, 8 predicted proteins | sample 134614metaG_FD_190534 | JGI IMG/M metagenome (GOLD analysis project Ga0256832, IMG submission 190534) | Hydrothermal vent microbial communities from Lau Basin, Pacific Ocean - 134-614 | ecosystem: Environmental > Aquatic > Marine > Hydrothermal vents | place: Pacific Ocean: Lau Basin | collected...
ATTGGGCGGCCCTCTGCAGGGAGGCGGAGCTGCCTTCGGCGGCGGACGAGGCGGCGGATTCGGCGGCCCACCCCAGGGCGGACAAGGCGGCGGATTCGGCGGCCCACCTCAGGGCGGGCAAGGCGGCGGATTCGGCGGCCCACCCCAAGGGAGCTGAGCCCGGCCGCGGGTTTTCCTCACGCCAGGTGACGGGCCCTCGCTCCAGTCCTATCTTGGGCGGGTGTTTCGCACCGGTCTGTGGACCCTCGGGCGCTGGCGCGGCGTCCCCATCCGGCTGCACTGGTCCATTCCGATCGGCGCCCTCGTCTTCGGACGTTTCCGCTTCGTTCCGGGGTTTTGGCTCGGCTTCGTCGCGCTCATCCTCTTGCACGAGCTCGGCCACACCGCCCTCGCCCGCCGGCGACGCCTGCGGATTGACGAAGTGCAGGTTCACGGCCTCGGCGGCGTCTGCGTTCACGAGCGGGGCACACCCTACGACAACGCCGTCGTCGCGTGGGGCGGGGTCCTCGCACAGGCTCTCGCGCTGATCCCCGCGCTCCTGGCGGCGCGCACCCTCGTCCTTCAGAGCGCCTTCGCGCAACAGCTCGTCGGCGTCTTCACCGACACCAACCTCTTCCTCATGGGGCTCAACCTCATCCCCCTCGAACCCTTCGACGGTGCGAAGGCTTGGCAGCTGCCGCGCCTCTGGTGGCGCCGCCGCCGTCGACCGGCTCCGCCCAGGCGCTCCGAGTCCGGGGCGGAGGCCGTCGAGCGGGCGCGCCGCCTCGCCCAGGAGGCGCTGGAGGAAGCGCGCCGCCGTCGCTGAGCCCCTGCGGGGATCTTGCGCTCAGGAGGCGGGGCCGGCACACCGATGCCATGGGCTCGCCGTTCCGGGTCGACCAAGGCATCACCCGCCGACGGGTCCACCGGCGCGACGGATCCGACTGGGTTTGCGAAGAAGACGAGGTCGTCGTCGAGGCCCCGCTGCAGATCCGGCTCGCGGGCGAGCCCTTCGTGACCACCATGCGGACCCCTGGCGACGACGAGGCGCTGGTGCTCGGGTTGCTCTGGTCCGAGGGCGTCATCGCCCGCCTCGACGAGGTCTCGGCCATCGCACGGTGCGGTGAGCCGGGCGACGAGGTGCTCGACGTGCGGCCAGGCCCAGGGATCGCCTTCGACCTCGACCGCCTCCGCCGAGGCACCCTGACGAGCGCGTCCTGCGGGGTCTGTGGGCGCGCACAGATCGACGATCTGCTTGCCCGCGTGCCCCGCGTAGGAGCCGCCGTGGTGGACGCGGACACGGTGTGCGCGGCGGCTCGCTCTCTGGGCGACGCCCAACCCCGCTTCGCCCGCACCGGCGCGCTGCACGCCGCCGCCGTCTTCGACGCCGCGGGCCAGCCGGTGAGCAGCGCCGAGGACGTCGGGCGCCACAACGCCGTCGACAAGGCCGTGGGGACCATGCTGCGGAGCGAGGCGTCCGGCGCGGTTCTGGTGGTGAGCGGGCGGACGAGCTTCGAGATCGTCCAAAAGGCCGCCTGCGCTCGGATCGGTGTGGTCGCGGCGGTCGGTGGCCCGACGTCTCTGGCCATCGACCTGGCGGAGCAGGCGGGAGTGGCCCTCATCGGGTTCCTTCGGGGGGAGCGGATGAACGTCTACACCCACCCCCAACGCCTCGGCGTTCTGCAGAAAGACAAATAATTACGAATGGTTGGCAAGAGTCGCGGACTGCTCTTCCCGCTGGGACGGGAGAGCACCCGTCCGGTGGGGCCGGAAATCTTTTCCTACGGTCGCATCTCCTGCGGGCCTGACGGAGCCTTGAGGCAAGAAAATGAGACGTGATTCCAAGTGCTTGGAGCTTCTGCCGGCGAGGGTATGTCGATTGCAGGGTACCTGGCGACCCATGGTCTCTCGGACGAACGAACAGGGGTTTACCCTCATGGAGTTGATGGTCGCTGTGGCGATCGTCGCGATCACGGCGGCCATCGCGCTTCCATCGATGGGTCGGGCGCGCGCCGAGGGCAAGATGAACGAGATCGCCCTGGACCTCGTACGGGTCGCGCGCCAGGCGCGGGCGGCCTCGGCGGCCTACGGTCGCGCTCATCTGCTGCGGTTCCGCTCCGCCGACAACGGCTCGGTGGAGGTCTACCGCAGCACGAACAACGCCTGTGGCACCGACGACTTCTGGAACACCCAGATCGTCGGAGCGGGTTGTGCCGCCAACCGCAACTGCATCGGCTTCGTCGAAGCCAACCAGTGGACGACGGTCGGGACGAACTACCAGATCACCGCGCCGATCGGGGACTTCGATCTCTGCTTCGAGCCACTGGGCAGCATGCGCTGGAAACCCGCGGGGCCGACGCGGTTCCGAGTGGACAACGCGCCGGCCATCGGGGGCGCCCTCGAGCTGCGCGTCTCCCGCGCCGACGGAATCGGCGTGACGCGGCGCGTCGTGATCCCCTTTGGCGGCGACGCGAGGATTCTGCGATGACGCCTGCGAAGCGTAAGGAACAACGCGGGTTCACTCTGATCGAGGTCATGATGGGCCTGGCGGTACTCACCGTCGGCGCCCTCGGGCTGATGGCGATGCAGCAGGCGACCATCCGCGGCAACATGAGCGCGCGGGAGCTGAGCGTGGCCACGCAGGCCACCCAGCAGTGGATCGAGCGGATTCATCGGGACGCGCTGGCCTGGAACGTCGCCGACGCGGTGGCGGGGGTCTCTGGCACGACCTATCTCAACCAGCTCCCGCCGACCGGCGGCGGGCCGTGGTTCACGCCGGCCACAGGGCCCCTGGGCGAGTCGCCGGCGCTGGACTACTTCGGGCGCGAGGTCCCCCTGGCCCAGGGGCGCTATTGCACGCACCTGCGCATGACGTGGCTCGTTCCAGGGCAGTTGGCGCGGGTCGATGTGCGCACCTGGTGGCACAGGCGCGGCGACGGCACCGCGGTTGCCGACGACCTCCTCTTCCCCAACTGCGGAAACGGCAACGAGGCGGCCGTGACCAACGAGCTCGAGGCAGCACCGGCGCCCCGGATCTCGGCGGTCTACGCTTCGACCCTGGTCCGCTGGCAGAGGTTGCCCCGATGAGGAGGCGTCGCTTCCGCACCGGGCGATGGGCTTCGGCGCCGCTCGTGGCCGCGCGTCGCCAGGCAGGTTTCACGCTCATCGAAATGATGGTCGCGTTGACCGCGGGGCTTATCGCGATCGGCGCGATCTACTCCATCACCGCGGCGTCGTCTCGGCACTTTCACGAGCAGCAGCGCATTTCGCAGACCCAGATGGCGTTGAGGATGGCCATGGGACGGCTGACCCGAGACATCGCGCGGGCCGGGTTCGGTGGGTCGCCCAGCACGCAAGCCGAGATGAACGCCGGCATGACCTGCGGCCGGCCTCCGGCGGGCGGGCACTTTGCGGCCGTGACCTTCTTCGACGACCGTGACACGGCGGTCTTGCCGAATGCCGCCGTCAACGGGGTGCAGGCCGATCGCATCCGCCTGGTCGGCAACTACGTCACGCCCGAGCTCTACCGCGCCATGCCCGGCGGAGGGAACTCCATCGTCATCCAGACGCAGTGGCAAGCGTTCCGTCGCAGTTTCGGTGTGCCCGGTGTGAACTACGACCCGGACGCCTTCGAAGAAGTGTTCCGCGAAGGGCGGACGCTCCACATCCAGACCATCGGCGGCCAGCACTTCTACCCGCGCATCACGGGTGCGACGGGGGCAACTCAGACGGTGACCTTCACCCCGGGGTTCCTCTGTGGAGGCGAGCAGCTCAACATGGCGATGGTCGCGCCGCTCTCGCGGCTGGAGTATCGCGTGGTCAACGGCGCCGACCCGGACACGAACCTGGGTACGCTCTTCCAGAACGCCGCCGTCGACAACCGTCGTGGCCTGACCAACGCCGTCCTGATCCGCCAAGAGCTCGACGAGAACAACAACCCAATCCGGAACACCGAACAGGTCGTCCTCGAGTACGTCGCAAACGTCGACTACGCCTTCATCGTCGACACGCAGATCGTGCCGGGCAGCCAGCCGACCTTCGCCCTCGAGCGGGGCGGTGCCACGCCCAATGTGACGAACAACCCGCATCGCATCCGTTCGGTGCTCGTCGATCTTGCGGCGCGCACCGCCGACCACGATCCCTCCTTCCCCTTCGTGGCGCGCGCGCCGGGCGCGCCGCTGATGCGCTACCAGGTCGATCCCGCGCTGCGTGGCGCGGCCCGGGTTCGATCGATGCGTAGCGAGGTTCAACTCCGCAACATCCGGGTGATTCGGCCATGACAGCTCTTCGCACCAACGTCCGCCCGCGGCCTCCGCTGCGACGCTCGCGCGAGGAGGGCGCGGTCATGTTCCTCGTGATGCTCATGCTCCTCATGGGGACCGCTACGGCGATCTTCGCCATGCACACCACGACCTACGAGGTGCGCGCGGCGGGCTTCGCTCGGCAGCAGATGCAGACGCAGAACATCGGCGAGGCCGGCCTGACGGCGACAATGGCGTGGACCGACTTCATCACGCCGCAGGTCATGCGCGAGCAGTGGCTCGTGCCCTGCTCGAACGCGAACAAGGCGCGGCCCGCGAGCGGCGGGGTCCCCCTCGACCTATCGCCCTTCGAGCCGCCGATGGATCCGACGAAGAACGCCTGCCGCCTCTACGCGAACGACTTCGCGGTGATGAGCTCGGGCGTGCAGGTCGCCGACTGGCGTCGCTCCATCGGTCCCAGGCAACCCTTCAACAACCTCTCGGACCCGAGCGCCGGCGCGCTCATCCTCGTCGACGTCTACGAGGACTACGACTCCGGCGAGGTCGTCCGGGGGCAGGACATGGGCGGCAACGCTCGTTTCATCAACCTGGACGTGACGTTCACCGCCCGCGGGCGTACTCGCTTGCCGGGGGACGTGACGTCGGGGGTCTCAGGAGACCGAGCGTTCCACGAGGGGGCGGCCGACGGGCGCGTCTTCGCGGTCACAGGTCCGTTGATGGTCACGCGGTGAGGAAGCTGTGAGGAGTCGAACGATGAAGCGCACACTCTCCATCCTGGCGGCGGTGGTTGCTGCCCTTGGTTCGAACGCGGGGGGCCCGGTGGAAGCGCAGGGGCCGGACATTCGAGCCATCCCTCCCCTCGTGATGATGCTCGTCGACACCTCCGGCTCCATGGAGAAGCTCGGCAACTGCGCGTGCCGCACCGCGGCGTGCACCGAGTGCCTCCCGGACTGCCGGTCGCGCACTCCGGAGCGGAACCGTTGGAACGCCGTGACCGAGGCGCTGACGGGCACCTACCAGGACTACACCTGCTCGGTGCTCGACCGTCGCACCCTCGGGGTCTCGGAGCCGGATTACCGCTACTTCCTCCCCCACATCGCCGGCAACTGGAGCACGCAGAACAACGACGGAATCCTCGACGTCTACCGCGAGCGCGTCCGCTTCGGGCTCATGACCTTCGACGCGACGAGCACCTTCCTCGGCAACGGCGAGCTCTTGACGCGCAGCGCGTTCCTGGCGCGGAGCGACAACGGCCTGGCGCCCGGCGGCTACTCCTACGGCGAGCCCAGGCCGTTCAGCTTCCCCGGTTGCTCCGAGCCGTACATGGTCGACAACGGCGCCAAGAACGAGAGCGCACCCGCCAACCAGGGCCGCCTCGTCTCCGTGGGCACCGAGAGCGACGACATGCGCACCATCAACGACGCGGTGCAGAACTCGCTTTCGCAGATTCGTCCCTACGGGGCCACGCCCATCGCCGGGCTCCTGACGGACCTCGACTACTACTTCGCGACCCACCCGGACGTCCGCAAGGGGAGCCTTGGCGTCGGCGGCGACCCCTTCTACGAGTGCCGCACCCGTTACGGCATCCTCATCACGGACGGGCGCCCGAACCAGGACATGCGCGGCGCGCCCTACTTCTGCGAGGCCATGGGCAACGGCGTCGGGCCGCTCGGCTGCCCCTACGACACGCCCACCAATCTCGCCGCCAAGATGCTCGCGGAGGAGGACATCGAAGGGCTCTACGTCGTCGGCTTCAACGTCGACGGGAGCAACTGCGGGGGCGACGCGGCGTGCATCAGCCGCGCGAACCAGGCCGTCAACGAGCTCAACGACATCGCGGCGGCCGGCGGCACCACTTCGGCGCTCTTCGCGTCGGACCGGGCGAGCCTCGTCGCGGCGCTGGCGCGCATCCTCGATCAGACCGCACCGGGGACGACGACCCGCACTGTGCCGGCCTTCGTGAACATCGGCGTCGGGGCTTCGGGGCCGAGCTCCCAGCTTCAGATGAACACGGGCTTCAACGTGGCCGTGTTGGAGCGCGAGCCTTGGACCGGCAAGCTCGAGCGGCGCCGCATCGAGTGCGACGGATTGTCGCCGGTGAGCCGCCCGATCGAGCCGCGGGATCGTTTCCACGAGACGATCAACGCGCAGACCTCTCCGGCGCCGACGCTGGCGTACGGACAGGACCGCGCGCTCTTGACCGTGACGCCACCAAGTCCCGCGCAATACAACGCGCACCTCACCAACGATCAGATCCGCGACGAGGTCGACGATCGCGTCTCGGTCATCCCGCCGGGGCGCGGCGTCGTGTTGGGTAGTTGGAACCCGACGGCGCCCACCTCGCACTTCTTCACCGACAACACGGCCCTGGACGCCGCGATGTTTGGCGTGGCGGATGCTGCCAAGGTGACGGAGATTCTTCAGTGGACCCACGGTCTGCCCGGCACCCTCCGGGAGAACAAGCGTTTCGGTGCGGTCGTGCACTCGTCGCCGGTGATCGTCGGCCCCCCTTCGATCGACAGCGCCGACGAGTCGTTCAACGCCTTCCGACAGCGGCCGGAGGTCGCCGGGCGCCCGACGGTCATGTACGTCGGCACCAACGACGGCATCCTCCATGCGATCAACGTGACCAACTACTGCCCCGCGGATGGCGACCCGACCTGCAGCGCGACGGAGGCCGTCCAGGTCACGGAGGGGACCGAACTGTGGGGTTTCGTGCCGCCGCTGCTCTACCGCAAGTTCGACTCGTTGCTCTCCTCGCACCAGTGGATGGTCGACGGAACGCCGGTCGTCCGTGAGATGTTCGACGCGCGCCTCCTCGGCGGCGGCGTCGACGGAGGCTCGTACCGGACCGTGCTCGCCGTCGGCATGCGCCAGGGCGGCAACGGGTACGTCTCCCTCGACGTGACCGATCCCCTCAACCCCAAGTTCCTGTGGCAGTACGTGGACCCCGACTTCGGCGAGACCTACGGCGAGCCCGGCCTCGCGCAGGTGCGCATCGAGCTGAGCTCCGTGCTCCACGAGCGCGGCGTGGCCATCCTGCCGGGGGGTGCGGGCACCGAGCTGCCGGGCGGCTGCGCGCCGTCGGGCGATGCGGTCCCGGACACTGTCGATGGGGTCCCCGGGCCGCGCTCGCAGCGCCGATGCTGGGACAACACCGGGCGCGCTCTCGTCATCCTCGATGTCTCGACGGGCGCCGTCCTGCGCAAGTGGGGCAGCTCGACGTTCCCCTCGCCGCTGAACGGGAGCGTCGCGGTCTTCCCGGGCACCACCGGCGCCATCGCGTCGCGGGCCTTCTTCACCGACGCCGACGGGGTCATCTGGCGCCTCGACTTGTCGAACCCGGACCCCGCGAACTGGACCGTCCACGCCTTCCACGACATCTTCCACGGGATGGCCGCCGACGCCGGGCAGCCCGCCTACAACCGGCCGCTCGTCTCGGTGAACCAGAACAACGAGCTGGTGATCCTCCAGGCGACGGGCGATGTGGATCATCTCGAAGACGTCGACGCCATCAACCGGGTCGTGTCGGTGACGGAGAAGGTGACCTTCGACAGCGCCGGCAACGTGGTCGCCGTGGGGGGCGCGCTCAACTGGGAGATCACCCTCGACCGCGGTGAGCAGGTTACCGGGCCGCTGGAGCTCTTCGACTCCAAGGTCTTCTTCGGCTCCTTCGTCTCGGCACCGAACGCCATCGACGCCTGCCAGGTCGGCTACAGCCGGATCTGGGGTGTGGACTTCCTTCGGAACCAGTCGGCGGACGCGGTCACGCCCGGCAGCTACCTGCCGCAGCCGATGCTGGACTCGCCGGCGGGCACCAAGGTGCTCAACCTGGGGCCGGCGGAGCTGCCGACCCTCGACAACCGGCTCATCATGGGGGTCGCGGCAACGCGCCGGCCGACCTGTGTGCAGTTCTCGGAGCCGACGGAGACGGACCCGTACATCGGTCCGCGGCAGACCTACCGAGTCGACCGCACGAGCGCGCCGGTCTACGAGCTGACGGCGCTCCTCGGTGGCCGCGACACGGCCGGCGTCGACGGCGCCTCCATCGAGGAGTTCACCCAGACCCTCACTCCGCCGCAGGCCTACACCAGCTCGCGGGCGTACCTGCCTATCGTCGACTGATCGTGCGACCGGGCGCCTCCGTGTCCCGTCTGGGATGGCGGGGGCGCGTCCCCATCGGCTCCCGCTCGATTCCCGGGAAATGGTCTTGCGGCGCTCCGAAAGGTAGAAGGGGTGATGGTGAAGGGCTGTTGGTTCAGGACGGGGCGCTTCGACGAGGCGATGCGTTCGGTGGTCTTGCTCGCTTTGCTCGCCGTGGCTTGCGGCGGCAACGACGACGCCACGGAGACGACTCCACCACCGGCGCCGGAGGAACCGCCACCGGTGGCACCGACGTTCCACCCTGAAGACGAGCTCTACGACGCCGAAGGGAACCTCCGCGAGAGCGATGAGGTCGTGGCGGGGCTTCGCCTGCCGCGAGGCCTACAGCTCGACCACGAAGAGGAGCGGCGTCACGTCTACCAAACGCACGTGCCGATCGGGAAGGTCGTGGCCTACTTCGGACCCCGTCTGTTCACGGGCCTGGTCGATCGCATCGGCGACGGCGCCGTCTACCGGGGCGCAACGGTGGTGGGCGTCGAGAACGCGCCGCGCATGGAGGTCTCGATCCTACAGACCGGCTCGTCGGTGCGGGTGGAGATCGTCGAGCTGCCGCCGATGCCCGCCACGCCGCCTTCTCCGGCGGAGTTGCAGCGGCAGTGGGAGGAGATGATGCGGCGCGCCGAGTAGCCCACGCCCGTGGGCTCATTCGGTGAGCGGGAGCAGCTCGACCACCGCATTGTAATCCGGCACCAACCCCCCAGGGTCGCGGCGCCCTGGCGGGATGAGCGGGTTGGCCTCGGGCCAGTGCATCTGCACGTTGCCGGGAGTGATCGGCGCGGCGAAGGTCCGCGCGCGCACCTGCCCGTGATCGCTCCTGACGAGGACGGGCTGATCGTGGGCGAGGCCGAGCTTGCGCAGATCGTCGGGGCTGACGAAGACGTGGTCGCGGGCTGCGCCGGTGAGCTGATCGACCGGTGCCTGGATGAGGCTGTTGAACTGCTTGCCTCGGCGGGTGGCGAGGTGGAAGCGTCCCTCGGGCAGGCGCCGCTCGGGGGGAGCCGCGAAAACGAAGCGTGCCTTGCCGCTCGGGGTCCCGAAGACGCCGCCCTCGCACAGCCGAGGGCCGCCCCACTGGAACTGATCGCCCTTTTTCCGGAGCGACGCGATGGGTGCGTAGGCAGGCACCGTGCGAGCGATGTCCTGTCGGATCGCGTCGGCGTCCGGGTAGCTCAGGTGCTCGGCGCGCTCGGGCCGGGCGGCGCTTACGACGTCGATGAGGATGCGCCACTCTTCACGAGCCTCACCCACCCGAGGCCCCGGGATCTCCGGGCTGTAGATCACGCGCCGTTCCGTCGTCGTCTCGGTCAGGCCGCCGGCGTGCTCGTAGCGGGTCTTGGCCGGGAGCAGGTAGACCGCGTCGCTTTCGAGGAGCATCGAGGTGGTCAGGAAGAGGTCCTGGTGCACCCGCACCGGAACGGATTGCAGCTGCTGCGTCACCCGCTCGGGAGCAGGCATCGTGTCCAGGAAGTTGCCGCCGACGGAGTAGAGGACATCGAGCTGGCCGCGGCCCGCGGCCTCGAGCATCGCCGCCGTGTCGAGGCCGACCTCGGCCGGTGGACGGAAACCCCAGAGAGCTTCGAGCTCGTCCGCGCCGGCTTCGTTGAGCTCCCGGCCGGGGAAGGTCGTCGCGTAGGCGCCCATCTCGGCGCCGCCCTGGACGCCCGAGTGTCCGCGGATTGGCATCAGACCGCATCCGGGGCGCCCGACAAACCCCTGCGAGAGGCCCAGCATGCACACGGCAGCCACCGTGTCGGTGCCGTGGGCGTGCTGGGTCAGGCCCATGCTCCACACGAACACGCCGGTGTCGGCCGCTTCGAGGGCGTCGGCGAAGCGGATGACGTCGTCCACGGAGGCGCCGCTCTGGGCGACGAGCGCGTCGAGGTCGAGCTGAGCCAACGCGGCGGCGTAGTCTTCGAAACCCTCGGTGCAGGTGTCGATGAAGTCGCGGCGCACGCTGCGGCGCCCGAGAAGGATCTTCTGGACGGCGTAGGCGAAGGCCATGTCGCCGCCGGCGCGCACGTGGAAGAAGGCGTCGGCGATGTCGGTGCCGAGAAGAGCGCTGTCGGCGTTGGACGGAATCCAGTAGGTCCGCATGCCCGGCTCTTCGTAGGTGTTGACGACGAGGACCTTGGCGCCGCATTTCTTCGCCTCGTACAGGTACTTCAGCGCGACCGGCTGGTCGTTGGCGGGGTTGCTGCCCCAGAAGACGATCACGTCGGCTTCGAAGAAGTCGCGGTAGCTGCACGTCGAGGCGGCGACCCCGAGGATGCGCTTCATGGCCGCGGTCGAGGGGCTGTGGCAAAGCCGCGCGGCGTTGTCGATGTGGGGCGA
>Ga0256832_1003455_pt1 | contig 10735 bp, 9 predicted proteins | sample 134614metaG_FD_190534 | JGI IMG/M metagenome (GOLD analysis project Ga0256832, IMG submission 190534) | Hydrothermal vent microbial communities from Lau Basin, Pacific Ocean - 134-614 | ecosystem: Environmental > Aquatic > Marine > Hydrothermal vents | place: Pacific Ocean: Lau Basin | collected...
GCATACGTCAGAAAGAAAAGGGCCAGAAAGAAGGCCAGCGCCATCAGCTTTTTGCGTTCGTAAGCAGGCGTTATGCGGGGTTCGCAGATGCCGCCCGGGCAGCGATACGTTTTCCATTTGAGCCGTTTGTAGAGCATACACCCCAGACAGATACCGAAAGCAGATTCGACAAACATCAGAAACAAACAGAGCCAGCAAATACCCAGGCGGATGGGCGAGATAATATCGAAGACGATGTAATACGTCATGACAGCGCCCAATATCAGGCCCAGCAGCCATGCGAACTTTTTGGGGCGGGCCTCGACCCATTCCGGTTGCTGATGCCGAACGATGAGGCCGGCAATGAGCATATACGGCGCATATTTCGGGTTAATCAACACGCGCACAAAAAACTCGATGATGAAGGTGATCGAAAAGAGTTCCGCCCAGAAGATGGTCCGATGCAAATGCACCGAGAAAAGGCTTAACAGACCAATCAGAAACATGAGGCCGGCGCTGGCGCGGGCCTCCCGTTCATTGATGACCCTGTAATCGTAGCCTTCCACCGTTTCGCCGAAAGTGAACAGCCTGCCCATCGTCAAGGTGTTATCAATTGGTATCCAGCTTCTTTGATGGCTTTTGTAATGGCCTTGATGTTGGTTTTCGTGGAGTCGAATGCCACGGAGACTTTCTTCTGCGTATGCGATGCTTTGACGTCCACCACCCCTGTCACTTCCGAGAGGCGTTCTTCCAGCGTCACCTCACAGCCCACGCACGTCATTCCATTCACGCCGATGGTTTCCTGCACGATATCTGCTTTTCTGACCACGATCACTTTTTCGCCTTTCTGATTGCCTTGGCTGCAGGAGGTCATCATCATGGCACTCACAGCCGCCGGTAATACCCATCGCATGCGTTTGAAGCGCCCTGCGGCACCCGACAAACGCACCGCAAAGAAGAAAATGTCTGTCAGCTTCATCATCGTTCGGGTTGTTTCGTGGAACCGTCCGCTTATTTCCGGGCTGCATCCGCCAAGCGCATGGCCGTCACCTGATAGCCTGTCTGGCTGATGGCTTTTCGGATGGTTTCGGCATTCACTTTGCTGCGGTCGAAGCGGACGGCGGCTTTGCCTTCTTCATAGACGGCCGTTACATCCAGCACGCCGGGCAGCGGCGCCACGGCATGATGGATGGGCGTTTCGCAGGCGGGGCAGGTCATGCCGCTGACGTCGAAGGTGGCGGTTTGCACATCCGAGGCCTGCACCACCACGACCTTTTTTTGCGGCGTGTGCGGATAGAAGGCGTCGGCATACCATGGGAAGGTCATCATCAACAGGGCAAAGGCCGTGACGACGGCCAGAAACGTCTTGCTTTGGAGAAAAGGTGTTTTGTTGCTCGCCCCACATGTGCATGTGGCGGGTTGGGGTTTGAGCTTGCGATACCATGCAAAGCCCAACACCGCGATGGAGAGCACCATCAGATAGGGCCGCACGGGTTCGAGCCACGAGACAGCGGCCGCCAGGCCGCTGACGCCGGCGATGAAGGCCAACGCGGGGACAATGCAGCAAAGCGATGCGGCCACGGCCGAGAGCACGCCCAGGCCGGCCCATTTGTTCGCAGATGATTGGTCCGTCATAGCATTTATTGTTTAAGGGTTTGCTTAATCATTTTTTTGGAAAAAATTATCTCATGGAGCAACGCTGACGTTTGGGTGAGCGGGTATCCACTCGAACAGGGCATGCAACAGCGGACGGGCGTTTTTCTTCAGGAAGTAATAGATGGTCACGCCTTCCTGGATGCGGTCGATCAACCCGCCATTGTGGAGCTTTTTAAGGTGTTGAGATACTGCGGGCGCGGTCATGCCGAGGATCTCGGCGAGGTCGCACACGCACAGGCGTTCTTCTTCGTTCAGCAGCCATAGGATTTTCATGCGCACGGGGTTCCCGGCCAATTTGAGCAAGCCGGCAAAAGCCGTCGCGTCCTCGTTTATGCGCCGTATTTGTTCCTGACAGCGGCGGATCTGGGCGGCGTCGCGCATGGCGCGCACGCACACGTTGGTTCTGGGTTTCATACGGCAAAAGTATGAAACCGATATCTATTTAAGCATTCTCTTAAATAATTGTGGGTTGTCGGGGTAGCGTGAGGGACCCTTTTTTTCCGCAGGGGCACGGCATGCCGTGCCCCTGCGGAATATCGAACATCGAACACCGGGGGAATATCGAACGCCGAACACTGATTTAATATTTAAGATTTTGTTTTAACATATCTTTTTTTGTTCTTCAATCAGCGTTCGTTAATCGGTGTTCTGCCATCCCCCGCTGGCTGAGCGGAGTCGAAGCCACGCGGGTGGCGCAGGATGTGGAGTGGGATGGTGGGCGGGCCGAGGCGAACAGCCGAGCCCGCAGGGGCCCGACCCGAAGGCCCGTCAGGGCCGGAGGGGCACGCCCAAAAAACAATATAAAAGCACTTCGGCGGATTCTCTTGTGTCGGTCCGTGCTACTTTTGCAGCCCTATTATTATGGAAAGCATTTCGATGGAGAAAAAATTCGTGCGGCCGGCATCGCTCGATCTGGTGGCCATCGCCGGAGAGATTCAGCGTTTCTGGGAGGAGGACGACACTTTTCGCCGCAGCATCGCGCAGCGGGAGGGGGCGCCCGACTTTGTGTTTTACGAGGGGCCGCCGTCGGCCAACGGGTTGCCGGGCATTCATCATGTGTTGGGACGCACCATCAAGGACATTGTGTGTCGGTATAAGACGCAGCGCGGGTTTCGGGTGTTGCGCCGCGGCGGGTGGGACACACACGGCCTGCCCGTGGAGTTGCAGGTGGAAGAGCGCCTCGGCATCCGAAAAGACGACGTGGGGAAGACCATCTCCATCGAAGCGTATAACGCCGAATGTCGGAAGGACGTGATGCGCTTTAAGGAAGAGTGGGAGGCGCTGACGCGCAAGCTGGGCTATTGGATCGACCTCGAACATCCCTATATCACCTTCGACCCGAAGTATATCGAGACGCTGTGGTGGATTTTGAAAAAGCTGTTTCGTCGGGGGCTGCTCTATCGGGGCTACTCCATTCAGCCTTTTTCGCCGGCGGCGGGCACGGGCCTGAGCTCGCACGAGCTGAATCAGCCGGGCACCTATCGGGATGTGAAAGACATCTCAATCACGGCGATGTTTCCGGTGTTGGGCGAGCCCGACGAGTTTTTTCTGGCATGGACGACCACGCCCTGGACGTTGCCGTCCAACACGGCCCTGGCGGTCAATCCCGAGCTGGACTACGTGAAGGTGCGCACGCCGCATCCGTATGATGCCCTGCGGTCGGAAATTTTCGTCTATCTGGCGGCGGAGGCGCTGCCGCGGTATTTCCCCGACGACCGGCCGCACGAGGTGGTGGCGCGGATGAAGGGAAAAGACCTGGTGGGGATGAAATATCAGCCGCTGTTTACGTATGTGGACCCGGGACCGGGCGCCTATCGGGTGGTGCCGGCCGAGTTTGTCGAGGCGGGCGAAGGCACGGGTATCGTTCACATTGCGCCCACCTTCGGTGAAGACGACTTCCGCGTGGCGCAAGAGCATGACATCCCGATGGCACTGGTGCCCGACCCCGAAAACCCGCGGCGGAAGATCCCGCTGGTGGACCGCCACGGACGCTTCGTGCCGCAGGTGACCGACTTCGCCGGACGCTACGTGAAAAATTACACCGACAAGCCCGATAAAGAGTTTGAGGACGTCAACCTCGAAATCGCCCTGAAACTGAAACAGGCGGGGCTGGTCTTTAAGATGGAGAAATACGTCCATGCCTATCCGCATTGCTGGCGCACCGACAAGCCCATCCTTTACTATCCGCTCGAAGCGTGGTTTATCCGCACCACGGCGGTGAAAGACGAGCTCATTGCGCTGAATAAGACCATTCAGTGGCACCCGCCGCATATCGGCGCGGGCCGCTATGGCAACTGGCTGGAAAACCTCATCGACTGGAACCTGTCTCGGTCTCGTTTCTGGGGCACGCCCCTGCCCATCTGGATCACCGAAGACGGCGAAGAGATGAAGTGCATCGGCTCGTTCGAGGAGTTGCGGCAGGAGGTGGAAAAAGCCCGGGCCGCCGGCATCGACCAGCCGCCGCTGGGCGACGACTTCGACCCGCACCGGCCCTTCGTGGACCGCATCCTGCTGGTCAGCGACAGCGGCAAGCCGATGCGGCGGGTGCCCGACGTGGTCGATGTCTGGTTCGACTCCGGGGCGATGCCCTATGCGCAGTGGCATTATCCATTTGAGAACCGAGAGGTGTTCAAGACACAATTTCCGGCCGACTTCATCGCCGAGGGCGTCGATCAGACCCGCGGATGGTTCCACACGCTGCACGTGCTGGCCGCGTTGCTGTTTCACAGCGCGGCCTTCAAAAACGTGCTGGTGAACGGCCTGGTGCTCGACGAAAAAGGCAACAAGATGTCCAAACGCGTCGGCAACGTCATCAATCCGTTTGAGGTGCTCGACACCTACGGCCCCGACCCGACGCGCTGGTATATGGTCTATCACGCGCCGCCGTGGGAAAACCTGCGCTTCTCGCTGAAACAGCTCGACGAGGTGCGGCGCAAGTTTTTCGGCACTTTCTTTAACGTGTATGGCTTCTTTGCGCTCTATGCCAACATCGACGGCTTCTCGTTCGAGGAGAAAGAGATGCCGTTTGACAAGCGGCCCGAGATGGACCGGTGGGTGTTGTCTCGGGTCAATTCGGTGACGGCCGACGTGACCCGGGCGCTGGAAGACTACGACCTGACCACCGCCGTGCGGCGCATTCACGCCTTTGTCATCGACGACCTGAGCAACTGGTACGTCCGCCTGAACCGCCGCCGCTTCTGGAAAGGCAGTTACGAGACCGATAAGATATCGGCCTATCAGACGCTCTATCTGGTCATGGAGACGCTGGCGGGCTTGACGGCGCCCTTTGCGCCCTTTTTTGCCGATTGGATTTATCGGAACCTGAACACGGTGACGGGCCGCCGGCCCGAAAGCTCGGTGCACCTGACCGACTTTCCCGCCGTGCGGGAAGACTGGCGGGCGCCCGAGCTGGAAGAGAAGATGGCCCTGGCGCAGGAAGTGGTCTCGCTGGTGCTCTCGCTGCGCAAGAAGGCCCGCCTGCGGGTGCGGCAGCCGCTGCGCCGGCTCATCGCAGCGCCCGCCCGGCCCGACCTGATGAAAGCCCTTGAAGACATCGCACCGCTCATCCTGCAAGAGGTGAACATCAAGAAAATGGAAGTGGTGCCGCCTGACTCCGACTTTCTGGTCAAAGAGGTCAAGCCCGACTTCTCGAAGCTGGGGCCCCGCTTCGGGCCGAAGATGAAAGGCATCCACCGCGCCCTGCAAGCGCTCGACGCCGCCGCCGTGGCCGACTTTGAACGCACCGGCCGCCTTGTCCTCACCATCGACGGCGACACCGTCGAGCTCACCACCGACGACGTCACCATCAAACCCCGCGATATTCCCGGCTTCCTCGTGGCCGGATCGCCGCAGGTCGTCGTGGCCGTCGATACGCAAATCGACGAAGCCCTCCGCCTCGAAGGCCTCGCCCGAGACCTCATCAACCGCATCCAGAAAATGCGAAAAAACCAAGGCCTGAAAGTGACTACCCGCATCCGCCTCTATCTGGCGCCCCATCCCGAACTTCAAAAGGTCATGGCCGCCCACGGCGAGATGATCCAGCAGGAAGTTTTAGCTGAAAATGTTTCCTTTGCAGCAGAGGGCGATTTCACCGACACCTTCACCATCGAAGGCATGGAAGTGAAGGCGCGCCTCGAACCCGTTGCCTAAATCCATACGACGATGAGCGAACAACAACCGAAAACCCGCTACACCAAGGAGGAACTCGAGGAGTTCCGTCAAATCATTCTTAAAAAGCTCGAAGAAGCCCAAAAAGAATATGAGACGCTGCGCCGGCGAATGCAAATGCCTTCGGAAAACGACGTGATGGACACCGTCCACGAGGCCCATCCCATCGAAGACGCTTACCTGCAGATGGAGCGGGAATATCTGGCCCAGCTGGCTGACCGGCTCTACCGATTTATTCAGAAACTGAATCAGGCGCTGGTGCGTATCGACAACGGCACCTACGGCATCTGCCGCATCACCGGCAAGCTCATCCCCAAAGAACGCCTGCGCGTGGTGCCGCACACCACCGTCAGCGTCGAAGTGAAGCGTGGACCCCATAAATAACCCCTCTTCCTGCGGCGCCGAACGCCGGCGCCTCTATGCCGTCATGGGGCTGATCCTCGTCCTCGACCAAGCCGTTAAAATCTGGATCAAAACCCACATGGGCCTCGGCGAGGAAATCCGCCTCTTCGACTGGTTTCGCATTCATTTCACCGAGAACTACGGCATCGCCTTCGGGCTGCAATTGTTCGGCCGCCACGGCAAGGTGATCATCACGCTGCTGCGCATCCTCATCGCCGCCGTCTTGTTGTATGGTCTGCACCGCCTCTCTTGCCTGCCCGACCTGCGGCGCGGCTTCAAAGTGGCCGCAGCCCTCATCGCCGCCGGCGCCCTCGGCAACATCATCGACTCGGTCTTTTACGGGGTGGCTTTCGGCTACGACGGCTGGCTCCACGGCCGCGTGGTCGATATGTTTTTCTTCCCCATCGCCGAATGGCGTTGGCCCGACTGGCTGCCCGGCATCGGCGGCCGGCGCTATCTGTTCTTCCAATACATCTTCAATGTTGCCGATGCCGCCCTCACCGTAGGCGTCGTCCTCATCATCTTCTTCTATCGGCGCGAGCTCCGTCGCCTGCCGATTTGATGGTTGCTTTCTTGGGCGTGCCCCTTTGGCCCTGACGGGCCTTCGGGTCGGGCCCCTGCGGGCTCGCTGTTCGCTCGGCCCGCCCGTCATCCTACTCCACATCCTGCGCCACCCGCGTGGCTTCGACTCCGCTCAGCCAGCGGGTGTTTCCCATGGGCGGCGGTCCCTGAGCTTGTCGAAGGGCGGGCCGCCTCGCTCCCGCTCGGCGCCCTCCGGGCCCCTCACGCGTTCCTTACATTTGTCAGGATCGAACGTCTATGCCTATGCTCCCTCCCGATAAACTGGCCGATGTCTCGGAAAGCATCTTCTCGGTGATGAGCCGGCTGGCCCGTGATACGGGTGCCGTCAATCTCTCGCAGGGCTTTCCCGATTTTTCACCGCCTGACTTCCTGACAGCGGGCCTCGAAGCCGCCTTGCAGGAAGGGCATCATCAATACGCCCCCATGCCGGGCATTCCGCTGTTGCGGCAGCGCATCGCCGAAAAGGTGGAGGCCCTTTATGGCCGGGCCGTGGACCCCGAGCAGGAAGTCGTCATCACGCCGGGCGCCACCTATGGGATTTACACCGCCGTTCAGGCCCTCCTCCATCCCGGCGAGGAAATCATCCTCTTCGAGCCGGCCTACGATTCTTATGCACCCTCGGTGCGGATGGCCGGAGGCAAGCCCAAATTTTACCGCCTCCGACCGCCCGATTACGCCATCGACTGGGACGACGTGGATGCCCTCATCGGCCCACGTACCCGCGGCATCCTCATCAACTCGCCGCACAATCCCACCGGCACTATCCTCACAGGCGCCGACCTGCGGGCACTCGAACAACTGGCGCACCGACACAACCTGTGGGTCATCTCCGACGAAGTGTATGAGCACATTATCTTCGACGGTGCCCGCCACGAAAGCGTCTTGCGCTATCCCGACCTTTACCGCCGCAGCATCGCCGTGTTTTCATTTGGAAAAACCTATCATAACACGGGCTGGAAAATGGGCTGCATCGTGGCGCCGCCGCCCATCGCCGACCGATTTCGGAAGGTGCATCAGTTTCTGGTCTTCTCGGTGCACACGCCTTCGCAGTATGCGCTGGCTCATGCCCTCACCTTCCCCGAGCATTACCGACAGCTACCCGATTTCTATCAACAGAAGCGGGACCTGTTTCGGGAAGGCCTCGCACAAACGCCCTTTGAGGTGTTGCCCTGCCGCGGGACTTACTTTCAGTGTGCCCGCTTTTCCCGCATCCGGCCCGACCTTTCCGACCAGGAATTTGCCCGCTGGCTGACCACTGAACACGGCGTGGCCGTCATCCCCGTCTCTTCCTTCTATCACGACGGGCACGACGAGCAGGTGGTGCGGTTCTGTTTCGCCAAAAACGACGCCACCCTTCAGGCGGCCGTCGATAAACTGCGCCGGCTATGAAAGTCGTCGGATTGCAACTCGACATGGTGTGGGAAGACCCCGCCGCCAACCGGTCTCACATTGAAGGACTGTTGGGCCGCATTGCCGGGCCGGTGGATGTGATGGTGCTGCCCGAGATGTTTACCACGGGTTTTACGATGGCGCCGGAAAGTCTGGCCGAGCCGCATCCCGGCCCCACGCTCGAATGGATGACACAGCAAGCCCGCCGCCTCGACGCCGCCCTCGTCGGCTCGGTCGTGGTGCGGGAGCAGGACAGGTTTTACAACCGCCTCTATTGGGTCTTGCCCGACGGCACTCACCATGCCTACAACAAGCGCCATCTTTTTACGATGGCCGGTGAACATCATCACTACACCGCAGGCACCGAGCGGCTGGTGGTCGAATGGCGCGGGTGGCGGTGGTTGCCCGTGATATGCTACGACTTACGCTTCCCCGTGTGGTTGCGAAACCGCCCGCCCTACTACGATGCGATGGTGGTGGTGGCCAACTGGCCGCAACCCCGCTCGCAGCATTGGGCGCTGCTGTTGCAGGCCCGAGCTGTGGAAAATCAGGTGTACGTGGTGGGCGTCAATCGTGTGGGAACCGATGGTCATGGTATCTTTCACGACGGCCGCTCGGCCGTCATCGATCCCACCGGCGAGGTCATCATAGCGGCCCGTCAGCAGGAAAATATCCTAACGGCGAACCTGTCTCGCCATGTGCTGGAACGCACCCGTCGGCACATGCCTTTCCTCAAAGACGCCGACGCATTCCGAATGGAAGCGGAAGGCTAACCGTTGTTCTCACATTTGGAAGGGTCGTTGCCGCAGACGGGACACCCCACGCCCTGTTCCCGAAGCATCGGATTGTTGGAGCTGCACGTGCCCCGCGGCTCGGCGCCTTTAATCCACAGCCGCACGCTCAACATCAACACCACCACTACCAGAAGCCCCAGCATCACCAAGATCGTCTTAAGCATCGCAACGTGTATTGAATAGCAGGACAAAGGTAGGCGACGCCCGCCGAAACATCAGTGGGCTTCCAGCCAGTTTTTTCCCGTGCCTACGTTCACCTTGATGGGCACATCCAGCGGCAGGGCGTTGGTCATCCGGTCGGTAACGACCCGGCGGACGGTTTCCAGCTCATCCACGTGCACCTCCACCACCAGCTCGTCGTGAATTTGCAGGATCATCGCCGAGCGGAGCTGTTGGGCCTGAAAGGCCTGATGGATGCCGATCATGGCCAGTTTGATCATGTCGGCGGCGGTGCCCTGAATGGGCGTGTTGATGGCTTCCCGCTCGGCGTTTTTGCGGAGGGTGGGGTTGGAGGAATGGATGTTCGGCAGGCGGCGCTTGCGGCCTGTCAGGGTGGTCACGTAGCCTTCCCGCTGGGCGGTGGCGATGATCTCATCCATAAAACGTTTCACACCCGGGAACATCTGGAAATATTCCTCGATGATGCGGCGGGCTTCGGTGCGGGAAATGTCCAGCCGCTCGGCCAGCCCAAACGGGCTCATGCCATACATGATGCCGAAGTTGACCATCTTGGCGGTGCGCCGCATCTCGGGCGTCACTTGCTCGATGGGCACCTTGTAAATCTTCGCCGCCGTGTAGGCATGGACGTCGAGGTCTTTCTCGAAGGCTTCCAGCAGGCCGGGGTCTTTACTCATGTGTGCCATGATGCGCAGCTCGATCTGGGAATAGTCGGCGGAGAGCAAGAGACTGTTTTCATCGCCGGCAATGAAGGCCTGACGGATTTTTTGGCCCAGCTCGGTGCGGATCGGGATGTTTTGCAGATTCGGATTGCTGGAGCTGAGGCGGCCGGTGACCGTGCCGGTGGCATTGTAAACGGTGTGCACGCGGCCCGTTTGCGGATGGATAAAGCGGGGCAATGCGTCCACGTAGGTCGATTTAATCTTCTTCACCATCCGGTATTCGAGGATTTTCTCGATGATGGGGTGCTTGTGGATTAAGCCGCGGAGGACCTTTTCGCTGGTAGCGTATTGGCCCGACTTGGGCGTTTTTTTGGCGTTGGGATCGAGACGAAGCACTTCAAAGAGCACTTGCCCCAACTGAGCGGGGGAGTTGACGTTGAAGGGCACGCCTGCGAGGTCTTGAATTTCCTGCTCGAGGGTGTGGAGTTGTTGTTCCAACACACCGGAAAGTTCTTTGAGGTAATCGACGTCAAGGGCCGCACCGCGGCGTTCCATGGCAATCAGCACGGGAATGATTGGGATTTCGATGTGTTCATAGACATGGATCAGTTCTTCCTTGACGAGGCGGGCATAGAGGCGCTCGTAGAGTCGCAGGGCCAGGTCGGCGTCTTCGCAGGCATAGCGGTAGATTTCATCGGCAGGCATCGTCCGAAAAAGGGCGGGGTTTTTGGTACCGCGGGTGGCTTCCTGAAAGGAGATGGGGTCGTAATTGAGGTGTTTCCGGGCCAGGGCGTCGAGGGTGTGGCGGCTGTCGGGGTCGAGCAGAAAGTCGGCCACGAGCGTGTCGCCAATGCGGGGCGGCAGCGGCAGCCCGTGCCAGGCCATCACGGTGAGGTCATATTTAATGTTGTGTCCTATCACTTCAAT
>Ga0256832_1003456_pt1 | contig 10734 bp, 10 predicted proteins | sample 134614metaG_FD_190534 | JGI IMG/M metagenome (GOLD analysis project Ga0256832, IMG submission 190534) | Hydrothermal vent microbial communities from Lau Basin, Pacific Ocean - 134-614 | ecosystem: Environmental > Aquatic > Marine > Hydrothermal vents | place: Pacific Ocean: Lau Basin | collected...
TAAGTTGTTTACAGAAAATCTGGTTGTAATTTTACCTACTTTTTTAATAGGGAACTTATAAGTTATACTAGCATCTGTTAAACTGTATGCGGGTAATTTAAGCACACCATCATTTACTTCGTCTTTAAAATAGTAAGCATCAAATTTAGAATATAAATTATCAGCATAGAATTGGTTAACGTCAAAATATAAACCCTTAACGGGGTTAACATTAATACCTAAACGGGAAGTAAACTGAGCAGCATCTCCAACTTTAACTCCTTTTAGATAAATAGTTGGTTGTGTAAATTTGAAATCTGTGTCATCATAAGCATTATAGAAATCAACATCATGAACATTTTTGCCGTAAGTCCAATCACCAATTGACATCATTCCAAATAGTTTTACGATACCATATTTAGCTTTAGTATCAATTTCAATTCCTTTATGAATTTCTTGAACACCATATAAACGACCGGCTACTTTACCAAATCCTTGAGCATAACCTGTTGCAAATTGGAACTTATCATCCCAAATGGTATAATACCCATTAATATTTACATGCCAATGTTCATTTTTAAAACCATATCCGAATTCAGCTGCTTTAACTTTTTCATTTTTCAAGTCTTCTGCAACCATATTATCATTATAGTGCGGAAATACAGCTCGGAATAAAGGTTGCTTGCTATAATAACCGGCATTAACAAACACATTGTGATGTTCGTTGATGTTATAGTTAACTCCACCTTTGATATTACCACCGTTTAAGCTTACCCAATCAGATTCTTGAGGTTCTATTTTACCATCATTATTTACATCACGTGGTAAACTAAAGTAGTCAATTCTTTGAAATTGTTGGTTAGAATAACCTCCTTGTAAAAATGCAGAAAATGTTTCAGTTTTGTATTCAACCTGTCCAAAACCACCTAACCAACGCACATTACCTTGATTATAATATGCTATTTTTGGTTGATCTGTAATGTTAATGAAAGGGTTCCATGAAGGGTTAGCTTCAACCGCATCATTTTGTGTTAAATATCTGTTTGGCTGATTAATATTACTATTATCTAAAAATCTATCAGCACCAAGCAAATCATTTAATACTCTGTAATGATAACCGGTATAAGTTCTTGCATCAACACCAACATCAAAACTAAAGTTATCATTAACATCATTGTGATAATTCATAATTGTACCATACCAGTCATGAGAGTTCATAGAAGCTCTTCGTGAGATTCCATCTTCATAAGCAGAGTGTCCAAAGCCGGGAGTTAATTGGTCATAAACATTTGTATATTTTCCTTCAGAATCCGGAGTTCTTTGACCGGGATCAAAGCCAAAACTAAAATTATAATCGGTACTACCTGAGTTCCAAGCAGCAATATCATCAAATTTTACTAAACCGGTTGTTTGGTCTCTAAATTGTCCATAATAATATTTTTTTCCACCAATTTTACCAATGCCACCGGTACCACCACCACGGCCCCAAGAGCCATAGAAAACTGTATTTAACTTAGAATTGTCATTGATTTTCCAGTCCCAGTTAAGAGAAGCTATTGGTTTATGATAAAAGTTTCTTCTCCAAGAAAAGACTTCTCCTTTATAATATCCCCAATCACTGTTATATCTGATATTGGGTTCTCCATTTATACCACCATATTTAATATAATCATCAATAGAAGGAGCATAAGATCTTTGGTTATGCCATTGTGGAGCACCTGTAGTAGTAAACATTAAATTATGTTTATCATTTAATTTATAGCCGATACTTAAGAACCAAGTATAACCTTGACCTTGTGTGCCGTCAACATAACCGTCACCACTGAAACGGCTTAATAAAACAGAAGCAGATAAACCGTTTTCTAATAAACCGGTATTATAAGCCGCTGAAAATTTCATGTATTTATCGTTACCAAAAGTAGCAGCAACAGCACCACCGCGTTTTTTGTTGGCTGAATTGGTTAAGATATTAATAGTACCCCCAACAGAAGAGATGGCTAATTTAGAAGATCCCAAACCTCTTTGTACTTGCATTGCAGAAGTAACGTCGGCTAGTCCTGCCCAGTTTGACCAATATACCCAACCGTTTTCCATATCGTTAACCGGCATACCGTTAATCATAACAGCCGTGTTTCTTTGGTCAAAACCACGTACATTGATACGGGCATCACCATATCCACCGCCTCGTTTAGTAGCATATACAGAAGGTGTATAATTCAATACTTCAGGTAACTCTTTAGTACCGATACGCTCTTGAATTTCAGCAGCTTTCATAGTTGACACCGCTACCGGTGTTTGGCGTTCTTTGGCAATATCAGCCACACCAACGATGACAATTTCTCCAAGAGAAGAAGCACTGGGTGCCAGATTAATTTTTCCTAAGTCTTTAGTTTGTCCGTTAGGAACATTAACTGCTATCACAACAGGCTCATAACCAACAAATGAAATTTTAACTTTTTGAGCACCTGCCGGCACTTCCAAAACAAAGTTGCCGTCAAAATCCGTGGCAACGCCGGTTGTCGTTCCTACAACTACAACATCAGCGCCCGGTAAAGGCTCATTGGTTTTTGCTTCAACAACAGTTCCTTTGATAGTTCCTTGTGCAAAAGCATTACTTGCCATCAGTCCGAAAATGGCAAATAGAAATAAATTTTTGAGTGTTCTCATGTTTAAGTTTATTTTTGAGTTTGATGTGACAAATGTAAGGTTTTTTTTAACAAAAAAAAAATGCGTATGTCAATTTTTTGTAAGTTTTTAAATCCTGTAAAATATTAAAAGCCAATCAGTTTATTTAAGAACCGATTGGCTTATACATCTACATTAATAAAGAGTTGTGTATTTTAATCTTTAAAAAAATATTATTAATAAAATCCACCATTTTTAAGTAAAAATACAACGCCGATAGATGGTGAAAATTGCCAATCATTGTGATCATTATCTACCAGACTGGAATCAGGGACCAAACCATCTACTTTATCACTTAAATAATAAATCCAACGGGAATTTACGGTGATAGAAAAATTATTGTTTAACTTATACCTAAATCCACCCTCAAAAGCAAATGTCGGAACCACTCCGGGTTTATCATATACCCCGTTTCTAAAAGCTGTAGGCAGCACATTAGGATTGGTATTATAATCTCCTAAGGAAGACTTAAGTCTAACTACATAGGCAGTAACACCAATACTACCGCCTATAAAGGGGTCAAAAGTTTCTAAAAAATTGTTACTTCCAAAAGAAAAGGCATTTAAATCACCTATATGATATTCAACACCTAAACCAATATGAGATTGAAAAATAGACCCACTGAAAGCTTTGAGTTTTATAAGGTCAGGAGTCAAATCACTGTTATTATATGCTTGACTAAAACTTAAATTAGAGTAACCGACATTGAAAATTAATGGAAATTTAAGATGCTTACAAGCATAACAATTTGCCATGTTATAATTTAAAAAATTCATATAAGCTTTTCCGCCTAATAAGAATCCGGAATTTCCCAAATTAGAAGAGAAATCACCTTTTTCTCCATAATCTCCTTGAAAAACTGAATATCCGACAGTAACTTCATACTCATCAACAAATTTACCCTGTCCAATGGAAGCCCCCCAGATCATAATAAAAAATAATGCGAAAACAATTTTTTTCATAACAAAAAATATTTAGTCCTCAAAGTTACAAAAAAATATAAAATAACAATAGATTCATCTATTTTTTTTACTTTTACCAAAATTTTGACTGTGAGTGATTTTTTTGAAAAATATCAAAAACGTAGAATTATAAGTGCTAATATTTCGGTAGTTATAAGTATTGCCATCGTATTGTTTTTGCTTGGTGCATTAGGATTTTTCTTGTTGAATTCCAAGAAAATAACCAATCATTTTAAAGAGAAAATTACAATTACGGTATTTTTTAAAGAACAAGCGAAACTGTCGGAAATAAAACAGTTTGAAAAAAAAATAAAGTTATCTCCACAAGTTAAACACACTAAATTTATTACTAAAAAAGAAGCCGCCAAGCAACTGAAACAAGAAATAGGAGAAGATTTTATTAAATTTTTAGATTTTAATCCGTTACAAGACAATCTGGAAGTTAATTTGAATGGTAATTATGTCAATGCGCAAGAGATGGACAGTTTAAAACAAAACTGGCAAAAATATAAATTTGTGTCAGAGGTAAACTATGAATATTATAAACCGCTCATTAAAGCATTAAATCAAAATATCAAGAGATTGAGTTTTTGGATTTTTACCATTAGTGGTGTTTTTTTAGTTTTAGTGTTTTTGTTGATTAATAGTGCCATTCGTTTGTCATTGTATAACAAACGCTTCTCTATTAAAACCATGCAATTGGTTGGCGCAACTAAAGCATTTATACGGCGTCCGTTTTTAATAAAAGCTTTTTGGCTGGGCTTGGCAGGTGCTTTTCTGGCATCAACCGGATTATATTTAATTTTATATTATTTAGATCGCTATTTTTCAGAGTTTCAATTTTTGAGTGATTATAGATTACTTGCTATCTTATTTGGCGGTATTTTTTTAACCGGTATTTTAATTACGCTTATCAGCACGTTTTTTGCGACAAGACGTATTTTAAATTTAAATTCGGAAGAATTGCATTTTTAGTAGAAAAGAAAAAATATAAATAATAAGTATCAAATTAGGTATGATTTAATGAATGAGGATTGAGGAAGTAAAATCTGAAATCGTGCATTCATTGCTCAATTCATCAAATTGAAAGCAAGAATAAAGTCTGAAGCAGATAAAACTAAATCATCAATTCATCAAATAACCAAAACATCAATAATTATGTCAAAACAAACCAAAAACAAAAATAAAGATGCTGAAAAGCCGATGTTGTTTGGAAAAGAAAACTACAAATACTTATTAATCGGACTGGTATTTATCGTTTTAGGATTTATTTTAATGTCCGGAGGCGGGAGTAAAGACCCAAATGTTTGGAATCCGGAAATTTTTAATTTTCGTCGGATTCGTTTGGCACCCATGCTGATTTTATTCGGTATTTTGGTTGAAATTTATGCCATCATGCGCAAACCTCAATAGTTTATGACAGAGATACAAGCCATCATTTTAGCCATTATCGAAGGGATAACGGAATTTTTGCCGGTATCTTCTACCGGACATATGATTTTAACCTCATCATTTATGGGGATTGCTCATGACGATTTTACCAAATTGTTTACTATAGTGATTCAATTAGGCGCCATTTTATCCGTCGTTATTTTGTACTGGCGGCGTTTTTTGCAATCATGGGATTTTTATAAAAAACTCTTGGTCGCTTTCTTACCGGCAGTTGTCTTGGGTTTATTGTTACATAAAGTGATTGATCGCTTGCTTGAGAGTCCTTTGACTGTTGCCATTACTTTGATTTTAGGTGGTTTTGTTTTACTAAAAATCGATGATTGGTATGGACAAAATACTGATCAAAATATTGATTATAAAAAAGCACTTAAAATAGGATTTTATCAAACTTTGGCTATGATTCCGGGCGTTTCGCGTAGTGGTGCAACTATAGTTGGCGGTATGTTGCAAGGTTTGAATAGAAAAATCGCTACTGAATTTTCTTTTTTTCTCGCCGTTCCTACTATGTTAGGAGCAACGGTTAAAAAACTATGGGATTATTATCAAGACGGTCTGCATCTGACATCCCAGCAAATAAACTTATTGTTAATTGGTAACTTGATTGCTTTTATTGTTGCTATGATTGCTATTAAAAGTTTTATCAATTATGTCAGCCGGAAGGGATTTAAAGTATTCGGGTATTACCGGATTATCATCGGATTGGTTATCTTGATTATCCATTTTTTTATATTTCCTTTAGCCGTTTAATGATGTTTTGCGAATTGTATGTCTCTACTTTGAAAAGGTAAATTTGGTTACAACTGCTATTTTCATTATTACTTCATCATTATCTCAAATTAGCAAGTGAATTATAGTATAAATTGGAAAATATTTATCAAAAAATAAAGTAATCTATGAAGCATCGCATCTATACATCCCGACTTTAGTCGGGGCACTCAGAGACCTTATTTTTCAATTTCTTAATATCAGCAATAAGTGCTAAATTTGCAATCACACGAATAAATTAAATTCTTTTTATCACAAACCGACATATAATGACAGATTTGGAAATTCTTCGAAAAGGACAAGTGTTGCTAATTGACAAAGCTTTAAATTGGACATCTTTTGATGTGGTTAATAAAATACGCTATGCAATTTTAAAGAAACACAATCTTAAAAAATTTAAAGTCGGTCATGCAGGTACACTTGACCCGTTAGCGACCGGTTTGCTGTTGGTTTGTATTGGTAAAGCTACCAAAACCATTCACCAATATCAAGGTTTGGATAAAGAATATACAGGTACTTTTTATCTTGGTGCCACTACGCCGTCTTATGATATGGAAACAGCTGTAAATGAGAATTTTGACACAAAACACATTACACAGGAATTAATTATACAAACCTCTCAAAATTTTGTCGGAAAACAAAAACAATTACCGCCCATTTTTTCGGCGGTAAAAAAAAACGGTAAAAAACTATACGAACATGCCCGTAAAGGTGAAGAAGTTGAGATTGCTCCCAGAGAAATAGAAATTAAAGAATTTGAAATTCTTTCTATCAATATACCCGAAGTGCATTTCCGTGTTAAAGTCAGTAAAGGTACTTATATCCGGTCTTTGGCTTATGATTTTGGTATGGCTTTGGGGTCGGGTGCTTATTTGTCGGCACTGCGACGTACTAAGATTGGAGATTTTGACGTTAAAAATGCTATAAATATTGAAGACTGGGTTACAAATTTTAATGATGAAAATTAACTTGTCACATACCGAAAAAGCACTTTTCATAACAATTCTTATCGAATTGGTTATCATTATTTTGTTATTTAATCTAGGATTTCAAGAAAAACCCAAAGAAGCAACTTATGCGGTAGAATTTGTCGATGATAATTTTGATTTTAAAGACCTTAAACCGGAAAAAAAACCTGAATTACCCGATATTCAGAAATATATTCATAAAAAATATCAAACCAACATGGCATCCAATGCCTTGCAAGATGAAAAATCGTTTGAAGAATTCAGACAACATCACGAGCAAGCTTTAAAAGAATTTTACGAAAACCGCGAAAAAACTCAAAAGATAGATGCCGGTGAACAGACACCACCCAAAAAACAAGAGCATAAAAAAGAAGTCCGGTTTACGGGCAATAGCAATATCCGGTATTTTATCAAAAACAGACAAGATATTTTTATGTCCAATCCGCTCTATACTTGCCCCGAATATATGTCGGGCTTGGTTGTGGTAGATGTTTCAATTGACCAATCCGGCAAAGTAGTTAAAGCTAAGTACAATCCTGAAAAATCGACCACTAAAGCCGAATGCTTAATAGAAAGCGCCATCAATGCTGCCTACGAAAGTTTTTTTAATGCTGATAACACCGCGCCTGTTGTGCAAAGTGGGTATATTACCTATAATTTTTAATCCTATATTATTGGGTCAAGTTATGAATTTTTGTTTCTAGTACTTTTCCCCATAAATTTATCCCGACTATTTTTCCATTTTTGTCTATTAAGTACATGGCAGGCAAGCTTTTGACTTGGTAAGTTTTGAGAATTTGACGGGAGCTGTCAATGAGTTGCAACCAAGGTAAGCTGTCTTGTTGTAGGGCTTTTTTCCAAAAATACGTATGCCGGTCAGTAGAAACACCTATGATATTCAAGCCCCGCGAGTGAAACTTTTTATACAATTTTAAATACGCCGGATTTGCCGCTTCGCGACAAGGGCGACACCACGATGCCCAAAAATCTATGATTGTTGCCTTGCCCATGCCTGCTTCAACCGGAATTTTATTGCCTAAACTGTCGGACAGTTCAAAGTATGGAATATATTGTCCTGACATCACGCCTTCTTGCTCCGGTTTGTGTGACGCGATGTGGTATTGGGGTTTGTCATTGCAGGCAATGACAAAAAGTAAAAAAAATACTGTTGTAAGTTTAATTCTAAACCAACTCAATCTCAAATTGTGTTAAATGAATAAAATCTTGTAAACGTTCTTTGATTTCAGGTTTGGTTAATGTTTCTAAACGTTTGGTACCGAATTGTTCTACCGTAAATGAAGCGAGATTAGAGCCACAGATAACGGCATTTTTCATCGCATTAAAGCTGATGTCTTCCAGTTGTGCCAATTTACCGATAAAACCACCGGCAAAGGTATCGCCGGCACCGGTCGGGTCAAAAACATCTTCGAGGGGCAGTGCCGGAGCAAAAAAGATATTTTTACCGTGGAATAGCAAGGCGCCGTGTTCCCCTTTTTTGATAATCAAATATTTAGGTCCCATAGCTTGAATGGTTTTAGCTGCCCGCACCAATGAATAATCTTTGCTTAACTGACGCGCTTCTTCGTCATTGATGATAAGGATATCAATATTTTGCAAGATTGTCATTAAATCGTCCCAAGCTGTATCCATCCAAAAGTTCATTGTATCGAGTGCAATGAGTTTAGGACGGGTTGTCATTTGATTAATCACTGCTTGTTGAATAGCCGGATGCAGATTACCTAACATTAAAAAGTCTGCATCTTTATAATCGTCGGGAACTACCGGATTAAAATGTGACAAACAATTGACTTCGGTTACCAAAGTATCCCGTTTGTTTAAATCGTTGTGGTATTTGCCTTTCCAATAAAAAGTTTTTTCATTTTCCAATTTTTCAATACCGGTAATATCAATATCCCGTTTGATAAATTTTTGCAAAAATTCATCGGGAAAATCATAACCGATTACGGAAACAATGCCTACTTGTTCTGTTAGTTTTTTAGCTGCCATAGAAATATATGATGCTGATCCGCCGAGAATTTTTCCGGTTTCACCAAATGGTGTAATGATTTCATCAAAAGCAACCGTACCAACCGTTAGGATTTTAGACATGACTAAAAATATTGTTTAATTTATATTGCGAAAATAATTTTTTTTCGGTGTTTTTCAAGTTTTTTATTCAAAAGTTTTTAACAATTGGGACGATAGGAGTAATATCCATGTTGTTTGCTTGAATTCAAACGATATTTTTATGACCTTATTTGTAAAAATAAATATTGCATTTGGAGTTGAATCTACCCTATCATAATCGTTAATGCTGACTAAACGACATTCCATATAATTTTATTAAATTTGCTGGTCATTTAATATTTATCAACTCATTTTGATAGTTTAGAATATTTTTACTTATGAAAACAATTAAACAGATTATAAATTCCGAGCAACTCAATCAACCGATTGAAGTCAAAGCTTGGGTTAAAACTTTTAGAAATGATCGTTTTATTGCGGTTAATGACGGGTCAACTATTCAAAATTTGCAATTAGTTATTGATCCGGAAAAGTTTGATGAAAAACTGCGTAAGAAAATCAATACCGGTGCAGCTATTTATGCCAAGGGTGAATTGGTTGAAAGTATGGGAAAAGGTCAAAAAGTTGAAGTTTTGGTTAACGAATTGGAAATTTTAGGAGAATCAGACCCTGAAAAATTTCCCATTCAACCCAAGCGGCACAGTTTGGAATTTTTACGTGAAAAAGCCCATTTACGACCACGTACGACCTTGTTTGGAGCAATTATGCGCATCAGAAATACTTTGGCTTTTGCCGTACATCAATATTTTCAAGAAAATAATTTTTTGTATGTTAATACACCGATTATTACAGGAGCTGATGCTGAAGGTGCCGGCGAAATGTTTCAAGTTACAACATTAGACCCAAGTAAGCCGCCTCTTGATGAAAATGGCGGCATTGACTACAAAAAGGATTTTTTCGGACGAAAAACCAATTTAACGGTATCCGGACAGCTGGAAGCTGAAACCTATGCGATGGCATTGGGTAAAGTATATACATTCGGTCCCACATTTAGAGCTGAAAACTCCAATACTACACGACACTTGGCAGAATTTTGGATGATAGAACCCGAAGTGGCTTTTATGGACTTGCATGGCGATATGGATTTGGCAGAAAGTTTTGTCAAATATATTATCAAGGCGGTTTTGGATAAAAATTATGAAGACTTACAATTTTTGGAAATGCGACTGAAAAACGAAGAAAAACAAAAACCGCAAGCCCAACGTAGCGAATTGGCATTAATAGAAAAATTGCAATTTGTATTAGACAATAATTTTATCCGGCTGAGCTATACCGAAGCCATTGAAATATTGCGTAATTCTAAAGCTTTTAAAAAGAAAAAGTTTAAATTTCCGGTTGAATGGGGCGTTGATTTACAAAGTGAACATGAGCGTTATTTGGTCGAAAAACACTTTAAAAGTCCGGTCATTATTTATGATTATCCTGCTAAAATCAAAGCATTTTATATGCGACTCAATGATGATGAAAAAACTGTTCGCGCCATGGATGTTTTATTTCCCGGCATAGGCGAAATCATTGGCGGATCTCAACGTGAAGAACGTTTAGATGTACTATTGAAAAAAATGGAGGAGTTGGGTATTGACCAAGAAGAATTGTACTGGTATATTGACACACGTCGTTTTGGCACAGCAGTTCATAGTGGTTTCGGATTGGGATTTGAACGTATGGTGCAATTTGTAACCGGAATGGGGAATATTCGTGATGTCATTCCGTACCCGCGTTATCCCGGTAATGCCGCTTTTTAAAATAAATATGCAACCCAAACCAACATATTATTTTATTCGTATTTTAATTTTTGTTACCGGTATTTTTTGGTTAACCGCTTGTTCCGGTGGAGA
>Ga0256832_1003457_pt1 | contig 10733 bp, 10 predicted proteins | sample 134614metaG_FD_190534 | JGI IMG/M metagenome (GOLD analysis project Ga0256832, IMG submission 190534) | Hydrothermal vent microbial communities from Lau Basin, Pacific Ocean - 134-614 | ecosystem: Environmental > Aquatic > Marine > Hydrothermal vents | place: Pacific Ocean: Lau Basin | collected...
CGCGATGCCGTGCGCTTCGATGGCGTAGCGGATCTCCTCGACCACCTCATGCGCGCTGGACGCCCACAGGTCCGGAATGAGCACCGCGAACTCCTCGCCACCGAAGCGGGATACCGTGCCGCGCGTGCCGACACAGCGTTTCAGGATACTCGCCACGGTGGCGAGCACGCGATCACCCGCCGCATGCCCGTAGCCATCGTTATAGGCCTTGAAGAAGTCGATATCCACCAGCGCCAGGCTCAACCGTCCGCCGTTGCGCGCATGCCGCCGCCAGCGATTGTCGAACTCCATGTCGAAGGAGCGCCGGTTGTGCAACTGGGTCAGGCGATCGGTACGCGCATCGTGGCGAAAGCCTTTCGCCCGCGCGGACTCCAGGTACATCCCCGCGATCAGCGTGGCCAGCAGCAATGTGACGACCGGCATCCAGGCATGGAAGGCCAGCAGCAGGCTCATCCAGGCGAGCACGAGAAAGAACAGCGACACCGTCACCCCGACCGCGATGGAGCGATCGCGCATCGCCCACAGCAGCGTCGCGACGCACAGGCCGAGCAACAGCTCAATGACCAGGCAGGCAGGTCCGCGCAGGATGGTCATCAGCGGCGGATGCAGGATGGTATTCGCCGCCTGCGCCTGAATCTCGACGCCACTCATCAGCCGGTTCTCCTCGCTGATGGGCACGGCGAACTCGCTGCCCAACGAGGCGTCCATCGCGCCGACGATCACTTTTTTACCCGCCAATGCCTGTCGCGGCGCGCGTCCCTCGATGATGTCCACCGCCGAGATCGCCGGCAGCACGCCCGCCGGGCCGGCGAAACGCAGCAGAATCTCGTCGTTGCGCAACCAGTGCAAGGCCGCCCGGGACGAATAGGCGGTTACCCTTTGACCGGCATGGATATCGTCGCTGTCGGCAAGCAGCACGCCCAATGCCGGCCACATGCGCGTGCTCACGCCGTTTTCGAGGAAATAGCGGCGTACCAGCCCGTCCCGATCCACCTCGATATCGTCGGCGCCCAGGGCATGGGCCGCCCTGGCGAACAGCGGTAGCGGACTGAGTACCCGCACGCTTCCCGGCACCGGGCCACCGACCGGCTGCACCGGCAGGACGACACGCCCGTGCTTTTGAATCGCGGTCGCGAGCAGCTCGTCATGTTCGGGGTGCTCGTGATCTTTTTCGGACAACATGATGTCGTAGACCACCAAGCGGGTGGCGTAGTCGGTGAGGCTGTCCAGAAGACGTGCCTGAAGCGCGCGCGGCCATGGCCAGCGACCCAGCGCGTCGATACTGCGCTGATCGATGGAGACGATGAGTAGATCATCGTCGATCGGCATCGGCGCGATATTCGAGAAACCGTCCAGCATCAGGTCATCGAGATGCCTCAGCCAACGGGACTGGCCGGCGACCGCGGCGGCAGCCAGGCAGATCGCCAGTACGATCAGGAAACGCCGGTCCAGGAACGAGCGGATATTCATGCCGGCACGTCGCTCAGAGCAACGCCATCAACAGCGCGCCGATCAGGATCAGCCAGCGGCCCCGGTCCGAGGGGTTCTCCAGTTTCACCGCCTCGCTATAGCCACTCTTGGCGCCGGTGTTCTCGTCGATGAGCCGGGCGCGCAGCCACGCCACCCCTGGGTCCTTCAGTTCGATATCGACATCACCGCCGTCCACCCGCTTGTCCAAGAGCAGACCACTGCCGTCGGGCTCCTGACTGAGTTGCACGCGGTAGGTCAGGCCGGAACGGGGCGCCGGCAGATGCACGACCGCACGCGCGACGCCGGCCGAGTCCTTGGCCAGGTCCACGCGCAATTCGGGCGCGGGCAGCGGCTTGCGGATGACAAACCGGCGAGACGGACTGAACACCCCCTCGTCGCCGGACGCATCGATCGCCGCCACGCGCCAACGGTATTCACCCGGTGGCCAGTCCGCCGGCGGCTGGAGCGTGGTGTCGTCGACCACCTGGTCGAACAGCGGACTGGAGAATGCGGCGGGCGGCGCCGGGCCACGCACAATCTGCACGCGAAAACGCCGTGACACCGCATCGCTGCCCCGCCATTGCAGGCGCACCGCGCCCGGCTGGAAAGTCGCGCCATCCGCCGGCGCGACCAGTTCGGGCGCCCAGGGATGCGCATCCAGTTCGACCCGGGCCAACGCGTTCCGCCCACGCAGGCCAACCGCATCGATGGCGACCAGGCGTAGTCGATATTCGGCATCGTCCAGCCCGTCGAAAGCCAGTCGAAGCTGTCCCGCGGCCACTTGCTGGTCGCGCACGATATGGGTGAACTCGCTGTCCAGCGCGAGTTGCACCTGATAACCACTGGCGCGCGGCACGGCTCGCCACGCCACCTCCAGCGAACGGCCACGCTGCAAGGGTTTCAGCACCAGCCTTGGCGCCGGCAGCAGCTTGCGCGGCTTCTCCGGCGCCTGGCCGGCACGCGTCAACGTGCCAAAACCCGCCTTCAGGGATACCCGGCCAGCCGCATTACCCACGTCGACATCGCCGCGCAGTACCTCGGTGCGCGCCTCCGCCAACGCGTCGCCGGCCCCGCCCTGGCTGGCCGCCAGCCGATAACGCGTGCCCCGGACCGCGGTGACCGCCGCCGGGGTCTCGATCTCGAAACGGTCCGCCGCGCCGCGTTCGGGATTCACCTGGTTCTCCAGTTCACCCTTGCGCAGATACAGACGGGTATCGCTCGCCTTGCCGTTGCGGCCGTATTCGCGCAGTCGATCGACCCGCACCCGGCTCGACGGACTGACGACCACCAGCGAACCGTCCGGCAGGCGAATGCCCGCACCGCCATCGGCGCTGGTCACGATGATGTCGCGCTCGCCGAGCCGCGCGTCCGGATTCAGCGGCTTTGGCTTACCCTGCCCGCCAACGATAACCTGGACCTCGCCACTGACCGCCGCGACGACGGCCTCTTGCAGACGCCAGACCAGCCAGGCCTCGGGAATATGCAGTTGACTGCCGACCGGCATGCCGCGATCGTTGCGCACCTGGTTGAGTCGCTGGAGCGACGACCACTGCCCGGGATCCTTGAGATATTCGTGACTGATATTCCAGATGCTGTCGCCCGGCTGCATTCTGTAGAGCCAGTCCTCGGCGCGCGCGTTCAGCGTGACCAAACCCGCGAATAGCCAGACAATGATCTTTTCCATATTTCCAACCCGAGGCCAAACCGTCATGCCGGAACACAGCGCCAAACTCCCCCGCGCCGGTATCCTTCCCATCAAGACCTGAAAGTATAACCCGCCATGCCCGGAAAGGTGTACCAACCCAGCGATCCGGGATCACGATTCGCGGCGCCGCTTCCCATCCAGCGCCCGCCCTCTGGACCGGCATGGGGTTTCCTGAAACAATGTCGCGCCCATTCTTACCGAATCGCTTTCAGGTACCCCCATGCTCTGGTTCTCGCTCTCCATCCTGTTCGGCTTTGTCCTGCTCGTCTGGGGGGCGGATCGTTTTATCGTCGGCGCCGCCGCGTTGGCGCACAATCTCGGCGTGTCCTCGCTGTTGATCGGTCTGACCATCGTCGGCTTCGGCACCTCGGCGCCCGAGGTGCTTGTATCGGCGATGGCCTCGTGGAACGGCAACAGTGGACTGGCGATCGGCAACGCGCTCGGTTCCAACATCACGAATATCGCCCTGGTGCTCGGCATGACCGCGTTGGTGATTCCGCTGACGGTCAACTCACTGACCTTGAAACGCGAGTACCCGATGCTGCTCGGCGTCACCCTGCTGGCCACCGCGCTGATGTGGGATGGCGAGCTGAGCATCGTGGACGGCGTGATTCTGTTCGCGGTGCTCGTCGTGGTGCTGTTTCTGCTGTGGCGCATCGCCGTCGCGCAGCGCCAGAGCGATCCGCTGGCCAGGGAGATCGACGAGGAGATCCCGCTCGACATGCCCAGTGGCAAGGCATTCTGGCTGTTTCTGTTCGGCCTGATCGTGCTGCTGATCAGCTCGCGGATGCTCGTCTGGGGCGCGGTCGGCATCGCCCACGCGTTCGGCGTCAGCGACCTGATCATCGGCCTGACGATCGTCGCGCTGGGTACCAGCCTGCCGGAGCTGGCGGCATCGATCAGCGGTGCGATGAAGAACGAGCACGATATCGCGATCGGTAACGTGATCGGCTCGAACATCTATAATCTGCTCGCCGTGCTCGGCATGCCGGCATTGCTCGCGCCCGGCCCGTTCGAGCCAGCCGTGCTGCTCCGCGACGTGCCGGTGATGCTCGGCTTGACGCTGGCGCTGTTCGTCATGGCCTACGGCTTCGCCGGCCGCCCAGGACGTATCAATCGCTTCGAAGGCGCCGTGCTGCTCGCCGCGTTTATCGGCTATCAGGGTTTTCTGTTTTACTCCGTGACCACAAACGGATAGATTTGCCGTCTGGAGGAAGACGCGATGAGCCCGATCCCGGATGAACAGTTTCGCCAGCTCGGCCTGGCGGTGATCGATACCGAATGTAACGAGATCGCGCGGCTGCGTTCGCGCATCGACGAGCATTTCGCCGCCGCCTGTCGCATTCTGGCCAACTGCAAGGCGCGCGTGGTGGTCACCGGCATGGGAAAATCCGGGCATATCGGTGGCAAGATCGCCGCGACGCTGGCGAGTACCGGCACGCCGGCGTTCTTTGTTCACCCCGGCGAGGCCAGCCATGGCGATCTCGGCATGATCACCGCCGGCGATGTGGTGCTGGCGCTGTCGAACTCCGGCGAGACCTCCGAGATCCTGACCATCGTACCGCTGATCAAGCGCCTCGGCGTGCCGTTGATCGGCATGACCGGCAACCCGGCGTCGACGCTCGCCACGGAAGCGGCGGTGAATCTCGATGTCAGCGTCTCCCAGGAGGCCTGTCCGCACGACCTGGCGCCGACCTCCAGCACCACGGCGGCGCTGGTGATGGGCGACGCGCTGGCGATCGCGCTGCTCGACGCGCGTGGCTTCACGCCGGAGGACTTCGCCCGTTCCCATCCCGGCGGCAGCCTAGGGCGCAAGCTGCTGCTGCATGTCGCCGACATCATGCATGGCGGCGCGGAGATTCCCCGCGTGGAGGACAACGCGACCATCGGTCAGGCGTTGATCGAGATGACCAACAAGGGCCTCGGCATGACCGCGATCACGGATGCCCACGGCCGCTTGCGCGGCATCTATACCGACGGCGACCTGCGGCGCACCTTCGAGTCCGATCTGGATCTGAAATCGACGCCGGTCACCGAGGTGATGACGGCCGGTGGCATCACCATCGACAGCGACGCGCTGGCCGCCGAGGGGCTCAATCTGATGGAACGGCACAAAATCAATTCACTGCTGGTCGTCGACGCCGAACACCGCGTCGTCGGCGCCTTCAATATGCATGATCTGTTACGCGCGGGAGTCGTCTGATGCAGGACATACTGGAAAAAGCCCGGGATATTCAACTGATTATCTTCGATGTCGACGGCGTGCTGACCGACGGCAGCCTGTTCATCGGCGACGATGGCCAGGAGTACAAGGCCTTCAACTCGAAGGACGGCCACGGCATGGTGATGCTGCGCAAGATCGGCGTCACGGTGGCCATCATCACCGGGCGCAGCTCCGAGGTGGTACGTATCCGCATGGAAAGCCTGGGCGTCGAGCACGTCTATCAGGGCATGCGCGACAAGCGCCCGGCCTACGAGGAGCTGAAGACGAAACTCGGCCTGGAGGACGCGCGCATCGCCTACGTCGGCGACGATGTCGTCGACCTGCCGGTGATGAGCCAGGTCGGGCTGGCGATCGCGGTCCAGGACGCTCATCCGTTCGTCAAGCAACATGCCCACTGGCAGACGCCCTCGGCGGGCGGCAAGGGCGCCGGTCGCGATGCCTGCGAGCTGCTCATCCGCGCACGGGGGCAGCTCGACGCGATGCTGGAAAGCTATCTGAAGTGAACCGCATCGCCGAACATCCGCTGTTCTACATCCTTGTGCTCGGGCTGTTCGCCGCCGCGAGCTACTGGCTGTCGATCAACAGCCAGAAGAGCGGCAACCGCACCGGCGGCGACGTCCGCCTGCCCGACTATGAAGCCGATGATTTCAGCCTGGTCACGCTGAACCGCGACGGCAGTCTGCAACGACGCCTGGAGGGCAAGCGGCTGCGTCACTTCGGAAAAGACCGGGGCACCGAGCTGATCGCGCCCAACTTCCTGCTCTTCGAGCCACGCGCCAAACCCTGGCGGGCGCGCGCCGAGCAGGGCTGGCTGTCCGGCGATGGCCAGATACTCTTTCTGACCGGCAAGGTCAGCCTGCGCCGCGATGCCTCCGCGAACCAGCCGGATTTCCTCCTCGAAACCCGCAACGTCACCCTCGAACTGGCGGACGACCACCTGACCACCGATGCGCCGGTACTGATACGCAGCGGCGCCAACGAGGCCCGCGCGCTGGGCATGGACGCCTGGTTCGGGGACCAGGCGCGTGTCAAACTCCGATCCCGGGTGAAGGCCCGCTACACAGTCGAATCGCTATGAAAATGCTTACAATGCCCATCGCCTTGCTCCTGCTGTTGTCCGGCCTGTGCTGGCCGCTCGCCGGACTGGCATTACAGAGTGACCGCGGCCAGCCGATACAACTGGAAGCGGACAGCGCGGACATCAACGAGAAAACCGGTATCAGCGTGTACACCGGGCATGTCGATATCACTCAGGGTTCGATGCACATTCGCGCGCATAAACTGGTGGTGGAACAGCGCAAGGGCAAGGGCACGCGACTCGTCGCGACCGGCAAGCCGGTATATTTCCGCCAACGGCCCGACCCGGGCAAGCCCGAGGTCAAGGGGCATGCGCTGCGCGCCGAGTACAACAGCGGCAGTGAACTGCTGATTCTCAGCGGTGACGCGGTGCTGAAACAGGGCAAGGACAGCTTCAGTAACGACAGAATCGTCTATGACCGGGTGAAAGGGCTGGTGAAGGCGGGGAAATCCGCCAAGGGCAAGAGCCGGGTCAAGATCACGATCGATCCGAACAACCGCCGATGACCTCGCTGCGCGCCGAACAACTGACCAAGCGCTTCCGCAACCGGGAGGTGGTGAAATCCATCTCGTTGCGTATCGAGGCCAGCGAGGTGGTCGGTCTGCTCGGGCCGAACGGCGCCGGCAAGACGACCAGTTTCTACATGATCGTCGGCCTGATTCCGTCCGATCACGGCAGTATCCACATCGATGACCGCGATGTCACCGATCTGGCCATGCACGGCCGCGCCCGGCTGGGCATGGGCTATCTGGCCCAGGAGCCGTCGGTGTTCCGCAAACTGAGTGTCGAGGACAATATCCTCGCGGTGCTGGAGGTCGGCCGCCGGCTGAAACGCGATCAACGCATCCTGCTGTGCGACGAGCTGCTGGAGCGTTTCAATATCGCCCACCTGCGCGGCCACGTGGCGATGAGCCTGTCCGGCGGTGAACGCCGTCGCCTGGAGATTGCCCGCGCATTGGCGCTGGAGCCGGAGTTCATCCTGCTCGACGAACCCTTTGCCGGCGTCGACCCGATCTCGGTGATGGATATCCAGCAGATCGTCAAGGATCTATCGGAAAAAGGCATCGGTATCCTGATTACCGATCACAATGTGCGCGAGACCCTGGGTATCTGCCATCGCGCCTACATCATCAATGAAGGCAGCGTCATCGCCGACGGCACCCCCGAGGAGATACTCACGAACGAAGAGGTCAGAAAGGTCTATCTGGGAGAGAACTTCCGCATGTAGGCGGTGTCGTCCAGGCGCGGATTCAGATGCCTTGACCCGCGTCAAACGACCGCTAAAAGAAACTGCTGGCGAGACGGCGAAATCAGGCTAGAATTGGAAGAGCGCATTAAAACATACAAATAACGTACCAATTTTTTACGATCTGGGGAAAGAACAAGGGCATGAAGTTATCTCTGCAGCTAAAACTGGGACAGCAGCTCACCATGACGCCGCAGCTGCAACAGGCCATCCGCCTGCTCCAGCTGTCCGCCGTGGATCTTCAACAGGAGGTGCAGGATGCGCTCGATTCCAACCCGATGCTCGAGTCGGAGGAGGAGAACAAGCCCCCGGAGGTCGAGACCGTGTCGCTCGAATCCCTGGACAGCGAGACCATCAAGAACAACAGCGAAACCGAACTCAACGTCGGCGACGAGAAGCTGCCGGATGAACTCCCCACCGACTCCAACTGGGAAGACACCTTCGAGGCATCCACGCCGACCGTTTCATTACCCTCCGGCGGCAACACCGCAAGCGACAGCGACTACGATATCTTTGCCCAGAGCAGCGCCGCGCAAACCCTGCACGACCACCTGATGTGGCAGCTCAACCTGACCCCCTTCAGCGAACAGGACCAGGCGATAGCGACGACCATCATCGACGCGGTCGATGAAAGCGGCTATCTGCGCCAGACCAGCGAGGAGATGCTCGACTCGCTGAACGCCGATATCGACGACGAGGAGGAACGCGTCAGCGAAGAGGAATTCGCCACGGTGCTGCACCGCATCCAGCATTTCGACCCGCCCGGCGTCGCCGCGCAAGGCCCCCGGGACTGCCTGCTGATTCAGTTGCGGCAGCTCGCCGAATACACCCCGTGGCGCGAACTGGCGATACGCATCGTCAGCGAAGGCTTCGAGCAACTGGTGAAACGCGACATCGTGCTGCTGCGACGCAAGCTGAAGGTCGACGACGGCGACCTGAAGCAGGCCATCGCCCTGATCCAGACACTCAACCCCCGCCCCGGCTCGCTGATCACCGACGCGCAGCCCGAATACATCGTACCCGATGTCATCGTGCGCAAGCAGGACGGCGAGTGGACCGCCGAGCTGAACCCCGAGGCGCTGCCCAAGGTGCGCGTCAACAACGACTATGCGGCGCTGGTGAAACGCAGCGACGACAGCAAGGACAACAACTACCTGAAGAACCACCTGCAGGAGGCTCGCTGGTTTCTGAAGAGCCTGCAAAGCCGGCACGACACCCTGCTGAACGTTGCCCGCACCATCGTCGAACTGCAACGCAACTTCTTCGAATACGGGGAGGAGGCGATGAAACCGCTGGTGCTGCGCGATATCGCCACGCGCCTGGAGATGCACGAGTCGACGATCTCGCGCAGCACCATGCAGAAGTACATGCTGACGCCGCGCGGCACCTTTGAATTCAAGTACTTCTTCTCCAGCCATGTCGACACCGATGCCGGCGGGGAATGCTCCGCGACCGCCATCCGCGCGCTGATCAAGAAGCTGATCGCCGCGGAAAAACCGGGCAAACCATTGAGTGACAACAAAATCGCCACTATGCTGTCAGAACAGGGTATCAAGGTTGCCCGGCGGACCGTTGCCAAATATCGTGAATCGATGGCAATTCCGCCATCAAACGAGCGCAGGCGCATCGCCTGACGCCAATCAACAGTAAGGAGTTGACTATGCAAATCAGTGTCACAGGTCACCATGTTGAGTTAACCGATGCATTACGCAATTATGTAGACAGCAAGTTCGAGCGGCTCGAACGCCACTTCGACCACGTGACCAACGTGCATGTCGTGCTGAGCGTTGAAAAGCTCGTGCAAAAGGCCGAAGCCACCGTGCATATCAGCGGCAACGACATCTTCGCCGAGGCGACGCATGAAAACATGTACCCGGCGATCGACGCGCTCATCGACAAACTCGATCGTCAGGTGATCCGACACAAGGAAAAACTCACCCAGCGCCGCTCGCGCAACCACGCGCCCGTGCCCGACGTGGAAAGCGACGTAGTCTGAGCCACGGCCATTCGGCGGGCATTGCGATGCCCGCCGACGGGCGGAACCTCCAATCAATAAAAAAGACAGGTCATGAGCTCGTTTCCTGAAAACTTTATCGCCGCGGACCGGGTGAATTGCGCTTCCGCCACCGGCAGCAAGAAGCGCATCCTCGAAGCCGCCGGCCACCTGCTGGCCCACGCCAACCCGGAGCTGGACGAACAGGACATCTTCAATAAACTGCTGGAGCGCGAGCGCCTCGGCAGCACCGGCTTCGGCCACGGCGTGGCCCTGCCGCATGCGCGCATCGCCGGTATCGACCAGGCCTACGGCTGCTTTCTGCGTCTGAGCGAGCCGGTCGATTTCGACGCCATCGACGACGCGCCCGTGGATCTCGTCTTCGCGCTGCTGGCGCCCGAGGCCGCCACCGACGAGCACCTGCGCATCCTGTCGACGCTGGCTTCGCTGTTTGGCGACACCCACTTTCGCGACGCCCTGCGCAACGCGGAGTGCACCCATCCCGAACAATTCCTCCAGATTCTCGACGCCCAGAACACCACCGCCGACAGTACATGACCGAGGAGCTGACCACGGCCAAGCTGTTCGGCGATCTGAGCGACACTCTCGGCATGGAGTGGATCGCCGGCCGATCCGGGCGCGCGCGCCACATCCGCGGCACCGCGAGCACGGAGAAGCAAAGCCTGGTCGGATCGCTGAACTGCATCCACGGCAACCGCATCCAGTTGATCAGCGGCACCGAGCAGAACTATCTGCACGGCCTCTCCGAAAACAGCTACAAGGAAACGCTGGACACCCTGTTCAAAGGCGAACCCGCCGCCATCATCGTCACCGACAACCTGATGCCGGCGCGCTCGCTGCGTGAACTGGCCGAAGCCACCGGCACCCCGCTGATCAAATCCAGCCACGAATACAAGCGCCTGCTGAGCCATCTGCAATACTATCTGACCCACGCGCTGGCGGAGCGCGAAACCATCCATGGTGTGTTCATGGAGGTGCTCGGCATGGGCGTGTTGC
>Ga0256832_1003458_pt1 | contig 10730 bp, 10 predicted proteins | sample 134614metaG_FD_190534 | JGI IMG/M metagenome (GOLD analysis project Ga0256832, IMG submission 190534) | Hydrothermal vent microbial communities from Lau Basin, Pacific Ocean - 134-614 | ecosystem: Environmental > Aquatic > Marine > Hydrothermal vents | place: Pacific Ocean: Lau Basin | collected...
CTCTATTGCGTATCTTATTACGAGTGATGAAGAAGGTCCTGCACATAATGGTACAGTAAAAGTCATTGAAACATTAGAAGCTCGTCATGAAAAAATTGACTGGTGCTTAGTCGGAGAACCATCAAGTAGCAAGAAAGTGGGTGATATTGTTAAAAATGGGCGACGTGGCTCACTGGGTTGTAAACTCACCATTATTGGTAAACAAGGTCATGTTGCCTATCCTCATCTTGCAAATAACCCTATTCATCTAGCCGCCCCTATGCTTGCGGAACTAACAGAAATGAAGTGGGATAGGGGTAATGATTTCTTCCCTCCAACTACATTTCAAGTTTCAAACTATAACTCTGGTACAGGTGCTACCAATGTTATTCCTGGTACAGCAGAAATTATTTTTAACTTTCGTTTCTCAACAGAAGTAACGGCAGATGAGTTAAAACAAGGTGTAGAAAACTTACTAAAAAAACATCAATTAAAATATAACATTGAATGGAATTTATCAGGCCTGCCTTTTTTAACAGCTGAAGGGGAGTTAGTTGCAGCGGCAGTTAAAGCAATAAAAAAGGTAACAGGAACGCAAACAGAGTTATCGACATCTGGAGGGACATCTGATGGTCGATTTATAGCCCCTACAGGTGCTCAAGTATTAGAGCTAGGACCAACTAACGCAACCATTCACCAAGTTAATGAATGTGTAGGCGTTGATGACCTTAATATGCTTGAGGAGATATACTTTCAAATATTGGTAGAATTATTAGCTTAAATGTGTAACTCCTCAGCTTGAACTCTATTTTGCCCGATTTCTGCATTAAAAGTACCCATTTATACTGATAAACTCCATATTTTCGCCTTAAACTCAAACAAAATAGAGTACGGTCTAAGCAGTTACTGATTATGCTGGGTAGTTACACTTTCTTTTTCTTGGTAGGAAAAAGAAAAATAAGACTAAAAATAAGCGACACGATAGTTCCAATGAGTGAGGCAAAAAAACCTACCGTTTTCTTGATAATTTTACCTCCACGCAACATGCCTTTACCTAGTAATTTTAAGTACCCTTTTGCATTTACACCATGTTTTAGCGTTAGTTTTTCTACTCGACGCAAATCATCGGTTGTTTCTACATATTTCAATAAATGTAATGTATCTGCAACCGAGCTTGCCTTTTTTATATTTCCAACCTGCCCTGCTACCTTCTCTAAAGGTTTAAGTGCTTTAGGATGATAAGCTTTTTTTGCAGCTCGAAGAACATTCTTCATTCCTTTGCTACTTTTAGCTGCTTTGATAAAGCCACTCCAGTCGAATACCTTAGCGGCTAATCGTAAAATTTGTTTTTGAAAAGGTAGCGTTAAACGACTTGTTTTCTTTGCCATTTTAACAATAGAAACACCCGTTTTTGCAGGTGCAGCAGCTCCTGCACTACCAATGGTCAAAGCAGTGAGACCGACACCAACACCAGATAAGGTTGCGACTAACTCATCTACAGGTTCATTTTTTTGATAATGGGTATACTCTGTATGTAAATCACGCGCATCACCAATAACGGTAAAGTCGGCAGCAATTGCACCTGCTACTCCCGCTCCTGTACTTCCTTTACCTGAAGCAAAACCTTTCACAAAATTGCCCACACCATCTTTTATTTCACGCGCTCGGGTATCGTTTTCTAACAGTTGCTGTTGGTATTGATCATAATAGAGGGAATAGCCATTTTCCTTTGCTATATCAATATACATTCGAGCATCATCAAACTGCCCTTGCTCTATTGCATCGATAATATTTTTGTGCAGCTCTTGCGCACTCACTGTTGTTATCATCAAGTTATGTGCAATAGCAGGAACTTCTTCATACTCCCAATGTTCTGCCAGCTGCATCAAACTTATAGCTAATGCAGACAAGGATATAATAAGAAAAATAAGCCTAAGCGATGACTTCACAATAGCAACCTCTCCTTTTATTATCCCTCGCAGATTACATAGACAATAAATAGTTATTTTAAGTACCCGCTCAAAATTAATTTAATAATTTCATCCCTGTTTTCTGATCTTCTTCATTATTGCTTTGCTTACATAGCTCACTATGCTCCTATCGCAAGATCTTGAATAAAAAAGCAACAAAATTTTGTTAGATCAATTTTGTTTAGCTACTTACGACTTTGGTAAATGTCGCCACTGACCATCAATCAACCCTTCTATCGGTTGGTATTGTGTCTTATAGTTCATTTTTTTACATTCTTCAATCCAATAACCTGGATAAACATAATCTAAACCTAATGTTTTTGCGTATTCTATTTCCCATAAAACAGCAAATACACCCAAACCTCGTTTATGTCCTATTGTTGGATCAAAGAATGTATAAACAGCAGAGAGCCCTGATTCCAAAACATCAATCGTTGCTACTCCAATTAATACATCATTATCATAAAATTCTATAAATTCTGTATCACACCAGTCAGAACCCAAAAATTCATCCACACCTGCGTAGTCAGTACTGTCGTGTCTTGCCTCTAAATAATCAGCATAAAGAGGTAAATATTCCTCCTTAAAATCACCCTTATTAATCACGATAGCTAAATCTTGGTTTGCTCTCCAATTACGACGCTGACTGCGACTTGCTTTAAACTCAGAGACACTAATACGAGTTGTTTTACATTTATTACAAGACTGGCAGTATGGTTTATAAACCTGTTGTCCACTACGACGAAAACCTGATCTTATCAGGTAGTCATAAACAGAGGGGGACATAGGAAAGCTAGGATCAATAACAGCATTTCTTGCGATAACACTTGGCAAGTAGGAGCAGGCATGCAAAGCAGTAGGGAATATTTTTAGAGGTTGGCTTAATTTCATATTATTGGGGGCTACAATATATTTAAAAGGAACTACAACTCATAACACGGGGGAAGGAAATAAGTTATAGGGATAATATTTATGTTGTGCAAGAATAAATCGTAACTACTGATTATGCTGAGCAGTTACAATAAATCTAACATGATCATGTAATACAGGCTTTTTTCTTTAGACCTTGAGGATCAACAATTAAAATAAAGCCTTTTGATTCTTCAATAAATCCTAAGCGTCGCCAATCAGATAAAAAACGACTTACTGTCTCAATAGTCAAGCCAAGTAAAGCACCTATTTCGCTACGAGACAGCTCTAATTTTATCCAATCTTTCTCGTTTACGCCTTCGCACCACTTGAGCAAGAAAGATGCTAGTTTTTCGGGAGCTTTTTTGGCTCCTAATTCAAGCATCATATCCTCAGCATCACGAATATTTTTTAACCAACGCTCCATCATGGCTGAATTAATTTCAGCATTATTGATACGCAATTTGGCTAAATCCTTTAAAGGTAACCTGCAAACTTCGCTTTGACTTATCGTAATAGCGTTATGATTGTAGGCTTCTTCAACAAAACCATCGAACCCAAATAAATCACCTTTTTTAAGAATTTTAACAATTTGTGTTCGACCGTCTGACAAGCTTTTTGTTAATTTAATTAAACCTTTACGAAGAGTATAAGCATACTCAGAAGGCTCTCCTTGTTCGTAAATCGTATCACCCGATTCACAACTTATTATGGATGTGTGAAAATTTCTTATATCCGTTTTTAGCATCTCCTCAGATAAACCTGCAAAAATGCTACGATAACGAATGGGACAGGTCAGGCAATGACCTTTACCTATAATACTTGGCATAAGGTGCCTACAGCTTTAAATTATATTGATAAAAAAACGATACTATGAGCTTAATCGAGATTATCGAAGAATCTAAAACGATTAAAGCATAATAATGAAACTATTCGCAAACAAGCAAACCACGATAATTGGAGGATAATATCGGAAGTGATAAACTTAAATTACGGTATTTTTAACACTTGCCCAACACGAATAACATTAGGATTATCTATCGTATCTTTATTTGCTTCATATAAAGCCAAATAATTTTCACCACTTCCATAAACACGCTGTGCTATTTTAAATAACGATTCGCCTTCTAAAACGGTAACAGTGCTTGCAGATTCAAATTCTTTAGTCCTAGTTGTTGATACTACTGCTTTTTTCTGTGAAGAACCACTAGTCGCGTTTGGCAATTCATTTTTTAAAGACTCAATATAGACATCTTTTTTACTCTTACCAACAATACTTTTGAGTGCCTTATTTGCAGAATTAATCGTTCCCTTTGATATTTTTTCGCCCGCTTCACTATTTATATCAATCATAGCAGCTGACACAGCGTTACGGATATCATTTAACTTATTTCCTTTCAATAAAGCCGAGGAAACTACATTTTCAAGTTTATTGTGAAACTCTTTATCCTTTTTTATATCCTTATTTTCTGCATTTTTAGTCGTTTTAACTAGAATACCTTTAATTTGTGCTGCAATTTTATCTTCTAAAGCAGAATAATCAGTTATTGCTTTGGGTTTAATGGAAGGCTCCACTGTAGGCTCTTCAGGAACCACATTTTCGTCCATACTTGTGTCTTTAGCTTCCTCACTCAAGGCATCTAATATCGATATATTATTGTCTTCTGCGAATACTGTCGAACTACTTAAAAGCAAAAATATGCTTAGTACAACTATATTGCTAATAGTTTTCATTTTTGACCTCCTTATAATGACATTAATGTGAGTCTACGGAGTAACAACGGTCAATCCTAATAACTGCCAAGCTTGCATACCACCACGATACCAAAATAATTTTTCTGGTGGATATCCCATCGAAATAAAATCTTTAATTGCTCGAGGCGACTGTCCGCACCACATCCCATTACAGAACAAAAGTAACTTTTGTGCATTATCAAAGTTCCATTTATCGTCGCTAACTGTCGCCCCTAATAGCTTTAAAATCCTTGTAGCATGCTTACTTTTCAAGCCACCATCAAGAATACTAAACGGAATATTAATAGAACCTGGTATAGTCCCTTTTTCAAACCAGTCTGGCAATCTAGCATCTATTAATAAGCCTTTATTGTTTTTAACTTCATTATCTAAAAAAGATAATAATTCTACTTCTCCTACTGTTTTAACGTCTTTATGTATTTCTATAGGCTGAACACAAAATGGAGGACAAACACGGGAGGTTTTAGCAAAACCATTAGTTAACTTATGCTTTGTATCTTGAATTCTCTCAATGGTAACTGTTTTGCCTCCGTAGGTAATATCGAGGCTTTTTATATTTTTTGTAATACCTACTTTCTTTTCAGCATATGATAGTGATGGAAGCAATAATATCCCACTAGCAAAGACTAAAATCAAAAAATTCGAAAGTGCTTTTATATTCATAAGTTTTACCTAATCTACGATAATTATTCAGTTCTAGCTAACTTAAGTACCTGTCAAGTACCTTAATCTGACAATTTAGCCTCTATTTTCTGATCTTCTTCGTCATTGCTTTGGTCATATAGCCCACTATGCTCCCGTTACAATGCATTGAATATTAAACAATAGGAAACTAAACTTTGTTAAATTAATTTTACTTGGGTACTTAACTTAGCACGCCAAAATCATTCTGAACCAGAAGACTTGTCCTTTACCTGAATCCGTGACTTCAATGCGGATAACAAGAGGTAAGATATTGGTTTAGCATGGGATTTTAAAAAATCTTAGCTTCACCCTTAAGGTTAAGCGGGTATTTTTTAAACCCTTGATGAATCAATAGCTTATTCACTGCGTGGTAATGAAGTCACTAATTCAGGCTTTAATTAAAATAAACAGGATATCTCTTTCAAACTTGTTGGAGTACTAGCCTAAAGGATACGAAATTTCCCATCAATTCTAGAAGCATTAATAGAATAAATTTAACTTATACCCTTATTTTTGTAATTTCTCAATTTCTGATTGCACCGCTTTTTGAATATCTGCATCAATTGAATCTTGAACAGCGTTATTTAAAGCATTTCTCAAACTATCTGATGCCTTATTTTTTTTATCATTTTGTTTTTCTTTATCAACCACCTGAGCACCATTTGTTGCTTTTTTTGCAACGGAGGCAGTCGTCGCTTCAGGTGCTTTATCTTGTGGGTAAAAAAAATATATAATCATAGCTAGTAGCACAACTCCTACAACTATGAACCCTATTTTTTTATTCATGGCTCCCCCCCCTTTTTACTCATCCATGGCTCTCAAATCTTCTTTTGTAATTTCAAAAACACTAAACAGTCTTTATTTTATGTGGCTACTCAGCACAATCAACAACTGCTTAGCTTGTACTAGCTTGCTCGCTTCATAAGAATTTGCATCGATTTTCTTAGTAGCTCAACTGCTTTGGAGAGAGCACCTATTTCATCGTTACTTTCAATAACAATAGGTGTTTCTAAATCCCCCATGCTAAGTTTCTCAACACTTTCGGTCAAGGTGACTAAAGGTTTTGATATTGAGCGAGATAAAAACAAAGCTAAAGCTACGGTCAAAAAAAGTGCCAGCAAAGCCACACCAAGAAAAACATACAGAAAATTATTAACTGCTTTAAAAATAACACTCTTTGGAGAAATATCAACAATCGTACCTAATAAAAAGCTATCATCAATAACTTTCACTGGCATAAATGTAATAATATCATCACTTGTTTCTATATTTTTCACGCTTGTTGCACGAGATATTTTGTCTTTTATTTCTGGTCGCTCTTTAAAAAGATTGGCTTCTTTTTTTAATTCTCGAACACTGCTCCACATGCTTTTTTCATCCGGACTGTAGAAGTAATACCCATCATTATCAATAAAAACTATACTCTCCCCCCGAACCGCTTGAGAGGCAATTAAATCTATGATTTTCTGTGCTTTAAGATTTAAAACAACAATGCCTCGTAATTTATTTTTTTTATCAAATACAGGGGTTGCAAAACGAATAGTTGGATTGTAGGGCTCTTCTATTTTGCCTTTTTCACGATTTAAATCTAATTTACTAATGAATAATTTATCTTTTTTAAGTTTCAATGTTTCATTAACATAAAACCTATTCTTCTTAGATTTTAGCTTAGTTTCTGTCACTATTTTTGTTTTATCCCCAGAGTGATTTACTCGAACCACTTCTTTACCTGAAATATCAATAAACCGAACTTGGTCATATATTTTTTTCTGTGCTGAAAACTTTGCAAAACTTGAACGTAAATTAGTTAATAACAACCTTTCAGAAGTACTACTATCGGATTCTAGTGCTGACAAATACAAATGCAATGCTGGAAAATCCCTTAAATAAAAGACATCGCTACTGACATTCCCCAGATAACCGTTAATCTGCTCACGAATTAATAGTATTTTATTTTTCTGTGCTGAAATACTACTTTCTTTTAATGACTCAATGGTTGAAAAAAAGGTATAACCTCCAATTAACAACGTTGGTAACAAGGTAACTAGCAATAGCACTAATAAAAGTTTATTTTTTATACTGTTCATACATAATCTCTGTATTTATTTTGTTCTCAATAAATTGTGAAAGCTTTGACAAGGGAATAACCATTGCCTGCAACCCATGCCTTGCCTTGAACACTTTGGTTTGCTCTGTATCCGTCAATATAACGTGGTTGGAGTACTAGTACATCAACTATCTAGAAAGTCATCTATCACAATTTTTGCCTGCTGATAAAAATCAGCCTGCTCTTTATTAGGATCTAACTCTTGCTTAATAATTTCTACTAAATGAGGAAGGTTTTCATGGCTTTGAATATATGTTTTTTTCCATTTTTTAACATCGTCTTCAAATACAAAAATAGCCGCAGGACCTAAGTATTTTTTCAGTATAGTTGATAACTGATCAAGCACAGGCTGAAGCTCTTCATCTGTTGGCGGAACTTGCTCGGCAGCTACCTGCTGAGGAGCTAAACGTGCTATTTTCTCCTGTTGCTCCTCTTTAATTTTACGTTGAATTTTAGCCGATGCTGACTTAATTCCCATATGAACCAAAGGAAAATTGATTTTTTTATCTGTTAGTAAAATCGCGATACATGTTTCATGCATCAAATATCCCACTAAAAAACGGTCTCCCATTGAAAAATAAATTTCATTGTGTGACTTATCAATCGCCTTTAATGCTGAAAAAATCTGATCGATTAAATCATGAGACAAATTCATCGAAGCAGACATTTCATCAGGAAATGTAGATACTGGTTCTTTTCCTTCCTGATAAATACACGCATAATGTACCCCACGAAGCAATGTAATACCTTTTAGAATACTCTCCATCAAACTAAACCCACTGTAACATATCCTCTACTTTCTGACTTAGTGCTGGTACAGAGACCGCTTTATCAGAGCTAACACCTAATGAACGCTCTTCTTCAACAAAGACCGTCAAATTGTCATCTTGAGGACCTCGTAGCATTATTCTATGTATTCTACCCATGTTACTTGCATCTTCGAGCATTGGCGTAACACCCGATAAAAAAGCGATGAATTCATTAATATCGTCATCATTAATAGTCGAATGTAATAATTCACCGATAGAATTGGTTAATGTCACCCCATTAACACCCTCTAATGTCGCAACTTGCTCTAAGGAACTTTCATCAAGCTTCAAAACATCATCTGTGGATGGTGTTAAAGTCTGCTCAACTGACACCTCTTCAGCCACTAATTTTTTAGCTGAAGGAGTAGCTGATGCATGCTCTGCAATAGTGCCAGACTCATTTACAATTACTGGTATCTGCTCACTTTCAGAGGAAGCAACAATACTTCCAACTAAAGTGCGTACCAACTGCTCTACATCCTCTTTTTTTCGAGCATCAATAAACATGACTTCGGCATCTAAACTTAGTTCTTTTATCCACTGCTGATAAGCTGATATGGGTATCTCATCACTTTCATCTGAACGAGTTACACCAAGAATAAGCGTTTGAGATGCAATGAGGTTCGAAAAATTTTCTACATAATACTTTAAATCTCTAAATGGATAGTTTCGTGTATTATCAAGTAATATGATAATGCCATGCGCACCTTCAGAAAGAATTTCCCACATAAAGTTAAAACGCTGCTGCCCAGGCGTTCCATAAACATAAGCGGTATGCTCATTCACCTGCACTACACCAAAATCCATTGCTACTGTTGTATTTGATTTTCGCCTGCTAGTCACTTCATCGCTAACCTGTACATCTGTCATGAAGGCATCGTCGTTAGTCAACGAATTAATTGCAGTTGTTTTACCTGAGCCTACTGGACCCGTTATAATTATCTTATATTTCATTGCTTCAGCCTTTAGATTTCATCCAGATTACTTTTTGAAAAATGCCTATATCAACAGCTTAGAAACGAACATCAAACCACTCTTCCGACCCTCTCACTTGCTTTTTTGTCCCAACATGGATGATCTCATTTGTTACAAATAAATGACTATATCCCCATGAGCTCATCCAATCTGAAATAAACATTTTGTATTATAACTTTAGAAATTCATGCTTATTCTTTGAGCAAAATTATCTTTACAAAACCCCTTTATATTTTAGTATGATAGATGATAATGGAAAGCCGTTATTATTATTTTTGTTAAAATATCAAGCATGCTAAAGCAAGTATTCTTAAGAGAACTCAAATTATTTAATTTAGCACACCTTTTGTTCAAAGATTTCTATACTTCCAATGTGATATTTTCATACACTTTACTTGGATATTCTTTATTTGTCATATATCAATATACTCAATGGTTGAAATTATCACAATTCATAGCAATTCCTCTCCTTTATCCTTCAATACACTACCAATAAAATAGACAAGCTGTTATTTTACCCCTTCTAAAAAAAATCCCTCTTGAGCAATGCTAATTTACCAACGAAATTAATACATATGAGCAAACGTAAAATTCTAATTACTAGCGCCCTCCCCTATGCAAATGGTCCGATCCATTTAGGTCATATGGTTGAATATATTCAAACCGATATTTGGGCAAGATTTCAACGTCTGCGAGGTAACACTTGCTACTACGTTTGCGCTGATGATGCGCATGGCACACCTATTATGTTACGCGCACAACAAGAAGGCATTGAGCCTCAAGAGCTAATAGATAAGTCAAATATCGAACATCAAACTGATTTTGCTGATTTTAATATTGCTTTTGATAACTATCACTCAACTCACTCTGATGAAAATCGTGAGCTCTCTGAAGCTATTTATCTTGCTGCAAAAGCAGGTGGTCATATTAGTCAAAAGATCATTAAACAGTCTTACGACCCCGAAGCAAATATGTTTTTACCTGATCGTTTTATTAAAGGAGAATGCCCTAAGTGTGGAGCTAAAGATCAGTACGGTGATAATTGTGATAACTGTGGCGCTACCTACTCAACAACCGAAGTTATCAACCCTTATTCAGTAGTAACAGGTGCAACTCCAATAGAAAAAGATAGTGAACATTATTTCTTTAAATTAAGTAATTTTGATGATTTTTTAAAAGACTGGATTGATAGTGGCTCTGTGCAATCAGAAATCGCGAATAAAATGAAAGAGTGGCTCAACGATGGCTTAAGTGATTGGGATATTTCTCGTGATGCACCTTATTGGGGCTTTAAAATTCCAGGGACAGAAGATAAATACTTCTATGTTTGGTTAGATGCCCCTATTGGCTACTTAGCTTCATTTAAAAATCTTTGTGATAAAAACAATATTGACTTTGATGAGTTCTGGAAAGAAGGTGCTGACACTGAAGTCCATCACTTCATTGGCAAAGACATTGCCTACTTCCATACACTGTTTTGGCCTGCCGTATTAAAATCAGCGGGTTACCGTATTCCAACAGCCGTACATTGTCATGGTTTTT